>ERZ834382.193-NODE-193-length-90042-cov-9.454277_pt1 | contig 90042 bp, 93 predicted proteins | sample MGYA00519692_ERZ834382 | MGnify/ENA primary metagenome ERZ834382 (study PRJEB31850, sample SAMEA3708751) | human gut metagenome | biome: human gut; feature: human-associated habitat; material: faeces | place: China | collected 2014 ...
TGCCCTTGAAGGGCAAGTGCATACCACGCGTTCAACGCGTGGTTTTGATTGCCCGCGAGGGACAAATCTATTTTGTCACGATATCACAAGCAAATTTTAAGGCGAACTAAAATCGAGGACAGAGAGTAATGTTTGTTTCACTTCTCTTCCTTGGCGTTAGGTCGCCTTAAATCGTTATTTAGGGCTTTTTATCGCTGTTACAATTATGAGTAGTTTATATTGCAGGGAAGCCTTTTTTTGTTGCCACTAAATCCAAATGAAGTGTGATCTATATGCCCAAAACTGAATTTGACTATTATTACGGCGTTGAAGCCGAGCAATTTACTTTTGTCCGAGTGCCGAAGGTGCTGTTTACGGATAAGGAACATTTCGGCAGTCTGTCCAATGATGCAAGGATATTGTACGGATTTTTGCTTGAAAGAATGAGCCTTAGCAGGAAAAATAACTTGATCGATGCTCGCAACAGGGTGTACATTATATTCCCTATTGATGAAATAGCGGAGATTATGGGAGTTTGCCACGAAAAGGCTCTCAATATCCTAAAGGAACTTGACGAACAGAACGGGATCGGGCTTGTAAAGAAAAAGCGCCGAGGTCTGGGCTTGCCTTCCATACTGTATGTAAAGAATTTCATTATAAATGATGGTGTAGAAGCTGTACCCGAAAAACCGAGTAATCATTCCGAACCGCAGGAAAGACTTGATAATAATGCTCCGACATCAAGAAGTCGGGAAAACAGATTTCAAGAAGTCGGTAAAACCGACTCTAATAATACTGATAAGAATAATACTGAAATGAGTTATACTGATATTCAATCCATCAATCAATCGGTCGCAGACTTGCAAAATTTTTCTCCCGGAGCTGCCCCAAGTGTTGAAAACGCTGGATTGATTGACGGGATAGACAGAAACGCAGTAGAGGAAGCGGTAAAGAAGCAGATCGACTATGACTGCCTTATGTCTTTCAAGGACGATGCAGTTGTAAAAATGGTTGAGGAAATTAAGGATTTGATTGTGGACGTTCTATGCGGAGAACGGACTGTAATATCCGAGGGGAAACGTGTGTCCGAGGAAACGGCGAAAGCTGCTTACAGAAAGATAACCTTTGAACACGTTCAGTATGTTCTGCACAGCCTTCTGAATTACCCCGACAAGATAAGTAGGATAGACCGGTTTCTGACGGTTTCTCTGTTCAACTCGGTTTACACGCTAACAAACTCAACGTTTGCAGGGTTTGAATATGATATGCAGATGAAGATGATTTAGGCAAAAAATCACAGCACCTGTTAAAGTGCTGTGATAGATAAGTAATAAGATTTAATCAATGTCGATCTTGAAAACGATTGGGTATCCGCTGTTTTTATAATTTGTTTTAATATGAAGTCCGTCGGGCAGCCTTTCCCAATTCGGATTTTCATCTGTACCGAGAACAGTGACGCTTTTGATGATTCCGCTGAAATTGTCACGCTGATATGCAGGCTGTATTCCGAGAGAATTTATGACATAATCTCCGTTTTCGGAGGATCTCAGTACGATAGCATAAAGATAACCGTTTGCAGTTGTAAAGCGAATATCCTGCGGAGTAAAATTCTTTTTTATTCCGTCGGTGAACTGTCCTTCCGGTATTTCAGTCGGCCCTTCACTGGATTTTCTCCAGAGCTTTGTGCCGTAGATGGCTTCACCATTGATTTTGAGCCATTTTCCGATGTTAAGCAGAATATTCCTGTCCTCATCGGGGATTGTTCCGTCTGCTTTAGGACCGATATTCAGCAGCAGACAGCCATTTTTGCTGACAATATCCACTAAATCGCAAATAATATCTTCGGCAGGACGATAGGAATTGTTTTCGGTATAGCACCATGAATTGAGTGCAACGGCAGTATCTGTTTGCCAGAAGAAAGGCTTCCTTTCAGCAAATTGACCACGCTCAACATCGGGAACTGCCGAGCCGAACGAAAAGCTGTCATGCTTATAGTTAATGACAGCATCACTGCCCCATTCAGTGGCACGGTTGTAGTAATATGCCGCAAATTTTTTCAGATACTGTTTGAATGAGCTGTGCTGTATCCACCAGTCAAAATACACTATTTTCGGACGGTAATTATCCACGAGCTCGCAGCAGCGAACAAGCCAGTCCTGCAAATATTCCTCGGATGGTTCTGGCTTGCTGTAAATATCGTGTAATTCCGCCGACGGCATTGATGGCCAGTATAAGTCCCCCCTTTGGAGCGGTTCTTTTATATCGCTGTCGAAGTTTTTTCCACCGTCCATAAAAAACCAATGCTCTGCACGGTGGGAAGATGCACCAAATTCAATTCCAAGCGCACGGCAGTTGTTTTTCAGTTCTCCGAGAACGTCACGGTGAGGCCCCATTTCGTAAGCGTTCCAGTGTGAGATTTCGCTCCTGTACATCTGAAATCCGTCGTGATGCTCTGCAACGGGAACAACATACTTTGCTCCCGAAGCTCTGAAAAGCTCTGCCCATTCCTTTGGATCAAATTTTTCTGCTTTGAACATCGGGATAAAATCCTTGTAGCCGAAATCGGTATGCTTGCCATAGGTATCAATGTGATGTTTGTATTCGGGACTGTCCTTGACATACATATTGCGTGAGTACCATTCATTTCCGAAAGCAGGGACACTGAAAACACCCCAATGAATGAATATGCCGAATTTGGCTTTTCTGTACCATTCGGGGACTTCGTATTCCGATAAAGAGTGCCAGTTATTGCTGTAAGGTCCTTTTTCAATGACTTCATTTATCTTTTTAAGATAAGGTGACATATCGTACATAAGCATTACCTCCTTGCTTTGTCATTATTATATATGTTTTCCTTTGACAAGGCAAGAGTATATAGTGACTTGTTTCTATCATAAATGTCACAATTTTATATTTTTGAAGTGAGATGGTGAGATGCCGTAAAACTTTTTGAATGACGAGGAGAAATACTCCTGTGAGGAGAAGCCGAGACGTTTGGATATTTCAGAAAGGCTCAATGAGTCGTCGGAAAGGAGCAGACGGGCAGCGGACATTCTTGCCTGCTCTTTCTTCTCGCTGAATGTGCTGCCGTAATTTTTTTCAATAAGCCGCTGTGTTTGTCTTGTGCTTAACCCGAGCCGATGTGAAAGTTCGTCGAGATTTGCCGAGCTGTATTCGTACAAAAAATATTCCTCAATGATAAGGCTTGAACGTTCGTATATATCGGAAGATGAGAGTGCGGTTTCGGCAGGACTGTCAAAATAATTTCTTGCCACTGAAACAACAATTTCTGACAATATGAGTTTTGCCATATTTGTATAGCCTGCACTTTTGCTTTTCAGCTCCGAGAAAAGTCTTTCAAATATCGGAAGAATATTCTGATCGTCCTTACCTATCCAAAAATTATGCGAAAGAAATTGGTCAATTAAAACGTCGGATCTTTCGCTGTTATTCTGTTCAGCACGCAGGTAAATGCACCATTCATACATAGGCGAGGTTTTATCTGTAAGCTGGGCATGGTCGCAGAGCGGACCTGTGACATAGAGTGTGTTTGTGCTTATATCATATTCATTGCCATCAGCAATGAGCCTGCCACAGCCGTTTGAAATAAAATGTATCTCATAGCAGTTCACTCCGTGGGTGTGAAGAGGAATGTCTGTATCAATGGACGATGAAATTATATTAACAGCGTGAAAATTGCAGCCGCCTATACTGAACGGTATATCTATATTATTGAAGTAATGATTCATAGCACCACCTGAAAGCGTTTTGAGTTTAAATAATTATATCATATCATAAGAAAATTTACAAGCAAATACCTGAATGTTTGAAAGGAAAACACCACAATGCGAAAAAACAGCCAATACATTTCAATATCCGAATACTGCAAAGCGAACGGTTTGAAGCCAACAAAATTTTGTGAAACGTTAAGCGGGCGCCCGGAGCAGTTGAAAATGACGGATTGATTGACGGAATAGACAGAAATGCAGTAGAGGAAGAAGTAAAGGCACAGATCGACTATGGCTGCCTTATGTCTTTCAAGGACAATTCGGTTGTAAAAATGGTTGAGGAAATCAAGGACTTGATGGTGGACGTTCTATGCGGAGAACGGACTGTAATATCCGAGGGGAAACGTGTGTCCGAGGAAACGGCGAAAGCTGCTTACAGAAAGATAACCTTTGAACACGTTCAGTATGTTCTGCACAGCCTTGTGAATTACCCCGACAAGATAAGCAGGATAGACCGCTTCCTGACAACATCGCTGTTAAACTCCGTATATACGCTGATGAACTCCACCTTTGCAGGCTTTGAACACAATATGGGTATGAAGCTGCTATGATGATATGGATTTTTGAAAGGAATGAGGAAAGTGGCTGAGCTTTTGCTTGTGGCAGCTGTATTTGAGATTTGCCGAAGAATGACCCGTCACAGGCTTAAAACGGCTCACTTTTATATCTATTTAATAATTTTGACACCCAATGAAATCAAATCTTTTTTCATTCTATTTGCTTTTTCTTTTCCGAAGCGACACCCCGTAGCTGCTTCTGAAAGCTTTACAGCCATTCCTATTTTAATGGCCCCCTTTGCAGTTGCTCCCACACAACCGCAAAGGTCAAGTCCGCATACTGTGATTTCCGAATATTCTTTTGTAGTCACAAAGCTTTTGAAGCTTCGCGAAGTAAAACTATTAGGCAGATTTTTTTCAAAGTAATTATCAGATACGATATCCACATCAGGATAAATTTCAGCACCAGATGTACCTTTTATAGAAAAGCCTATAAACCATTTATTTGTGATAATATTGGGGAATACTTGCCCAACATAAATCACATCATCACCCCGTTCACTGAACTCGCTAATAAGACTATTGACAGCGTTTACAAGTTCGGGTGTGTTATAGGAAAACATCTTTTTTCTTCTATTCCAAAGATAATCGTTCTGCATATCTACAACTATAAGCGCTTTCTTGTTTGACATATTAATTTCTCCTAATCTAAAAATCTGTTTATATTCTGACAAATATACAATTTAAGTGTTTCATCATCGGTGAGGTCGATATTACAGGAGCTTTTTATTGTCTCATAACGTAGAACTGAAAGTTCGTGTATACTTGTCAGCTCAAACGCAATCAATCTGCAATCTTCTATGGTTTTTCTTCCGTTAAAATGTTCTACAATAAATGGTAGGCTTTCCATACCAAAATCATCATTGCGATTGAACAATATATATTTTGTCACCGCTTGCGAATAGTTGTAATTTGCAATCATAAGCCTCATCATTTTAAAATGCAATTCAGTAAGCTTCTGTTTAGGCGACATTCCCGATGACATAATCTTTATAAATTCCGTATCGTGTTTCTGAACATCTGACAAAATCTTTCGAAACACCTCATAAAGCAAACCCTCTCGTGAACCAAAGCAATAATTAATCATTGCAAGATTTACTCCGCTTTCTTTTGCAATAGCTCGAGATGTAACTTCCGAAGGTTCACTGCAATCCGTCATAAGTTTTGCAGTTGAATTTAAAAGAGCATTTCTTGTTGCTTCAAGGTCACGCTTTATTTTATCTGACATTGTATCACCTCACCTTATTAAACGTGTTTAATTATATTATACACGCTTTTTTTCAATTGTCAAGCACTCGCTTGAAAAGAAAGGACAACAAATCTGAGAAAGTATAAGAAATCCTGTTCCATCTCCGGCCTCGTCAAAGCCCTTGTCAGCCTTTTCAAGGGCGGTGTTGTTGAAATTCAGTTCACGCTCCATGCCGTTCAGAGCCGCCTGCGCATTGTTAAGCTGGATCTGCCGGCTTTGAGTACGGCGGTCGTTCTCACCGAAAGACTCTGCCGCATTGGCAAGAGCAGAACGATGCGTTTCGATTTTCTGCTTCTGACTGTCGATTTCCTTGTTCAGAACCTCGCTGCGAGCGGTTAGGGCTTCTGTGGATTAGTCGTTCTTGTCGAACTACGAATCCACCGATTTCATTTCAGAACCGAGAACCTTGAACGAATTGTTTATCTCAGCGAGGGATTTCTTGAACTCCTTTTCGCCCTCAAGACCTATTTTTAAGACGAAATTCTCGGACATTCTGTTTCACCTCCTTGGGAAAATGGCATAAAAAAAGAGCCTCGCGGCTCGGGGGATATAGGAAAAGGGGCAGCCGTGAGGGGTGCTCCTTTTGTGGTAAACTGCTCGATAAACGGGAAGTTGTTATTTATTCATATTCTCAACTAAGCTTGTAGCTTTTACAGTCATCTCCACCCAACCCGGCACAAAACCGTGTTTATTATTCTAACATTCATTATAAATTCTCCAAAGTTTCTATCATTTCCCGCCAATCCCTTACGCTCAAATATTCAAAGTCGGCATTGGCATTATTATTTGTATCGCTATAATAAACAGGAAAAATTCCTGCGTTATTTGCACCGACAACATCATTTGAGTAGCTATCCCCGCAATACCACACCTTGTCAGATGTCAATCCGGATTTCATCAATGCAATTTCAAATAGACGCTTATCGGGTTTTCGTATCATATAATCACAAGAAGATATTATAAATTCAAACCGATTGTTAGGGAGTAATCTGTCAAAACGCTCCTTTATTGCTTCGCCTGACCACGCATTGTTGCTGATTACCGCAGTACGAATACCTGCTTGATTAAGATAATCTATCATTTCATCTGCATAAGGCATAATTGCTCCTTGTGAAGCAGCAGTCCAAAAAATTATTTCGTGATCCAAAGGCGTAAATGAAAATTCTATGCCCAAATGTTCGAATGCAAGGCGGTTTCCGACTCTTGCCGGAATGTCATATCCAAGAGTATTCCTTACACTTTCGATTTCTCCGAATATCTTATTTACTTCACTCCGAATGTCTTCAATCGTGCAATTGTTTGGATTTTTCACTATGTATTTCATAAGTTCGACGTTTCCTCTGTCAGAATTCCAATCAGGCTCGCAAAGCAAAGTATGTCCATAGTCAAAAATAATCATTTCGGGTTTTGTTATTTTCATTTGAAATCACCTCAGTATTATTTGATATAGTATTCCAACAGCTTCTCATCAATAAGAGCAATCGGCTCTTTATCCTTAATATCCTTGTAAAACGCCAACTTCGCACTCATTTCAAGTTCATTTTTTATGTTCGTTTGTTATTGATAACATGTAAACCATGTGCTTGCACAAAGTGTAAACCATGTTACTCTTGACAGAAAACCGTCCCCTACAGTATTATATATAAATCAGCAAGATAAATTCCGATTTATACGGCAGATTAGCTGCCTTTATAAATCTATTATTTCACGCACTTCCACTTTTTTCAACCACTTTTCCAATCAAATCCCCATCGGCATAACCTCGTCTACATCCGCTTTCTGCTTAGGCTTTGCAACCCTATAAAAACTTGAAGTAGGATTACAACAGTTTTTCTAATTCTATCAGTAACTTTTCTTTCATATCTTCCAATTCCGTCTTTGAAGGGCGGTTATTATCATTGTACATTTTTTCCATAGGATACCACCAAACAGGTCCTTTTCCGTTGTTGCCATAGTTTTCTATATCTCCGCTTTTCCTTGGAAATAGGTGCCAGTGCAGATGTGTATCGCCATTGCCTAACAATTCATAGTTCATTTTTTCTGCTCCAAAAGCGTTTGAAACTGCTTCGGCGACTATGGACATTTCCTCTAAAAACTTAATCTTTTTCGAATGGTTTAATTGAAACAGTTCTGTTTTGTGTTCTTTGCAAAGAAATAATGTGTAGCCCTTAAAATGCTGATTATCACCAATAACTACATAACCTGTTTGTAATTCTTTAACGAAGTATGGATTTGTACCATTGTTGATCATTTTAATTCTGTCGCATATAAAGCACATACTCTAAACCTCTCATTTCCTGCTTGTCCGGAATAATAACTACTTGTTCAAGACTATTATAGCATAATCCTTTATGTCTGTCTGCTTTATAAATGAAAAAAATTATAAAATCTTTTCCATATACCCACAGGTAAAAGGGAAAAAATCATATTTTTTGGTTCCTGTATGTGTAAATCCGAATTGCTCATACCAATTTTTTAATTTTTTGTTTTCCTCGACTATTCCGATGTTGATTTTTACGCAATTTGCTTTTTTGGCAGTATTAAAGGCATGAAATAACAGCTCTTGACCGATTTTTCTGTGTCTGTATGCCGGAAGTACACATAAATTATTTAACTCACACTCATTATTACTCTGCAATAGCAATGAATAGTAGCCAACAATTTTCCCGTTATCCCAAAAGGCATACATACGTCTATGCTCGCCGAATAAATGCCACTTTAATCTTTCTTCCGTCGTTGCGAATGCTGTGAATTTAGGTGCATTTTCAGCGGTAAAGCCAAACTCGCCAGCAACTGTGGCAAAGCTGACTCTGATTACATTTACACATTCGCAAATATCTTTTTCATTCACTTCCTCTATCATGGTAAGTACCTCCGAATTTCGATTTAGGAGCAGTGCGTTGGTTCTTAAATAAATTGTATCATATAAAACTTAGTAATTCAAGAAATATTTGCAAAAAGGCTCAACAATCACTTGATGATGTATGAGAAAGAATTTCAAGCGTTCACGTTCACTGCTCATCAAGCCTTTTAACAGCTTAAAATACACGGACAAACAAGCCGTGAATATTAAGCTCTCGTATTAGGCGGATATTATATAAATTGTAATGTCTGTCTATTGCGTTTTGTAGCCGGATTGCGCAACCAACCAAAATATGATAAAATAAATTCCGACATAAAACAGGATTTAAGGATTATTTAATAATTTCTATGCTACAATGTAATCACAACGATAAAAGGAGCAAGGAAATGTACCTGAACATACTGAAAAAAGACCTTAAACGCAAAAAAACTATGAATATGATACTGCTGGTGTTTATTATACTTGCGACGATGTTTGTGGCAAGTGGTCTGAACAACGTATTTACCGTTATGAACGGCACGGATTATTATCTTGACAAGGCAGAAATCGGTGATTTTGTTGTTATTACAATGGGTAATGAGTCCACAGGATATGCCGACGGCATACTCGACAAAGCCGATTGTGTAAACGGCTACAAAATCGAAACCTGTATTTTCGGCTCACAGGACAGCGTTTCACACCTTGACGGCGCAGAGGTTGAAACCAAAAACACTGCGATGTTTCAATCAATATCTGATGCAAAGCTCAAATTCTTTAATACGGCGAACAAGTCCGTTTCCGCTGTAAATCAGGGCGAGGTTCTGATTACGGGTAAATTTATAGAAAACAACGGTTTCAAGGTAGGCGATTATATCCGCATAAAATTGGGCGATGTGGAAAAGGAACTGAAAATTGCAGGAAAAGTAAAGGACGCTTTTTTAGGCTCTGATTTTATGGGCAATACACGCTTTTTGCTCAATCAGGCTGATTATGACACATTCCTTGCGGATGAAATGATAAATGCACATTATCTGGGCGAGGTTATCTACATCGAAACCGATGATGTCAAAGCAACAACCTCAGCTATTGCCGATATCCCCGGAATTGCCTTTACAGGCACAAGAGATACTCTTAAAATGTGCTATGTAATGGAAATGATTGTAGCGTTTATCATACTCATTTTAAGCGTATGTCTTATAATTGTTTCTTTCGTGGTACTCCGCTTTTCTATCGGCTTTACGATTGCCGAAGAATACAGAGAAATCGGCGTTATGAAGGCTATCGGTATTAAAAATCACAAAATCAGGGGGCTTTACATAGTAAAGTATTTGATGATGTCGGTAATCGGCGGAATTATCGGATTTTTCGCAAGTATTCCCTTCGGAAATATGCTGATTATGTCTGTAAGCGAAAATATGGTGCTTGGAAATGACGCAGGCTTCCTTATAAATATTATCAGTGCAGTCGGCACTGTGATTATAATTCTTCTGTTCGCTTACGGGTGCACAAGCAAGGTTAAAAAGCTTACACCTATTGACGCAATTCGCTCGGGACAGACAGGTGAACGTTTTGGAAAAAAGAGCTTTCTGCGGATAGGAAAAACAAGTTTAAAACCCTCTGTATATATGGCGTTAAACGATGTTTTAAGCGCACCAAAACGCTTTATGACGATTATAATTTCGTTCTTCCTCTGCACACTTTTTGTGCTTATGCTGGTCAACACGGTTGCAACTATGAAAAGTCCGAATCTTATTACAACCTTCGGAACAGAAAGCAACCTTTACATAAACGATGTAGATGGTGTAATGAAGTTTATGAATACAGGCGATAAGGAAAGCTTGTCAGATGGGCTGAATAATCTTTCCGATAAAATTTCAGACGATGGTATGCCTTGTAATGTAAGCGTTGATATACAGTATAAATACAAGGTTATAGCTATGGGAAATGAATATGCTGTAAGCTGTGCACAAAGCCTGAATATCCCCGTAGGTGAATACGATTATCTTGAAGGCTCTGCTCCGCAGAACAGGAATGAGATTGCCGTGACACCCAAGATTTCGGAAATGCTTGGTGCCGAAATTGGCGATACTGTGACAATTGATTTCGGAACTGAAAAAATCGACTGTATAGTAACAGCGTATTTTCAGACGATGAACAATCTCGGCGAGCTTATCCGCCTTCACGATGGTGCGCCCACCGATATGAGCTGTGTTTCAAGTATCAGACAGTATCAGGTGGACTTTACCGACAACCCCTCTGAAAGTGAAATCGAAAGCCGAAAGGAAAAAATCAAGGAGCTTCTGGATGTTGAAGATGTAATGAATGCAACTGAATACTGTATAGACTGTGTATCGGTTGTTCCCACAATGGAGGCCGTTCAGGTTCTGCTTTTGGCAATAACGATTGTTGTGGTAATTCTTGTTACAGTTCTTGTTGAACGCTCCTTTATTTCCGATGAAAAAAGTCAGACTGCCCTTTTAAAGGCTATCGGTTTTCAGAACGGAACTATAATCAGCTGGAACACCCTGCGTTTCGGAATAGTTGCTCTTGCAGCAGCAATTTTAGCGGCAGCAGCTTCAATACCTATGACAGAACTTTGCATTACACCCATTTACGGAATGATGGGCGCAACAAAAATCAAGTTTAACATTGACCCGTTGCAGATATTCCTGATTTATCCGACAATTATTTTTACTGTAACAATTATTTCAGCATTTCTCACTTCGCTTTACACAAGAAAAATCAAGTCCTCAGACACAGCCAATATAGAATAAGAAAGGAAACCGTTATGAACATCTTAGAAGTAAAAGACCTGTGCAAAACATATATCGTAAACAAGCGCCAGAACAATGTGCTTAAAAATGTCAGCTTTACTGTAGAGGAGGGCGAGATGATAGCCGTTATGGGACCGTCAGGCTCGGGTAAGTCAACTCTTCTCTACGCCGTTTCGGGTATGGATGGCATTACCGCAGGCGAGGTGCTGTTCTGTGGCAGGAATATCGCAAAAATGGGTGAAAGGGAGCTTGCCGATTTAAGACTTGACGAAATGGGATTTATCTTTCAGCAGATGTATATGCTGAAAAATTTAACGGTACTTGACAATATCATACTCCCTGCGGTACAATCGAATAAGAATACCGAAACACAAAAAGAAATCGTTCGGCGTGGGCAGGATTTAATGCGTAAGCTGGGCATTATCGAAATCGCCGACAACGATATTAACGAGGTTTCGGGCGGACAGCTTCAGCGTGCCTGCATCTGCCGCAGTATGATTAATAATCCGAAAATGATTTTTGCCGACGAACCGACAGGCGCACTCAACCGTACATCGTCTGACGAAGTTATGGAAGAGCTTGCAAAGCTAAACGCTGACGGTACGACAGTTATGCTTGTAACTCACGATGTTAAGGTTGCGGCAAAATGCACAAGAGTTATGTATATAGTTGACGGCAATATCAGGGACGAATATAATCTCGGCAGATGTGAAAGCAATTCTCAGGTGAGAGAGCGTGAACGTGCGCTGAACAACCGGTTACTTGAATTAGGGTGGTAATATGACCGATATTTTAATTGTTGAAGACAATGAAGAACTTGCCGATATACTGTGTGATTTTCTCCGTGCGGAAAATTACACGGTATCTGTTGCCAAAACAGGTGAAAAAGCCTTGTCGCTGTATGAAAAATACGGCGCAAGGCTTATTGTGCTTGACATAATGCTACCCGGAATTGACGGCTTTGCGGTGTGCAGAAAAATTCGTGAAGAAAGCGACACGCCCATACTTATCGTAAGTGCAAAGGTCGACAAGGAGGATAAGCTGAACGGGCTTATTCTTGGTGCTGACGATTACATTGAAAAGCCGTATGACATTGACATAATGCTTGCAAAAATTGCAGGTATTTTCAAGCGTCGGTACGCTGTTGATGAGCTTATCGACGGGGATATTCGTGTCAATAAGGTTAGCAGAACGGTATGCAGAAACGACATACCTATTGAAATGACTGTAAAGGAATTTGAATTACTGGTATTGCTTATCGAAAATAAGGGCAGGATTCTTACAAAGGAGTATCTATTTAATCAGATCTGGGGCAGTGACAGCTTTTCGGAACAGCAGACTCTCACAGTGCATATAAAGCGGCTTCGTCAGAAAATCGAGTACGATCCGAAAAATCCGAAGCATATACAGACGGTATGGGGAGTAGGCTACAAATATGAAAGCATTTAACAAAATTTTCGCCTTAGCGGTGGCGGTTATAATTACGGTTTTTGTTACGGCAAATGCGATACTTCTTAAGGATAGCACCGGCGGCAGACCATATCTTGTAGAGGTTTCAAGGCTTGTAAACGAAATCGAAAACGGGAACGCTTATGACATTTCAGATTGCAAATATGTAACGGGCGTAAGCGAGTACGCCGAGGGCTTTTACAATTCCAACAGCGACTACGTTATCAGAGAGATAAACGGCGAGTTGTACCGTTTTGATTATACCGCTGACGGAAGCGTTGATAAGGCGGAAACAATAATTGTTGTCAACGTAATCCTTAGCATAATGTCTGTGGTAATCATTGCGGTTATGGTTTACATAAGGGCAAAAATTCTCGCTCCGTTTGAGAAGCTCTCTGATATTCCTTATGAGCTTTCAAAGGGTAATCTTACTGCACCTGTAAAGGAAGCGAAAAACAGGTTTTTCGGGCGATTTGTCTGGGGTGTGGATATGCTCCGGGAGAATATGGAGCAGCAGAAAGAGCGTGAATTAAATCTGCAAAGGGAGAAGAAAATGCTTTTGCTGTCCTTGTCGCACGACATAAAAACTCCCTTGTCGGCTATAAAGCTGTATTCAAAAGCACTCTCAAAGGGGCTGTATACCGATAAGGAAAAACAGCTTGAAATTGCCGAAAACATCAATGCCAAAGCTGATGAAATAGAGGGATATGTTGCTGAAATCATCACTGCTTCAAGAGAGGACTTTTTAAGTCTTGATGTGAATATGGGCGAATTTTATCTGTCGGAGCTTGTAACAAAAATCAAGCTTTACTATACCGAAAAATTGTCGCTCATAAAGACTGATTTTTTCGTCGGAGAATATGGTGATTGCCTTATAAGCGGAGATCTTGACCGAAGTGTCGAGGTGGTTCAGAATATAATGGAGAACGCAATAAAATACGGCGACGGCAAGGAAATTTCAATCAGCTTTTCCGAAGAGGAGGGCTGTATTCTTATTGCTGTGAAGAATAGCGGCTGTACGCTTCCCGATACGGATCTGCCGCACATCTTTGAAAGCTTTTGGAGAGGTGCAAACGCAGAAAACCTGAAGGGAAGCGGACTTGGGCTTTACATCTGCCGACAGCTAATGCACAAGATGAACGGCGAGGTATTCGCACAGATCAAGGGCGGAGATATGTGCGTAACGGCGGTGTTCGGGAAAACATCTTGCGATAGGTGGGTTTGAAGAAGCTGTAAAGGACAATGTTTTCGGCAACAGTAAGGGGAATGCTTGGAAAGCATATTGCAGGGATAAATTCACTTGAAGATTTCCAGTATTACATCCGAACGCTTAAATCGTGGTTTGACGGTATTATCTGTTCATTTGCTACAGTTACATCTATGGCTTCACCGAAGGCTGTAACAACAAGGTTAAAGATTTAAAGAGAAATGCCTACGGCTACAGAAATTTCAATAGATTTCTTCACTGTACTATCTGCGTTTTTTTATTTTTCGTACCTCAACTGTTGAAAAAGAGCATGGGAACGCCATAAGCGGTTTGTGGGGATTGCGAAGCCTAAGCAGGAGGCGGATGTTGACAAGGTTGTGCCGATTGGAATTTGAGTGGAAAAGTGGTTGAAAAAAGTGGAAATGCGTGGTATAATGGATTTACAAGGGCGGTGGATCTGCCGTATAAATCGGGATTTGTTGATTTTGTGAATTTCGATTTTATATACTATGTGAGGTAATCAAAACATGACAAATAAAGAGATACTTGATATTGCAATGCAGCAATCTGCCTACGATACTAATGCGAAAGCATCTGATTTTCTTTTAGACACAAATGTATTTGTAAAGTCTGAGATTGGGCCATTGGCAAGAAAATATTATAAAGAACCCATTGCCTGTAATTTGGTTTCATATGGTAATAATATAGTTGCGTCTGTAAAAGGTGAATATAGAGAAATTGTTGAAAGCTACCTAAGCAAATATGAGTTTTATCATTGCTTTGAAACTCCTAATATGCATTGGCTAGATGAACGGATGAAAGAAAACGGATACCGTGTTTGTTTTATGGCAGAGTATTTTTTACCGGATGTTAATGGCTTGAAGAGAAGAGAATGCAACTATCCTCTTAAGGTGTTGGAACAAAAGGATTTTGCAAATTTATATCTTCCGATCTGGAGCAATGCACTTTGTGAAGATAGAAAGCAACTGGATGTTCTTGGGGTTGGTGCTTATGATAATGGGAAACTGATTGGGCTTGCAGCCTGTTCTGCGGATTGCGATGATATGTGGCAAATTGGAGTTGATGTTTTACCAGAGTATCGCAGGCAGGGGATTGCTTCCTCGTTAACCAGTAATTTGGCAATAGAGATAATGGATAGAGGAAAGGTGCCTTTTTATTGTTGTGCCTGGTCTAATCTTAAATCTGTTAAAAATGCATTGCGGAGTGGTTTTGTGCCGGGTTGGGTGGAGATGACTGTAAAAGCTGCAAGCTTAGTTGAGAATATGAATAAATAACAACTTCCCGTTTATCGGACAGTTTAACACACAAAAGGAGCAACAGTCAATGCTGCTCTCATATATCCCCTGAGCCGTTTTACGCCCGTTTCAACGAGGTGACGCAGAATGTCCGAAAATTCAAAAAACGGAACGCATCTCTTGTGCCTGCGGCACCGTTGAAAAGGAGATGAGAAATAATGGTTGATTCATTAACGCTATACAATGCTCAGTTTCACAAAGTCAAGCTGACGGAAACAAACGGCGCAGTTCATATCGAAACTGCTGATTTGTACGAAAGCGAATACGACAGCGGATATGATGAGGCAATAATAGGACTTACTAACGGTTATTATTACAAAGAGCATGAGATAAGTTCTATTGAGATACTTGATTGAGTTTAAATGCGGTGCAAAGAATCCGGATAGTCAAATCCGTATAGTCGGAATTGATTGCAGAAACCGATTATGTGCTTCGCACTTACAAATAATTAGCTGCACCACAGCAAAGGAGGCGAATTAAATGGAATTGTTGAAAAAATGCAATTTTGTATTATTAGCTCTTTTTATATGGGGTTTGACAGTTTTATACAACGGCGTAATCGTGAATTATCTGGCGAATCTGTTTCTTTCTTTTTCCAATCCTTCTTGGCTTGGATTTATAGTTCATACATTGATACAATTATTGATTATATGCATACCGACAATAATTGTGATAAAGTACCTTGATTTAAATGTAAAACAGTTGTTGTTTTCAATTCCGGTTATGTATCTGCTGTTTGCGGTTTATTCTCCGCCTGCCTTATATATGTTTGTATTTACGGGTGAATGGAACGGCTTCTGGCAACAATCTCATCCTGCTATGTCAGCGTGGATGGCTTCGTTGCTGATTACTTTACAATACGGCATTGTGATTTCAATTACAAAATTAATTGTTTATTTAAAAGCGACATCAGAATGAATAGGCAAAACGGGAATTGTTGGATTTATAACGAGCGGAGATGCATCTTCATGATGTGGGCGATTGCTGTAAGGAGGGATTACGAATGACAGCACAAATTGGTGATATATATAAATATCAAAAGAAAGAGTTCACCGTCGTGGCTCTATCTTCTGTGATGCTGTTTGACCCAAAGAATTACGGAATGGAGCCACATGCCAGTTCGACTGCTTGTTGGCGGGGATATTGGTGTGAATATGCGATTGAAGATGATGAATTGTTGCTGAATGATTTGTACCTTTACAATTCAGATGATAAGTATCCGCCGTTAAACGGCGTAGAGGTATCACTGCCGGAGTTTAAGGAATACAAGTGTCAAGGCGGCAAAAAGATTATTATGAAAGCGCATTTCGGGCATCGTGTGTACAAGGATGTTAACATGCCAATTCCGTACACAGGGAAAATACTTCTCGGAGATGGCTTTATGCGGGAGTATTACATTCACATGGGTTTTCAAAGGGGTTGGGCATACAAGAAACTGATTGAACTTGTTTTTGAAGAAGGTATATTGCTGGAATGCAATGACCTCAGCCATATAGCCAAAGCACAGCGTGAAGCTATGGCGCAAGGCAACATAAACCCACAGCGACCGGACGGCGATATTTTATCGAAATTTGTAGATGACAGCTTCTCATTGGATTATGCGGATAAAGCGTGGTGGATGGAATGAGCCGTGGCTTTGGTGGTTCTGCGAGAATTGTATGGCAGGATGAAAACATTGTGGTTTATGAGTACGCACCATTCAATCTCAATGAGCCGGAATACAGAAATAGCGAACACGTCTATGATGGACGGATTACAATCAGTAAGGATAGCATGGTGGAGCCGGAGATCCATGAAAAACTGAAAGTGATGCATAGCGGCAAGAATAAGCTGATTATCAAACGTTTACGGCGTGATGTGGATTTCGGCGCATTGCTGGACGCAGGAAAAATCACTATTGAAAACAGTCGTTGCTGCTGGCATTTGGTTGGAACAGAAAAGAGCATCGGTATGATGGCAATGAAAATTGTTTTTCGAATTTATGACCATTATCAAGATGAAGGAACTCTACCGGAAACGGTAAGTCTGCATTATTGAGCGATGAAAATATCATAGATGGCAGTGGATATATCGTACACTATAAAAATCAAAACGGTTTGCAGATGGCTGACTTGATTCAGCCGCCTGCAAACCGTTGTTTTATATTTTAACCGTGAACATAAGCATATTGGTGTTTTGTTTATCTGTGGTGTCGGTGTGGGATTCTGAGACGGTTGCAGATACATTTTCAGCGGTTATCGAGCCTTTGTGGAGTTCGGCTATTGCCTGAGCCACCGATAAGCCTATGCCGTAGCCGCCGTTTTTCTGCGTTCTTGCGCTGTCGCCCCGATAAAAGCGGTCGAACAGCTTTTCGGGGTGGTCTATAGGCTCGCAGGTGTTGGCGATGCTGAGTGTTATGTTCTTTTCGTTGCCGTAAAGCTCAGCCCTTATGACACCTCCGCTTTCGGTATATTTGACCGCATTGTCAAGCAGTACCGTCATAAGCTGTACTATACTGTCACGGTTGCCGCTGAGCCTGATGCCTTTTTTTATGTTCTGTTCAATCATTATGCCTTTGAGGGCGGCAGGCTCTATAAATGCGCCGACGGTATCTTCTGCCGCAGTGCTTATATCGAATTCGCACATCGGGAGCTTTGTTGAGCTTTCATCCATTTTGGCAAGCATCAGCAGATTCTGCATAAGTCCGCTGAGCCTGAGCGTCTGCGCACGGATATTTTTGCTCCACTTGTTTTCGCCGTTGTGAAGCTCCATTGCATCTGTATTGGCAAGGATAATGGCAAGCGGCGTCTTAATTTCGTGACCTGCGTTTGTGACAAACTGCTTTTGCTTTTCAATGCTTCGTGCAACAGGGGCGATAGTTTTGCGGGAAAGAAGAATTACGAGCAGGAGCATCATAAGCCAGCCGAATATTCCTGCACCGACCGATATAAACAGTACGGTAAAGAAGGAGCTTATCTGCATACCGTTGTCAAGCAGGATGATAACCTTTCCTTCTGCACGCTTAGTTTCGCTTATCCTGTACTGAAAGCCGCTGTATGTGCCTGTTCCCGCAGCGGTATTTTTAAGTGCTTCGGTAATAGCGGTCGCTTCTTCCTCGGTAAGCGAGGATATATGAGTTACATCCGTCCTTATGATATTGCCGTTTTTGTCAATCGCAACGGCGGCATAGCGTGCAGAATCCACTGCGTTTTTATCGTGTCTGCCAAAGCCGTTGTTTTTTTTATCGTCGGGCGGTTTAGTGCCGTTGTCCTGCGGCGGAAAATCGGGCTTATTCTGATTGCCGGATGCGTCGGTTGTATCTGCGTTCCACTTTGTTGAGGTTTCAAAGCTGTAGCAGAGCATTTCCATAAGCCTGTCGTTATCGCCACTGGTGGTGAGATAATTGAAAACGTTTATTCCGCCGATAAGCACGACAAGCAGAATTGTTACCGCCAGCATAGCGGATATGATAAACTTTTTCTGCAGCTGTTTTACCATCAGTCAGCATCCCCGATCTTTGCAAGAGTATAGCCAACACTGCGCTTGGCTCGGATTTCAATATCCGCACCGATAGCGGCAAGACGTTTTCTTACATAGGATATATATACCCATACTGCGCCGCTCTCTGCATCGCTCTCATAGCCCCAGACCTTTACGAGAATATCCTCAGTGGAAAGATAGATGCCCTTGTTGAGCATAAGAAGCTCCATCAGCTTGTATTCTATCTTGGGCAGGACAATAGACTGCAACGGTCCTTTAAGCTCGCAGCTGCTGAGATTGAGCGACACGTTGCCGAATGTCATTATATCGGGTGTGAACCTGTCTTTTCTGCGGAGCATTGCTCTGACACGGGAAAGAAGCTCGCCCATTACAAACGGCTTCGGCAGGTAATCGTCTGCACCCATATCAAGCCCCGCTATCCTGTCCTCGACCTCAGCCTTTGCGGTAAGCAGGAGAATGGGAGTGGTGTTTCCCTCGCTTCTTAGTGTTTTAAGTACCTCTAAGCCGCTCTTTTTCGGCATCATTATATCAAGAATTATCCCGTCATACTGTTCGGCTCTTGCGTAATCAAGAGCGTCGGTACCGTCATAAACCGTGTCTACCGTATAATTATGATAGGTCAGAATGTCGGTCACAGCCTCAGCCATACTGACCTCATCTTCTGCAAACAGGAGCTTCATAATATCACCGTCCTTTATGATATTGATATTATAGTGCGGTTAGCTTAGAACAGCCTTAGAGCGTATAAGATTTTGTGTAAAATCTGATGTCGGGTGATTAGCAAAAGGTTGTTCCGGTCTTTATAAGCTGACATATTTTTTACAACTGTATTGTTCGTTTGTAATATTGAATGATTCGATGTATGGGATACTGCCATCGTATATCCATCGTTCGATAAATAACGGCTTTACAGCAAACAGTCGTTCATTCTCCAATGAAGAATAAGCGTCAAATGAACCCTTGAAGCATTTTTGAAATATGTCGGAGAAAAAATCGTTGTCCAACGGGCGACCTATTTCTTCACATATCCCTTCAATTTGAATATTATCAATACATAAAGCGACATTTTTATTAAATTTAAGTTGATGATATTTTTTCATAGTAACATCTGTCTGAAAATAGAATTTACCATTAACCTGAATAACGCTCATCATCCTTGATGATACTTTATTATTTTCAGAGGTCGAAAGAACCATTTTTCTCCCTTGTCCGAATTCTGCAAGAAAAGCATTGTATTTATCATTGAAAAGACTCATATTATCACTCCGAATTCCGATTTGTCTGTAAGTTGCTTTTAATAATCATTGATTATATTGTATCATAACAGGGTGTTTTTTTCAACAGCTCAGCATTTACTTATATCCGGCGAACGTTGCCGGAACAATCAGGTATATACAAAAAAAGCTGCCGCATTGCGACAGCTTTTAAAAGCATTAATTATTCTGCAGATGTTTCTGTGCTTGTTTCAGATGAGGATTCAGCTACTGAGGAATCAGCAGAAGAAGCATCTGAAGATGTTACAGAAGAATCTGTCGATGAAGCATCGGAAGATGCCGATGAAGCTGACGAATCGTCACTTGTAACGGAAGATGTTACAGATGATGTTGCGGAGCTTGTTGTCGAAGAATTATTCGACTTGTTGAAGTTACCGCTGTACATAACGACGAAGTTAACAACGAGAGCCACAACAAAGAAAATCACTGCGGCAATCTTTGTAAGTCTGTTCAGCTTAGCCTCGTTTGAACGGCCTGAATTTCTCTGATAATAGTTGTCTGCACTACCGCCTGTAATCGTCTGCGACATACCCTGCTTTGTATCCTGCATAAGTACCACCAGTACTATGAAAACACAGGCAACAATCAGAACAATAGCACTGATTATTTCTAATATTCCCATTTATATGTCCTCCTTATAGGAATACGGGTAAGTCCGAGATCTGTTTATCGTACAAACCCAAAATTATTCTAACACGCAAATGCTATTATAACATAAAAGGAAATGAAATGCAAGTGTTTTCGGGAATTATTTTAAAGCGGAAAGAGCTTTTTTTCCTATATCGTGGCGGTAATGTGCCTTTTCAAAGCTGATCGTATCCACTGCCTTATAAGCTGTGTCGAGTGCTTCCTTTAATGTATCGCCGTAAGCGGTAATGCCGAGAACACGTCCTCCTGCCGTAAGGAACTTTCCGTCCTTCAGCTTTGTGCCTGCGTGGTAAACGAATGCACCCTCGCACTGACCGTTTTCGTCAAGTCCGCTTATCACCTTGCCTGTTTCATACTTTTCGGGGTAGCCGCCGCTTGCCATTACAACGCAGGCGCACGATTTATCGCTCCACTTTATATCAAGTGCATCAAGCTTTTCTTCCCAGACAGCTTCGATTATATCCATAATATCCGTTTCAAGCAAGGGGAGAACCACCTGTGTTTCGGGATCACCGAAGCGGCAGTTGTACTCAATTACCTTAGCACCGTTCGGAGTCAGCATAAGACCGAAGTAAAGGCAACCCTTGAACGGTCTGCCCTCAGCCGCCATAGCCTTTATAGTAGGTAGGAATATCTTTTCCATACATTCCTGCTGTTTGTCGGGGGTGTAGAGGGGGTTGGGAGCAATCGTACCCATTCCGCCTGTGTTAAGACCCTCATCGTTGTCATAAGCACGCTTGTGATCCATAGAGCTTATCATAGGCTTTACTGTCTTGCCGTCTGTGAACGCAAGAACGGTTACCTCGGGGCCTGTCATAAATTCCTCGACAACTATTTCACTGCCGGATTTGCCGAATTTTCCGTCAAGGAGCATTGAACGTACTGCGTTTTCTGCCTCCTGCTCGTCCTTGGCGATTATAACGCCCTTACCGAGTGCAAGACCGTCACACTTGATAACGGCAGGGAAGCTGTTCTGCTTTTTGATATATGCTATAGCCTCGTCTGCGTCCGTGAAGGTTTCGTAAGCCGCAGTGGGAATGTTGTACTTCTTCATCAGAGCCTTCGAGAAAACCTTACTGCCCTCAAGAATAGCGGCATTTGCTCTCGGTCCGAAGGTCTTGAAGCCCTCTGCGTTTAGCTTGTCCACCATACCCATAACCAGCGGATCGTCGGGGGCTACGAATACATAGTCGGGTCTGAGCTTCTTTGCAAGCTCAACACAGCCGTCAATATCGGTTGCCTTTACATTAAAGCACTCGGCATATTTAGAAATACCGCCGTTGCCGGGTGCGGCATACAGCTTGTCTACCTTCTTAGATTTTGCAAGGGCTGTTATTATGGCGTGTTCTCTGCCGCCTCCGCCTATTACAAGTACGTTCATGTTAAAAATACCTTTCTTTCTTTTGATTTATTCATTATTCGATGATAAGGCCAAGCAGCTTTGCGAACATTGCCGCCTGCCACACATCGACCTTTGCGCCTTTAAGCTCTGCTCCCGTATCGGAAACGGTAAGACCTTCGATATTACAGGAGGTGAAATCAAGCCCTGCAAGCTTCGTGCCGAAAAACACAGACCTTGCCAGCGTAACGTTTTTAAGCTCCGTTTGTTTTATCTCACACGAAGAAAACAGAGCGGAGGAGAAGTCGGTATCCGTCACAGCTACCGATTGCAGCTTTGAACGCTGAAAATCCGACAACTCAAAGCTGCCGCCGTCAAAGCTGACGTTTTTATAAAACGAGTATTTAAAAGCCGTGCCGACCGCTTTACAGGAGATGAACGAGCAGGCTTTGAAATAGCTTTCGGAAAAATCACTGTTCGAAATATCGCAGCCCTTGAAAACGCAATCTATAAAAGTGCATCCGGTAAAATCGCAGGCTGTAAAGCGGCATCCGTGGAACAGGCAGTTTCTGAAACAGATAGCCGAAAAATCGGTTTCGGCGCATATCAGCCTCGAAAAATCTGCCGCAATAAAATCCGATTCGTCATCACGCACTTTTGAAAGCTCGGCATCAATATCTGTTACCGTAAAAAGATTATCGGGCAGCTTCGGAGCGGTCAATGACGCAGATAATGACTTTAATTCTGCTGTCATGTGTTTACCGAATTGTCAAACGACATTGACCCGAGCGTGTATTCAAGTGCTTTTGTGACCGCTTCTTCGTTATTGTCAAGGTGCAGAGCAATCAATGTGTACACTTTATTGCCGTGACGGGCAAAATATATGTGCTGTGTTGCGGCAACGGAATTATCTCCGTCAGAAGATTTTACAGTTCCGTAAAATACGTCGGTGTTGCCGATTTTAACCATGCTCTTGGTCGATGAATCGACATTATCACCGACGACATAATAACTCATGAATTCCTCGCCGATCTCGGCTACCGTTCTGCCTTTAGTATCTTCGTCCTCATCGCTGCACATAGCAACTATATTAGATGTGACCTCGCTGTCATCTGAATAATGTACAAGATAAAGCTCGTTTTTATCTTCTTCATATTCGCTGATGCCGGTATTGAAGTATACTCCGTCATCGTACATCAGAGAAAATTTGTTTATTTTATACTTGGTCGGACTTCCTACGGGGGTATACTGCGCAGGGGCAGAGGACGGTTTTTTTGTTTCGGACTTGTTGGTAATTGACGTGTTCGAGGGTTCGGGCTTTGCGGTCGTTGTTTCCGCTTTGGTTGTTTGCGTTGATGTTGCCGCAGTAGTTACTGCGGTAGTCTGAGGTGTCACTGTCTGGGGAACGGGGGTTGTTGATGATGTGGTCCGGCTATTAGGATTTATGCCAAGCGGGTTTTCAATCGTTTTGGAGCAACCGCACATTCCTGCGAGAATTGATGCGGTACAAATCAATAACAGTACTTTTTTCATCGGTCTTTCCTTTCTTCCGCTTTTATCGGCGGATGTTGAAGAATATAGAACGGTGTGGACTCTATGGTGAAAAATTCGGCATTTGACGGCATGATATAGCGAAAAATTACCTCGTTGTTTTTCGTGGTTATCTTTACAGTAAAGCCTTTTTGTTTTGTAAACAGTTTCATTGGCTTGTAGGTTACGCTCTCAACGTCCGTGTATTTGAAAATATAGGTATGACGTTTGCTTGCAATACGCATTGTGCGGCTGTCTGCCGTGTATTTGTATTGCTCCTCGCCGCCGATAATAAATAGTATATACCATATCGGCAGAATCGGAAGGATGATGCTAAGTGCGATTCTTATAATAATATAGGATATGGCAGACTTATAAATATCCGCTATTACAATGTCATCGAATGAACCCAGTACCAATAGCGCTATAAATACCTCTGCGACACAGGCAGCGATAATTTTCAGTATAATATATGGCGAAAGAACTCTGAAAGAGCCGCTCTGCCTGAATTCAAATCTGCCGTCAAGGATGTCTTTATCTGTATAAGTAAAATGCATAGTGATACCTTTATTGTAATTTAAAAATAACGGGCGGACGTGCCGCCCGTTTACTGAGCTTATCAGTGGTGGAAAAGTCTGATTCCCGTGAATGCCATTGCGATACCGTACTTGTTGCAGGTGTCTATAACATTATCGTCACGGATAGAGCCGCCGGGCTGTGCTATGTATTCAACACCGCTTCTGTGCGCTCTTTCAATGTTGTCACCGAAGGGGAAGAATGCGTCTGAGCCGAGCGAAACGCCCTTCATTGTTGCAAGCCACGCTTTCTTTTCTTCTGTCGTGAATACGGCGGGCTTTACCTTGAAGATGTTTTCCCATGCGCCGTCTGCGAGAACGTCCATGTAATCCTCACCGATGTAGAGGTCGATAGCGTTATCTCTGTCGGCACGTCTTATGTTATCAACAAACTGTAAGCCCATAACCTGAGGTGACTGTCTTAAGTACCAGTTGTCAGCCTTTGTACCTGCAAGGCGTGTGCAGTGGATTCTTGACTGCTGACCTGCGCCGATACCGATAGCCTGACCGCCGCAAGCGTAAGCTACGGAGTTTGACTGAGTGTACTTTAATGTAATCATTGCTATTGCAAGATCTATCTTTGCACTCTCGGGTATATTCTTATTCTCGGTCACAATGTTTGAGAACAGCTTATCGTCAATAACCAGCTCGTTTCTGCCCTGCTCGAAAGTAACGCCGAAAACTTGCTTACGCTCGATAGGCTCGGGAACGTACTCGGGGTCGATCTTGATTATATTATAGTTGCCCTTTTTCTTTGACTTGAGAATTTCAAGCGCTTCGGGATCGTAATCGGGAGCGATAACGCCGTCTGATACTTCACGCTGTATTATCTTTGCTGTTGAAACATCGCACTTGTCCGACAGAGCGATGAAGTCACCGTATGACGACATTCTGTCGGCACCTCTTGCTCTTGCATAAGCGCAGGCAAGGGGTGACAGCTCACCGAGATCGTCTACCCAGTATATCTTCTTGAGCGTGTCTGTGAGGGGAAGTCCTACAGCCGCACCTGCGGGTGAAACGTGCTTGAATGACGTTGCTGAGGGAAGCCCCGTAGCCTTCTTAAGCTCGCTTACAAGCTGCCAGCCGTTGAAGGCATCCATAAAGTTTATATAACCGGGCTTGCCGTTAAGCACTTCGATAGGAAGTGAATTTCCGTTTGCCATGAATATTCTTGACGGCTTCTGATTGGGGTTGCAGCCGTACTTTAACTGAAGTTCGTTCATTGTAGTAAAGTTCCTTTCGCTTACTTGTTTTTATTGATTATGCGTGATTCGTACTTGCCTGTGGCAATGTCGATGTAACGTGTAAAGAGTGAAACCTTGTTGTCTGCATTGAGGTTTTCCCATACCATTGATGTGAACGTGTCTATATCCGTATCGGGAATAACCACTGTTTTAGGCTCGCCTTCGTAGCTCGGCAGGGGGTTGCCGTCACACTTGTAGGTGTGAATGAATTTGCCCTTGCCGTTTAAGGGATTGCTGTAAGCGTAGGTGTATCTCTGACATGATGAGCCGTCGCCGTCTGCACTCTTCAAGATAGACATTGCAAAATTCATATCGCCGTTGTCAAGGTGGACTATACCGGAAATTCTCGGTGTGTAGTTGGGCTTGTCATCTTCAAATTCTCTTGTTCTGAGAGCCTGCTCGAATGTCATCTGCTTGTCCATAAGCTCATAGATAGTGTCGGTCTGGTCACCGTTTGTAACTATCGTCTTGTTGCCGAGAACTCTTACGGGTGCATAAATGATGAGGTGGGGATCTTCCATCTTGCTTTCATCGAAAGCCTGTGTTCTGATACCCTCGCCGTCCTCTACAAAAATTCTGTTACGGCTGTTTTCGCTTCTGCCCATAATAAAGTAGGCGATTACTGCTTTTGTGCCGTCTGCGGATTTTCCTATCACGATGCCTCTGCCGTGATAAGCAAGAGAGTTAAGCTCTTTTTCAAGTGTTACAACTTCCATATAGCCTCCTGTTGCGGTTTTGCGTGGAACACGCAGTTTTCTGAATATAACTTGTTATAACGTCCTCAGAATCCCGTTTAGTCGGGAGAATGCGGACATAAGGTTCAATCGTCGATAACGGTTATGCCGTCTTTTACGGTTATCTTTCCCTCGCAGAAAAGACGTGCGGCACGGGGAAGAATCTTCCACTCAGCCTGCTCCATAACACGTTTCTGAAGAATTTCGGGGGTGTCGCCGTTTCTGACCTCAACTGCCTTTTGCAGAATGATAGGTCCTGCGTCACATTCCGCTGTTACAAAATGAACGGTAGCGCCTGTTACCTTTACGCCCTTTTTAAGTGCTTCCTCGTGAACGTGAAGTCCGTAGTAGCCCTTTCCGCAGAAAGAGGGGATAAGGGCAGGGTGAACGTTTATCATCTTATACCTGAACGCATCACATACCTGCTCGTCAAGTATTGTCATAAAGCCTGCGTAGATAACAAGGTCAGCCTGCTCTTCCTTTAAAGCGTCAGCCATAGCCTTGCTGTAAGCGGCAACATCGGCATAGTCACGTCTTGCGAGAACTCTTGTCTTGATGCCGTTATCTGCGGCTCTTGTCAGTGCGTAGGCATCGGGCTTTGACGCAATAACGCAGGTGATTTTACCTCCGCCGAGTCCTTCGGACTTTTCGGCATCAATAAGCGCCTGCAGGTTAGTTCCGCCGCCCGATACAAGTACAACGATATTTTTCATATTACTCAATTATGATGCCCTCGTCACCCTTGATTATTTCACCGATGCAGTAGCTTTCAACGCCTGCATTTCTGAGTATCTGTACAGCTTCATCGGCATCGTCCTTGTCAACTACAACGGTCATACCGATACCCATATTGAAAGTATTGTACATATCGTGTTCGGAGATGTTTCCGACTTCCTGTAAGTGCTTGAAGATATAAGGCACTTCGTAGCTGTGCTTTGTAATCTTTGCTGTGAAGCCGTCGGGAAGTGAACGGGGAACGTTCTCGTTGAAGCCGCCGCCTGTGATATGCGAGATAGCCTTTACGTTCTTCTTTGAGATAAGCTCCAAAATGGGCTTTACATATATCTTTGTAGGTGTAAGGAGTGTTTCACCGAGAGTTTTTCCTGTGGGGAGGACTTCATCGAGAACTTCCTTGCTGTTTATGTTGAACACCTTTCTTACAAGAGAGAAGCCGTTTGAATGAACGCCTGTGGAAGCAAGGCCGATTATGATGTCGCCTTCCTTTACGGTGCTGTTGTCGATTATCTTCGACTTTTCAACGACACCTGTTGAATAGCCTGCGATGTCATATTCGTCTTCGGGCATCATTCCGGGATGCTCAGCGGTTTCGCCGCCTATAAGCGCACAGCCTGACTGTACACAGCCGTCAGCAACACCCTTTACTATAGCGGCTACCTTTTCGGGCACGTTCTTGCCTATAGCAATATAGTCAAGGAAATAAAGAGGCTTTGCACCGCAGCAGATGATGTCGTTTACGCACATAGCGACCGCATCTATACCGATCGTATCGTGCTTATCCATCAGCATTGCGAGCTTGAGCTTTGTGCCGACACCGTCTGTACCCGAAACGAGTACGGGTTCTTTCATATCTGCAATATCAAGCTGGAACAGACCGCCGAATCCGCCTATGCCTGTAAGCACACCGGGGATATTGGTGCGTTCAACGTCCTTTTTCATCAGACGAACACCTTCGTAGCCTGCGGTAACGTCAACGCCTGCTGCTTTATAGCTTTCTGAAAAACTGTTCTTCATAATAATAATTCCTTCCGTTTGGGGACTGATGTCCTTATGTGGTGGTTTTTTCTTTGCTTTCGCTGATTTTCCTGTCGAATTTATCCTTGTGCATTTCCATGGGAATATTCGTGGGGTATTCTCCGCTGAAGCAAGCGGTGCAATAGCCGCATTCACAGCCGTTTGCGTGTACCGCAAGCTTCTTTGCGTTTTCCACGCTCAGATAGCCGAGCGAATCTGTGCCTATTATGTCGCTGATCTCTTTTATCGAATGATGACAAGCGATAAGGTGTTCTCTCGAATCTATGTCGGTACCGTAGTAGCAGGGATTGAGGAACGGGGGAGCGGATACTCTCATATGAACCTCGGTAGCTCCCGCATCACGCAGTAATTTTACAATCCTGCCGCTTGTGGTGCCTCTTACTATAGAATCATCTATAAGAACGACACGTTTGCCTTTTACGACACTGGCAACAGCGTTCAGCTTTATACGCACCTTGTCTTCTCTTGACGATTGACCGGGAGAGATAAAGGTTCTGCCGATGTATTTGTTCTTGATGAAGCCGATGCCGTAGGGAATACCCGACTGGTGAGAATAGCCTATGGCGGCATCTATTCCGGAATCGGGAACGCCGATTACTATATCCGCCTGCACGGGATGCTCAAGCGCTAAGAATGCGCCTGCACGAAGTCTTGCCTCGTGAACCGATGCACCCTCTATGACCGAGTCGGGACGTGCAAAGTAGATATATTCAAAAACGCACAAAGTATGCGGACGCTTGCCGCAATGATCTTTTATGGAGCGTACTCCGTTTTCATCGAATACAACAATCTCGCCGGGGAGCAGATCTCTTACAAACTTTGCGCCGACCGAGTCAAGAGCGCAGCTTTCGGAGGCAACTATATATGTTCCCTCGTTTGTTATGCCGTAGCAGAGCGGTCTGAAGCCGTTCTCGTCACGGGCGGCGATAAGCTTTGCAGGCGACATGATAACGAGCGAATATGCGCCGTTTATCTTATTCATCGCACGGTTGAGTGCCTCTTCTATAGAGGGCGCTTCAAGCCGTTCCTTTGTTACAAGGTAGCTTATAACTTCTGTGTCGCTTGTCGTGTGGAAGATCGAGCCCTGCTTTTCAAGCTCGTGGCGAAGCTCGTAAGTATTTACGAGGTTGCCATTGTGAGCAAGCGCCATTCTTCCTTTATAGTGATTTACGAGGATAGGCTGAGCATTAAGGCGGGCATTGGCTCCGGTAGTGCCGTAACGCACATGACCTACTGCCATATTACCCTGTCCCAGTCCGTCAAGGCGTTCGGGAGTGAACACATCGTTCACAAGTCCCGTGTCCTTGTAGGAGTTGAACACACCGTCATCGTTCACGACAATGCCGCAGCTTTCCTGTCCTCTGTGCTGTAATGCAAATAGTCCGTAATATGTGGTTGCGGCTACATTGGTCTTTTCTTTTGCAAAAACACCGAACACACCGCACTCTTCGTGCAAACCGTTTGTCAATGGAGTCATTCCTTTCCGTTCCAGCAATAAGTGCAAAGCTCACACTGTGGCTTGCCTATTGCCCGTACAGTTCCGTCAAGCGACTGGAATTCAAGCGATGTCAGCTTTAGTCTGCGGCATATTTCGTCACGCAGTTTCTTTCCGCGCTCTGTGTTAGTGTCACTGTACTCGTCGATAAATCTGATACCATCTGCACCCTCGGCCTCATCAATTATCTGTCTTGCAATCAGCTCCATCTCCGATGTGCTGCGTGAGAAGTTGAGATACTTACAACCGTACATTATCGGAGGACAGGCGCTGCGCATATGCACTTCCTTAGCACCGTTCTCATAAAGGAACTCTACTGTTTCTCTCATCTGAGTTCCTCTTACTATGCTGTCGTCAACGAACAGCAGCTTTTTTCCCTCAATAAGCTCGTGGACCGGAATCAGCTTCATTTTAGCTACCTGATTTCTCATTGTCTGGTTGGTAGGCATAAAGCTTCTGGGCCATGTGGGAGTGTACTTGATAAAAGGACGCGCGAACGGGATACCGCTCTTGTTTGCGTAGCCTATTGCGTGAGGTACGCCCGAATCCGGAATACCGCATACATAGTCAACGTCGGGCAGCTTGCCGTTCTTTATATCGTTCTCCGCCATAATCTCACCGTTGCGTGTGCGCATCGTTTCAACGGTCACACCCTCATATACCGCATTCGGATAGCCGTAATATGTCCACATGAACGAGCATATATGCATTTTGCTTTCATCGCCGTCGCTCAGCACTTCACAGCCGTCCGCAGTTATCATATCTATTTCGCCGGGACGAAGCTCTTTATATGTGCTGTAGCCGAGCTTCTGGAATGCGAATGACTCGAGGGATACGCAGTATCCGTCGCTTCTTTTTCCTACAATGATAGGAAGTCTGCCGTACTGATCCCTTGCGGCGATAATTCCGTCCTTTGTAAGAATGATAAGGGACATTGTACCGTCAATCTTGCTCTGGGCATATCTTATACCGTCGGTAAAATTGTCCTTCTGTGCGATAAGCGCACCGATGAGCGAGCCGGAGTTTATACTGCCGCTGCTCATTGTTTCAAAGTTTGCACAGCCGCTCTCGAGAAGTTCGGTTGAAAGCTGTTCGGCATTTCTGATTATGCCGATACTGCATATCGAATAAATACCAAGCTTTGAACGCACCAGCAGGGGCTGAGGGTCGGTATCGCTGATACAGCCGATACACAGCTTTCCCCTCATATCCGTAGCATCCTGTTCAAACTTTGTTCTGAACGGTGAGTTTTCAATACTGTGGATAGCACGCTGAAAGCCTCTGTCGGGGCTGTATGCGGTCATACCGCCTCTGCGTGTTCCGAGGTGGGAGTGATAGTCTGTTCCGAAGAAAACATCGGTTATGCAGTCGTTGTTTGACGCTGCACCGAAAAATCCACCCATATATTATCCTGCCTTTTCCTGTTAGATTCTTTTCAATTGTCGGGATTATTCGCCCATAAGACGCTTCATTATTTCAGCGTAAGCGTCTTCAACACCGCCCATATCACGACGGAAACGATCCTTGTCAAGCTTCTCGTGAGTTGTGCTGTCCCAGAAACGACAGGTGTCGGGAGAAATCTCGTCGGCAAGGATTATTGTGCCGTCAGAGGTTTTACCGAATTCAATCTTGAAGTCGATAAGGTCGATGTTGAGCTTCTTGAAGAAGTCGAGCATAAATTCATTTACCTTGAAAGCGTACTTTGAAATAAGGTCGATTTCTTCCTTTGTTGCAAGACCGAGTGCAAGCGCATAGTAGTCGTTGATGAAAGGATCGCCCAGATCGTCATTCTTGTAGCTGAATTCAAGCGTGGGGCAGAGGAGCTTTGTACCTTCCTCGATGCCGAGCTTCTTTGAGAAACTGCCTGCGGCTACGTTTCTTACGATTACTTCGAGGGGAACGATAGAAACCTTTTTAACGAGTGTTTCTCTGTCGTTCAGCTCTTTAACAAGGTGAGTGGGAACACCTGCTTTTTCAAGCAGACCGAACATATAGTTCGTCATTTTGTTGTTGATAACGCCCTTACCTGAGATAGTGCCTTTCTTGAGGCCGTTGAATGCTGTTGCATCATCCTTGTAGGATACGATAACAAGGTCGGGATCATCGGTTGCAAATACCTTCTTTGCCTTTCCTTCGTAAAGCTGTTCTTTCTTTTCCATTTTGTTTATCCTTTCTTCAGCGGCTGTGCCGTATTTATTGATTACATTATATATAGTACACCGATCAAAGCTCGGCAAGTACCTGCTCCATTTTTTTGTCAGCCTCAAGAACCTTTGCGGTCTGTGCTGCACGGTATGCCTTCATCTTTTCCATAAGGGCATCGTCTGATACCGCAAGGATCTGTACGGCGAGGAATGCCGCATTTGCCGCACCGTCAATAGCTACTGTAGCAACAGGAACTCCGGCGGGCATCTGTACTGTAGACAGAAGTGCATCTATGCCCTCAAGTGCGCTTGCTTTTATCGGGATGCCGATAACCGGCAGGGGAGTCTGACCTGCGATAGCTCCGGCAAGGTGAGCGGCTTTGCCTGCGGCGGCAATGATAACGCCTGTGCCGTTCTTTTCGGCATTTCTTGCAAACTCGGAAACCTCTGCGGCGCAACGGTGAGCGGAGAGAACACGAAGCTCTGTAGGAACTCCGAAGTCCTTAAGCACCTGAGCCGCTTTTTTGACGATAGGCAGATCGGAATCGCTGCCCATTACTATGGCTACTTTTTTCATTTACGAACATCCTTTCAGAAAATAAATAAAGCTGTGTAATCCAATTGCACAGCTTAAAAAATACACTTATTCTTATAATACGGCGTAGAAAAAGACATATATGAAAATTTACCGAAGCTTATCAAAGCTGTTGTAAGCTGTATTTTATTCATAGATCTCATGCTTTCCCTCCGTACTTGTTACTATATCATTTTACCTTATTTTAATAACAAATTCAAGTGCTAAAGCAGAAAATCTCTTAAATTGTGCTTTTTCAACAATAGTGCCGCTTTGTTTTTGTGCTATATGTACATTAATTACTTTACAAACTTTTTGTGAACTAAATTAACATAAAATCGTTTACACAGCGTTACAATTGAAGAATTTCCGATTATAGAGGGGAAAACAGGGAAAATCAGTAATAAAGTTGCGACCGAATTGTTACAAAAATGTAACAGATTTTTGTGCATGATGACGGAAAAGTGCCAAAAAACCATTTTTTGTAATCGTTTACGGTAAAAAAACACAACTGAGAGCTTAAAATGCTTGCAAATTTGTGAAATGTGTGATATGATTATGTCAACGAGGAAAAAGTGAACAAAACTTTTGACAAGCTACAGGTCTTTTTAGTGAATTATCCATTGTTACATATACGGCAGTATATACCGTTATGTCACAGGAGCTTCAACCGGAAGCCTGTTCTTACCGGGGGATTGTTTACAGCTCCTCTTTAATGAGGCCGCAAGGTCAGGCAGTGAAAGCGATAGCTATTCACAACAATGAATACTTCTGGAGGAATTACCAATGAAGAAAAGAATTTTAGCAGCTGTATTAGCATCTGCATCAATTCTGGGCGCAGTAGCAGGCTGCTCAAGCAACGCTACAAGCTCAGCAGGATCTTCTACAACAGATTCGAGCAAGACTGAAGACTCAAGCAAGACTGATGATTCAAGCAAGACTGATGATTCAAGCAACGCAGGAACTTCCGATAAGTTCACACTTAAGGAAGGCGAAGGCAAGACTCTTAACATCGCTGTATGGAACGAAGAGTTCGAGAACTACTTTAATAAGTACTTAAAGGATAAGATGCCTGAGGGCGTTACAGTTAACTTCAAGAAAACTGAAAACGCTAACAACGCTTATCAGAACAAGCTCGATGAAGACCTTCCCAAGAACGAAGCTGCATCTGCTGACGACAAGATCGATATGTTCTTATTTGAAGCTGACTACGCTCTCAAGTATGTTAACTCAGAGTACACACTTGATGTTAAGTCACTCGGTCTGACAGACGAAGATCTTTCAGGTATGTATCAGTATACAAAGGACGTTTGCACAACTCAGGATGGCTCAAAGGTACTGAAGGGTGTTTCGTGGCAGGCAACTCCCGGTCTGTATGCTTACAGACGTTCAATTGCTAAGGACGTTCTCGGCACAGACGATCCCGAAAAGGTACAGGAAGCTCTCGCTGACTGGACAAAGTTTGACGAAGTAGCTGCTAAGGCTGCTGATAAGGGTTACAAGATGCTCTCAGGTTATGATGATGCATACAGAACCTTCTCAAACAACGTTGCTGCTCCTTGGGTAAACGAAAACAAGGAAATCATCGTTGACGCCAACATCATGAAGTGGGTTGACCAGACTAAGACATACACAGACAAGGGTTATAACAACAAGACATCTCTTTGGACTGATGCTTGGGCTGCTGACCAGGGTCCCGAAGGTAAGGTATTCGGCTTCTTCTACTCAACATGGGGCATCAACTTCACACTTGCAGGTAACTCACTTGCAGTTAAGGAAAAAGAAGGCGGTAAGCTCGAAGTAGGTAACGGCGGTTACGGTGACTGGGCAGTTTGCTACGGTCCTCAGGCTTACTTCTGGGGCGGTACTTGGCTCGCTGCTGCAAAGGGCACAGACAACGCTGCATTAGTTGGCGATGTTATGAAGGCATTCTGCTGCAACAAGGACTTCGGCGTTCAGTTCACAAAGGATACACAGGACTACTACAACAACGAAGCTGCAATGAAGGAACTCGCTGCTTCTGACTTCAAGTCAGCCTTCTTAGGCGGTCAGAACCACATCGCTCTGTTCGTTGAAACAGCTCCCAAGATCGATATGAGCAAGATTTCTATCTACGACCAGGGTCTTAACGAGACATTCCAGGCTAAGTTCAAGGAATACTTCGACGGTACTGTTGATAAGGATACAGCACTCAAGAACTTCTATGAGGCTGCTATTGTTAAGTATCCTGAGCTCAAGAAGCCCGCTAACGCATAATCAAGGCTTTGTGGCTTAAACAATATTGACCTTCATCTTGACTGCGGGTTCTGTGAATTCGCAGTCAAGTATGTTAATGGGGCGAATTACCGATGTTTCCGCCTTATTAACATACTTGACTGCTCAAGATGGAGAATATACTGAGATTTTTATAAGGAGTGTTTTTATGGCTCAGGCAGCTAACGCAGGAAGTGCGCCGGTAAAAGCCAGAAAAGGACAAATCGGGAAATATAAAAAATGGGGCTACATATTTATGCTCCCGTTCACATTAGTTTTCCTTGTTTTCCAGGCTTGGCCGCTTATTCAGACTTTCTATTACAGTGTGTTCAAATACTTCAAGTCGGGTCTTAGTTGGGTAGGACCGGAGTTTGTCGGATTTGATAACTTTGTGGCAATTTTTGATATGAGTAAAGGTAGCAATATACTTGTGCTCACATGGAATACGCTTATCATGTGGGTACTGGGATTTGTTCCGCAGATAATCATTTCATTACTTTTTGCTTACTGGTTTACTAATGTAAGACTTCGTTTAAGATGTCTTGGATTCTTCAAAACTGTAATGTATATGCCTAACCTTATCATGGCATCTGCATTTGCAATGCTGATATTCTCAATATTCTCCGATATCGGACCTATCAACGAGCTTATCAAGCATACTACCGGCGGCGAGGCTTTCAGATTCCTCAGCTACACAGGCAGTACGATGGGACTTGTAGCGTTCATGAACTTCATTATGTGGTTCGGCAACACGACAATTCTGCTGATGGCGGCAATGATGGGTATCAACGAATCTGTTATTGAGGCTGCTGAAATCGACGGTGCAAGCAGCTCACAGATATTCTGGAAGATAACACTTCCTCTTATCAGACCTATACTTGTATACGTTATGATCACTTCGCTGATCGGCGGTCTTCAGATGTTCGATGTACCGCAGATCCTTACTAACGGTCAGGGAAGCCCGAATAATACTACCAAGACGCTTATTATGTATCTGAACGAACAGATCGGTACATCTAAGAACTATGGTATGGCAGGTGCACTTTCAGTAATTATATTCATTATTTGTGCGGCACTCAGCCTGGTTGTTTACTACTTCTTTGCTGCTGACAGAAGCAACAAGAAGTCTAAAAAAGGAGGTAAGTAAGTATCATGGCAAAAAAGGATAAGGTACTTGAACATACCTCAGCACTTCAGCAGAACAGAACAGATCCGGATATGAAGGTAAAGCCTACGCTTATTATTCACAGAATAATCTGTTATATCGTTCTTATCTTCTTCTCAATCCTGTGTTTGTTCTTCTTCTACATCCTGCTTGTTAACGCAAGCCGTTCACATTACGATATTATGTCCGGCTTTTCGTTCCTGCCGGGAAGCCAATTTATCAATAACTTCCAGAGTGCGATTTCAAACACAACGATACCTGTAATAAACGGTGTTATCAACAGCTTGATTATCGCAGCGTGTACAGCAGTATTATCAATTTATTTCTCAGCAATGACAGCGTATGCAATTCATGTATATGACTTCAAAGGTAAGAAATTTATCTTTAACTTCATATTACTTATCATGACGATTCCTACACAGGTTTCTGCGCTCGGTTTCTTCAGTATGTGTACCGACTGGGGCTTAAGAGATACATATATTCCTCTTATAGTTCCTGCTATTGCAGCTCCTGCGGTGTTCTTCTTCATGATTCAGTACATGAAGAGCTCGCTTCCGATTGATATTATCGAGGCGGCAAGAATAGACGGTTCGGGCGAATTCAGAACATTCAACACGATCGTTCTTCCTATGCTGAAGCCTGCTCTTGCAGTACAGGCAATATTCAGCTTCGTTGCATCATGGAACAACTACTTCCTTCCTTCGTTGATCATTGATACATCAACAAAGAAGACAATGCCTATCATGATCGCACAGCTTCGTTCAGCAGACTTCTTAAAGTTTGATATGGGTCAGGTTTATATGTTCATTTTCATAGCAATCATACCTGTTATCATCGTTTACTTCTGCTTATCGAAATTCATCATCGCAGGTGTTTCACTCGGTGGTGTAAAGGAATAAGACAATTTTGGGTTAATATATTTTATACAGAAACGGCATCGGAAATTTTCCGGTGCCGTTTTGCTGTATATAATGCTGTGGACAGCGTGTGGTATTTGCTGAGTGGCATATCAGCTAAGAGTGTATGATGGATAAGAAAATCCCCTGTTAAGCGATTAACAGGGGATCGGAGTTTATTCGGTTATGGATTAGCCAAGTCTTGCTTCGAGATCAGCGAGTTCCTGCTTTAAGCCGTCGGGGAGCTTGTCACCGAACTGCTTGTAGAATTCCTTCATCTCTTCTACTTCCTTCTTCCAGAGGTCTCTGTCAACTGCGAGCAGCTTGTCTTCAACTTCTGATGTAACCTCGTCCTCAATACCCTTGAGGTTGATGTCACCCTTCTTAGGAAGGTAGCCGATAGGAGTCTTTTCAGCGTCAATTGTGCCTTCACATCTCTTGATGATCCAGTCGAGAACTCTCATGTTGTCGCCGAAACCGGGCCAGATGAAGTTACCGTTCTCGTCCTGCTTGAACCAGTTAACGTTGAAGATCTTAGGAGCCTTGTCACCGAGCTTCTTGCCCATATCAAGCCAGTGTGCCCAGTAATCAGCCATGTGGTAGCCGCAGAAGGGCTTCATAGCCATAGGATCGTGACGGAGTACGCCTACTGCACCTGTAGCAGCTGCTGTTGTTTCAGAAGAAACTGCAGAGCCTACATATGTGCCGTGCTGCCAGCTGAATGACTGGTAAACCAGAGGAGTTGTAGCTGCACGTCTGCCGCCGAAGATGATAGCTGAGATCGGAACACCCTGGGGGTTGTTGAACTCAGGTGAAATGCAGGGGCAGTTCTGAGCGGGAGCTGTAAAACGTGAGTTAGGATGAGCGAGCTTGTTGCCTGCTGCTGTGTATTCCTTACCGTTAACCTTGTTGCCCTTCCAGTCTGTTGCATTCTCGGGAGGATTCTTGTCAAGACCTTCCCACCAAGCTGTCATATCATCATTGTTGATAGCAACGTTTGTGAAGATTGTGTTCTTTCTTGTAGATGCAAGTGCGTTGTAGTTGCTCTTTGCGTTTGTACCGGGAGCAACGCCGAAGAAGCCGTTCTCGGGGTTGATAGCGTAAAGTCTGCCATCGGGACCCTGCTTCATCCATGCAATATCGTCACCTACTGTGAATACTTCATAGCCTGCCTTCTTGTATCCCTCGGGAGGAATAAGCATAGCGAGGTTTGTTTTACCACAAGCTGAGGGGAATGCTGCTGTGATATACTTGATGTCGCCATCGGGCTTCTTAACGCCGAGGATAAGCATATGTTCAGCCATCCAGCCTTCCTTCCAGCCCTGGTAAGAAGCGATACGGAGAGCGAAGCACTTCTTGCCGAGCAGTACATTACCGCCGTAAGCTGAGTTGATAGACCAGATTGTGTTGTCTTCGGGGAACTGAACGATGTATCTCTTTTCGGGATCAACGTCAGCCTTTGAGTGAAGGCATCTTACGAAGTCGTTGGAGTCATCGGGCAGGTTCTTGAATGCCTGTGCGCCCATTCTTGTCATAATGTCCATGTTGAGTACAACATAGATAGAGTCTGTCAGCTCAACACCAACCTTAGCGATAGGTGAGCCGATAGGTCCCATTGAGTAGGGGATAACGTACATTGTACGACCCTTCATAACGCCGTCATAGAGCTTTGTCAGCTTAGCGTACATTTCCTTAGGATCCATCCAGTTGTTTGTAGGACCTGCATTCTCCTTCTCTCTTGAGCAGATGAATGTTCTGTCTTCTACACGGGCAACGTCGTTTTCAGCTGTTCTGTGATATAAGCAGCCGGGGAGCTTTTCCTGGTTGAGCTCAATCATCTCGCCTGTTGCGATAGCCTCGTCACGAAGCGCCTTGAGCTGCTCCTCGCTGCCATCGATCCATACAACCTTGTCGGGCTGTGTGAGGGCTTTCATTTCTTCAACCCACTTTAAAACATTCTGATTCTTTGTCATAACCGATTGTTCTCCTTTTCTTTATTTTATCAGCTTATGCTGATGAAAGTCATTCGGTAGGGAATTACTGATACGGTTCATCGTACCTTGTTCCCCATTTACTATTATAAACTATTTTTTGCAATAGGTCAATAGCGAAATTGCAAAAACGGCAAAAAAAATTGCACAAAGTAAGCGTAATGCAACCGACTTTTTAATTTACGTCGGGAAAACTTATTACACGGCTGTATAACAGGTTTTCTTAAGGTCACGCTACCTTGTGCTTTTTATTTTACTATTTCAATATCTACTGATTTTAAAGGAATTAAATGTCAGCTTTGACTTCCTTGCGAAGCAGTATTATCGCAAGAAGGTTCGGTATTGCCATAAGGCCGTTGAAAAGATCGGATACGTCCCATACGACTGTCGCCTGAATCACCGCTCCCACGAAAGCGGTAACAATGAAAATTGCAAGATATACGCCTACCCACTTCTTTGTGAAAAGGTAAACGAAACAGCTTCTGCCGTATATCCACCAGCCTGTAACGGTTGTTATCGCAAAGATGAATGTTGCGATACTGAGGAATGCACCGGCAAAGTCACCGAGTCCGTCCTGGAATGCTATCAGCGCCATATCAAAACCAACGCTTGATTTCTGATCTGCACCGCTTGAAAGAATGCAGAGTGCTGTCATAGTGCAGATAATGATAGTATCAATGAAAACCGAAAGCATTGCCCACATACCTTGCGTATGGTGCTTGTCGGCGCTTGAGTTTGCATTAATCATTACTGAGGAGCCAAGACCGGCTTCGTTTGAGAATACGCCACGTTTTACGCCCCACTTCATAGCCTCGAGCATTACAACACCTACAGTTCCTCCGCCTACAGCCTTGAACGAAAAAGCTTCTGTGAAAATGCGTGCGAATACAGAAGGAACATTTTCAATGTTCATTATAATTACAGCAAAACAGCCGAGCAGATAACCGCCTGCGGCTATCGGAATTACCCACGATGTAACTTTACTGAGGCGGTGTATGCCTCCGGGCGCTATTGCGGCAATTACTGCGGCACAGAGGATTCCCGATACCCATAGAGGTACTCCAAGACAGTTCTGAAGTGCCATTGAAGCCGAATTCACCTGAGCCATATTACCTATGCCGAAGCTGGCACCTATACAGCAGACAGCGAACATTCCCGCAAAGAACGCACCGAGCTTTTTGCCGCCGAATGCTTTTTTTATGTAAGCAAAAGGTACGCCGCCCGTAAGGCCGTCCGATTGCACGGTTCTGTATTTTGCACCGAGATAGTTTTCGGCAAAACTGGTAGCCATACCGAGAAGTGCGGAGATCCACATCCAGAATATTGCACCTGCACCGCCAAAAGCAATAGCGCTTCCTATTGCGATAATATTTCCTGTTCCTACTGTTGCACCGAGTGCGGCGGTAAGGGTTCTGAAAGGCGAAACCTTCTTTCCGTCAGCCTCAGGCTGTTTTGTAAGGAGTGTACGCTTTATTATAGTAGGGAAGTGCAGTACCTGCAAGCATCTGGTTCTTATTGTGAAGATAATTCCCGAGCCTGCAAACAGTATAAGCACCGGTATGCCCCATACTATGTTTTCGTTTATCCACTCTAATATTTCCATACTGACTTGTTCCTTTTCATCAAGCACAGACGTGGGTGCCTGTACGTTTTATATATTGATTGTATTCCCGAATATCACCGATTATGACGGGGAAGCTTCACATAACGATATAATCTCGGCATTTCAGGGTAATTTCCGATTAAAAATAGCATATAAAAAAAGTAAAATCTGATAAAATCTTGAATAGTTACTGCTTGTTAATAATTAAAAGCAAAAGTATACAAGTCGAAAAATAACCCCTCCGGTTTTCCCGGAGGGGCGTAAAAACCTATTCTATTCCGACTATTCAAAATTTTTGGGCTTTTAGATTATTTCGTGCGGATTATTCGCCGCAGTATTCCTTCTTGTAGTATTCAACAAGGCCTACGAGATCCTCGTAACGCTTCTTGGAATTAGCAACAGCCTTATCGAACAGTACGTTAGCTCTTTCGGGGTTAGCACGCATAAGAGAGTTGTAACGAACTTCTCTCATCATGAATTCCTTGTAATCGCCTGTAGGAGCCTTGCTGTCGAGTGTGAACGGATTTGTTCCTGCAGGAGCAGCGGGGTTGAATCTGAACAGATGCCAGTAACCTGCCTGTACAGCTTCCTTTTCTACCTTCTGAGCGATTGTAAGGCCGCCCTTGATACCGTGGTTGATACAAGGAGCATAAGCGATAACCAGTGAAGGACCGTCATATGCTTCAGCTTCTGCGATTGCCTTTAAGCACTGGTTCATATCTGCACCCATTGAAATCTGAGCAACATATACATAACCGTACTTCATAGCGATACCGGAGAGATCCTTCTTCTTAACGTCCTTACCGCCTGCTGCGAACTGTGCAACTGCACCGATGTTTGTAGCCTTTGAAGCCTGTCCGCCTGTGTTGGAATAAACTTCTGTATCGAATACGAATACATTTACATTCTTGCCTGATGCGAGAACGTGGTCAACACCGCCGTAACCGATGTCGTATGCCCAGCCGTCGCCGCCGAATATCCAGTTGGACTTCTTAGCGAGGTAGTTCTTAGCCTTGAGAACTGCATTCTTTTCAGCGCAGTCGCAATCAAGAGCTTCAAGAGCAGCAACGAGATCCTTTGTAGCAGCAGCGTTTGCCTTACCGTCGTTAGCTGTTTCGAAGTATGTGTCGATCTTAGCCTTAACGTCAGCGTTTTCAGTCTTTTCAGCAATTGCCTTTAACTGACCCTGTGCTCTGTGTCTTAATGTATCCTGAGCGATGAACATACCGAGACCGTACTCAGCATTATCCTCGAACAGTGAGTTGCCCCAAGCGGGACCCTTGCCTTCCTTATTTACTGTATAAGGAGTTGAGGGAGCAGAGCCGCCCCAGATTGATGAACAGCCTGTAGCGTTGGCAATGTACATTCTGTCGCCGAAGAGCTGTGTGATGAGCTTAGCGTAAGGAGTTTCACCACAGCCTGCGCAAGCACCTGAGAATTCGAGCAGGGGCTGCTTGAACTGTGAACCCTTAACTGTTGTTTCCTTGAACTTCTCGTGAACTTCGGGCTTGTCGGCTACTTCCTTAACAGCGTAGTCGAACATGGGCTGCTCGTTCATCTGAGAATCAAGTGACTTCATAACGAGTGCCTTGTTCTTAGAGGGGCAAACCTGTGCGCAAACGCCGCAGCCTGTGCAGTCGAGAACAGAAGTTACCATAGCGAACTTCATGCCGGGAAGACCCATAGCGTCCTTCATCTTTGCACCTGCAGGAGCCTTAGCAGCTTCTTCTTCGGAAAGAATTACGGGACGGATAACTGCGTGAGGACAAACGAATGAACACTGGTTACATTCGATACAGTTCTCGGGAATCCACTCGGGAACGTCTACTGCGATACCACGCTTCTCATAAGCTGCAGAGCCCTGGGGGAATGTACCGTCAGCCATGCCTACGAATGTAGATACGGGGAGCTTGTCGCCTCTCTGAGCGTTAACGGGGATAAGGATATTGTTAACGAAATCAACGAGATCCTTTCTGTCACCTGTAGCTGTGTGAACGGGAAGTGTACCCTCAGCGTCAGCCCAAGATGCAGGAACGTCAACCTTGATAACCTCGCCTGCGCCCTTTTCGATTGCGGCGTAGTTCATTTTAACAATGTCGTCACCCTTCTTAGCGAATGACTTGTAAGCAGCCTTCTTCATATATTCGATAGCATCTTCAGCGGGGATGATGTTAGCGATTGAGAAGAATGCAGACTGTAATACAGTATTTGTCTTGTTGCCAAGACCGATCTCCTTAGCTACCTTGATAGCGTTGATGATGTAGAAGTTGATGTTGTTCTTAGCGATGTATGCCTTAACGGGAGCGGGGAGCTTCTCGTCAAGCTCGTCAACTGTCCACTGGCAGTTGAGCAGGAATGAACCGCCGGGTACAACGTCCTCAACCATATCGTACTTGTCGATGTATGAAGGGTTGTGGCAAGCTACGAAGTTAGCCTTGTTTACAAAGTAAGTTGACTTGATAGGCGACTTACCGAAACGAAGGTGAGAAATCGTAACACCGCCCGACTTCTTTGAGTCGTATGCGAAGTATGCCTGAGCATACATATCTGTGTGGTCACCGATAATCTTGATAGAGTTCTTGTTGGCACCGACAGTACCGTCTGAACCAAGACCCCAGAACTTACAGCAGGTTGTGCCTTCGGGAGTTGTGTTGGGGTTCTCACCGATGGGCAGTGAAAGGCCTGTAACGTCATCCTCAATACCGATTGTGAACCTGGGCTTTTCTGTGTTGTTGTATACTGCAATGATCTGAGCGGGGTTAGTATCCTTAGAACCAAGACCGTAACGACCTGTGAATACGGGTACATCCTGGAACTTGCCTGCCTGCTTGAGAGCTGCAACAACGTCGAGGTATAAGGGTTCGCCGAGTGCGCCGGGTTCCTTTGTTCTGTCAAGAACTGTAATCTTCTTAACAGTTTCGGGAATAGCAGATACGAAAGCGTCAACGCTGAAGGGTCTGTAAAGTCTAACCTTAACAAGACCAACCTTCTTGCCCTGAGCTAACATATAGTCGATTGTTTCTTCGATAGTATCGCAAACAGAGCCCATAGCAATGATTACCTGCTCAGCATCGGGAGCACCGTAGTAGTTGAACAGCTTGTAATCTGTACCGATCTCAGCGTTTACCTTGTCCATGTACTTCTGTACGATAGCGGGTGTAGCTTCATAGTACTTGTTGCTTGCTTCTCTTGCCTGGAAGAAGATGTCGGGGTTCTGAGCTGTGCCGTGCAGAACGGGCTTCTCAGGATTGAGAGCTCTGTTTCTGAAAGCGTCTACAGCTTCGTGGTCGAGCATCTTGTCGAGTGTTTCATAGTCCCATACTTCAATCTTCTGGATTTCGTGTGATGTTCTGAAACCATCGAAGAAGTGAAGGAAAGGAACTCTTGCTTCGTATGTTGAAAGGTGAGCTACAGCACCGAGATCCATAACTTCCTGAGGGTTAGTGGAGCAGAGCATAGCATAACCTGTCTGACGGCAAGCGTAGATATCGCTGTGATCACCGAAAATAGAAAGTGCGTGTGTTGCAAGAGCACGAGCGGAAACATGAATAACGCTGGGCAGTAATTCACCTGCAATTTTATACATATTGGGGATCATGAGCAGTAAGCCCTGTGATGCTGTGTAAGTTGTAGTACATGCACCTGCTGCGAGAGAGCCGTGAACTGCGCCTGCTGCGCCGGCTTCTGACTGCATTTCTACTACCTTTACTTCCTGTCCGAAAATGTTCTTTCTTCCGGCTGTTGACCAGGAATCTGTTACTTCAGCCATTACTGAAGATGGTGTAATGGGGTAAATCGCTGCAACGTCAGTAAACGCATAAGACACGTGACCTGCGGCGTTGTTACCGTCCATAGTAAGTTTTTGTCTTCCCATGGGAATCGTCCTCCTTTGTTTTTGCATACGGTCATACCAAGACGTATGCTTTCAACTTAGTATTATATCATAATCGTTCCGGAATGTAAACCTCTAAAAGTGAAAATTTTCAGAATTTTTTAGTTTCCTGTACAATTTTTTGAGTCAGCTTAAGCTAACCCGATATAACTGTCTTTGAAAGAATGTTTTCCGCCGACAACGAAAAATATGCTCTGTATAAGATGTGACATGCGTATTTCCGCTATCTGTGCGGTGAAGGCGGCTGTGCCGCTGCGATCGGATATCTGTTGTTTCGATAATCTTTGTGAAAAGTAAGAAAAAATTTCCCGCTCCTCCTTGAAATAATCGCCGTTTAATGATACAATATTATATATAAACTTACTATGAAATTCGCTGCAACAGCAGTTATAGGAACGGAGCAGAAAAATTGATCCAGTATTTAAAGGATATCTGGGAGAATATACAGAGTGTTTTTGCAACAATGGGACTTGTTGATTATCTTGATATTCTCCTTCTTGCCTATCTCATATATAAAGGCATTAAAATCATCAAGGAAACACGGGCGGAGCAGCTTATCAAAGGTATAATTCTGCTGGCTATACTTTTCTTTGTCGTAAACCAGTTTCAGCTGAAGGCGATGAAGGTTATAATAGAAACCTTCCTCAATGTCGGAATTATCGCTATACTTATTGTATTCCAGCCTGAGCTTCGCCGTGTGCTTGAAAAAATGGGACGAACCACAAAGGTAAAAAAGCTGGCTCTTAATTTTGAAAGTAAGACGGATGCGGCGACCGCCGACATACATAACTGTATAGAGGCTGTCTGTACGGCTTGCGAACAGCTTTCGCAGACCGCTACGGGCGCACTTATCGTATTCGAGCGTGAAACAAAGCTCGGTGAGCAGATAGACACCGGTACGATAATCAACGCAACGCCGAGCCCTGAACTTTTCGGCAATATATTTTTCCCGAACACACCGCTGCATGACGGTGCGGTGATAATCCGTGACAGCAAGGTATATGCCGCAGGATGTTTTCTGCCTAAGCCTCAGAAGGAAGAACTGATTTCAAAGGCTCTCGGTTCACGTCACAGAGCGGCTATCGGTATGAGCGAGGTTTCGGATGCGGTGATAGTTGTTGTTTCGGAAGAAACCGGTACTATATCTATAGCCGAAAACGGAAGTCTTACACGCTTTTACAATAAGGATACACTGCGAAAGCTGCTTACGGCAAAGCTGATTCCGGAAAAGCCCGAAGCAAAGAAGATGAAGAATAAGGCTTTAAAAAAGCATAAGAAAAACGCACCCGTTGCGAAAAAAGAACAGGGGGCGGATAAATAATGAAGGAATGGATAAAGAGTTTTTTACAGAATTTTGTAAAGAATCTTAAGAATATTATATTTGCGCTGATTATTGCAATCATTGTATGGTTTGCAATCTCGATGCAGATATTCCCTGATGTCACGACTCACGTCAGCGATATTCCGGTTGAAGTCAAGGCTACGGAATATATGACGGAAAATGCGCTTTCCGTAACGAACAGTTATATTGATAAGATAACCGTACAGGTAACAGGCAAAAGATATGAGGTAGGAAACCTTACTGCAAGCGATTTTACAGCCAGTGCGGATTTGTCGGCTATCACGGCGCCGGGTGAATATAAGGTAAAGGTTAACGTAACACCGGTAAAGGAAAACAGCTGTACGGTTGACGATGAGGGTCTGAGCGTTAAACTCAAGGTCGAAAAGACGGTATCAAAAACGTTCAGTATTTCCGACGGCAGTATGAAGGCTGTAGCTGAAGGCATTACCGCTACGGCGGGTATGAAGATAGACAGCGTTACCGCTGAGCCTTCGACTATAACGCTTACGGGCGACAGCACCGCAATAGACGCAGTGAAATCGGTCGAGATACGTTCTGTATTTGCTGGCGAAACCTCAGAGTCGGTTTCTTCAAAAGGTCAGATTGTTCTGCTTGGCAGTAACGGAGATATAATCGAAAATCCCGATATAAAATACGACAACGAGAGCTACACCGTGAATATAACGCTGTATAAGCAGAAAACGCTGCCTCTTACGGTACAGTTTACGAATGTTCCGTCAAACTTTGATTTAAGCAGTCTTAAGTACAGCATCTATCCGGAATCGCTCACTGTTTCTTCACCCGACGATTCGCTTGATTCACAGGAGAAGTTCGAGATAGGAACGATAGATCTCAGTCAGCTTACGACCAAGTATTTGCAGAAGCTGACGCTTCCGATAGCTTTACCCGAAGGATATAAGAATATCAGCGGAAACACATCCGCTATGGTTTCCTTTGAGGATGCGGAGAATTACACGTTCCTCAGCTATACTGTCCAGAAGGACAATATCCGTATTATAAATGCACCGGACAATTTTGATGTCGATGTTCTTACAAACGAACTCAGCGTCAATGTTACGGGTCCGGCAGATGAAATAGCGGCGCTTGCGTCAAAGGATATTTATGCGACGGTTGACCTTATGGGAACTACGCTTACCGCAGGGCTTAAAGATGTGACTGCGGAATTCACGTTGCGTGGAACCAAGGTCAGAAGCTGGGTTACAGGAGAATACAAGGTATCTATACAGGTAACCGAGAGGGCAGAGGATACTGCGGATTAAAATCGGAACGGAGATGTTTTCTTGAATATTTCATTGCTTTCACAGGCGGTCGGTACGTCTACCGATCCGCTTGAGAATGCGCAGGAGCAGATAAAAGAAGCAGAAACGTTTTTCAATCAAATGATAAACGCTTTTGTAGGATATTTGCCTACGCTGATTGCGGCGGCGATAATACTGATAGTAGGAATAGTTATTTCCAAGCTCGTGCTGAAAATGATGAGCAGGGGTATGAAACACGATGTTATCGACAAGACTGTTTCACGCTTTATTTATTCATTGGTCAGAATACTGCTTTATGCGCTGCTTGCTACTATTGTTCTCGCCGTTCTCGGCGTTCCGATGACTTCTATAATAGCTGTGATAGGTACGGCAGGCGTTGCCATCGGACTTGCGCTTCAGGACAGCCTTTCAAATATAGCGGGCGGATTCAGCATAATGCTCACAAAGCCGTTCAAAATAGGAGATTACATCAAGGTCGATGACGTCGAGGGTACGGTTGAAGCAATCAATATGTGGTATACCGAGCTTCATTCATATGATAATAAAGCTATCTTCTATCCGAACGGTCAGATAACATCAAAGAAGGTCACCAACTATACAACGCTTGGAATAAGGCGTGTGGATATGGTATATACGATTTCTTACAATGCCGATTTCAGAAAGGCGATGGAGGTTCTCAAAAGCATAACAGACGCTCACGAGCTTATACTTAAAGAGCCTGAGCCGAAAATCAGGATAACCGAGCTTGCCGAGAGCGCTGTAAGAATAACCTGTTATCCGTGGGTAAAGGCTGAGGACTACTGGACGGTATACTTTGACCTTAACGAAGCGGTCAAGGAGCAGTTTGATAAGAACGGTATTGAGATACCCTATAATCAGCTTGATGTGCATCTGAAAAAAGACAATCAGGATGCCGCTACTAAAAAATAAAGCAGGCAATAATGCTTTCGCAGAGCTGTCGCAGGCTCTGCGAATTGTTATATCGGACGATATACGGTAAGGAAAATTGATTTGCAAATGAGAAAAGGAGCTTTTTGTGGACAAGATACATCTGAAATCACCGTCAAACTGGATAAACGATCCCAACGGATTTATATATTATAAAGGTAAGTACCATTTGTTCTATCAGCATTTTCCCTATGCGCCGGTATGGGGCAGAATGCACTGGGGACACGCTGTAAGTGACGATCTTGTTACATGGGAGCATAAGGGGATAGCTCTTTATCCTACCAAGAAAAATGACAGGAGCGGATGCTTCTCGGGTAGTGCGGTCGAGCATGACGGGAAAATGCACATTTTTTATACCGGCATAAATTATCGTGAGGAAGATCCCGAAAATATCAACTGCGCACTGAATTACGGCTTTATAGCGTCACAGATGAAGATTGTTTCGCAAGACGGATATACCTTTGATAATTTCAATGCGAAAACTACGATAATTCAACCTTTGCGTGACAGCACTTCAGGCTCGGAATCCGACACCAGAGATCCTAAGGTATGGCGTGGCAGTGATGCGTGGTATATGATAGTAGGAAGCACCTATGACAACAACGGAAGATTCCTGTTTTTCAAAAGCGAAAATCTTGAAAACTGGGAATATGTGAATTATTGCGAAAAAAGAGGATTCGGCTGTATCTGGGAATGCCCGGATTATTTTGAAGTCAACGGTAAAGGCGTAGTAATCTTTTCACCCATCGGAATACTTGATGATAATATGACGTATGATTCAGCGTCGATATGCTGTTTTTCGGATTTTGACGAAAAAAGCTGTAAAATGACTATGAGCGATGAATACAGTATGTTTGATTACGGCATAGACCTGTATGCACCGCAGAGCAATACGGACGAAAACGGCAGACGTGTAGTTATTGCGTGGGCGAGAATGCCCGAAGCGGTAGGAGATAATGAGAATAAACGCATAGGTATGATGTGTATACCTCGTGTGGTTGACATAAGAAATAATCACATATATTTTTCACCTCACCCGAACATAAGAAAAGCCTTTTCAAAAAAGAGCGGCAAGCCTTCGCATAAATCGGGATATATGCTGAAAACAGCGATAAACAACGGGGAGAGCATAAATGTCGGCGGTTATATCATCCGCCGTGAAGATGATATTATCATAACTGATCGTACAGCGGTTTTTATAAATGATAAAAATTACAGGCTTATTACAAAAACACCTGTTGTGAAAGAGGGGAACAGGCTCGAAATCTATGTCGACAGCAATCTGATAGAAATATATATCAATGACGGGGAATATGTGCTGAGCAGTGTGGTTTACGGATTGTCGGATATAATTGAAGGCGGAGAATACGAGATTTTCGTAACGGAATAAATATCTGAAAGGGAATATATCATGGAAGAAAAGAACACAAATGTTTCGCAAACGGAAGAAAATCCGGAGCAGAACAGCCCTGAAATATCGATTGAGAGTGAAAGCACGACCGAAGCGGCAAAAGCCGGCATTAAGACGGCAGTGCCTAAATGGCTTATCATAATTATAGCGGCTATGGCGGCGGTGATAATAGGACTTTCGGTAACGCTCGCAGTGATTCTTGCGGGAGGGAAAACCGTCGATGAATCGTCATCATCACAGAGCGGCACATCCGCAGATAACAGCGAAAACTCATCATTACCACAAAGCACGCAGAGCGATACTTCGACAGATAGCTCGCAGGGCGCTGTAACGGAAGACGGCATCATCCTGCAATATTCCGTAGATAATTCGTGGGGCGACGACGGAAATCTGAATTACGGAGTTCAGTTTGGTATCACCAACAATACAAACAGCGGAATTTCAGGCTGGGAGCTGGTCGTTGAAATAGACGGTCTTAAAGGCTGTGAGGGCTGGAACGGCACATACAGCCAAAACGGAAATACGGTAACTGTGACAAATGCCGAATATAACGGGGATATTCAGCCCGGCTCCACTGTGGTTATCGGCTGTAATCTGAATACGGACAAAGAACTGAAAATAAACAGGGCAGAGCTTAACAAAACGCAGTGCGTTGTTAAAGCGGGAAATGTAAATCAGAATAATCAGAATAATCAGAATGCAAACGGTAATGGCACTTCCGAAACAGATGTTGACGCACTGCTTGAAAGGAGCAAGGACGGCGAACAAGGTGACGACTGGCTTCATACGGACGGAAACAAAATCCTTGATAAAGACGGTAAGCAGGTGTGGCTTACAGGTGTGAACTGGTTTGGATATAATACCGGCACGAATACATTCGACGGCTTATGGAACAGTGAGCTTAAGTCGTCCGTAAAGGCTATTGCCGATCACGGATTCAACCTTATCCGTGTGCCGATGTCGGCTGAGCTTATAAATTCGTGGGCGGCGGGAGAATATCCCAAGGCAAACTACAACAATGCCTACAACACAGAGCTTAACAGTATGAACAGCCTTCAGATATTCGATTATTTTCTGAAGCTGGCGGAGGAGAACGGTATTAAGGTTATGCCGGACATTCATTCCGCAGAAACAAATGCTTCAGGGCATACGGTGAATCTCTGGTATACCGACAAGGTAAGCGCAGAGGATTATTATAAGGCGCTTGAGTGGATGGCGGAACGTTATAAGGATAATGATACGATAATAGCGTACGATCTCAAGAACGAGCCGCACGGCAAGCCCTATGAAGCGGATAAAGCGGCGATATGGAACGATTCCGATTCGGCTAACAACTGGAAATATGTTGCCGAAACTGCCGCATCAAGAATACTTGCCAAGAATCCGAATGTGCTTATAATGGTAGAGGGTACCGAGATATATCCGACAGATATTAAGAGCAACAAGGATTTCAGCTCGACAAATGACGATGATTACTATTTCAACTGGTGGGGCGGTAATCTCAGGGGCGTAAAGGATTTTCCTGTCGATCTCGGAAAATATCAGAACAAGCTGGTGTATTCTCCGCACGACTACGGTCCTACGGTTTATCAGCAGCCGTGGTTTGAGGGCGACTATGATTTTGACAGCCTTATGCGTGACTGCTGGCAGGATAACTGGTTCTTCATCTACAAGAACAATACCGCACCGCTTCTTATAGGAGAATGGGGCGGATTTATGAAGGAGCCTAATCTTAAATGGATGACCTGTATGCGCCGTCTGATAAGCGAGAACCATCTTAACCACACATTCTGGTGCTACAATGCCAACTCGGGCGATACGGGCGGACTTGTGCTTGATGATTTTTCAACGTGGGACGAAGAAAAGTACGCATTTGTAAAGGAGGTTCTGTGGCAGGAAAACGGCAAGTTCGTAGGTCTTGACCATAAGATTGCACTCGGTGAAAACGGTATCACGCTGAAGGATGCCAAGGGGCTTTAGAGCCAGATAAGCGATGAAACTTAAATGCCGATAACGTCATATCTATCCTCGCTAAAAGGGCAGGGATGGATATGATGTGAGGCAAATAATAAAATATGTATCTGCTTTACGGGACATTTATTGTCACGAAATGGCGGCAATTTTAAGCTGTAAAAGAAAATCGAAAAATTTTCAAAAAAGTCTTGACATTTCATTTTTATTGTGTTATAATATACAAGCGTCAATGAGATGCGTGCTTTTAAAGCAGTTAATGAATATGCGGGTGTAGTTCAATGGCTAGAATCCCAGCCTTCCAAGCTGGTTGTGTGGGTTCGATTCCCATCACCCGCTCCATAGTTTTCACGAAAGTGAAAACTTATTTATTTTGATAAATATGAAAATGCAGACCATGCGCCACTAGCTCAGCTGGATAGAGCAACCGCCTTCTAAGCGGTAGGTCACAGGTTCGAATCCTGTGTGGCGTGCCATTTATGGTGGGTGTAGCGTAGCTGGTTAACGCGTCGGATTGTGGTCCCGAAGATCGTGGGTTCGAGTCCCATCTCCCACCCCATATTTATTAAGAACGAATGCCGCCTGCGCTGGCTTATAGTGCCGGCGGCATTCGTTTATACTGGGATATAGCCAAGCGGTAAGGCAACGGACTTTGACTCCGTCACTCGTGGGTTCAAATCCCGCTATCCCAGCCATGCGTAAATCCTCTCTGTCACTGCGATTGAGGGGGTTTTTCTTTTTTGAAATTTTTGTGTTGTAATTGGCGATTACGCCACAATTACGCCATTGTGTATTTGTTAACCGCTTCAGAAAGTATCTTATAATCATCCATGTGTGTGTAACCGCCGGTTACTTCTAAAGATTGATGACCGAGAATTTTCGATACAACGGCAGTCGGCATTCCTCGTGCCTGCATCAGCGTGCTATATGTGTGTCGTGTTGAATGCGGCGGTAAAACTTCTATAGGCTGCTTTCCGTCAGTCGCAAGTTGCTTATTAAGACGATCGAAGAACCACATATATCTGCTTCGCAGGCTTGATTCTGTGACAATGTAATCAGCAATAACATATTTCTGAGCTCTGTTGATTTTTTCTTCAATAAAAGTCATTACATTCTTATTGATAGGTACTATTCGCTCCTTGCCGTTCTTTGGTGGGCCTATCGTTCCATCACGCTTAACAGCACTGTCGATAAGTACACAGCTACGTTTAAAATCAAACTTTCCCAGTGATAGAGCTCTCAGCTCACCGGAGCGTATTCCTGTTGACAAAAGAATGATTATCGGAAGCCCGAAAGTATCGTCGTTTTTTGCAAAATTTAAGATTTCGATTGCATCTTCCTCTGTGTAACTTTGCTTCTGCCCTGCTTTCTTCTTGGCTATCTGTGCTCTTGTAACGGGATTCTTTGTGCAATAATCGTTGTCTACTGCGTCCTCAAATAAGGCATTTAACAAAAAGCGTAACCGCTTCCGAATACTTTGGCTGTAATCAAGGTTCGCAAAAAAATCGGTAATATGGATGGGCTTGATGTCACTCAAGCTCATTTTGCCTATCTTATGATCGCTCACTTTTTGTAAGAGATACTTATATTCTTCAAACGTGCTTCGCTGTATGTTGTTTTTCTTGTATGTGTCCAGCCACACAGGAATCCATTCCGACAGCGAATAGTCGTCGGTCGCTCGCTTTGATTCTCCGCCGCTCTTGATAAACTCTTTGTACTTCTTACGGCATTCTGATTCCGTAGAGCCGTAGAATCGGTAACGTAATCTTTTTCCGAAAATATCATAGCCATCACTTATGGTCAATTCTATTTGGCCTGTTTTAAGTTTTCTGAAACTTCCGTCGCCTTTTTTGCGTGCTCTCATAATAAACACCTCCTAAATTTTTTCCCCGTCAGCAGAAGTTGACGGGGAATTGAATTATCTTTCGTATCCTTTTGATTTTTTCTTTTTGGGTTTTATTTCCTGTGTTTGCTGATAACCCGATACTAAATCTGCGTGACAGTTTTCGCATGTTTTGGCGCAAGCGTCATTTATGTGTGCACAGTTAGGACAACATATTTTTTCGCTCATTTTCACTCCCTCCTTTCTGTTGTGATGCTTATTATACACCAAGTTTCGCTATCTCTCTGTCAAGTTCTTCCTCGCTTGGAACATTGTCATATTTTTTCATCGTTCTTTGTGATACAAAATCTGTTACAAGCGTATTATTGCCTGCAAGAATGTCTGCAACAATTTTCTTGAATGTCGCAAAACTGACGATAGAATCAGGGATTTCGAGTTTTTGACAAGCAATAAGCATTTTAGGTACATAATAGTCTTTATATTCGTAAATAGCTTTTTTGACAGCCGGAGCGATGATAAGCTGATAAGAAGCTAAATTTCCGCCATCTTCTAACCCTGACAAATCTATGCGAAGAGTGTAAAGATAATACTGTAAACTTTCCTCGTAATTCTTAGAACTTTTAGACAGTTCAGCTAAAGAAAGCAGTACGTTACGATAAGCACAGTATTGTTGCTCTTGCAAAGTGTCGTTAAGTCTTCGGTTGAGTATAGCTTTCGCTACTTCATCAGGCACAGTATCGCCAAGATTTCTTTTCTCTGAAATATACTCGTCAACTGTAATACCGTATCTCCGGTACTCTATAGCTGTCAGCAGTTCGGCATGCTCTTTGATAAAATCATTTCCTGCGTCCGTAAGAATACAGTCGGTAACGCCTTTTATTGTTCCGGAATGCTGTAATAAACCTCTGCCTATCATCTGTTCTTCCTTTGAACGAGGATCGTCTATTTTGCATTCATAGTGCATCCATTTTGGAAAAGAACTGTGCTTTCCTTTAACATACCAGTTAAGAAAACGAGTATTAGCAAGATCATCATCTGCATTTGTTGGTTCGGCAAGAGGCTCTGCAGAAGTCGGGTTGTTTTCTACCGACTGTTTTTTCTTACCGAAGAGTAAATTAAATAGGCTCATTTGTCACCTCAGACCGTTTTTATTATCTGTTTTACAAGTCCAAGCACTCTTAGTCTGTTAACTTCTTCTTTTTCAAAGTGCCGTGTTTTGTATTCGGGATTGATGGAAATAAGGTCAACCCACGATTTGTCATACTTGACTTTTTTCACAACGGCATCTTCACCGTCTATTAGAACGACAGCTATTTGGCCACTGTCAACGCTGTCCTGCTTGTGGATTACTATGGTGTCGCCGTCTTCTATTTTAGGATACATACTATCGCCGGCGACCTTTATTGCTATGGTTTCTTTAGCTTCATACGGATTACGGATAACTGTAGGTATATAATCTATAATACAGTCCTGAGCAGTAGCACCGAAACCTGCTGAAACGCTTTCATAAAGTGGAATGTTATATATCCCGTCTTTTATAACATAAGCTATGTTGCTTTTTTCTGGATTGTTTTCTTCGTCATCCCAACCCATCAAAGTGCTGGGGGTAACTCCTAACGCTTTGGCAAGAGCAACAATGGTTGATTGATTTACATCCAATACATCAGATTCGATTTTTGAGATGCTCGCTTTTGTGGAATACCCGATTCTTTCCGCAAGCGCAGATTGAGTTAAACCGGCTTTTCTGCGAAGTTCTCGGATTCGTCCGCCTAGTGTCATAATATCGCATCCTTTCTACTTTTAATTATATAGCTAAGTTGCGATATTGTCAACTAAAATTTACATATTGGTTTCTAAAATGTAAACAATAATTCACTGCATTTTTTGTGCATAATGCAGAAAAGTGTTAATACGGGTTGACATTTTGGAAACTTAGTGCTATTATTGCATTGTGACAGGAAGGAGGTTAAAAGTGACAAATAGCGAACTGTTAAAGGCAATTGCAAAAAAGAAGCATATTACGCTACAAAAGTTAGCAGAAATTTCAGGATTGACACGTCAGGGATTGTATAAGAAACTCGATAATGAAAGCGAGTTTAAAGCAAGTGAAATACAGAAAATTTCCGCTTGTCTCGGACTGTCGAATAGCGAGAAAAATGCTATTTTTTTTGCATATTAAGTTTCCAAAACGGAAACAATTGTAACAACCGGAGGAGGTGAAAACATGGCATACAAAAACATAAAACTGAGAGGCTGCGACAGCGCAAAAATTGAACAGCTTATAGTCACGAAAAGCACAAAGGGTGCAGGAACAGAATGTGACCCCTATAGAGAGGTCACTCAATACTGGACACTTGACGGAAAGCTGTTGTTTGAAGATGATCAAGGCTGATTTTTTGAATTGATAAGGTTATTAGCGTTTTCAACTTCAAATTCGCAATCAATAAAAGCTACAGCGGCGGCGATAAATGACTTCATATCATTTAACCCGTAATCTTCATTTCTACGTTGATAATGCGTTTCATCGTTTCCTATCCATGTAGCTCCTTTGGCTAAAGATTTGATTTTTGCGTTATCGATATAAGTATTTATGCAGTTGCCAAGAAGCATGGCTTTTATTTCATCGTCTTCTCCAGGATTTGTGTGTATTGCATAGTCCTTAACTAAAAATTCAAGTGCTTTACGGTATCCCATACCACAAATTTTATCAAGTCCAGCTTGTTCGGCTTGATAGGATTGATTATATGTATTTACAAAATCGGGCGACAGTTTTTTTATGTTTTCCGAAAATGAAATTGAAATTTGAGTTTGTGGATAAAGTTTCTGCACTGGTAGAGGCGAATCGGTCTTCCAAAGCGTTAAACTTTTATAAAACGCCATAAAAACAGATTCGCATACAGGACAGCAAAACACAGAGAACAGATTATTTCCGTGTATGCCAGATAAGTAATAATTGGATAAATTTAGTGGCTGAATACCCTGACCACAATAAGGACATGTTTTTGGGAATTCAATTTCAAAATCCTCTGTGTCTGAATTAAATGGGCTATGGGCACAAATTGTTTTTACCATAGTATGTATTCCTTTCAATAAACTTAGTTTATCATAATTATAACACGGCATGAAAATAATGTCAAATGACAGCGATTATGTTATTCAAAGGAGGTGAGAGCATGGAAGCCAACATTGAAAGAGAGTGGGAAGAAAAGTACAAGCCTGCTATTCTCCGGCATAAGAAAGTGCCAAAGGAGATAGTAGCCGATTTACTTGATGTATCAACACAGACGGTTGATGATATGCTTCGCTCAGGCGATTATCATTTTGGAATTGCTCGGCATTGTGCAGGCGGTAAGTACAAGTATGAGATTCATCCATTGCGATTTATAGCGTGGTACGAAGGAAGGTTACTTTAATAAGGAGGTAGAAATGAAAATATCTAAGATAATCGCCTACATACTCTCGCAGCTCCTGCGGCTGTGGATAACAGCGTGTGCGGCAGTGATGATGTACATACCGATGTCGATGCTGGCGTATGCCGAACGTGGCTATCGTGCGGTCGGCGGCGAGGTCGTACCTGTTGTGCTGGTGGCGATCGCAGTTTGGCACGGCATGGGGTGGCTTATGAAGGTATGGTATAGGGATATGATAGGAGGCGGACACGATGACAGACCTTGAGAAAATCGCCAAAGAAGCCACCGATCACGGCATGAGCTACGGCGAGTATGTTGCCTGGAAGGCAACAGCCACAATTGAACAACAGCAAAACTACCGCCGGGCAAGGCAGGTGGTGGAGATACAGAGAAAGAGAGGACAGCGAAAATGAGTAAAATAGGAGTTGTTAAAGGGTTCAAGGTGTTCAATCCTGATTGGACGTGTAAAGACAAACAGTACGGTTGTCCAGGAAGGTTTGAAGAAGATATTACACCGTCTATTTGCAATAAAGGGATGCACTTCTGTAAGAGGGCAAGTGACTGCTTCAGTTATTATTCATTCGACCCGAATAACAAGGTTGCAGAAGTCATAGCTTACGGCGAAGTTTCAGAAGAAGGCAATAAGTGCGCTACGAATAAACTTGAAGTAGTTCGTGAAATCCCGTGGTCTGAATTGCTTGACCTTGTAAACACCGAGTATCGTGGCGAGTGTCACGGTGCGCCGGCTTGGGAAACATTACCGTGTTGCCCAGAATGCGGATATGATGTTGAGGATATCGAAGAAGAGTAAAAAAAAGAGCTCCCGTAAGGGAGCAGAAAAAATATTTAACGCACAATAAGTATAGCACAACAGCTATAATTTGTCAACTAATCAAACAAAAAGGCGCACAGCGTCTTAAATAAACAGGAGGATTTCAAAATGACAGAATTTAAGATCACAGTCGAGGCAACAGCCCTCGCTAACGCAATCGAGAACCTTGCCAGAGCAATATCGGCAAACGGAATGAGCAACACCATCCCTGCGGTTACGGCTTCCGTTCCTAAAGTCGCTACGACTCCGTTGTCAACATCTGCGCCTGTGCAGCAGTTTGTTTCTGCTCCGACAGTTCCGACAGCAACAGCGCCCGTAGCGCCGGTTGCCGCACAGGTACCGGTTACTGTGTCGGCACCCGTGACCGCTCCGGGTCAGCAGTCCGCAAATGCCGCATCAACACCTATTCCCACTGCCGCGCCTACCTATACACTTGATATGCTTGCGGCGGCGGGCTCAGCGTTAATAGATGCAGGTAAGATGAATGATTTGCTGGGCATTCTCAGTCGCTATGGTGTTAATGCGCTAACGGAGTTACAGCCCGCCGTTTATGGAGCGGTAGCCGCAGAACTCAGAAATCTCGGCGCAAATATATAAGGAGGTAGCAATATGCGTAATAAAATCCAGATTAGAATTCCACGTTCAGCAGAAGGCCGCGTGATCAGAATATCTCCTGCGGCGGAAGCTGTTCTCGCAGAATTACAGCGCACTACGAGATTGCCAATATCTCAGATCGCGTCACAGATGATAATACAGGGTGCAGATTTTGTTGAAATAATCGAGGAGGATGACAATGCCAACTCCTGAAAAACACGCACTGCTTTCTGCGTCAGCGTCATCAAGGTGGCTTAATTGTACTGCCGCACCGAGATTTGAAGAACAGTTTCCCGAAACCACATCACAGTATGCAGAAGAAGGAAGAATAGCTCACGCAATGTGCGAATTAAAGGTACTCAAAACCTTTACCGCCGGAATTAAGCCCAGAAGCTATACCGCACGAATAAACAAAATAAAGGAGATGCCCGGTTACAGTCCTGAGATGGACAGAACCTCAGACCTTTATATCGAGCACCTCAGTCAGTTAGCACTTTCGTATAAGGCAAAACCCAACATATCCCCGGAAGTGCAGGTTGATCTTACAGGCTACATACCCGGCGGCTTCGGCACTTGCGACTGCATTATGATAGGCGGTGATACACTTAGCATAGTGGATTACAAGCACGGTAAAGGCGTACCAGTATCGGCGGAGGGAAACACGCAGATGCGGTTGTATGCTCTCGGTGCTCTCAAGCGTTATTCACCTGTTTACGGGAACAGCATAAAGAGCATAAGAATGACGATTGATCAACCTCGTATCAGTGACGAAGTCAGTACCGAAACAATATCTGTAGAGGAACTACTCGCTTGGGGTGAAAGCATAAAGCCGATAGCACAGGAGGCCTATACCGGTCCCGGCGAGTTTGTGCCGGGTGAGCATTGCAGATTTTGCAGAGGAAAGGAACACTGTCGTGCCAGAGCCGAACAGTATACAGCCCTTGAAGAATTTAAGGATTGCGTACTACCCGGTACTTCCGGTGATCAGGACAAGCGTATTCTTTCTGACAGCGAAATAGGTGACCTGCTTACAAAAGGTGCTGAACTCGTGAAATGGTATAAGGATCTCGAGGAATATGCACTCGGTGCAATCCTTAAAGGCGTTAACATACCCGGTTGGAAAGCAGTCCAGGGGCGCAGTAACAGAACCTTTTCCGATCAGGATAAAGCTATTGAAGCAGTTATCAAAGCAGGTTATGATGAAGCCTTGGTGTATGAGAGAAAACCCAAAACTCTTACCGAGCTTGAAAAGCTTATGGGTAAAGCTGATTTTACCGAAAAGGTCGGCGCTTATGTTATCAAGCCGCCCGGCAAACCTACTCTTGCACCCTTATCGGATAAAAGAGAGACGTACAGTCCTGCGGCCGCCGATTTTGCGGAGGTGGGCAAGTGAACGAACAGCATCTTGTAACTATATCGTTTCCGGAAGGTTATTTTAAGATTCTTTATGAGGACTATCTTAAACAGCGACCGTTGTCGGTTATAAAAAAGCTGATGCGGATCGCCTATGATAACTTTTCGCTGAATTCGCACGATATACGCAAAATATGGCATTACGTATTATCGGAGCAGAACACTAAAAGGCAGAAATGGCACGAAGAAAGCAAAACATACAAGGAAGAATATGTTGCTTTGCAGTTCCTGTTTGATTTAACTGAAAAGGAAATCAAAGAAATCAAGGCTAAAAATAAAAAATTGCTCTCGAACGTAATTAAAGCAAAGCGTGATTTCGAGCGTTGGTGCAAGATTGTTGCACTAATGGAAGAATTAAACGTCAAAATGGGCGTTGCCCTTTAAGAAAGGAAAATATTATGTACCAGAACATAGCAACCAAAGTTTTAACCGGAGAAGTAAGGCTGTCTTACACGAATCTCACAGCCCCTGTTCCCTCGAAAAGCGATCCTAACGGCAAACCTAAATATTCGGTTACCATACTCATCCCCAAGTCAGACACCGCTACTAAAGCGGACCTTGACGCCAGCTTTATGGCGGCGTATAACGAGGGCATAACTACAAAATGGGGCGGAGCAAGACCGCAGGCTCAGTCGGTAATCCATGACGGTGACGGTCTCAGACAGAGCGGTACCCCTTATGGGGAGGAATGCAAAGGACACTGGGTGCTTACCGCAAGCAGTATAAACAAGCCTCAGGTTGTCGGTATAGATAATATCAACTGTGAATTGGCTCCGTCTGATATCTACAGCGGAATGTACGGAAGGGTCACAATTAACTTCTACCCCTATAATGCCGGCGTTAATAAAGGTGTCGGTTGTGGGCTCGGAAACGTACTTAAAACCCGTGACGGTGAAGTGCTTTCGGGCGGTGCTACAGCGGCAAGCGACTTCAATGGTTTAGGACAAAGTGTACAGGTATACCCGCAGACCGCTCCTATTCAGGGTACGCCTGTGTATCAGCAGCCTGTAGCGCCTGTTCAGCCGACGGGTGTCAATCCTATAACAGGGCTTCCTTTCTGATAAAGGAGGCCAAATGCACCACTTAAATATTGACCTTGAAACATTTTCAAGCGAACCTATCGGAGAAACGGGGGCTTTTAAATACATAGAAAGCCCTGACTTTGAAATCCTGTTATTCGCATACTCTTTAAATGGTGCGCCTGTTACGGTAATAGATCTTGCGCAGGGAGAGACAATACCGCCCGAGATAACAGCGGCGGTTTTCTCTCCCGATTGCATAAAACACGCATATAATGCCGCTTTTGAGTGGGGGTGCCTATCAAAGTATTTCGGTAAGACACTTCCGCTTGAGCAGTGGCGGTGCACAATGTTGCACGGATTGTATGCCGGTTATACAAAAGGTCTTGATGCAACCGGCAGAGCTTTAGGGCTTCCTGAAGACAGGCGCAAACTTAACACCGGAAAGGCCCTTATCAGATATTTTTGTTGCCCGTGTAAAGCAACAAAGGCAAACGGTATGCGCACAAGAAATATGCCGTCACACGACCTTGAAAAATGGAAGCTGTTTAAAGAATATAACCGCAGAGATGTAGAAGCCGAAATAGAAATAGAACGCAGATTATCAGCCGTCATGGTCCCTGACTTCGTTCAGAGAGAATGGGAAACTGATCTCGAGATAAACCACCGAGGAGTTGCGGTAGACATGGATTTTGTAAACGGTGCGCTTGAAATAGGAAGCACCACACGAAATGCGCTGATAGAAGAAGCCGTGAAGATAACTGGCCTTGATAATCCGAACAGCGTTGCACAGTTGCAAGGGTGGCTGGAAAACGAAACAGGTGAAGAAATAGAATCTTTACGCAAGGACACCGTAGCAAAAATGCTGACGGCGAATGATAACAGTGCCGAAGTACAGCGTATGCTCGAAATACGTCAGGAACTCGGCAAGACAAGCACTAAAAAATACAACGCTATAGAAAAAGCGGTTTGTCGTGATAACAGAGTACGAGGGCTTTTGCAATTCTACGGAGCGAACAGAACAGGAAGGTGGGCGGGTCGTCTTGTACAGGTGCAGAACCTGCCGAGAACTTATATTGAGCCTTTGCCGTTTGCAAGAACTCTTGTTAAAGACAGAAAAGCAGACGCTCTCAGATTTGTTTACGGAAGTGTTCCGGACACGCTTTCACAACTCATACGGACCGCTTTTGTTGCCGCAGAGGGTAATGTTCTTATAGATGCTGATTTCTCGGCCATTGAAGCCCGTGTTATATCATGGCTCGCCGGCGAAGAATGGCGGCTTGAGGTATTCCGCACTCACGGAAAAATCTATGAAGCGTCTGCTTCACAGATGTTCGGCGTTCCGATTGAGCTTATAAAAAAGGGCAATCCGGAATATGCTTTGCGTCAGAAAGGCAAGGTAGCAGAGCTTGCTCTCGGCTATCAGGGCGGTACTTCTGCACTTATTACTATGGGCGCACTTAATATGGGTATACCTGAAAGTGACCTGCCCGATATAGTGCATCGGTGGCGAGATGCCAACAGACGTATAAGAGACTTATGGTATGCCGTGGATAATGCAGCGGTTCAGGCGGTCACGAACGGCGGAGCTGTCGGTGTGCGTAACATTATAGTTTCCAAAGAATACAACGCCGCCTTGAATACAGACAGTCTGACAATTACTCTACCGAGTGGCAGAAAGCTCTATTATATATCTCCTCAGATCTATGAGAATCAGTGGGGGTCGCCGTCGATTGCTTATATGGGTATGGATCAGAAAACAAAAAAGTGGAAACGGCTCGAAACATATGGCGGAAAGCTCGTTGAGAATTGTGTTCAGGCTATAGCACGAGATTGTCTCGCCGGAGCAATAACACGCCTGGAAGAAGCCAGACTTCCTGTTGTGTTTCACATTCATGACGAAGTAGTAATCGATTGTCGTAAAGATACGGCAAGCCTTGAAGATGTTATAAGAATAATGACCGAACCTATACCGTGGGCACCGGGATTACCTCTTGGCGCTGACGGTTGGGTCGGCGACTTCTTCAGAAAGGATTAAGAGAACAGTTTATGTTATTTGACCGAAAAATAACTATTTCCTGCGGGTCAAGCAGAAAAGCGACTGTGTGGAAAGCACAGACACTTATGCTGTCGGAACTGTGGGAGAAATTGAAAATCCCGGCAAGAAGCACGGAAACGCTTGCTGATTATATGAATATGAAAAAGGCTCAGCAGGATGATCTTAAAGATGTCGGCGGATATGTTGGCGGTACTCTTAACGGAACCAGGCGTAAGGCAAATAACGTTATTGGCAGAGACATAGTTACCCTCGACCTTGACAGTATTCCGGCAGGATATAAAGATGATATTCTGCGGAGAGTTGAAGCTCTCGGCTGCGGATACTGCGTTTACAGCACAAGAAAGCATCAGCCTTCCGCACCGAGACTGCGTGTAATACTTCCACTTGATCGCACTGTCACTGCCGATGAGTATGAGCCTATAGCACGAAAACTTGCTGAGTATATAGGTATCGAATTTGCTGATCCGTCTACTTTTGAAGCCTGCCGCTTAATGTACTGGCCAAGCTGTTGCTCAGACGGAGAATATGTGTATATAGTAGGCGATAAGCCTTTCACTTGCGCCGACGGTATTTTGGCCTTATATGCCGACTGGAGAGATGTCTCGACCTGGCCGAGCATACCAGGGCAGCAGGCTGTTAAGAAGCTGGCTGTAAAGCAGGGTGATCCTGATGCTAAGAATGGCGTTGTCGGCGCTTTCTGCCGTACTTACGACGTATATCGTGCAATGTCAGAATTGTTACCGGGAATATACGAGTCGGTTGATGATTCTTCAGAACGTTTCACCTATCTTGGCGGATCAACCACCGGCGGCGCTGTTGTCTACGAAAACGGCAAGTATTTATACAGCCATCATGCTACAGATCCGTGCAGCGGCAGGCTTGTAAATGCTTTCGACCTTGTACGGCTGCACAAGTTTGCGGATAAAGATGACGAGGCTTCAATAGGTACTCCGACAAACAGACTGCCTTCATTCAGTGCAATGTGCGAATTTGCGTGCGGAATAAATGAAGTTTCGGCACTGCTCAGTAAAGAACGGTATGATTCGGCGGTAAAAGATTTTGAGAGTGTAAGCGGTACAGCTGATTGTGTTGAAGATGAAAACTGGATGCAGTTGCTTGAGAAAAGCACGCAGACGGGCGCAATACGCTCTACTATAGATAATGTGAAAATAATACTTGAGCACGATCCTTTGCTTAAAGGAAAGTTTGCTTTGAATGAATTTGCAGGCAGGGGCGAGGTGCTGGCGGCGTTACCGTGGGACAAGAACAATAAACGCAGGCTGTGGGACGATAACGATATAGCTGGGCTGTATTGGTATCTCGAACGTGTATATAAAATTACCGGCAACGGAAAGATAGACGGGGCGTTATCGCTCCATTCACACGCACATGCATTCAATCTTGTAAAAAACTATCTTACGGGGCTTAACGGTAAATGGGACGGAGTGCCCCGTCTTGATACGGTTTTCATTGATTATCTGGGCGCGCAGGACAACCCGTACAACAGGGCTGTTACCCGTAAGGCATTCACGGCCGCTGTTGCCAGAGCAATGACGCCCGGTTGTAAGTTTGATAATATGCTTATCCTGACGGGTTCTCAGGGCATAGGAAAATCAACTTTACTTGATAAAATGAGCCGAGGGTGGTTCAATGACAGCATAAGGACGTTTGAGGGCAAAGAAGCAAGCGAGCTTCTTCAGGGCGTATGGCTCGTTGAAATAAGCGAGCTTGACGCATTCAGACAGTCAGATGTAAGCAGAATCAAGCAATTTCTCAGCTTACGGGCAGACCGCTTTCGAGCGGCTTACGGAAGAAATGTCAAGGAACTGCCCAGGTCGTGCATATTCTTCGGTACTACCAATAATACTGAGTTCTTACGGGATACAACGGGAAACCGCCGCTTCTGGCCCGTTGACACGGGAGAACAAAAGGCTGTGAAGAGCGTATGGCACGATCTTGACAACGAAATAGACATGATATGGGCGGAGGCTCTGGTAAGATGGCAAGGCGGAGAACCGTTGTATCTCAGCGGTGAAATAGAAAGCGTCGCTAAGGACAAGCAGGAAGAACACAGAGAAGTATCAAGCAGAGAAAGTATAGTGCGTGCTTTCGTAGAAAAACAGATACCGAGCGATTGGCAGAAGTGGCCGCTTGACCGTAGAAGAATGTACTGGGGCGGTGCAGTTACCGGGGCAGAAAATCTGACGCTTGTGGAGCGCAGAAGCGTATGCGCCGCCGAGATATGGTGCGAGGCTTTAGGCGGGAACATCAAAGATATGAAAAATACAGACACCCGTGAGCTTAATGCTATCGTAGCTATGATGCCCGAATGGAAAAGGACGGAAAATCCTATACGTCAAGGACCTTATGGCGTAGTCAGAGGATTCAGAAAAACGTAACAATTTGCCGTAACAAACACGAAACAAAATAGGTTTTCGGTCAAAAACGTTACAAACGTTTGTAACAATTTGTAACAATTAAAAAAGCAATTGTTACGAGAACTGTTACGCTATAAACCGCAGGGTTAAGCGAAAAATCTTAAAATGTAACAATTACAACAATTATTCTATATAGAGTAGTGTAAATAGAGGATTAGAGGGTATATATACGTTCTAATCCGCCTGTATGCACACGCGTATAGGAAAAATGCTGAAATTGTTACAATCAAAAAGGAAAAAAGAGGAATTAAAATTGCTTGAAAGTAATATTGAAAAATATCTCGTATCCAGAATTAAGCAGGAATGCGATGGTATGGCACTGAAGTTTGTATCACCGGGGTTTAACGGGGTGCCTGACAGAATCATATTTCTTCCCGGAGGAAAAATAGTTCTGGCGGAGCTTAAAGCACCGCAGAAAAAGCTGAGAGCCTTACAGACTTATGTCTGCGATCTTCTTGAAGCAACAGGCGTAAAAGTGTTCAGAGCGGTCGATTCAAAAGAAAAGGTTGACCGCCTGATAGAGGAGCTGAAAAGAAATGATATATAAACCGCACAATTATCAGGCATATTGCATTGACAGGATAGTAAAAGATCCTGCGATAGGCTTGTTTTTACGTCCTGGGCTTGGTAAAACCTCAATCACTCTGTCGGCGATAAACACTCTGAAATATTATCACTGGAGTATCGGCAAGGCGCTTGTGGTGGCCCCGAAAAAAGTTGCCGAGGGTACCTGGAGTAAAGAGGCAGGCAAGTGGGATCACTTGAAGCATCTCAGAGTAGTTACGGTTCTTGGCTCTCTGGCCAAACGTGTACGAGCTCTTAATACCCCCGGTGATGTGTATGTTATCAATCGTGAGAACGTCCCCTGGCTTGTCGAGTATTACCGGCAGGACTGGCCGTTTGATATGGTTGTGCTTGACGAAAGTACAAGTTTCAAGAACAGCAGCAGTAAGCGGTTTAAAGCAATGAAACTTATACGTCCGCTGTGCAAAAAGGTTATACTGCTTACAGGAACACCTTCATCAAAGGGACTTATGGATCTGTGGGCGCAGATATATCTTCTTGATCAAGGGGCGAGGCTCGGAAAAAACATCACGCAGTTCAGAGAGCGTTATTTCATAGCAAATACGCACGGCGGGCATTTTACGGATTACAAACCTAAAGACGACGCAGAGCCTGCCGTACTGAAAGCCATAAGCGATATCTGCATCAGTATGAAAGCAGAGGATTATCTGGAGCTGCCGCAGTGTATCGAGCATGAAATCCCGGTTATACTTGACGATAAGGTCAAAAAGGAATACGCACAGTTCGAGAGAGATTTACTGCTTCAGATAGACGAAAACACGATAACAGCACAATCGGCAGGTGTGCTTACGGGAAAGCTGCTTCAGTTTTGCAGTGGGGCTATTTATGATAATGATCACAAAGTTGTCAAGCTTCACGATTGCAAGATAGACGCATATATGGAGTACATAGAACGCCTTAACGGCGAACCGTGCATAACCTTTTACGGATTTCAGCATGACAAGGAGCGTATTCTTCAGGCACTTGCAAAGACAAAGCTTAACGTGAGGGTATATAACGGACCTGATGACGAAGATCTGTGGAATGCAGGCAAGATTGATGTTTTGCTTGTACATCCGTCAAGCTGTGCCTACGGACTTAATCTCCAGGCAGGCGGGCGGCACATTGTCTGGTTCACGCCTAATTGGAGCTTTGAGCTTAACGATCAGGGCAAGTGCCGGTTATGGCGTCAGGGCTCGCCGTATGATAAGGTTTATGTGGCGTATCTGGTTGTTCAGGGCTGTGTTGACGAGGACGTTATGGCGACAATCAAGGACAGAACCGATACACATGAGACAGTTATGAGAGTGCTTAAAGCGAGAATACAGAAGTTGAAAGGAGAAATTTAAATGAGTAGTTTTTACGAGTGCGAAATGAGACCCGGTTGCGTTGCCAGCCACAATAGGTATGGCAGTGTTACGCTTGTCACAGCTCTTGTGACGGAAAATTATCCTCAGCTGTGGGCTGTAGAGGCAAGAGATGGTAAGTTAAAAATTGTGCGTGAGGATGATTTGTACGATTTCGGATACTATGGGGAGTGATAGAATGACAAAGCAGAAACTTAAAGATTACCGTTACACCTGCAAGTGTATCAAGCAGCTTGAATCAGAGTTGAACGAAGCGGCAGTAACCGACAGCACGCAGGGTTCGCAGAGCGAGTACCCCTATGTCAAACATAGCGTCACGATTTCCGGTGTTCCGGATAACGATACACACCTTGCCAAGAAAAGAAGACTGTCCGAACTTAAAGCACAGAAAGCAGAAGTAGAACGCTTCATCGGCAATATTGCGGACAATCAGACAAGGGATATGTTCTACTACAGGTACATACAAGGCTATACAATGGTGAGAACTGCGGTAGAAATCGGTGGAGATAACACACCCGACAGTGTGAGAATGCGAATAAATCGGTATTTGCGTTAATGTTGTTCGTTTTGTTCGTTTTAAGGGTGTTATAATTTAAAATGACAAAATATAAATAAATTGTTGACACCTCCAAAATTATCGGTTATAATGTAGAAAACTGGTGATTTTTGGGGGTGCTGTTATGCCAAAGGTAAAATTTTGTACGATAGGGTTGTACGACAAAGAAGATAATCTTTTGTCTATAAAGTTTGATACGTTTTTTAATCGTCTTGAATCGTTAATGCTGGAAGAAGTAAGTACTGTCGTTAAATCTGTGGAAGACGATGAGATACGAATTATGAAATATTATAGAAAAGACGATTATTCAAAGGATGAGTTTGTAATTCCGATTGGAAAATTAAAAGATGGAGCTACATATACTTTGGATGACGATAAGAAAAAACTTATTGAAGTAAATCAGGATTTGTATAATATAAATTTGATGTACTACAATAAAAATGAGAATTTGCTTCTTATTACAGTTGATAAAAATGGTCCTACCATTAAGAAGATTTCGAAATATTTACAGAGTTTTCTTTCTTCGGATGATGTTAAAATTAAAATTCAAAGAATATATAAAAATGTTGATTTGGAAAAAGCAAAAAAATCTAACTATATCAGCAACGTAGAAATAACGTTAGACTTGTCAACAGCTCAAGAAGAACTTTATACGGTAAATTCAGAACAAGAAGAAAGCATTTTGAGCTATATTAGTAAAATTGCCAAATGTACAAAAGATGATACGAATTCAAATAAATTAGTGCTATCTTTTGGCTTAGGTAAGTATCGAAAAACAACTATGACACTTAACGCAGTTGTGAACTTGCTTGATAAACTCGATATGAACAATGAAATGATAAAAGAAGTTTCGGTAAGATACCGTGACAATGCGACGGAGAATTTACAAACAGCAAAATTAAAAGCATCAAACTTTGAATTAACCTCGGATTTAGTAAGCGACGGTGCAGAATATATATTGCAGAATTCTGATGACATTCTTTCAAAATATAGATTCTATTTCAGACAATCGATACTTGATTTAAAGGAAGAAGCTGAGGAAAAAGGGGGGTATAATATTTGTGACTATATGGCAAAAAATAAGGGGGAAAGTGATTAATATTGGAATAGTTCAAACAGTTTTCAAAGTAATTATTTATGCAACTTTTGTGTGTTTGGCAATATGCAATATCGAATTGCCGTTTTTAAAGCAATGCAATGAAAATGTTGATTTTGGCTATATTATGGATTTATGCGTTTTGATAATAGGTATTCTTCTTGGAATTCTTACTATTGTTGCGACGTCAGATGTTCCGATAACCAAAAATCTTAAGGAAAGGGAAAAATCAGATGCTTTTATTGAGGTTATTTCAATTGGCATTATTGAAAGTTTTGTCACTATAATAATTATTATTTTCGACTTTGAATCCAGTTTAATGTATCAATATTTGGTGTTTGCTTTAACTGCGAATGTTCTGTTTGACTTTATTTATTTTTTTGTATTAACGATACAAATGTGTAAATATAACATAAGAAAGTCTATCGAGAAAGAAAAAAGTGAATCCATGAACATTAATGCAGCACTTACTGATTTACAGCAAATCAGAATAGACGTTGAAAAACTAAAAAATCAAAAGATTAATAAAAACCAATAGAAATTAAAATAACCGCTCCCCCAACCGGAGCGGCTATTTTTTATACACAAAAGAAAAGAAAGGACGGTGTTACCGTGACCGAGAGACAGAAGAAATTCGCCGAATACTACGCTCAGTGCGGTAACGCCGCCCAGAGTGCGATACAGGCAGGATACAGCGAGAAATACGCAGGTCAGAACGCTGACAAATTACTAAAAAATACTAACATAGCGGACTATATCCGTGAATTAACCGAAGCCGCCCAGACTGCACGCATAATGACCGCCCGTGAACGTCAGGCGATACTTTCCGATATAGCTAAGGATAAACAGAACGAGCTGTCGGACCGTATCAGAGCTATTGACACGCTGAATAAGATGACGGGGGAGTACACACAGAAGGTCAGCATTGACGGAGATGTGGGAGTGAAGATAGTTGACGACTGTTAAGCTCAGCGACATTATTGCGCCGTCATTTTACGACTTGCATAAAGACGTAAAGGCAGATAAGCATACTCACTACTGGCTCAAAGGCGGCAGAGGCTCGACAAAATCATCTTTTGCATCAACGGAAATTCCGCTCGGTATGATGAAAGACCCTATGGCGAATGCGGTCGTTATCCGAAAAGTAGGTTTATATCTGAAAGACAGCGTTTACGAACAGCTATTGTGGGCGATAGAAAGGCTCGGCGTGTCGCATCTCTGGCAGTGCAGGCAGTCGCCGCTTGAACTTGTCTACACACCGACAGGACAGCGTATTTTATTCCGTGGCGCTGACAAGCCGAAAAAACTGAAATCTACCAAAGTCAGAAAGGGTTATATCCGCTATGTGTGGTACGAGGAGGCGGACGAGTTCGGCGGTATGGAAGAGATACGCACTATCAATCAATCCCTGCTCAGAGGCGGTGCAACATACACCGTTTTTTATACGTTCAATCCGCCTAAAAGCCAAAGAAACTGGATAAACAGCGAGGTGCTTGTTCCTCGACCGGATAAGGTGGTGCATCACAGCGATTACAGAACAGTGCCGGCAGAATGGCTCGGAGAACAATTCTTGATTGAAGCCCGGCATCTTGAACAAACAAAGCCGGAACAGTATAGACATGAATATCTCGGTGAGGTGACCGGAACAGGCGCGGAGGTGTTCACAAACATTACTATCCGTCCTATCACGGACGAGGAAATAAAGTCATTCGATCATATCAAGCGTGGTATAGACTGGGGCTACGGCGCAGACCCGTTTGTATATATAACAGCTCATTTCGACAGCAAGCGAAACAGGCTGTTTATTTTTTACGAATTTTTCAGGTGCGCCGCAAAGTATGACGTTATTGCAAATGCAATCCGTAAAGAAAACACACAAAACGGTACAATCATTGCCGAATCCGCCGAGCCACGCTCAAACGACGAGCTTCGGGACAGGGGTTTTCACATACGAACGGCAGTCAAAGGTCCCGGAAGCGTTGAGCACGGTATAACGTGGCTTCAGAACCTTGAAGAGATTATTATTGACGGTACACGTTGTCCGAATGCCGCCCGTGAGTTCAACGAATATGAACTTGACCGTGACAGCAGGGGAGAACTGAAAGCGGACTTCCCCGACAAGAACAATCACACCATAGACGCTATCCGTTATGCCCTTGAGGACTATATCGGCAGGAAGATAGTGAAATCAACGCTCAGTAAGCGGAAATTAGGCATTTATTAAGGAGATTTTATGATAACATCACCGATTTTCACAACGGACAAAACGGCGGAGATGATAACGCCGAAAGTAGCACGGGATTACATAGAAAAGCACGATAAGTACGAAATGCCACGTCTTATAACTCTGGATAATTACTACTGCGGCAGACAGCACATCTGCGACAGACGTAAAAGTGACGATATGCTGTGCAACAATCGTGTTATGATAAACCACGCCGCATATATCGCAAAGTTTACATCTTCGTATCTGATAGCTACTCCTGTTTCTTACAGCGGTAAAGATGATACGGATATTACGGCAATAACCGACTGCCTTTCTTATGCCGACAGCAGTACGCAGGACGCAGATCTTGCACTCGATGCCGCAATATTCGGCAGAGCCTACGAGCTTATCTATATGGACGCTGACAGCCGTCCGAAGTTCGCCCGTATCACTCCGCTGTCCGCATTTGTCGTTTATGATGATACTGTGGAACAAAATCCCGTATTTGCGGTGTATTACTATCCGGTTTTCGAGCCGGGCAACAGTACGCCTGAGTGCTTCAAGTGTCAGCTTATGACCGATACGATAACGCAGGATTTTGAGCTTACGAGCAACTTCGGACTTAAATCGGAGGGCGAGATAATGCCGCACTATTTCGGCAAAGTGCCGCTGAATGAGATCTATAATGACGGTCAGCGACAGGGCGATTTTGAGCAGGTCATAAGCCTTATTGACGCATATAACACGTTGCAGTCAGACAGGGTTAACGACAAGGAGCAGTTCGTTGACAGCCTGATGTACATCAAAGGACAGATACTCGGTGAAACAGATGATGAAAAGGCTGAAACCTACAGCGATATTCAGCGCAACAGGGTCGTAGAGTTGTCGCAGGACGGTGAAATAGGCTTTCTGACACGGCAGTTTGATGAAGCAAGTGTGGAAGTGCTGAGAAAGAGTATTGTTACCGATATTCACAAGATTTCGGGCGTACCCGATATGTCGGACGAAAGTTTTGCAGGGAATGCTTCGGGTGTTGCCATGAAGTACAAGCTTCTTAATCTTGAGCAGATTACTAAGACGAAAGAGAGGTATTTTACAGAAGGCTTACGTTACCGCCTTGAGTGCCTTTCCAACATAATCGGCATAAAAGGCGGTTATATCGACCCGAAGCTGATAGACATAACCTTTACACGCTCACTTCCTCAGAACGAATCGGAACTTTCTCAGGTGGTGGCAACGCTTGACGGTAAAGTACCGCAGGAAACGCTGCTCTCGCTCCTGCCGTTCGTCAAGGATCCTCAGAGTGCCGCAGAAGAACTTCGACAGCAGAAGCAGGACGCTATAGCGGCACAGCAGCAGATGTTTATGAACACACCGCTTGCAAGGGGTGAAAGCAATGAAGAATCCGAGTAAGAAATACTGGGAGGACAGAGCCGCAGGACGAATGGTAAGCTACACGGCAAAAGCGGAAAGCGCCGCTGATACGATCGGTAAGGCTTATTACGCAACAGCACGGTATCTGCAAGGGGAAGCGAATGACGTTTTTAACGCCTTTACAGATAAGTTTGAACTGAGTATTGCCGAAGCCGAAACAATGCTCAAAAACGCACCGAATAAGTCTATGTTTGAACAGATGAAGACCGCTCTTGCTACCTGCACCGATGAACAGAAGAAACAACAGCTTGAAACACTGTTATCATCGCCTGCATACGCCCACAGAATAGGGCGGTTGAATGATCTTGACAGCAAGATAAGTGATATGTGTTCACGTCTTGCAAACGCCGAAATAGGCGTTGATACAGAGCATCTGGGCGATATAATTCAGAATGCGTATATGCAGACGGTTTTCGATGTGACGAAGGGTGCGGATTACCGTGCGGCTTTTGATTTAATTCCCGAAAGCCGTGTGAAAGCTATTCTGTCTACCAACTGGAGCGGTCAGATGTTCTCCCAGCGTGTCTGGGATAACACAAACGCACTTGCAGACGGGCTGAAGCACGATATGCTTGTGGGCATTATGGCAGGAAAGTCCGAGCAGCACATGGCGGACGATATAATGAACCGCTGCGGTGTCGGCGCTTTCGAGGCACGCAGACTTGTACGGACGGAAACCACCTGTGTTGCGAATACGGCGGAGCTGTATGGCTACAAGGAGCTTGACATTGACGAATACGAGTTTTCCGCCTGCCTTGACAGCCGTACAAGCGATCTATGCCGTGAGCTTGACGGTAAGGTGTTCAAGCGTAACAGCGCACAGGCAGGTGTAAATCTTCCGCCTATGCACCCGTTCTGCCGTTCTACAACGCTCCCTGTCCTGCCGAGCGAGGAGGATCTTGATAAAGAGCTTGCGGAACTTTGCGATGAGATAGGCGCAGATGTTGACTTTGACGAATGGGAGCGGAACTTACAGCAGGGCGAGGACGGCAAGTGGCGGTACGTTGCAGGAAGTGCGGGTAAAGCAACTCAAACTGTTGTAACGCTTGCGAAAGAAACAGTATCCGGTTTTACACCGGCAAAGAGTATTGAAGAAGCACAGGCTTATGCTCAGCAGTTTATAGAGGCGCAGTTCGGAGATAAAACTTTTAAGGGCAAGGCTGATTTCAAGGGAGTTTCTCTTGAAAACGCAAATGAAATAAATCGTGCGCTTGAAGAATTGTTTGATAAGTATGACATTTCGAAAATAAGCGGTATCAAGGCTATTGATCCTCTGTCCGCAAAGGGCAAAAAGATATTCTCCGGTGCTGATGCGGTTATGGCTTATTCTCCGGTGGAACAGGGCATTTATATCAATAAAAATGTGCTGAAGAACGCAGAAACGCTTGCGGCATATAATAAACAGGCTAAAGACGCATGGAATACCGTAATGAGCAGCATTGATACTCTTAACGGCGCAGAAAAAGAGCTTGCGCTACGCTATAAGCAGGCAGGACGGTCAATAGTCGGTGATGGCTCGGTGCATGATTATTTTCTTCATGAGATGGGACATCACGTTCAATGGCAGGCATTTGATGCAAAAACAAATAACCTTATCGGTTCGCAAATGAGCAAGTATGCTGGCAATCTTTCAGGCTATGCCACAGCTAGTAAATCTGAATACTTTGCCGAGAGCTTTGTTGCTTTGCAAAAGGGAGAAATAAGTAAGCTTGATCCTGAATATGTGGCTTTTATGAAAGGCAGAGCTATTGACAAAGTAGGGAAGAGTGGTATAATAAAGAAAAAAGTAAGTGTGCGTATTGATTTACAGCATTTTGCTATAATACCAAAAGAAAAGTTTACAAAGTATGCTTTGGATCCTGTGAAACAGCCTGATAAAGCGAGGGCTTTTAAAGAAGCATTAGGATATACTATGGAGAATTATCAAGAACTTATTGATAACATATCCGCCAATCTTGATCAGAGTTTGCTTAAGTTAAAGCAAACAAACGAGCACGGTAAATTATACGAGTATGTAATGCAAATTAAAGGCCCGAATGGCAAGCAAGCCAATGTTTGTACGGGCTGGATTATCGAAAACGGCGCAACTGAACCGCGACTTACGAGTGCATATGTTACTGAAAAGAAGGTGACCAAAAGTGAAATTTGAATTATATGACACTGTTATGCTGAAAGACGGCAGACAAGGAACAATAGTTGATGTATTAGGTAATGATTTTGTCGTTGATATAGTCACCGATGGGGATTATGATACGGCATTGATTCCATTATCGGATATAATTCAGAAAATCGCATAATTAACCGCCCACAGCAGTGAGCGGTTTTCTTATACCCGTGTGCAATTGATTGCACAAAACTTAATAATTTTACCGCCCCGAAAGGAGCGGTATTTTTATACCCAAAAACAAATTATTCCGAACGTTGTGGGCAATGAACACGGTGGGCGGAGAAAGGACAGAAACATGAACAACAGAAGAATTTTCATCGGCTTACAGCACTTCGCAGAGGGCGAGGGGGACGGTGGCGCAAGCGCAAACGTTCCCGGCAATCAGACTGCCGATAACGGCGGTGACGCTAAGGATAACGCATCGCAGAAGCCAACCTTTGACGATATGTTAAAGGACAAGGATATGCAGTCTGAGTTTGACAAGCGTGTAAGCAAGGCACTGGAAACAGCAAAAACAAAGTGGCAGAAGGACGCAGACGAGAAACTCTCGGAGGCGAAGAAGCTCGAAAAAATGAACGCAGAGCAGAAAGCCGAGTACCAGCGTAAGCAGACTGAGGAAAAGCTTGCAAAGCGTGAGGCGGAGGTTACAAGGCGTGAGCTTATGGCGGAAGCTAAGGTACAGCTTGCGGATAAGGGACTTCCCGTAGGGCTTGCCGCTGTGCTTGACTATACCGGTGCAGATGAATGCAAGACAAGCATTGAAACGGTCAGCAAGGCATTTGCCGAAGCCGTTGAAAGTGCGGTCAACGAAAGAATGAAGGGCAATCCACCGAAAATAGGTGCATCGGGCAAGGGCAAAGCTGAACCTGCCTCTCTTGCCGAAGCCCTGAGAATGAAGCAGGCAGGGAAATAATCAGAAAGAGGTAAAAAATTATGGCAATCACACTTGCAGAAGCAAAAGTCGGTATGGCTGATAAGGTGGATCAGCAGGTAATCGACACATTCAGACGTTCAAGCCTTCTCCTTGACAGACTTGTATTTGACAATTCAATTTCACCCGGCACTAACGGTTCAACGCTGTCATACGGATATGTACAGCTAAAAACACCTGCTACCGCTTCGGTGCGTACCATAAACAGTGAGTACACGGCAAGCGAAGCAAAGAGAGAAAAGAAAACGACGGAAGCGGTAATCATGGGCGGTTCGTTTGAGGTTGACAGAGTTATAGCCAACACAAGCGGCGCAGTTGATGAACTCGCATTCCAGGCAGAGCAGAAGATAAAGGCAACATCCAACTATTTTACGAACCTTGTTATTAACGGCACATCTGCCGCTTCGGGCGCAGGCTATGTAACAGGCACGTTTGACGGATTAAAGAAGATACTTTCAACAGCAGACACAAAGGTAACGTCAACGGCGGACCTTTCAACATCGGCGCTTACCGATACTAACTATAATGCGTTCCTTGATGAGCTTGACAGCTTCCTTTCACTGCTTGACGGCAAGCCCGATATGCTCCTTATGAACGGAAAAATGCTGGCAAAACTCAGAGCGTGTGCAAGGAGAGCAGGCTATTACAGCAGAAACGAAGATTCATTCGGTACTCCTGTTGAATACTACAACGGTATAGCACTGCTCGACTGCGGTGAATACTACAACGGTACGGCTTCGGTAGATATTGTTGACACAACAACGCCTTCAACTACCGCTTACGGTACAACGGATATTTACGCAATAAAGATAGGTCTTGACGCTTTTCACGGTATTTCGCCTACAGGTACAAAGGTAATATCCTCTTATATGCCCGACCTTACAGCTCCCGGAGCGGTAAAGAAAGGTGATGTTGAGCTTATCGCCGGTGTTGCGCTCAAGAACACCAAAAAAGCAGGTGTGCTGACCGGCATTAAGATACTGCCTAAGTCAACATCGTAAGGAGAAACGCAATGACAGCACTGGAAACGCTTAAAATCCGTCTTGGTATTTCCGATGAAAAGCAGGACGGATTGCTTGCTGTGCTTCTTGACAGTTCAGAGGACACTATCCTTGACGTTATCGGCAGAGATGAGATGCCTGCAAGGCTTGTTAGTGTGCAGACAGAACTTGCAATTATCGCCTATAACAGACAGGGAGCAGAGGGAGAAACCGCTCGCAGCGAGGGCGGTATTTCCCGTTCCTTTGTATCCGATCTGCCGCCCGATTTACAGAAACGATTACAGAATTATCCCAGAAAGGTCGGTGTTATCCGTGCGAATGATGACGGTTGATGCAAGAACGCTTGCGGTGTATCGCAAGGTATCAAAGAAAAGCGACTATGTGGGAACGGTATCAGAGCTTAAACAGACAGCGACTGTAAACGCCGTTGTAAAGCCGGTAACCGACAGTGTTTCTGTCGAGCTGTACGGCGAGAGAATACACGGTATGCTGACGATAGCAACAACGGATAAAGACACGCTTAAAGTCGGAGATATAGTAAGGTGTGACGGAGCAGATTATAAGATACTCTCTGTCGCACATTACACTATGCACGACAGCGCAACGGCAGAAAGGACATAAGCATGGAAGTATCAATCGAAGGACTTGAAAGTTTAATGGCAAAGCTCAGACGGCTCGGCGGAAGCGTAGATGCGGCAATAGACAAGGGCATAGGTAAAGGCGTTCAGAAGATAAAGAGTGACGCAAAGGTAAACTGCCCGTATGATACGGGAAGGCTGAAAGGCAGTATCTCTACAGAACACCTTGAGCCTAAGGTCTGGGCGGTCGGCACAAACGTTGAATATGCCATGTTTGTAGAGTTCGGCACAGGTCAGCACGGCGCACCGGGTGTACCTCACACGATGCAACCGTGGAGATACAAGGACGCTAAAGGCAACTGGCATATAACGAACGGCGCACCGCCGAAACCGTATCTTTATCCTGCGTTGCTTGGCAACAGGGAGTATGTTTTCAAGTCCTGCAAGGTTGAGCTTGCAAGAGCAATAAGGAGCGCAATGGCATGATAGATATTATACCCACAATTGCTGATATGCTTGCCGATATAGGCCCGGTGGAATTGCAGTTCCCCGACACCACAGCCGATTTTCCTGTCATTACGTTAAGTGAGATAGCAAATCAGAGCGATACCGTACTTCACGGTGCGGAGCGGCTGTCGGTTATCACGGTACAGATTGATGTATGGGATAAGGCGGACACGCCTGCTGTTGTAGCCGATATGTCGGCACAGATAAGTGCTGTAATGGTGTCGAAAGGCTTTCGCCGTATATTCGGGCAGATGATGCCGGACGGCGAATTACAGCGTAAATGTATGCGGTTTTCCGCAAAAATAGATGAGTTAAATCACAGGGTTTATAACCCTTGATAAGAAAGGAAAATTATTATGGAACTGTTATCAAAAGGCACAAAATTACAGTATGCCGACACAAAGACAGGCACATATAAGACGCTTTACGGCTTACAGTCAACTCCCGATATGGGCGGTGATCCCGAAAAGGTCGATGTAACGAACCTTGCGGACGGTGCGAAGCGTTACATACCCGGTGTCAAGGACTACGGCGATCTGGACTTCACGTTCTTTTATAACGATGAAGATGAAAATCCTGCCGTGTCGGAAGCGGACGTAGCGGCGGCGTATTCCACGCTGAGAGCGTTACAGACATCGAACGCAACCGTGTGGTTCAAGCTGATTTATCCGGATAATACGGGCTATCAGTGGAGCTCAAAGGTGTCGGTAAAGCGTTCTGCGGCAGAGGTCAATGCGGCGCTGAAATTCACGCTCAGAAGCACACCTCTTACAGAGCTTGAGGACGTAACTGCGGCATAACTTGACATTTATAACCCTTCGTGGTATTATAAAGAAAAATATAGTATCACGGAGGGAATATTTATTGTATTAGCTGTTGTTTGTTTTATACCCGGAGCAATACTTTTAATCGCTTCTTTTTTCGCTTTTTTCAGCAATCAAGGAACCGTCGGTGCGGTAATGCTCGCTTTGGCACTGCTTTTCCTGCTTTATGGTGTTTACAGGATTAGGAAAGTGAAAAAGTCGGGCGGTAAAAGTACATCTTCATCTAAACGTTTCATTGTAAAATGCTACGGTGTTGCACTGTACGGATTGCCACAGGGGGAGTGCGAATGTTTGCTGTCCTTGTTTGGCGACAGGGTAGTTTTTACGGTAAACAAAAAAGATTCTGTTCTTAAGGCAGAAAAAATAACGTCTGCTTTGCTGAAAACGAACTCCGAACTCAAAGGAGCTTCTGCAGGCTCGACCGTTGCGGGAGCGTTACTGTTCGGCGTTCCGGGTGCAATTATCGCATCACGACCTAAGAATGTGACTGAATATGTTATCATAATAAATTATACAAGCGACGGTGAGCTAAAAACGGTAGCTGTGGCTGTCAATAAAGATAAGAAGTATGAAGCAGACAAGATAGTCAATTATATAAACAAGCATATGTCGGGCGGAAGCGACACAGTGCTGTAATTGCGCTGAAAAATAAAATTTATTAAGCACATCTGAGAGGGTGTGCTTTTCTTATGCTTAAAATTAAACGGAGGATATTAAAATGGAAGAAAACAGATTACCCTATGAAACACTGAAAATCGGTGATACCGAGTACAAGCTCAAAATCTCGGCTTCATCGGCAATCGAGATCGAGAAGAAAACAGGCAAGTCGCTTGTTGCGGGTATGGCGGATTTTGACAAGCTCGAAACAGTAACGCTGTATCTGTGGGGTGCATTAAATCGCTTCCAGGCGAATATTGACGTCAGAAAGGCGCAGGAGATCTATGACGATTACATAGACGCAGGCGGCGACCTTTCGGATATGGCGGAAATACTCTTCAAGACGCTTACGGTGTCGGGTTTTTTCAAGCGTCAGCAGGTAGAAAAACTGCTGACGCTCGCAGAAAAGGCAGAGAGTGGAGCAGTGCAGGAGAGCTGATTGCAAATCTTTACCGCCCGGCACTGACGGCAGGAATAACACATAAAGATTTCTGGGACTTATCGGTACGGGAAATAACGCAGGCGATACAGGCAAAAAATGAATACGATAAGGCACACACCGAGCTTAACGAACGCTTGATGTGTGCCTTTGCTTATAGCATCGGTCAGCTTGTTGCCATCGGTGTCAACGCTCCAAGGCAATATCCGTACAGCATAGAAAAGGCATTTCCTAAGCTGTACGGACGTGATAAGTCGGAGGGAATACCCGTGTCGGACTGGGAGTTATCAAAGCAGAATATGGCTGAATATGCGGCGGCTACGAAAGGCAGGTACAGTAAGTGACAGTAGAAGAACTGAACGTTATAGTCAGTGCAAACAAGGATGATTTTGATCGTAAGATACGAATGGTGAATGAAAACCTTGTGAATGTAAAAAAGCAGGCGGAAGACACCTCTGCCGGAACGCTGAGTGCTTTTAAGACACTTGCTTCGGGATTATCTGCGCTTGGCTTCGGTGCAATGATAAAGAATGCTATCAGCCTTGCGGGTGACCTCCAGCAGAACATAGGCGGTTCGGAGTCGGTATTCAAGAATTATGCCGGGACAATTCAGAAAACCGCAGAAACTGCCGCTTCTTCGCTCGGACTTTCACAGAGCAAGTACCTTGCGACCGCCACAAAAATGGGATCACTTTTTCAGGGTTCGGGCTTTTCTGTGGCACAGTCGGCCGACATGGTAACGCAGTCTATGCAACGAGCGTCTGATGTGGCGAGTATTATGGGCATACCCGTTGACAGCGCAATGGAAGCGGTTGCAGGTATGGCTAAGGGCAACTTCACAATGATGGATAATCTCGGTGTTGCCATAAACGACACGAACCTGCAGATATACGCACAGGAAAAAGGTCTTGGCAAGCTGGAAACCACACAGCAGAAGGTCAATGCCGCTGTGCAGATGTTCCTTGATAAGTCGGAATATGCGGCAGGAAACTACGCAAAGGAAAACGATACCTATTCGGGTGCGCTTACGACGTTCAAGGCAGAACTTGAGGATTTTGCCGCAGAAGCCGGTACAGCACTCCTGCCGCTTGCTCAGAGCGTCCTCCCTGTGCTGTCAAGCTCACTTAATGCATTAAAGCCCGTGATAATGACGGTAGCAGAAGCTGTCGGAGGGCTTGGTAGCGTTGTTTCGAATATACAGGCAAAGGTTGAAGCGGCAACGCCTGCACAGCAGACAATGCTGAAAATTGCTATCGGTATGGCTGTGGCAATACCTGCCGTAACAGCGGCAACAAGATTGATGACGGCGGCAAAAGCGGCTTACAGTGGGATATTAGGTATACTTATACCAAAGCAACTTACCTTTGCGAGTGCGTTAAAAGCAACGATGGGCTGGATAGGAATAATAGTCGGTGCGCTGGCACTGCTTGGCATAGCCACGAATAAAGGCACTGAGGGCATAGACGACAATTCCGAAAAGCTGAAAAAAGAAAATGAAGCGGCAGACAAAGCGGCAGAAGGCGTTGATGATGTCGCAGAAAGCACAGATAATCTTACAGACAGCGTAAAACGCAGTCTTGCGGGCTTTGACGAGCTTAACAGACTGTCGGGAAATTCAGGTACGCTTGCTTCAAGCGTGGTGTCAAGCGATGATGTTGAGAATGCGGAGGGCCTTGCAGAAGCAATGAGCAATGTGCAGGAGCAGATTAACGGCACGTCTTTCGATTTCAGTTTTGACGGCATTTATAACAGCTTGAAAGAAGTGTGGCATTGGCTGACGACTGATGGCTTTAAGCTTTTTCAAGATGGTTTCAACGAAGCTGTAAATATTGGTTCGGATATATGGTCTTTGATTTTCGGAGATGAAGATGAAAAATATACCGGACTTAAAAATCTGACAGACAGAATACAAAATTTGTTTGGTGAGGATTTTGTAAACTTCTTTAAAGGTGTAGGTGAAGATATTTATAATATTTTCAACGGCAACGAAACGGAGCAGTACAATGCTCTGGTGCGGCTTAATGACAAGTTTAAATCACTTTTCGGTGATTTGGGCGAAGATTGGTCTGACTTTTGGACGGATGTCGGAGAGGGTATATACGCCTTTGCTAACGGTGATTTGCTTGGTGGACTCGAAAAGATAAACAGTATGTTTGAAGGACTTTTCGGGGATCTCGGAAAAGGCTGGTCTAACTTCTGGCAGAGTGTAGGTGCCGGACTTTTCGAAATGACACACGCAGATGAACTCAAAGAAATAGACCTTTCCAGCAAATACGGAACTTCTATAGGCCTGGCACAGCTTGATTCAAACGAATATATGCGTTCCGGATACGATCCTTCTGAGGCGTGGAACATGGCTCTTGAAAAGAACGGGCTTACCTCAAACGAAGCACTTTATGCGGTAAAGCAGTTCAGCACATACGATCCGCAGAAAGCGTATGAAGAACTGCAGAAAAGCGGGCAGATTAACAGCCCGGATACCTGGGGTGGCTTAGGACTTTTAGCGTTAAAAAAATACGCCGACGGCGGTTTCCCCGACTACGGCGACTTATTCATAGCAAACGAACAAGGTCCTGAGCTTGTCGGCACTATCGGTAACCGTACCGCAGTTGCAAACTCGTCAAGCATAGAAACAGCAATTTATAATGCTGTACGCTCGGCTATGTCAGACAGTACAGGCGGTCAGTCTGCAGATATACACGTCACGGTCGATATAGACGGAGATACGGTCGGTGAAACCGTAGCACGCTATAATGCTGTCAGAAATCGCAGACTTAACGGAAGGAGTTAATATGCAGACACTTATAAAATTCGGCAGCTTCACGCCGATTTCGCCACGTTCTTACGCTGTACAACGCTCTGACCTTGACAGTGAGGACAGTGGCAGAAGCGAAACAGGTGTGATGTTCCGTAATCGCATAAGAGCGGGCGTGTACAAGATACAGGTAACGTGGAGAGTAAACAGATCACAGCTTTCCGCTATAGCAAATGCGATTTCTTCCGATTTGTTTTCTGCGACATTTTTCGATCCGACTACAGCCGGCACAAAGACCTGCACAATGTATGCCGGAGACAGAAGTGCAACTATGGTCCTTAACGCCGATGCCGCAGCTGAAACACTGTGGGATCTAAGTGTGAACTTTATAGAATATTGAGAGGTGATATTATATGCTTGATGTGTCAGCTGCATACACAGCAGCTATAAAAGAAAAAGTGAGGAACGATCGTATTACAGGCACTATTAAGCTTTGCGGCGGCGAAACGATAACTATAACCGATGATCTTATATTAAACAACAGCGTTACGCTGAAAGAACAGTTGGTTTCCGGTGATACCTTTGAAATCGGTACGTTTTACACAAATCAGCTTGATATAACGGTGTACGATGATGATTTTCTGTCACGGTCGTATGCTAATGCTCGCATTACTCCGAAATACGAAATACTGCTTGCAGGCGGCACATGGGAAAGTGTACCGCTCGGAATATTCACGGTAGATAATAGTCTTACAAAGCGCAAGGGCAGTATTCATAAGCTGACGGCTTTTGATGACAGTACAAGATTTGATGTTAATATATCAGCGTATGCAGGTGGCAGAAAGACTGTACAGCAGCACATTAAAGACGCCGCCGCAGATGTTGGCATCGAACTTGCAACAACAGATTTCGGTGCGTATCCCAACGACAATCTGACTGTAGATTCTACAATTTCAACAGAAATACAGACATACAGGGATTTGATCGAGTGGTGCTGTGCGATAATGGCGGCATCGGCGAGAATTAACCGATACGGCAAGCTCGAAATAGTAAAGCTAAAGGAAAAAACAAAAACTGTTGACGATGCACTTGTATATGATCCGGATTATACGGTAGAGGGCTACGAGCGTACCGGAACGGAATTTTTTGATCTCCGTGCGCTGACGAAGTATTTTTCAACAACATTTGACGGCGAGCAGTATGTGTATACAAACATTTCAACGCTTGATGATTCAGCGGCAAGAAAAGCCACATTGTATATTCCCGAGAATCCGCTGTTGCAGTCGTTGTCGATAGAAACACGAAAATCGGCGTTTCAATCCTGTGCAGACGCTATGACTATAGCACTGCGGCGTGTTGAATTTTCTTTTAACGGTAATCCTGCGATCGAATGCTTTGATACTTTATGCGGAAGCGGTGGAAAAATAGATGTTAATCGTACAATAGCATTTTTCCCGACGACGCTGGTATGGAAGTATCGAGGAGCGCATAAGGTCAGCTGTGCATTTGCGGAGCTTACCGATGAGGCAACGGCAACCGTTTTGGAAATGACACTTGCGTCAAACGAACAGTCTAAAACACCGGTACAAGTAAAAAGTAAAACAGAAAAGCGCCTTGACGGTGTGGGGAAAAAAGCAACAAGCGGCGGAAATGACGGTGTGGGTAAATATACAAACAGCGATAAGAATTGTGAGATCTTCAACGATTATTCCGGTAATAAAGCTGAATCATATTATGCACACGCCGAAGGAAGTAAGACAGCAGCGACTGCTCCTTACAGCCACGCAGAGGGCAGAGAAACGACAGCCAGCAACGAAAGTGCACACGCCGAAGGTATGAATACTTTCGCAATTGGACGTTGCGCACATGCTGAGGGTACGGGAACTGTGGCAAGCGGCAGTAATAGCCATGCCTCGGGATATTATACTGTAGCCAGAAGTGAGCACATGACTGCTATGGGTAGATATAATAGCACAACAAGCAATGCGCTTTTGGTTATCGGAAACGGTTACGGTGAGGACAGGCGAAGTAACGCATTAGTGGTAGATGATGCCGGTAACCTTTATATTTCGGGCGCACTTAATGCGGCGGGTGGAACAGGTATAGACCTGTCAGAATATCTGAAATCCGATGAGATATCCGACTGGGCAAAGGCTGAAAGCAAGCCTGCGTATACAGCGGAAGAAGTCGGAGCGGCAGAGAAGAACCATACACATAATATGTCGGATATTACGGATATGCCCGAATGGACGAAAACCGAGAATAAGCCTGCGTATACTGCTACCGAAGTCGGTGCGGCTACAGTATCCGAGCTTGACAGTAAGGATTATCTTAAAGCTTCAGACTTGACAGGTCAGACGGTAGACTTGAACACGCTGATGTTAAATACAGCCGATGACAAAGGCAAGAGCAAACGGTATTTCTGTACATCGGCGTCAGCTCAATACATTACAAACCGCCCTGTAAGTGCAAATGAGCCTTTTGAGCTTACTGTTGACAATATCCGCTATGTAAATGCCGACGCATTTAACAGCGTCCAAAGGTACACGTCCGCTACCAGAAAGCGGTCGTACACACGCTGGTGTGACGATAACATATGGCGAGCGTGGATGTGTGACACGGATATAGTTATATACGGCACTGTAACGGCGGACTTACCCAAAAGTTTTGACTATGCTACATACGGCGAAGGCTACAATCAGGTAGAGATTGAGCCGTACTATGACAGCAATACAAACCCTATCAGAAATCGAATAGTGCTGACGCTGACAAGTGCGACCGCCTACGACAGAGATGTACTGACGGTCGGTGATTCTGTCGAGCATCTGAAGATCGAGAACGGTACCGTTACGATGTCACTGACAGGAACAAAAACCCTGTCATTTATGATAAAATACACTAACAAGAGAGCGTAGGTGATGAAAATGCAGATATTTCCGGACGGAACGTTTGTCCTCGGTGGTATCGAAACTGAGGACGCAGTTATGCAGGGAGCGAGGGTGATTCCCGACGATAGTGAGGAAGCTCTCGCCATATTGGCAAAGCAGGGAAAAGATGAAGAAGCCTAATAGGCGGAAAGGAAAAATTATGGAAAAGTTAAGTAGTATTTTCGGTGCGATAGTTGCGACTATCGGCGGCGTGATCGGCTGGATATGGGGCGATTTTACGCCCTTGCTTGCCGCTCTGATCGTGTGCATGGTGCTTGATTACATATCCGGCGTTGCGTGTGCAGTTGTCAGAAAAGACGTGTCAAGTGAGGTTGGCTTTAAAGGCATAGTCAAGAAGATACTGATTTTAATGCTTGTAGGTGTTGCACACGTCCTGGATGCGTATGTGCTGAACAGTACACCGGTATTACAGTCAGCAGTGACAATGTTTTTTATTGCTAACGAGGGTATATCGCTTGTGGAAAATGCGGCGGGGCTCGGTATACCGATACCAAAGAAAATGCTTGAAGTATTAAAACAGCTGAAGCTCAAGGGTGACAGCACTGAAAAAGACGAAAGCGAGGATAAGTAATATGAGCGGAAAGTACAATTTAAAGTATCATGTACTGGAAAGCAAGTCAGAATACTGCACAGCCGATTACGGCACGAGAGAGCCATCCTACAGCACGCATCACGGTATGGATTTTATCAATGACGCAGGTCACGCCTGCAACGCAATTGCAGTAGCAGACGGTGAGGTTGTAGCTATGCAGAATTTTGTTGACGGCTTTAGCGATACATATACAGCAGGCAACTACGTTCGCATCAAGCACGAGAGCGGCATATACAGCCGTTACCTGCATCTTGTCAAGGGTAGTGTAAAAGTTAAGGTTGGCCAGAAGGTTAAAGCCGGCACGGTGTTAGGCACGGAAGGCAATACAGGTTACTCTTACGGAACGCACCTCCACTTTGATATTAACGATGGCACACAGTATGTAGATCCATTGCCATACTTAATGGGTGAAAAGTTGTTTTACAAAACGAAAAAGCCCACAAGCACGAAAATTACGGTCGGAAGCAAGGTCAGAGTAAAGGCAGGAGCAACATTTTCGGACGGTACAAAGCCTTTTTCGGAAGTCTATAACACCGTTTATGACGTACAGCTGCTGTCACGCAACGGCAAAGAAGCCCGTATCGGTATCGGTGATCAGTGGACAGGCTGGATATACATATCAGATCTTTATCTTGCTAATCAGCCGGCACCGTCAGCAGATGTTAAGACGGTACAGGTTGGCGGTAAGGTCAAGGTCAATGCCGGTGCTACTTTTTCTGATGGTACGGAACCGTATCCGTTTGTTTATACGACGATTTTTGACGTTATCACGATGTCAAAGGACGGCAAGGAAGCGCTGATAGGTATCGGTACTGATGTTACCGGATGGATGTACGTTAAGGATTTAAAGGCTGAATAAACAGTTATCCCCCGGCGGAGCAAAAAGGCTCTGTCGGGGGATTTTTTGTTGGACAATAATTACGCCATTTGTATGATTTTTGACAATTTTACAGGCGTTATAAAAACGTTAAATAGCACAATTCCAGTGATTTTAACGGACTTTGACTCCGTCACTCGTGGGTTCAAATCCCGCTATCCCAGCCATGCGTAAATCCTCTCTGTCACTGCGATTGAGGGGGTTTTTCTTTTGGGGATTTGGTGGGCTAGGTGGGATTATGCATTATAATTCTGTTGTTAACAAATCCTATCCGTCCTATTCAGCGGGAAACTATGCTTTTTTTGTAACGCATTATTAAAACCAACAATCATAAATCAAAATCAAAATTGAAAGCAGTTGACAAGAGGAATTTATTATGCTATAATATTTAAGCTGTATTCAGATAATTGCAGTATCGAGGTGTAGCGCAGGTGGTAGCGCGCCTGCTTTGGGAGCGTGTGACCGCCTCATAAGCCGACCGCCGAAAGCTCGCAAAATCTCCGTTTTTCTCGCATTTCCTCGCTTTTCCGCCGCCGTGTGTTTCAGCAAAAAACTTTTGACCACAGATTTGACCACTTACGGATTTGACAGAAAAAACCGAATATCGGGATGTAGGGTAACGGTCACCCACCAGTTTTGGGAACTGGCCCAAGCAGGTTCAACTCCTGTCATCCCGACCAAAAATCAGTCGAAAATGAGGTTTTTCGCCCCACTTTCGGCTGATTTTTTGCTTATAATCGGCTTTTATTCACCACCTCGGCAAATTCGCCTGACGGCAGAAAAACGGCTTGTGCCATAGTTACAGCACAAGCCGCTTTTTTTTCGGAAGGCTTTTTCTTTGCCTACTGCAAAGCAATTTTTGAGGGATGAACATAATTTTTTAACATGAAAACTTGTCAGACAAATGCAATATATTGTTTCTTTGCCTTGATTTATGCCAGGATTTGTGATATAATACATATGTCAGTATGCGCGGTCAGATTTGACTTCGTTTGGTTCGTGGAAACATGAGCGGCATCGTATCGTTAGATATGGATGCATTATTTCGCGGCACATGTTCGTCTTCATACACGCTATATCACCGACTTATTAAGAGTCAATAGGTCGGTATGTTTGTAGTCGTATAAGTCGTAATAGTAGTGCTGACGATAAAGGCAGAACAGACTGGATCAAGCTAGTTTGGGAAGTCGGATTTGTGCTGGTGCGAAAATAGTGATACACGGCTGCATATCTCCAATGTTATTGGCGGAACGGGAAGTCCCTTCGCCTTAGGCGAAGGCCAATAATAACAAAGGAGGTGAATTCCGTGAAGAGGGCGGACAAAAACATCGTTATCAACGTAAACAACGTTGGTATCGATAACAAGGTGGAAGTTAATGTCAACGTTAACAAATCACCAATCAAAACCCCTGCTGCCGTTGTAATTGCGCTTAGCGTAATTGCAGGAGCAGCCATACTGGCTGTATCACTCTGCTGTCCCGAAATGCTTGTTGATGTTGTCCGTTTTATCATCGACATAGCATCTGGTAGCTAACACCAGCACATTTTTTACAAAGTGAGGTACTATGCCTTTGATATATACAGATTGCCCGCTTTACGGCTTAAAATCAAAAAAATTGTTAAAGAGATTGCTTCGTATAAATAACAATCAAATGATGAGGCAGATACATATTGTTTCATTGGTTTCTCCCTATATTGATAAATCGGGAAAACCTCGTTTGATTGAGCCTCCACATGAGGAATTAAAAATTATTCAAAAGCGAATAAAAAACTGTCTGGGACAAATTATAGTTCCGGATAATGTTTTTTCCGGGGTAAAAGGCAAATCATATGCGGACAATGCCCGATTTCATTTAGGAAATAACCGAAGAAATCTATACAAAATAGATTTAACAGCTTTCTTTCCGTCCATAACTCGCGACACCGTTTATCACTTTTTTGCAGAAGATTTACTTTGTTCCCCGGATGTCGCACAGTTTTTGACCAATCTAACAACGATTGATTTGGGAAAATCAAGTGCAAAAAACATTGATGAGATATATGAATTTTTAAAAAGAAAGAATGTTTCTAGCTATAATCATCTTATATCCGGAGCTCCAACAAGCCAGATATTATCGTATTTGGTAAATCATCAAATGTTTGACGAAATGCAAAAACTCGCAGACGATAATGGCATTATCATGACCGTATATGTGGATGATGTGACTTTTTCCGGTGAAAATCGTATTTCGAAGAATTTTAGAGACAAAATCATTGCGATTATTCGAAAATACAATTATCAGATTTCAAGGAAGAAGGTTAAGCGGTATACAAAGCTCTACCCTAAATTAGTTACTGGTGTTATTATTGATGCAACGGGAAATCCGGTGTTAAAGAATTCCATGCGGCAAAAAATAATACTTGCTTACAACGATTTAAAAACAAATCCCGAAAATGCGAATTTGCGTATGCGACTTAGAGGACTGTTAATTGCGGCAAGGCAAGTTAACAAGGATGCATTCCCTACAATATACAAATTTGCTTTTCAGCCAAACGAAAGCATTGAATACTAAATGCCTTTTCTTTGCCTACTGCACCGCAATTTTTAAGGGCTGACCGCCGTGGTCAGCCCTTATTTGTCGCTTTCTCTCCCGCCTTGATTTCCGCAATCTCCTTTTTCATCTCTGCAATCAGCGCCTTGAGCTTTTCCTTGCACTCCTCCCGCGTAGTAGCGTAGATGTTCTTTGCGATTCGTTTCCCGTTCACGTGCGGAGAGAACCTGCCCTCATACAGGTGGTCGTTAATCATGGTGACACAGCCCGTCCCGGGTTTGCGTATTTTCGGCTTGTACGGCGTGAATTCGATTGGGGCGGTATCTTTCCTTGCCGACGGCTGAGCCGTCGGCATTTGGGCGTCTGTGCCGCCGATTTTGCGGTCTATATGCACCGCCGCCTGCTGTTGCATCGTGTCGGTAATATGGCTATAAATATTGAGCGTGGTTTCCGCGCTGACATGGCCTATCATGGCGGACAGCGTTTTGATGTCCATTCCGTTTTCCAGTGCCATGGTGGCAAAGGTGTGACGCAAATCGTGAAAGCGCACCTTTTTACAGCCTGCCCGTTCCAAGATCAGTTGTAACCGTTTTCTAACCGATGACGGATTTCTCGGTCTGCCGTTATCCGTCGGTGACGGGAACATCCATTCCGAATCCACCGTTTCTTTATACACTGCGAGAGTTTTGAGGAGTGACGGCGGCAAAATAACAGTGCGTATCGAGGCTTTTGTTTTCGGCGCCGATATAATCACCTCTGCCTTGATGATATATACCTGCCGTTCAATGCGAAGCTCTCCTGTTGCGAAGTTGAGGTCGCTCCATTTGAGCGCCAATATTTCACCGCGCCGCATCCCCGTGCCGAGCTCCAGCAGAAAGAGTTCATAATAGCCTTCTTCTTTTGCCTGATGCAGAAATCGGATAATTTCATTTTGCGTGAGCACCTGCATCTCCCGTGCTTTCTTCGGCGGCAGCTTACAGCCGACAGCGGGATTGGTTCGTATCAAACCGTCCTGTACCGCCCGCTGTAAAGCTGTGCGGCAGTTGGCATGTATCCCCCTTATCGTTCTGTCCGAAAGTCCCTTTCCGTAGGTTTTTGCGTGCAGTTTTCTTCCGTCTGTCTTTTCCTTTGCGTAGAATTGCTGTAAATCCGACTGTGACAGCCTGTTCAGCGGAATTTTTCCGATTTCGGGAATGATATGATTGTAAATGCGGTTTTCATAGTCGGTTCTTGTGGTAATACGGAGTGTGTGTCGGCAGTAGGTCTGATACCAGAAGTCGATCCAATCCCCGAACGGCATATCCGATTTGATTTTGTCCGTGTGACGGCCGTACTGCTCTTTCAGCTTTTCCAGCTTTGCACAGCATTCCGTTTTCGTTTTTGCGGTTACATTCTTGGTGATCGGCCGACCGTCCTCACGGTAATCGGTCACAATGCGGCCTTCCCACCGCCCGTCTTTTCGCAGGCGAAGTGTACCTTCGCCATTTTTTCTTTTTTTAGCGATTGGTATCATCTCCTTCAAGCATAATTTCGTCCATAAAGCTGCCCACAATGTTGGAAGCATTCTTTTGCATATCGGTGGTCACATGGGTGTAGGTGTCCAGCGTGAAGCTGGCGTTGGTATGTCCGAGGATTCCCGACAGGGTTTTCGCATCCACGCCGCCCGCCAGCGCGTGAGTGG
>ERZ834382.206-NODE-206-length-86573-cov-5.557549_pt1 | contig 86573 bp, 69 predicted proteins | sample MGYA00519692_ERZ834382 | MGnify/ENA primary metagenome ERZ834382 (study PRJEB31850, sample SAMEA3708751) | human gut metagenome | biome: human gut; feature: human-associated habitat; material: faeces | place: China | collected 2014 ...
CCCCCGACCAGCTGATTACAAATCAGCTGCTCTGGCCAACTGAGCTACATCGGCAAAATCAACCGTTTTGGATTGCAAAAGTAGGCATAAAAAATTTACCGGCCAAATTATTTCCAATAAATTTTTCACTTTTTTACTCTTCTCAAAGAACGTCGGTCTACCGCCTTTTTTACAGGGGTGAAATCGGGTGCAAAGATAGGAAAAGTTTTATATTTTACAACAGCTTCTGCAAAAAATATCACCCTCCGCACCCAAGGTTATTACCGTTCCGCCCCTGCACGCTCCGAAACCACAGGAATTGCAGGTGCAAAAACGCTCCGACACCTATTTAATATATAAAAAAACAGCATCCCAGATTTTTCATTACCTTTGCTCCCAAAACCGGCATATACCATGAAAACGATTCCGCTTTTCGACGACTTCTCGCTGCGTTCGCTGCGCAGCGGGGACGCCCCTGCGATTTTCGGCGCCATAGACACCCAGCGCGAACACCTCGGACGCTGGCTCCCGTTCGTGGCGGCGACGCACCGCGTGGAGCAAACACAGGAGGTCGTCGCAGGGATGCTGAACGACACGGCAAACCCGGTCTTCACGATCCGGAGCGGAGATGCGTTCGCAGGACTGATCGGCTTCAAATCGGCGGACAGCACGACGCGCACCATCGAAATCGGCTACTGGCTCCGCAGCGAGTTTCAGGGCCGGGGGATCATGACGTCCGCCGTGCAGGCGCTCTGCCGGCTCGCTTTCGAAGAGATGGGCATGGAACGCATCGAAATACGCTGCGCACTGGGCAACTACCGTAGCAACCGCATTCCCCAGCGGCTCGGATTCGCGCTCGACCGGGTGGAAGTCCGGGGAGAACGACTTGCCGACGGGGAGTTCGTCGATCTGAACGTCTACCTGCTGGAGCGCTGAAAAAGAAGCGGAGAAGCCCACAGCCTCTCCGTTTCCACAATCCGACAACAAACCCAAGCTGCCGGCATATGCTCTCCGTCTGCGGACGGTACGGGACAAATCCCCTACTACCCCTCCTTTATGGATGCGATCAGCTGCGCGGGCGTCGCCTGCAGGTAATTCTTGCAGAACCGGCTGAACTGCGTATAATGGCGGAATCCATACTTGTTCATCAGCACCTTCGTGCTGTCCTCGCCGTCGCGGATATCCGTAAAGATCTTCAGCGCCTTCTGGCGCATCATCCAATGATAGACGCTGTCGTTGAAGTGCTCGGCGAAGCGGCGCTTGAAGACCGAAAGGCTCATGCCCGCAAGCGCGGCCAGCTCCGCCACGCCCTGCGCCTTGTCGTAATTGTTGCACACGAACACGCGGAAGTTATCCTGCGGCTGAATCATCGACTGGAAGAAATAAGCATGCTCCGTCGGGGTATACAGCACCTTGATCATCATGAAAAGCTCCGTAGCCTTCATTTTGTGGTAACGGGCGCACTCGCTCAGCTCCGGAACGGCGAACAGATCGCAGAGCAGGCGTTCGATCGTAGGATGCATCGAAAGCCGCGGCACTGCTTCGGTCGGGATGACCGTATCGTAGGGCATCACCTTATCGAAGATATCCTGTTCGCAGAACTCGATGCGGTGAATCAGCGATAGCACGACGACATGGGCGTCGTCCTGCGCCGTGGTGACGAAACGTTCGCCCCTCGCCAGACATACGTATTGTTTCGACGTCACAAGCCGCACCGTATCCCCATGCTCCATCATCAGCGAACCCGACATCACGAAAAGAATGCGCACCATGCGGTCTGCGGGAAAAGTCACCCCTTCTCCTGCTGAAAAAGAAATTTGCGCGAAACGGCAGTAATTCGAATCGCCTATGCGGCGAAACGGCGCAGGAAACGTAGGACAACTACTACAATCCGCAGGGCAATTCTCTTTCAAACCGGCCTCCACAAACTGCGGTTTGATTTGATAATCCATATTACAACTATGTATATTTTTTATTGTCCAAATGTACGTAAAAAAAATAAAAATGACAAAACAGAACACCGCGCATCGCAAATAACGGTTCGTCTCCATTCCGATCCGAATCAAAAAACGTGTCCGGCATGCCATACACCGCCCGTCTCTGACAAAATACATCCATTATCCGCCCCATCTCGGTTTCCTTGCTGAACTCACTCGCTCGCCAAACGAGAGAGGCATCCCGGAATATTCCGGGATGCCTCTCTCATTGCCGCGCGGCGCCGGATCATCCGGCCCGCCGCCCGTTATTTATAGCTTATGATCAGAATCTTCGACGACTCCCAAAAACGGACGGGATCGGTGATGAGCAGTTTCAACACGACCTTGTCGGCATCCGTCACCAACTCGTACGACTCTTCGGGATGCGTCGTCACGACCGAAACCTTTTTCTGCCCGATCGGCACCTCCGACAGCAGCCGCGAATCGGTCTTGGTGAAGCTGTCCAGATTATTGGTCTTATTGACCGTCAGCGTACGCCCGATGAAACCCTGCTTGTTGATGATCTGCGCCTCACGCAGCTCTTTCTCGGTCCCGACGATGTAATACACCGTATTCAGCTGGTTCTCCAGCTCGACCTTCTCGGTATTCAGGGTTTCGACCTGCTCGCTCCGCACAGCCACCTGCTCGGTCAGGGTCTCCACCTCGACCCCCATCTGGGTGAGATTCTCCCGCAGCCGGGCAATTTCGTTTTTCTTCTCGGCAAGCTGCGCGCTCATGTCCCGAATCATCTTCTCCAGTCCGTCGAGGCGCAGATTGGCTTTGCGCAACTGCGCGACAGCGCTTTGCAGCGAAGCGATCTTGACTTTGTTTTCCCGCAGCAGCCGGTCGATGGCGGCGATATCGTTGTTGATCTCCTCCACGGGACGGCGGCCGCCTTCGGCGTCGCCCGCCACCGAGAGCAGATTCTCACGCGTCCTGATCAGCGCAAGATTCTCGGAAATAGAACTGATGTCCTCGAAAACAGCACTGATCAGCGAATCCTTCGCGCTGACGACCACCGAAAGCGAATCGCGCTGCTCCTCGACCTTGACGACCGTCCCTTTGCTCACACACGACGCCAGAGCCAGCGCAGCCCCCAGCGCCATGACAATTACATGCTTCATAACTTTCTAACGTTTAAGTCATTGTTTGCCTTACGGCGGCAAATATATACATAAAAACGATATCGTGTACAAAAAAATCGGCCCCAGAACGAAAATTCCGGCCGCACCGCCGGTCCTTCCCCGGCATATCCGCACCCCGGCCGCAGAAACGTTCCTACAACCGCCAAACACGCCCTCAACCGCAGGACCGTTCCTCCACGCAGACATTCCCTCGACCGCAAAATAGCTCTCTCTGCAACAAAACGCACCAAAAACAAACGGGCCGCACACAAGTGCAGCCCGTTGTCTCTCAATGCGGAAAGCGCCTATTTCGCGCCTTTCTTATCGTAGCGTTTTGCGTAACGGCTCATAAACTTATCGACGCGACCGGCGGTGTCTACCAACTTCATCTTACCGGTGTAAAACGGGTGCGACGTGTTGGAAATTTCCATCTTATACACGGGATAGGTTTCGCCGTTCACTTCGATGGTCTCTTTTGTCGAAACGGCGGACCGACACAAAAACACGTGGTCGTTGGACATGTCCTTGAACGCCACCAAACGATAATTCTCCGGATGAATACCCTTTTTCATTTCGTTGTTTTTGTTTTAATTGATTGCTTAAGCGGGACAAAGGTACGAATTTATTTGCAACAAACAATACTCCGCCCGATTTTCCGCGAAACTTTTTATCTCCGCACTGCTTCCGCAGCGAAAACGCCTCGCGCCGAAAACCGCGCCGGACGGATAAAAACAGCCCGCAGAAAGGCTCCCAAAGGCCCGCGACAAAATATCCCGAAAATTTCCCGCCGCCGGATAGGTGTTTCGTCCCGCAGCACGGTATTATATTATGACAAACGTCCGCGCCGCGCATGGGCCGGAAAGAAAAAACAACAAAACACCTTAAAACATGAAGAGACTCCTTCTCATCGCGGCCTTCGCCGCACTGACGTCCGCTCAGGGCGCCTTCGCATGGGGCAGGCTGGGACACGCCGCCGTCGCCCGTCTGGCCGAGCAACACCTGACGAAAAAGGCCAAAGCCAATCTGGACAAACTGCTCGACGGCCGCTCGATCGTCTATTACGCTTCGTGGATGGACGATTACAAGCCCCAAATGCTCGTCGATCTGGGCTATACGCCCACCAACGGTCCCCGCATGCACATGCTGCCCCACACCTTCTCGGTGGACGAAAGCGGCGAGGTAATCCGCGGCAACAGGCTGCCCGGCGACAAATATCTGGCCAACTGCCTCTATTACGTCGAGCGGGCTGCCGACCGGCTGAAAAACCGCATGCACGAGATGAACGACTCCACGCGGCTGGCCTGCATTCAGGTCATCGTCCACTGTCTGGGGGACATGCACTGCCCCGGACACGTCCGCTGGCCGGACAACCAGGAAATCGGCTATTTCAACGTCGTCCTCAAGGGCAGCGAAATCCGCTACCACACGATCTGGGACACCCCGATCGTAGCGACGACCCACCCTTGGAGCTTCTCCGATCTGGCCTTCCTGCTCGACCGCTACACCGAAGAACAGCAGCGGGCGGCGATCGCCGGCGACATCTACGACTGGGGCCGCGAATCGGCAGCAAACTCGAAATGTATCTACGACGTGAAGCCGGGCGACAAACTGGGACACGACTTCATCCTGAAATACAAACCGCTGGCCGAAGAGCAGCTCGCCAAAGCCGGCTACCGGCTGGCCAAGGTCCTCAACGACATTTTCGACCGTCAGTAAGCCCCCGCCGCGGCTTGCCCGGACCTAAAAAATCTCCGCGTCATATTGGGAATTCGGATTTGTTTTGCTATATTTGTGCCCGCGGTTTGGGCACACAGCCGCCGGACGGACCCATAGCTCAGTCGGTTAGAGCAGCGGACTCATAATCCGAAGGTCGTGGGATCATGCCCCTCTGGGTCCACTGAAAATCAAAGATCTGCAGAAATGCAGGTCTTTTTTGTCTTATTTGAAGGACACATCCGACCGAACAGCCAATCGGCACGTGTGGAATCCCCGATTTCGGCATCCATAGAATTCTCCGGGCACACGCCTGCGCAGTTTTTCCCGTCCGGCGACGCAAAACACAAAAAAATCGCGGCGCCCCGAAACTCCCCGGCCGAGAAATTTGCGCGGGAATTTTGCCGGCAGGTGCGGCGATTCTCCCGATTTTTTGTTACCTTTGCGGAAAATAAGATTATTAATCCATTCACAGCATCACCATGGAATTCGAAGGAACAGTTTACAAAATAATGCCCGTGACAAAAGGAACGTCGGCACGCGGCGAATGGCAGCGTCAGGACGTGGTCTTCGAGATGAACGAAGGTTCGTTCGCCCGCAAGATCTGCGTCACGTTTTTCAACAAGCCCGACGACGTGGCCCGTCTGAAAGAGGGTGCGGCCTACACCGTCTCGGTCAATATCGAGTCGCGCGAATACAACGGCCGCTGGTACACCGACATCCGCGCATGGCGCCTCCAGCCCAAACAGGCCGAAGTTCCCGGCGCAGGCCCGATGCCCGACATGCCGCCCATCGCCGAGGAACCCTCTTATGCATCGTCGCCCGCCGAGGTGGACGACCTGCCGTTCTAAAACGGACGGAAAACATACAAGGCGGCTGGGATCTCCAGCCGCCTTTTTCATTTCAAAATCACTCCCATGAAACCGATCGTTCCCGACACGACACCCCCGCCTGCAACCGACATCCGACCGCTCCGCGAAGCGGAAATCCCGGCGGCTTCCGCGCTCGTCCGCCGCGTTTTCGCAGAATTCGAAGCCCCTGATTACGCGCAGGAAGGCATCGACGTCTTTCACCGGTTCATTGCCCCGGAAGCTCTGACGGAACAGTTTCGCACCGGCGCGCTGATGCTATGGGGAGCATTCCGGCAGGATACGCTGGCCGGCGTCGCCGCGGTCAGAAACCGTAGCCACATAAGCCTGCTCTTCGTGGACGCATCCTGTCACCGGCAGGGCATCGCCCGCGCCTTGTTCAGCGCAGTACGCGACTTCTGCCGCACCGATCCGGCGGTTTCCCGCATCACCGTCAACTCGTCGCCCTATGCCGTCGAAATATACCGCAGACTGGGATTCACCGCAACCGACGCCGAACGCGTCACGGACGGAATCCGTTTTACCCCGATGACATACCTATTATAACAGCGGCCGCAGCGGACGCCTCCTCCCAATGCCGGCACAATGACAAACAAGGCGGACCCCGCACGGGGTCCGCCCTGTCATATTCGGAATCACACCTGCTTATTTCGCGGGAGCTGCCTCAGGAGTCTCGGCCGTGGCCGTCGAATCCGCCGGAGCGGGTTCCTCGAAAGGAACGACGTCGATCAGCTCCACCTCGAACTCAAGCGCCTCGTTGGGGCCGATGTCGCGGCCGGCGCCACGCGGGCCGTAAGCCAGATCGGCGGGAATCCAGAGCATAATCGTGCCGCCCTTGCCTACCAGCTGCAGACCCTCGGTCCAGCCTTTGATCACACGGTTGAGCGGGAATTCAGCCTCCGTATCGGCCTCTTTCGGCGTGCCGTCCTCGTTGAAACCGTCAGGATTCTGCTTGCGCATCATCTCCTGCTGCTCTTTCGAGCGGTTTGCGAACTTCGAAGTATCGAAGACCTTGCCTTCACGCGTGCGGCCCGTGTAATGCACTTTCACCACGTCGCGCGGATCCTTCGGCATCATCGAAGCGTCGCCCTGCTTGGTAACCTTGTAAAGCAGCCCCGACTCGGTCTTCTTCACGCCCGACTTCTTCTCGATCTTCTCCAGCCACGCCTTCGAAGCCTCAGCGTTCTCGGCCGGACGCTTCACCATGAAGTAGTACTGCAGATACTGGTTCACGGCATCCTCGGCCATCTTCGCCTTGCCGTCGCGCACGTCCTGCATGGCCTGACCGATCCATACGAGCTGAATGGGCATGCCGCTCTGGCTGATGTTGTAACCGATGTCGTTACCGAACGCATACGAAATCTCGGCACGCTCCTCCTCGCTCTCGAACATGGCGGGATCGGCTGCGGGATACTCGACCTTGGTCGTGTCGCCGCCAGCCAGACGGATGCTGTCCTGCTCGGCACGCTTGGTCGCGATCTCCTGCGCACGCTCGCCGCGCTTGCTCATGAAATACTCACGCAGCATGTCGAGCGACTTGTCATGCTCCTGCGTGGCCTTACCCATGGCGCCCTCCTTGATACCTTTGTCGATGGCCTTGAAATCAAAGGGAATGTCCCTCATCTCGTGATTCATGCCGTAGCCGATATTGGCGCCCAGCGAATACGAAAGCGAGTCGAAATCCGAAAGGCTGCCCATACGAACGCCGCCGTCCTTGCCGCCGCAGGCAGTCATGAACGCAGCACCTGCAAGTGCCGCTGCAAAAAGAATTTTTTTCATTGTTTTGTTTTTCAAATATGTTTAATCGTTTGTGCCTGTTAGGGGTTTACCTGCGCAAAGTTATAAAATATTTGGAATAATGGTTTAAAATTAACGGCGTAAATTGCTGCGCCGCGACCAATTCGCATATTTATCGACATCGACAAGCTCGATTTCGTAGTACAGCGTGGTATTCGGCTGAATTCCCAGCTCTTTGTCGCCCTGCGTTCCGTAAGCCGCCGAGGAGGGAATCCACGCGTTGATCTTTCCGCCCCTGCCGACCAGTTTGACGCTCTCCTTCATGCCCTTGAGCAGGCCGCCGAGCGTCGTGCGCAGCGTATCGCCCCGCTCGTAGGATGAGTAGACTTCCTGTCCGTCGGCAGTGCGGATCAGGTAGCGGAGCGCGATGCTGTCGCGGTCCGAAGCGGGTATCTGCTCCTGATCGCCCAGCACCTCGACCGTATAGGTCACGCCCGATGCGGTGCGGGCGTAGTTGCGGTTGGCCTTGAGAATATCCTGCAGGAACTGCTCCTCGTAGGCGCGGGCTTTCTCCGGCAGCGCGTAATTCATATAGCGCAGGTAGAAAACCTCGGCGTCGGCAGCCGAGAATCTGGTCCCTTGGCGGAACACGTCGCGGATGCCTTCGCATACGGCGTTCACGTTGATCGTCGAATCCATCTTCATCAGGTTCATGCCCACGTTCATGCCGATCACATAGGCCACCGAATCGGTGTCGGTCTTGAGCTTCACGCCCCCGCCCGTCTTTTTGGAGCAGGCCCCGGCCAGCAACGCCGCAGCCATGAGGACAACTAATGTCTTACGCATATCAGGTTCGTTTTTTCGAAAAAATCAGTATCAGCAGGCTGCCCGCGACGGCGGCGGCCGTCGAGCCCATCAGGATCGCGATTTTGCCCCGGTCGATCAGGTCGGGTTCGGTGTAGGCCAGCGCATCGACGAACAGCGACATCGTGAATCCGATACCGCCCAGACACCCCACGGCGAAGAGCATGCGCCACGTCGCCCCTTCGGGCAGTTCGGCCAGCCCCGACTTCACGGCGCCCCAGCTCGCAAGAAATATGCCCAGCGGTTTTCCCACGAGCAGTCCGAAGAAGACGCCCATCCCCACCGATCCGATATCGGGCGACATATGGAAAATATTGAGGTATTCGAGCGACGATATCTCGACCCCGGCGTTCGCCAGCGCGAAAATCGGCATCACGAGGAAGGTCACTGAAGGCGCCAGCGCATGCTCCAGCCGGTAGCTCATGCCCACCGAGTCGGCCGCGAGATTACGCATGCGGCGCAGGTAGAACCGGTGGTTTTCGTTGGGGAAATCGTCGCCCGAAGTGCCGGCGGCGAGCATCAGCGCCTTCAGATGGCGCATCTTGTGCACGAAATACTCTTTGCTGTAGCGTGGCGTCATCGGAATCAGCATGGCCATCGCCACGCCCGAAATGGTCGAGTGGACGCCCGAATAGTAGAACAGCCCCCACACCACCACGGCCGGCACCAGATAGAAGAACATGCGCTTCTCGCCCATCTCCTTCATGAAGTAGACGCCGAGCATGATGACCAGCGCCGCCAGCAGGCATCCGATCTGCACCTGCCCACCGTAGAAGAGCGCGATGACCAGAATGGCTCCGAGGTCGTCGGCGATAGCCAGCGCCGTGAGGAATATCTTGAGCGACACGGGGACCCGGTCGCCGAGCATCGAGAGAATGCCGATGGCGAAGGCAATGTCGGTGGCGGTCGGAATACCCCAGCCGTTGGCGGCCATCGTACCGTGGTTGAAGGCGGTGAAGATGATCGCCGGGAAGAGCATGCCGCCCGCCGCGGCCAGCACCGGAAGGAGCGCCTTTTTGGCCGACGAAAGCTGTCCGCAGACGATCTCGCGTTTTATCTCAAGCCCCACGGCGAAGAAGAAAATCACCATCAGGCCGTCGTTGATCAGTTTCTCGACGGTCATCCCGCGCGGGAACACCCAGTCGATCAGCCCGTCGGGGCTATGCACCATCAGCGAGAGGTCGGTCTCCAGCAGATGACGGTAATAGAGCGAAGTCGCAGGCAGATTGGCCAGCAGCATGGCAATGATCACGCATCCGAGCAGCACGATGCCTCCGGCCCAAGGGGCCTCCATGAAATTACGGCCGCGTATACCGATCATGTGGCGCTCGCGCACCCAGCGGTACATCGAAAATAGTCGCATTTATCGAACGTTTGATTTTAAAGTTAAATTACACAACTTCCACAATACCCGTGCGCCCGTTATGGCGTCGATCCGCTCCTCGCGGGCCGGAGTGACCTCCACCACGTCGAACCCGACGATGCGGCGGCCCGAACGCACGAGGGTGTCCAGCAGCCAGACGGCTTGGTTGAAACCCAGTCCGCCCGCAACGGGAGTCCCCGTGTGGGGACAGTTCTCGTAGGAGAGTCCGTCGATGTCGAAACTCACGTAGACCTCCTGCGGAAGCGTTTCGACGATACGCAGACACTGCGCATCCCACGTTTCGCCGCGAAACCCGGCGGCCGCCAGCGACAGATCGTCGAACAGGAGGACGCGGCCGGACGACGCGGCCAGCGCCGCCTCCCGCTCGCTGAAGTCGCGCACGGCGACTTGGGCGATCTTCGTCACCGCAGGCACGTCGCGCAGCACGTTGAACATGATCGAAGCGTGCGAAAACTCGAACCCCTCGTAGGCGTCCCGCAGGTCGCAGTGGGCGTCGATATGCAGGATTCCGAACTCCGCATGCCGCTCGCCGAGCGCGCGGATCAGGCCGTAAGGCGTCGAATGGTCGCCGCCGACCAGCCCGACGAGTTTTCCCGCATCGAGCCAGCGCGCGGCCTGCGCCCCGATGTTGGCGTTCATGGCCACACACCCTTCGTTCACGCGGCAGATTTTGCGCACCACATAGTCGTCCTCAGGACTGCCGCCCCCTTCGAGGTGGTCGATCACCTTCGCCGCATCGCCGCGCAGGCGCTGCGATTCGTCCAGCAGCGAATAGTCCACGTCGGCCGTGGCGATGCCGCGGCGCCATGCGCCGGGAGCCAGCGGTTCGTGGAAATCGAGCTGCGTCGAGGCCTCGATAATGGCATCGGGGGCGTAAGCCGTCCCCGCTCCGTAGGACACCGTCACGTCCCAAGGCGCCGAGACGATCACCAGCTCGGCCGTCTCCGGTTCGAAAGGCAGCCCGAAATAGGTCCCGTTATCCACACCGACCCCGTCGGGATCGAACGTTTTCTGTTCCATAAGATCCGTTTTAAATGTCAAAGGTACAAAAATTTTAATTTTTCCCTATATTTGCTTCCCGTAAAGAGTAGAAATCAGGAAAAAGCCATCAGCCATGAAAATCATCGCCGACAGCGCCATACCCTTTTTGCAGGGGGTCCTCGAACCTTGGGCCGAGGTGCGTTATCTTCCGGGGTCGGAAATCGCGCCGGAGGAGGTGCGCGATGCCGACGCCCTCCTTATCCGCACGCGCACCCGCTGCGACGAGCGGCTGCTCGGCGGCTCCCGCGTCCGTCTGATCGCCACGGCGACCATCGGTTTCGACCACATCGACACGGCGTGGTGCGCGGCGCACGGCATCCGCGTCTGCACGGCCGCCGGCTGCAACGCCAGAGGCGTACTCCAATGGGCGGGGGCGGTGCTGGCCCACCTCGCCCGCACGCAGGGCTGGCAGCCCGCCGGGCGTACGCTGGGCGTCGTCGGCGTGGGACACGTCGGATCGCTCGTAAAGGAGTATGCCGAAACATGGGGCTTCCGGGTCCTCTGCTGCGACCCGCCGCGCGAGGCGCGCGAACGCTGCGGCTTCCTGCCGCTGGAGGAGGTCGCCCGCCAAGCCGACATCCTGACGTTCCACACGCCGCTCGACGACACGACGCGCCGCATGGCCGGCGACGCCCTTTTTGCACGGATGAAACCCGGCGCCGTAATCCTGAACTCCTCGCGCGGCGAGGTCGTGGACGGCGCGGCCCTGCTGCGCAGCGGCCTTGCCTGCGTACTCGACGTCTGGGAGCACGAACCCGCCATCGACCGCCGGCTGCTCGCCCGCACACTGCTCGCCACGCCGCACATCGCGGGCTATTCCGAGCAGGGCAAAGCCAATGCCACGGCCATGTCGGTCGATACGCTGGCCCGTTTCTTCGGCCTGCCCCTCGCCGGATGGTACCCGCCTCAGGCCGCCCCTTCGACGCCCCGGCCGATCTCGTGGCAGGAGCTTTGCACCACCATCGGGGGCGCGTTCGACATCGAGGCCCAGAGCCGCAGCCTGAAGGCCCGGCCGGAGGATTTCGAGCCGATGCGCGACCATTACCGCTACCGCCGCGAATACTTTTAGCGAAATCAATTCTTTTTTAGTACCTTTGCGGCCATAAGCGAAACCGCCACTTGAGACCATGTACCGTAGCATCATAAAGCCCATCCTCTTCTCGCTCACCATCGAGCGGGCGCACCGCGCCGTACTGATACTGCTGCGCGCCATCGGGCTGATTCCCGGCGGACGGTGGCTGCTCCGCAAGTGTTACGCCGTGAAACACCCCGCGCTCGAACGCGAGGTCTTCGGCATCAAATTCGCCAACCCCGTCGGGCTGGCCGCAGGTTTCGACCGCAACGGCGAGGCGTTCCGCGAACTGGCGGCCCTCGGTTTCGGATTCGTCGAAGTCGGCACCGTGACGCCGCGCCCGCAGGCGGGCAACCCCCGCCCCCGCGTCTTCCGGCTCCCGAAGGACGAGGCGATCATCAACCGCATCGGGCTTTCGAACCGCGGTCTCGAAAAGACCATCCAGCACCTGCGCCGGCCCCACGAAGGATTCATCGTCGGCTGCAACATCGGCCGCAACACCGCGACCCTCGCCGAAAACGCCGCGGCCGACTACCTCAAACTCTTCCGCAACCTCTACCAGTACGCGGATTACTTCACTGTGAACATCAGCTGCGACAACTCGTGCCGCGAAGGCGCGACGCATACGCGCGAACATATCTTGCGGATTCTCGACCCGTTGTTCGACTTCCGCCGGGGACAGAACCAATACCGCCCGATCATGCTCAAGGTATCGCCCGACATGCCGGACGCCGTGATCGACGAAATCAGCGACATTCTGCTCGAAACGCCCCTCGACGGCATCGTGGCGACCAACGGCACGCACAACCGCGAAGGGCTGCACACCAGCCGCACGACGCTCGACAAGATCGGCAGCGGCCGGCTGAGCGGCGCACCGCTCACGCAGCGGGCCGTGGAGGTCGTGCGCCGCATCCACACCCGTTCGGGCGGCAATTTTCCGATCATCGGCGTGGGCGGCATCATGACCCCCGACGACGCGAAAGCGATGCTCGACGCCGGAGCCGACCTGCTGCAGCTCTACACCGGCTATATCTACAACGGTCCCGGACTGGTGCGCGACATCTGCCGCGCCCTCATCGCCGACGCCGAAGCGAAAGCCGCAGCGGAAAGGGCGGCAGCGGCGCAGGCGACAGCAGAACAGCCCGCAGTGCAGCAGGCAGCGGCGGAACAACCCGCAAAAGAACAGCCCGCGACAAAACAGCCTTCCGCAGAGCAAGCCGGAGCAGAACAGCCCGCGCCGCAATCTGCCGAAACACAGCCGGAAGCCGAAAACGCCGAACCGGCGCCTGCGGAATCCCGGACTCCGGCGCAATCCGGTCCCGACTCCGAACAGCCGGAGTCCTGAGTCAAAAACACCGCTTATGAAAGCAACGATCATCACTATCGGCGATGAAATCCTCATCGGTCAGATCGTGGATACCAATTCCGTATCCATCGCCCGCCACCTCAACGCCGCGGGCATCGTCGTGCATGAAAAAGTCTCGATCGGCGATGACAGCGCGCAGATCGTCGGGTGCGTGGAACGCGCCCTCGGCCAGTCGGACATCGCAATCATCACCGGCGGACTCGGCCCCACCAAGGACGACATCACCAAAAAGACGCTGGCCGAAATGTTCGGCAGCGAACTCATCCCGAACCAAACCGTCTCCGACCATGTAAAACGGATGCTCGAAGAGCGGGGCATCGAATTCAACGACCTCAACCGCGGACAGGCTCTGGTTCCGGCCTGCTGCACGGTGTTGTTCAACGCGCACGGCACGGCGCCGGGCATGTGGTTCGAACGCGGCGGCAAAGTGGTCGTTTCGCTGCCGGGCGTACCCTACGAAATGGAGCATCTGATGCAGGACGAGGTCATGCCGCGGCTCAAGGCGCACTTCGAACTGCGCCAGATCGTACACCGCACGATGATCACCGCCGGACTGCCCGAATCGATGCTCGCCAAAGCGATCGAAGCGTGGGAAAACGCCCTGCCGCCCTACCTGAAGCTGGCCTACCTGCCCAATCCGGGCGCCGTGCGGCTCCGGCTGTCGGCCTACGAGGTCGAGGGAGAAAGCGTATCGAAGGAGATCGAACGGCAGTTCGAAGCGCTGCGCAGGATCATTCCCCACAACATCATCGGCTACGAAACGGCCACCATGCAGGAGCTGATACACCAGCTGCTCACCGAACGGCGACAAACCCTCGCCACGGCCGAGAGCTGCACGGGCGGCACCATCGCCGCGCGCTTTACGGCCATGCCGGGCGCTTCGGCCTACTTCCTCTGCGGCGTGGTTTCGTACAGCAACGCGTCGAAGCAGGCTGTGCTGGGCGTCGATCCCGACACGATCGCCCGTTACGGCGCCGTCAGCGAACAGGTCGCCCGACAGATGGCCGAAGGGGCGCGACGCATCAGCGGCGCCGACTACGCCGTCTCGACCACCGGCATCGCAGGCCCCGCGGGCAGTACGGCCGAAAAGCCCGTCGGCACGGTATGGATCGCCGTCGCAGGCCCCCGCCGCACGGTCGCCCTGCTCAAACAGTGCGGCTCCGACCGCGGACAGATCATCGACCGCGCCGGCGCCTTCGCCCTCGGTCTGCTGCGCGACGAACTCAACGGAAAATAAAAGACACCCCGATGAATAAAATCCTGCTCTCAACCGCAACCGCATTCATTCTCTCGCTGACCGCCTGCAGCAGCCACGCTCCGGAAAAACGGGTGCACCGCATCCTGACCGACCGCATCCAGACGCTGGCCGTCGCCGAGAGTTGTACGGGCGGCACGATCGCCGCGCGCTTTACGGCCCTGCCCGGCGCTTCGGCCTACTTCAAATGCGGCGTCGTGGCATACAGCCTCGACACCAAGCAGGAGATCCTGCAAATCAGCTGCGACACGATCGCCCGCTACGGCGCCGTCAGCGAGCAGGTCGTCCGTCAGATGGCCGAAGGCGTACGCCGGGCTTCGAATTCGCACTATGCCGTCGCCACGACCGGCATCGCAGGCCCTACGGGCGGAACGCCCGAATATCCCGTCGGCTCGGTATGGATCGCCGTCAGCACCCCGCTACGCACCACGACCCGCCTGATCCGTGCCGGCGGCAGCCGCAACGCCGTCATCCGAAAAGCCGGAACGGCGGCCATCGAACTGCTCGAAGAAGAATTGCGGGCGGCAAATCAGGCTAATTAACCCTATCAATAGACTGAATAGTTTGCTTTATAGCATATACTTACACATCTTTGCAACTATTCAGCTCAAAAACTAATGAAAAAAAGCCCTGCTTTTATTGATGCTGTTTACCCGGATTCCGTCCGGCCACGCGCAGACCGAAACCTACAAAAACGTAGACAGCACGCTTTACGCCTATTACCGCTGGTGCAACAACAACATCCGCGATTCGGTCGTCCTGCTCAAGGCCGACACGCTGTTCCGGCTGGCGGGCGAAAAAAACGACATCCGCATGCAGGCCGTCGCCCTCTCGTTCAAGGCCGACCACTATTACTTCAACAACGAACTGGATTCTCTCAAGGCGTGGATTCCCCGCGTGCAGGCCTTCGCACGCGCAAACGAGCAGCCGACCTACTATTTTTTCACTTGGTCGCGGCTTATTCTCTACTACACGAAACACGGGCAATACACGCTGGCGCAGTACGAGCTGGAACGCTACATGGCGCAGGCCGAACAGGACGACTACAAGCCCGCCATCGCCGAAGCCTACAAGCAGTTAGGCCACATCTACCGAACCCGCGGACTCAAAGAGACCGCCGCCGACTACTACCGCAAGGCGATCGGCTTCATCGAAGAGAACAACCTCAACAAATTCTCGCTGCCGATTCTCTATTCCGAACTGGCCACCGTCCTCATCGACACCGAACGGTACGAAGAAGCCGCCGAAGAACTCGAAAAAGGCAAGGCGCGGCTCACCCTGCCCGAATACATCTGGCCGCTGAAACTCAAACAGGTGATCCTCTACAGCCGGACCGGCCGGAGCGCCGAAGCCCGCACGCTGTTCGACCAGATCCGGCAGGGACACGACGGATACCTTACGACGGCCAGCCTCACCGAAGCGCAGCTTGCCATCAACCTCGCCGAGCACGAATTCGGCAGGGCGCTGACCACGCTCGACAAACTGATCGGCCTGTCCAAAGAGACCGGGCACAGCGAAACCTATTTCTACAAACTGTTCCAAACCCGTGCGGAAACCTATGCCGAAACCGGCAATTACGAAGCCGCCTACAAAAGTCAGAAACACTACCTCGACCTCTACCGGAAAAAGGTCGGCGACGACAACGAAAGAAACCTCGGCGAATTCGCCACGCTGCTCGACGTCAGCCGTCTCGACGTCGAAAAGGCGGAGCTGCAGCGGCAGACGCAGGAAGTGCGCCTGCACCGCACGCAACTGGGCATCGCGGCGCTGAGCGTCATCCTGCTGCTGACGGTCCTCTTTCTTGTCTTCACGGCGCGCATGAACCGTCGTCTGGCGCATGCCAAACGGGCCGCGGAAGCGAGCAACCGGATGAAAGGCGTCTTCATCCGCAACATCACGCACGAGATCAACACCCCGCTCAATTCCATCGTAGGTTTCGCCGAGCTGGCCGCGGCCCCGGACGCGGACGACGAAAAGCGTCAGTCCTACATCGAGATCATCCGGGAAAACAGCGGCTACCTCCAGAAACTCGTGGACGACGTGCTCTATATCGCAGGCCTCGAATCCTCCGACCCCCCGCCCGCATTGGGTCCGGTGGACATCAACGTCTGCTGCATGCAGTGCATTCAGACCGTCAGGGACTACAGCCTCCGCAAACTCGACATCCGCTTCGAACCCGAATGCGCACAACTTCCGGTCAACACCTCCTGCCTGCTGCTCTCCAAGGCCCTGACCGAACTGCTGCGCAACGCCGCACGCTTCGCCCCCGACGGCCGGATCACGCTCGCCTACACCCTGATCTCGTACAAAAAGCGGATCGCCTTCACGGTCACGGACCGTGGCCCCGGCATCCCCACCGCAGAAGCCGGGCGCATCTTCGACCGTTTCGTCAAACTCGCCCCGTTCTCGCAGGGCATGGGACTGGGCTTGGCCGTCTGCCGGCTGATCGCCGGCGCATTGGGCGGCGGGGTCGAACTCGACACTTCCTACACGGAAGGGGCGCGTTTCACGCTCACAATTCCAATCGTTTAAACATTGACTATCAACACAATAACATTCAGCATTAAAAATTAATCGGGCAACTTAATCTTTAGTTCTCATTTTTTCCTTATATTTGCACTCCCTTACGGGAATAATATTAATATTATCGAAAACAAAAATGAAAGTTTGCGAAATCACAGGCAAGGTGGCGATCGTGGGAAACAACGTCTCGCACTCGCACCACAAGACCAAACGCAAATTCAGTCCCAATCTGAAAACCAAGCGTTTCTGGTCTGAGCAGGAGGGCCGCTGGATTACCCTGAAAGTATCGGCTGCCGGCATGAAAACAATCAACAAGAAGGGTCTTGCAGTCGCTCTGCGCGAGGCTGCCGCACCTAAGTCCGTTTACTAAAACACCGAAGTAACAAATGGCAAAGAAAGGCAACAGAGTTCAGGTCATCCTCGAATGCACCGAACAGAAAGAGAGCGGAGTTCCGGGAATGTCCCGTTACATCACGACAAAAAACAAGAAGAACACCCCCGACCGTCTGGAGCGCAAGAAATACAACCCGTTTCTGAAAAAGGTCACCGTTCACCGTGAAATTAAATAGTTTTGAAGCTCTATGGCAAAGAAAGTAGTCGCAACACTGAAAACCGGCACGGGTAAGAACTTTACGAAGTGCATCAAGATGGTCAAGTCGGACAAAACCGGTGCTTACATGTTCAAGGAAGGCATCATCCCCAACGACCAAGTCAAAGAATTCTTCGAGGAGAAGAAATAAGTATTTTAAGAGCGATCTTAAATACAAAGGGCATCCGACAGGGTGCCCTTTGTATTTATACTCTCCGAAGAAAAGCACAAATTCGGATGTCCGTTTGCTATTTCAGGGCGAAAAGAGTAACTTTGGTCAAAAATACACGACAATGCAACTGCAAACCATCGCTTTCTTCAATTGGCTTTATCCATACGGCGGAGCGGAAACGGTAACGCACAATCTCGCCTCCTTCTTTCACAAACAGGGTTACCGCATAATTCTGTATATCGAGAAGTTGAACCGCGAATTATTATGTGATGAAGAGCGGGCAATATTTCAATTCAGGGAGCTGCCGGCCGGACCCGATCCGAAAAAACCGGCGAACGTCGATTTCCTTTGCCGGTCTCTCCAAGAGGAGAGCGTAGATTGCATCATCGTCCAAGGCATAGATGCCATTCCGTTCGCAGAGATCAAACGCAGGACCCGGTGCCGGATGATTTTCTGTCTGCACAACATTCCCTTCTGGGAAGAGTACGCATGGCGCGAACTCAAATCCACGGAAATCCCCAATCCGACATTTCTGCGCCGGCTGGAATTTCTGTTCCTGCGCCGGCCGCTCGACCGCATTACCCGCAAACGCCTGCACCGGACAGAGAAAATGTACGCCGGCATGATGCCCCATCTGGATCGCATGCTGCTCCTCTGCGACCAATACAAAGAGGACTTCATGCAGGCGCTCAAGGCTTCAGGCCATCCCGGAAGCGACGCTCCCGCATCGAAATACGGAGCCATACTCAATCCGCTCCTGCCTGCGGCGGCCGCCCCCGTATCGCCCAAAGAAAAGATCGTCCTGTACGTAGGACGCTTCCACAGAGCTCACAAACGGGTCGATCGCCTGCTGAAAATATGGAAAACCGTCGAACGCAGGAATCCAGACTGGAAGCTGATTCTGGTCGGATGCGGCGAGGAAGACGAGAACCTGCGCAAATTAGCCGTAAGACTACGGTTGCAGCGGGCCGAATTCGCCGGCTATCATGCCGATGTAACGCCATTCTACCGCAGGGCGACATTCATGTGCCTGACCTCTAATTTCGAAGGGCTGCCCATGAGTCTGATGGAAGGCCAGCAATACGGCGTCATTCCGGTATCGTTCGACTCCTATGCCGGAATTAGGGAAATCACCTGCGACGGAGCGTGCGGAATCATGGTTCCCTCCTACAGCCTGCGCAAATACGCCGCGCTGCTGAATGCGGCGCTTGCGGACACGGAACTTCAGGAACGTATGCGGACGCGCGCGCTGGAAGCTTCCCGCAGATACGATCTGGAAAATATCGGCAACCAATGGCTCAGCCTTTTCAACGAAATGTAAACCCATGAAAAAAATAGCATTTATCAACGTGCGCTACGGAGCCGGCATCAACGGCGGATCGGAAGTGCATTGCCGGATGCTTGCAGAAAGACTGCGGGATAAATATGACGTCGAGGTATTGACCACGACGCTCAAGGACTTCAACAACCCCTCGGACCAATATCCTGCAGGCGAAAGCCATGAAAGCGGAATAACCATCCGGCGGTTTGTACCGCATCCCGGCTTCAACGGCAGGGAAAGCCGCCGGCTGCTTCAGAAATCCAAACCTGTCCGCAGACTCCGCTATTGGTTGTCGCAAGCCGGCGTGTTGCGTCTCCTTGCGGCAATTCACCCGGTCTGGAATCTCGGCTTCGACAAGGAAACCGCCTACCAGCATTCGACGGTCTCCTACGCCCCCGACCTGCTGCGCTACATCGAAGAACATCGGGACGATTATGCGGCATTCATTCCCATGTGCTATTTCCATGCACAGACCATTTTCGCAGGGCTGCAGGTTCCCCAAAAAAGCATACTGATTCCGATGGCACACCCGGAAAAATGGCTTTTCCCGGCCATTTACACCCGGTTATTCACGCAGGTTCGCCATATTGCGTTCAACACCGAAGCAGAACGCAGGCTATGCCTGCGCATTTTCGGGCCGCGATTGGCGCCGAGCAGCATCGTAGGCACCGGCATAGAACTCGCGCCCGCCGCAGCGTGGGAGCATGTCAAAGCGAAATTCAATCTTCCGGATAAATATGCGCTTTATCTCGGACGGGTCACAACCGGCAAGATAAACACATTGCTGCCCGATTTTCAGACTTACAACCGGACATACAAGCAGCAGTCGAAACTGGTTTTGGTCGGGAGTCTGTCTCCGGAAATCAAATATCCCGACGATCCGAATATCATTTTGACGGGATTCGTTTCCGAAGAAGAAAAAAGCGCGATTATCCGGCACGCAACTCTGATGGTCAATCCATCGCGTTTCGAAAGTCTCTCCTTGCTGCTGCTCGAAGCCATGCAAAACCGCGTTCCCGTATTGGTAAACGGAGCCAGCGAAGTACTGAAGGACCATTGCCTGCAAAGCGGCGCGGCACTTTACTACAAAGGACGCAGGGACTTCTGCCGCCAGCTTCACAAACTCTTTACGGATGAGCGGCTGCGACGCGAAATAAGCGAAAAAGGACCGGCTTATGTCGAACAGAATTACAGTTGGGAAGTCATCGTCCGTAAACTGAGCGCCCTGATCGAAAGCATCTGATTGCCGGTAAAGCAAAAAAGGAGTACCCATCGAGGATACTCCTTTTCTTTAATTGACGAAAGCTAAAACTTCCGCACCGCCCGCACGAGGAATTTGTTGTACTTGGGAATCTCGATCACATAGGGAGGTTCGATGCCCGTATGGGTCGTATAGGCTTCCTTCTCGTCCTTCTCGGTCGAGGAGAAATAGTAGACCAGACGGTCCATGCGCTTGCCGCCGTTATCCTTGAGCGCGTCGTTGAAACGGTTGCGGGCCTGACGGTTGGAATGTATGCGCGTGCCGCCGTTGTAGTTGTGTCCGATGGTCAGCAGTTCGTCGATGGCCGGCAGGTACCAGCCCTCGCCCTTGTCGCGGCACCACTTGAAAGCCGGAAAATCATCCCACGCAAGGTTGTTTTCGGCGATATAGGCGGCTACCTTCTCCATATTTCCCATGCCGTCGATCCGGTCGTCGGCGCCCGCAACCCGCAGGTCGGGCTTCCGGAATTCGCTCCACGGCAGGTATATTTCGTCGAGCGAAATAATCAGTCCGTGCCGGCGGTCCTCCGTCAGCATGCAGACCACGCCCTTGACGCCGTTCTGGTCGTAGAACTCGCCGATCTGATACTCCTTGGCCACATACTGCACCGGCGCAGCCTGCTGAACAGGCGCCTGCGCAGCGGGAGCCGCTGCGACCGGCGTCGCAGGGGTCAGCGGCACCGCAGGCACGGTTTCGGCAGCCCGGAAGCGCTCCTTTTCGCCGTTGGCATACTGAATGTAGTCGATATCGGCGACAGGCAGCACATAGGTCGGTCCGTCGGGATTGGAGAAACGCTTATACCGTACCGCATCGGGTGTTATTTCGGTTACTTTGGCCTCGACCTTCGTCGCATCGGTCTTGACGATCAGGTCCTGAGCCGCGGCCGTCAATACGCCGCAAAGCGCTGCCACAAGCAGCAGAATCGTTTTTTTCATCATCGTTGAAAATGTATATAGTGCAAATATAACATTTTTTTCCAAACATTCTTATTATCTTTGTACGGATATAGAGATATTAGACATGGCATTTTTCGATATTTTCAAAAAGAAGCAGGACAACTCCGCCGCGCAGGCTTCCGAAGAGCGCAAACAGCAGCAGGAAGAGCTTAACGCCGGGTTGGAGAAGACCAAGACGGGACTTTTCTCGAAGCTCGCCCGCGCCGTTGCAGGCCGTTCGACGGTCGATGCCGACGTACTGGACGACTTGGAAGAGGTGCTGATCTCGTCGGACGTAGGCGTGGAAACCACCGTCAAAATCATCCGGGGCATCGAAGAGCGCGTGGCGCGCGACAAGTATATGGGCACCTCCGAGCTGCAGTCCATTCTGCGCGAAGAGGTAACCGCGCTGATGGAGGAGTCGCACGGCTCCGAAAAGCATTTCGGACTCGACGCCAAAGAGGGCGAACCTTACGTGGTGATGGTCGTGGGCGTCAACGGCGCCGGAAAGACCACGACCATCGGCAAACTCGCGGCCCAGCTCACCAAAGCCGGACAAAAGGTCTGGATCGGCGCCGCCGACACGTTCCGCGCCGCCGCCATCGACCAGCTCAAGGTCTGGGCCGACCGTGCGGGAGCCACGATGATCCGTCAGGAGATGGGTTCTGACCCGGCATCGGTGGCGTTCGACACGCTGACCTCGGCCAAGGCCAACGGCGCCGACGTGGTGCTGATCGACACGGCGGGCCGTCTGCACAACAAGATCAACCTGATGAACGAGCTGACCAAAATCCGCAACGTCATGGGCAAGGTGATCCCCGGCGCGCCGCACGAGGTGATGCTCGTGCTGGACGGCTCGACCGGACAGAACGCTTTCGAGCAGGCCCGGCAGTTCACGCAGGCGACGCAGGTCACTTCGCTCACCATCACCAAACTCGACGGCACGGCCAAAGGCGGCGTGGTAATCGGCATCAGCGACCAGTTCCACATCCCGGTCCGTTACATCGGCATTGGAGAAGGCATCGACCAGCTGCGCATATTCGACCGCAAAGAGTTCGTCAAGGCGCTCTTCGGCGACGGCTCCGGCCAAAGCTGACGGGCCGCCGGCGGTTCCGCACAATAGGCGGACGGCCATATCGGAACGACACCTATATATTAAAAGCACAAACATCGCGCTCCGGACTCCCCGACAGAGTCCGGAGCTTTTTTGTATATATGTATCGTCCGGTTTTTTCCGGCGCGGCAGTCAATTATACGCAATTTGAGGATTCAAATACGCAAACCACGCCCACCAACAATTTACAGATACATAATTTTGAATATCGATTTTGCACATACTGCAAATCGACACCAAAACCGCGCCTATTTTTAAAATATTTAAATAAATATCTGCCAAAACCGAGAATTACCGAGCCTCTCTACACAATTACTATTAATATTAACCTTAACTCTATGAAAATGAATTTGACAACTTCGGAGAAGAACAGGGGCTTCGTCCGCTTTCTTCTGATGAGTCTGCTGCTGAGCATACTCATTCTTCCGGCCCATGCGCAGGATCGGGTCACGGTGTCCGGACAGCTGACCGACAGCAGCCAGACTCCGCTCATCGGCGCTTCGGTCATAGAAAAGGGCACGACCAACGGCGTCACCACCGATGCCGACGGCCGCTACCAGATTTCCGTGAAACCGGACGGCGTGATCGACTTTTCGTTCATCGGCTACAAACCGCAGTCGCTGGCCGTCATGAACCGCACGGAAATCAACGTCACGATGGAAGAAGACGCCACGATGATCGGCGAAGTCGTTGCCATCGGTTACGGCTCGCAGCGTAAAGAGGACCTCTCGATGGCCGTCTCCACCGTCAAAGTGGACGACGCGGCCCGCAGCCGCGCCGCCGACCTCGGAACCCTCCTGCAGGGCCGCATGCCGGGCGTTACGATCCAGCAGTCGGGCGACCCGCTGCAGAAAGCGTCGTTCACCGTCCGCGGTCGCGGCTCGAAGGGCAACGACGACGGCACGGACAAGAGCGCCGCATACAGCCGCGACAACGTCGGCCCGACTTCGGGCGACGGCGTGCTGGTCGTTGTGGACGGTGTCCCCGGCGCTCCCTACATGGCCGAAGATATCGAGACGATCACCATCCTGAAAGACGCCGCCTCGGCCGCCATCTACGGTGCTTCGGTAGGTTCGAGCGGTGTAATTCTGATCACCACACGTCAGGCGCAGGCCGGCAAAACCCGCGTCAACGTCAACGTATCGGTCGGCTTCGAACGCGCCATGAACCTCCCGACGATGCTCAACGCACAGCAGTTCTGCGACGTCTGGGGCAAGGCCGTCGAGAACTCGCCGGGCAGCTCGCTGCCCAATCTGGCCAACCCGCAGGTCTATGCAGGCGCCAACGTCACCCGCACCGACTGGCTCGACGAAATCTTCCGCACGGGTCTGACGCAGCACTATGCCGTGTCGATTACCGGCGGCAGCGAGACGCTCTCGTCGATCCTCTCGGTAACCTACGACAAAAAGGAAGGCACCCTGCTCAACACATGGAGCCAAGCGCTGGGTGCGAAACTCCATACGGAATTCAAGCCGGTCAAATGGCTGAAATTGTCGGAGCGCGTAAACTTCGAATACTCCAACGGACAGGGCAACATCAGCACCTCGCACACGGGCCCCATCTACGGCGCCATGTGGTTTCCCGCTTCCGCATCGGTTTATGACCGCGACGCAAACGGCAACATCGTCTACGGAAACGACGGCAAACCGAAATGGGGCGGTATCGCTTCGTCGGCCGACATGGCCAGCGGCGTCGAGGGTCCCAACATCGTGAATCCCGTCGCCCAGCTCGAAACCATGCACCGCCGCTACCCGCGCACCAAGATATTCTCGACCACCTCGCTGGAAATCAAGCCGATCACGTCGCTGACCCTGAAATCGGAGTTCACGGCCGACCTCGACATGCGCGAGGAGGACGAATTCTCGCCCGTCATCGACGTGCCGGGCGGATCGAGCACTTCGAGCCGCGAGCAGTTCAACTACAACAACTTCCACTATCTTTGGGAAACGACGGCTACCTACGCGCAAGTCTTCGGACGCCACCACATCAGCGCCATGGCGGGTTTCACCACCGACTACAAGAAACTACATTTCCGCGACTTCCGCACGCAGGGCTACGGCTCCAACGAAGACCACAATCTGGTATGGGGCGCCGCAGGCTCATGGACCAAGAACCCGAACGAGGATCTGGTAGACTACTCGATGGTCTCGTTCCTCGCCCGTCTCGGCTATTCGTTCGACGACCGCTATTTCCTCACCGGAAGCATCCGCCGCGACGCATCGTCGAAACTGCCCGCAGCAAAGAACTACGACTGGTTCCCGGCCATTTCGGGATCGTGGAAACTCTCCTCGGAGAAATTCTTCCAGAATGCAGGTCTCAACAAGGTCTTCGACCTCGTGAAATTCCGTGCAGGCTGGGGTAAGGTCGGCAACGTAGACCTCTACAACCTGCCCAACCCGACCACCATTCCGCTCTCCATCTACCCGGACGGTTCGCTTATCGGCGGCACGACCCATTACGGAACCTATCTGGCGACCATCCCCAATACGGACGCACGCTGGGAGACCACCGTACAGACCAGTGCCGGTCTGGACCTGACAATGCTCCACAACACGCTCGAAGTCAGCGTCGATTATTACAACAAGGAAACGAAGGACCTTGTCGATTACCTCACGATTCCGCCGCAGATGGGTGTAGAGAATGCGCCGCTGGGTAATATGGGCCACGTAATCAACAAGGGATGGGAGTTCTCCGTATCCTATCGGAACAGCGCCGCACAAGGCAAGTTCAACTACAATGTCTGGGGCACTTTCTCGACCAACAAGGGTTATGTAGAGGACTACGGCCCCCAGCCCCTCGTAAGACACAAGAACCCCACGATCAACAGCACCGAGATTCTCTACTCCGGCAAAGGCCACCCGTGGTATTCCTACTATATCTACCGCACGGACGGCATCTTCCGCTCGCAGGACGAGATCGACCGCCACATCAGCAAGGATTCCGAAACCGGTGAGGTCAAGATGCTGCAGCCCAACGCCAAGGTCGGCGACCTGCGCTTCATCGACACCAACGGCGACGGCGTAATCAACGACGACGACCGCGTACTGAGCGGCAGCTACACTCCCAAACAGACTTTCTCATTCGGCGGTTCGTTCGACTGGAAGGGTTTCGACTTCAGCTTCATGTTCCAAGGCGTTGCAGGCAACTACATCTACAACGGAACGAAACAGCTGGGAATGAACGGCCGTCAGGATATGGGCAACCTGACCACCGACGTCTATAACACTTGGGACTTCAGGCCGATGGACAGCAAGTATCCGCGTCTGGGTCTGAGCGGCGACAGCAACGGCAACTACCTCAAGGTTTCGGACATCTTCCTCGAAAAGGGCGACTACCTGCGTCTGAAGAACATCACGCTGGGTTACACGCTGCCCAAGCATATCTGCCGCCACATCGGCATGGAGAAGGGTTCGGTCCGCGTCTATCTGAGCATCGACAACGTGGCCACCATCACCGGCTACTCCGGCACCGACCCCGAAGTAGGCAACTACGGTCTGGACAGCGGTATCTATCCCACGTCGCGCTTCTTTAACTTCGGTGTAAACATCAACTTCTAACAACTACGACCATGAAAAAAACCATATTCAGCCTCTGTCTGGCCATAAGCGCTTTCTGCCTTTCGGGTTGTTCCGATTTCCTCGACAGGGAGCCTTACGGCAAAGACGCTACTTGGAAGACCAAAGAGGATGTAGACCAAGCTATCTACGCCCTTTACCACTTCGTCTCGCCCTATTGGAGCGAGGAGATCTGCGGCCGCGGCCATATGTGGCTCGAATGCGCCAGCGACAACATACTGATCGGCCGCGCCCGTCCGTCGGTCGATGAAATCCGCGAATTCCGCATGTCGCCGTCCAACGACAACGACGTCTCGCGTGTTTGGGAGGTGATGTACCAGAATGTCGCCAAGGCCAACAACATCATCAAGATGGTCCCCGACATGAAACTGGATCAGGGATACAAAAGCCAAGCCGTAGGCACCGCCTATTTCTTCCGCGGTTTCTCGATGCTCTGGATGGTCCCCTACTACGGCGACGACACCAACGGCGGCATTCCGATCATCCTCGACACGACTCCCGCCGCCGAAATCGACTCCCCGCGTCCGGCGCACGTACTGCAGAACTACGACCAGATCATCTCCGACATGCGCACGGCAGGCGAGATGCTTCCCTACCTTTCGCAGCTCGACGCCTCGCAGATCGGACTTCCGCACAAGGCCGCAGCTTGGGGATACGCAGCCCGCGCAGCCCTCTATGCAGCGCAGTACGACGCGAAATACTACGACATCGTACTGGAGATGTGCAACAAGATCATGGCGCTTACCGGTTCGGACAAACGCGAACTCTACATCGATCCGTCTAACAAGCTCAACTCGTACGCCAACCTCTGGCGCAAGGAGCAGAACCACTCCAAGGAGTACATCTTCTCGCTGGAAGGCGACTATACCAACGGTGCCCGCTACCACGGCGTAACTTTCGTCAACGCAGGCTGGGGCCTCTACAACACGTGGGGGTATTTCACGCCGAGCAAGAATTTGTGGGATGCGTTCGAAGAGGGCGACCAGCGCCGCGACGTAACGATCCTCTATCCGGGCCAGCACGTCAAATTCGTAGGCCGTGACATCACCTTCGGCGGTTACAACACCGACGGAAGCGTCTCGGACTACACGACCGGCCACGTATCGGCAGGTCTGATCTGCCGCAAGTTCATCTCCCCGTGGGAAGGCGCCGACTGCAAGGGCAAAGAGGTGTCCGCGCTGCGCGACAAACTCTGGAACTCGCTCAACTGCTGCCTGCTGCGCTATGCCGACGTGATGCTGATGAAGGCCGAAGCCCTGATCTGGACCAAAGGCGAGGGCGACGCCGAGGCCAAGCAGCTGCTCAACCAGATCCGCGACCGTGCAGGTCTGCCGCAGAACAGTCAGGCCACCAAGGCCCAGCTGATGAACGAGCGCCGCTGTGAGCTGGCCTTCGAGTTCCAGCCCAGCCGCCACATCGACGTAGTCCGCTGGGGTATCGCCACGACGACCTACGCCAAGCCGCTGTACAGCGTCATTTCGAAGAAGGTCAACGGCCAGATCGTTGCCGAAGAGGTGGAAGTTTATCCGGGCCGCACCTTCAATCCGACTTACAACAAGGTGTTCCCCATTCCGCAGCGGGCATTCACCGGCACGGTCTACCTGAAGCAGAACAAGGGTTATTAAACCATATTTAAGAACAGAAACGATTATGAAAATCAACAAATATATCCTCGGAGCAGGCGCACTGCTCTGCATGATGCTCCCGGCTGCGTCGGCACAGGCACAGGACGTCAAGCTGAAGTGCATGGAGTGGAACATCAAGTCGTTCGAATACGACGACAACTCCAATGCAGTCTATTTCGAAATCGCCGAGGCCATGGAAAAGATCAAGGCTGAAAACCCCGACATCGTCTGCTTCAATGAGTTCGAAACCGCGACCGGACGCATGAGTTCGGTCGAGAAGCTGACCGAATGCGCACAGTCGCTCGGCATGTTCCCGTTCTTCGTCTTCTCCTACAATAAGGACAACGGCGCCTACGGCAACGGCATTCTGTCGAAATACCCGATCGTCAATTCGGCTTCGGTACTGCTGGGCATGTACACCGGCGCCGACCAGCGTTCGGCGGGCTGGGCCGACATTCTGGTTCCGACCGACTCCAAACCCGAAGGGGTGAAGGTGCGCATCGTATGCACCCACCTCGACGCTTTCGGCGGCGACGAGACCTGCTTGGGTCAGGCCAAAGAGGTCATCGAACACGCGATCGCTCCGGCCGTTGCCGAAAACATCCCCGTGCTGATCATGGGCGATATGAACTGCGGTCCCAGCTCCAGCGCAATCCGCGAGTATGAGAAGACGGGCACCCGGCTCTGCAACAACGACGGCACGTTCGGCGGTTACAGCAAGTTGGACTACTTCATCAGCTTCCCGCAGGGCAAATGGAGCTGCAGCGACTACAAAGTCGTCAAGGGCGACCGGCTCAATGTCATTTCGGACCACTACCCCATCGCAGGCACGGCCGTACTGAAGAATTAAGCGCGTATCAAACAGCTAAAAAAGTACAGAGATGAAAAACACGAAGAGATATTTATCCATTTTTCTGGCGCTCGCCCTTGCCGCCCCGGTCTTCACGGGCTGCGACAACGGTCTGGACGAGTACAAGTCGGGAGAGACGATCGCTCCCCCTTCGGACAAGTTCAAAGCCGAAATCCAGTTCGTATCGCGTCTGACCGACGGAGCGCTGGCCGGCAGCGATGCGGATTACGCCGCCATCGACAACTACATGGTCAATACGCTCGAAGGCCGCGGCAAGTCGTGGCTGACGGTGCTGGACCGCGCCGACGGCGCCAACCTGCCCAAAACAATGCAGACGGCCCTCAACACCAAGCGTTGGACGGCGTTCGCATTCAACCGTATCGCCAACAAGAGCTCCTATCAGGGCAGCATGCTCTATTTCAACGGTCCCACGACCGAGGTCAAGGGCACTCCCTCCGGTTCGGGATGCTACGTCACAGGTTTCGCACCGACGCTCAACGGCACCCGCACCGACAAGGACGAGGACGGCAACGTCACGGGAACGACCAACGTATCGTTCGCCATCAGCTTCAACACGGCGCGTTTCGAAAATGCCGACCAGATCAACGCTTTCGGCGGCAAGAACGGCGTGCTGAGCGGACTGCACTACAAGAAGCAGAACCTGCTGATGATCGGCACCGTGAAAAACGACCTGCTCGGCGCGCTGCAGTCCGCAGCCGCGAATACGAACGAGGCGATTCAGGTCCGCGAAATCGTGAAAGGCCCGGCCTATACGATCTTCATGCTGGCCGACTCGCGCTTCTGGGGCTATGTCGACGTCGCTTCGACCTCGCTCGGCAACGGCATCGAAGCATACGGCATCCATGTGATGTGGTAGTATCCCACCGACTCCCTGCAGCAGCGGCGCACCGAAAGTGCGCCGCTCTTTTTGCGATAAATCCGGGAATAATCCATACCTTTGCGGAGGAAATACGAAACGCATGAAAAAAATCAACGTCATAACGCTGGGCTGTTCGAAAAACACCGTGGACAGCGAGCACCTGATGGCCCGGCTCGCCGCGGCGGGTTACGCGGTGCTCTTCGACAGCGACCGCACCGACGCCAAGGTCGTCGTGATCAACACCTGCGGATTCATCGGCGACGCCAAGCAGGAGTCGATCGACATGATCCTGCGGGCGGCCGCGGCCAAAAACGCCGGCAAGATCGAACGGCTGTTCGTCGTCGGCTGTCTCTCGGAACGCTACGCCGACGAGCTGCGGGCCGAACTGCCCGAAGTGGACGAATTCTTCGGCGCCCGCACGTGGGACGGCATCGTCCGGGCGCTGGGCGCGGTCGAAGACCCGGCGCTGGAGACCGAGCGGCACCTGACCACGCCGAAGCATTACGCCTACCTGAAAATCTCCGAGGGCTGCAACTGGAAATGCGGCTACTGCGCCATTCCGCTCATCCGCGGAGGACATGTCTCCGTCCCGATGGAGAGGCTCGAAGAGGAAGCCCGCAAACTCGCGGCCGGCGGCGTGAAGGAGCTGATCGTGATCGCGCAGGATACGACCTACTACGGACTCGACCTCTACGGCCGGCGGATGCTGGCCGAACTGCTTCGCCGGCTCTGCCGCATCGGAGGCATCGAGTGGATACGCCTGCACTACGCCTATCCCACGGCATTCCCCGACGAGGTGATCGAAGTCATGGCCTCGGAACCCAAAATCTGCAAGTACCTCGACATTCCGTTCCAGCACATCTCCGACGCCCAGCTTTCGGCCATGCAGCGGCGCCACACCAAAGCCGACGCCTATGCGCTGATCGGACGCCTGCGCGAAGCCATCCCCGATCTGGCGCTGCGCACCACGCTCTTGGTCGGCTATCCCGGCGAGACGCAGGCCGATTTCGCCGAGCTGGAAGAGTTCGTGCGCGACGTACGCTTCGAGCGGCTGGGGGTCTTCGCCTATTCGGAGGAGGAAGGCACCTATTCGGCGCAGAAATTGCAGGACAACATTCCTGAAGAGGTCAAACAGCAGCGCGTCGAACGGATCATGGCGCTTCAGAACGTAATATCGCTCGAAAACAACCTGCGCCGCGTCGGCCGGACCGAGCGGGTGCTGATCGACTCGCGGCAGGGCGATTACTACGTGGGACGCACGCAGTACGACTCGCCCGAAGTGGATCAGGAGATCCTGATTCCGGCATCGGAAAAGCGGCTTCTGCGCGGTCGTTTCTACGACGTTCGCATCGATTCCGCCGCCGACTACGACCTCTACGGCCGGGCCGCCGGGAAATAAAATTTGCTTTTTAGCGTTCCTTTTCATACCTTTGAGATGTAAAACGGACTTTACCCGTGACCCGATGGCCGAAAAAAGTGTGATAACAAATATCGAGAACCGCATCCGGCAGCTCATGGACGACCACAAACGGTTGTCGGATCAATGTGCGGAACTGACGGCGCAGCGCGACAGCCTGAAAGCCGAAAACCGCACCCTGCAGGAGCGGATCCGCGAACTCGACGGAGAATTGTCACGCATGCAACTGACAGAAGGGCTGGCGGGCGGAAGCCGTAACCGGGACAAAGCGCGGGCCCGCGTCAACCGTCTTATGCGGGAGGTGGACAAGTGCATCGCGCTGCTCGGAAGGCCCGAATAGCAAAGCCGCAGCGGGAGGGGACCCCACCGTTACGGCAGAGGCTCCGGAAGGCCGCAGGACGCACAGGAGGCAGCAAGAAAAACGAAACGAGAACAATGGCACAACAGGCGATAACACTCAAACTGGCAGGCAAAAGCTATTCGCTCAATATCGACAGCGAAAAAGAGGAGATGTACCGTCTGGCCGAACGGGAGGTGAACAGTTACCTCGCCGCGATAAAGCAAAACAACTTCAAGAACTGGACGGATCAGGACTATCTGTCTATGACGGCGCTGAAATTCGCCATTGCGAACGTCGATATGCGGCAGAGCCGCGAACTGGGCGACGAAGACCTGAAACGGCTGGGACACTTAGGGGAAGAGATAGACGCCTACCTCAACGCCCTGAAAGGATAAACGACATGCAGGAGCGCGTAACGGCGCCCTGAAACCGGAACAGCGTTCTTTAACATACGAAGGAAAAAATCTACCCGCATAGATTCCTTACAGCTTTGCGAAACTGAACACTTTTTAAATTGGGGCAACTCACGGCGCTTCAAAATCAGGCCTTGACCCTTCGGGGTGTATGCTGCGGCGTACCGTTGGACGATTGCGATTGTCGGAGCCCCCACACGTGACTTATCTTGCAGATTCGTCAAACAAGACTAAGGAATCCTATGCGGTTTTTTTATGCAACAACAAACCCTTTATAATAACAACTCAAAACAGCAACAAAATCATGTATACCACTATTTTAGTTGCCTGCATCTCAGCCATTGCGGCGATCGGGATCTACATGGCCGTTACGAACCTCGTGACCAAGAACTCGATCCGCAAGCGCCGCGAAGCCGCCCTGAAGGAGGCTGAGGCCGAAGGCGAGATGATCAAAAAGGAGCGGATCCTGCAGGCAAAAGAGAAGTTCATACAGCTTAAGAGCGAATACGACCGGCAGGTCAACGAACGCAACCAGAAGATCGCGCAGAGCGAACAGCGGGCCAAGCAGATCGAGAACAACCTGCAGAACCAGCAGCGCGATCTGGAGAACAAACTCCGCGAAAACGACCGGCTGAAGGAGCAGATGCAGAACCAGCTGCAAATCCTCGAACACAAGAAAGAGGAGGTCGATCAGATGATGCGCGAGCAGAACGTCCGTCTGGAGCAGATTTCGGGCCTGAGCTCGGAGGAGGCCAAGAACATCCTGATCGAAAACATGAAGGCCGAGGCCAAGACCGAAGCCGCCGGCTACATAAACGAAACCATCGAAGAGGCGAAGATGACCGCCACCAAAGAGGCCAAGCGCATCATCGTAGCGTCGATCCAGCGCGTGGCGACCGAGACGGCGATCGAAAACGCCGTGACGGTATTCAACATCGAAAGCGACGAGGTCAAGGGCCGCATCATCGGCCGCGAAGGCCGCAACATCCGTGCGCTGGAAGCCGCGACCGGCATCGAAATCATCGTGGACGACACGCCCGAAGCCATTATCCTGAGCGGTTTCGACCCCGTGCGCCGCGAAATCGCACGTCTGGCGCTCCACCAGCTGGTGACCGACGGCCGCATCCATCCGGCCCGTATCGAAGAGGTGGTGGCCAAAGTCCAGAAACAGATCGAGGAGGAGATCGTCGAGGTCGGCAAACGCACCACGATCGACTTGGGCATCCACGGCCTGCATCCCGAACTGATCCGCATGATCGGCAAAATGAAATACCGCTCGTCCTACGGCCAGAACCTGCTGCAGCACGCCCGCGAAACGGCGAACCTCGCAGGCATCATGGCCGCCGAGCTGGGGCTGAACCCCAAGACCGCCCGCCGCGCAGGTCTGCTGCACGACATCGGCAAGGTGCCCGACGACGAACCGGAACTGCCGCACGCAATCATCGGCATGAAACTCGCCGAGAAATACAAGGAGAAACCCGAAGTCTGCAACGCCATCGGCGCCCACCACGACGAGGTGGAGATGACCTCGCTGATCGCACCGATCATTCAGGTCTGCGACGCCATTTCGGGCGCACGCCCCGGTGCACGCCGCGAGGTGGTCGAGAGCTACATCAAGCGTCTGAAAGAGATGGAGGACATCGCCCTGTCATACCCCGGCGTCGTCAAGACCTATGCCATTCAGGCCGGCCGCGAACTGCGCGTGATCGTCGGCGCCGACAAGCTTTCGGATCAGGAATCGGAAGGGCTCTCGCACGATATCGCCAAGAAGATTCAGGACGAAATGACCTATCCCGGTCAGGTGAAGATCACCGTCATCCGCGAAACCCGCGCCGTCTCGTACGCGAAATAACCGGATGTCGGCGGGACAGCTCCTACCGGCCATTTCGACACTCCTCCCCAAATCCCTCCTTACCAAAGGAGGGATTTTTTTATCCCCGGTCCGGTGAAGACGTCCGGGCGGCCGGCATTATCCGGCCATTCCGGCGAGCTGCTGCCAGATGGTCGCGGCGAAAAAGACGCCGAGTCCCGAACACATCGCCAGAAGCAGCATATTCATCACCCGCAGATCGGGTTTGGTGTTGCGGCGGAAATTGACGTCGATATACTCCTTGAAAAAGAGATAGAGCGCCGGCACCAGCGCGCTCGCCAAAAGCAGGTCTTCGGGAATGCCGAAAAAGTAAACCTTCGAAAAGCCGATCAGCGACCAATGGCACAGAAACAGCACGACGAACAGATTGATCCGCTTCGAGAACGAGAGCATCAGTCCGATGGTGAAGATCGCCACCGTGCAGGGCATGACGGGCGAGGTGGTCATCGGGAAATCCAGTCCCCGCAGATGGGATATCAGCGGATAGAGGAACGGCATCAGGTAGAGCGCAAAAGCGAATTTGTCGTGTTTGTACGTCCGTTCGAACGTCGTGTAACCGACGACCGCATCATAAATCCACACGGCGGCCATGACGCCCCAGAAAAACGCCATGACTCCGCTGTAAGCCCGCGCATCGCACGACACGAGGTAATAGGCGACGGCGATCCACGCATTGAGAAACGCCAGAAAACATTTCATTGCGGTTTTCATCCGGTGCGTCGGGCGCAGATAGAGACGCGCCGTCAGGACGACGGCCGCCAGCACGATGAGCGCCTGCACGGGCCAAGTCATCGTATTGTAGTCTGCGATAGTTTGCCAAAAGAGTTCCATAATCAGCTGCGAATCTGTTTTTTATTGCGTGTCAGCGAATGTGCGCGTTTGTTGAAGAGGAAAATCGGCGCGGCGGCTCCCGCAGCCAGCATGAAAATCACGCTGAAGGTAACGAATCCGTTGCGGACGATGGCCGCCAGATACCCCGCGGCTGCGGGATCGTCGAGATTCTGCATGAACATAATCATCGAAAAAACCGTCTTGTAGGCATACATGCCGGGGATCATCGGCAGCAGCGCGGGGATGAACAGCACCGTCATCGGGCAGTGGATACGGCCTCCCAACAGCAGGCTTCCGATACCGATCGCCACCGAAGCGCACAGCGACGCCGAAGCGATATCCACGCCTGTGTCCATCAGGCAGAAACGCAGGGCGTGCCCCACGGCGGCCAGCAGGGCGATCGCCGGAAAGGCCCGCATCGGAGGATCGGACACGGCTCCGAATCCGACAGCCGCCACCGCGGCGAAAAATCCGTCCGAAAGAATGGCGAGCAGCGTCATAGCAATCCGTTTTTAACGATCATCAGGGTACATGACAATCCGACGGCGATGCATACGATCAGCATCAGCGCCGACGTCAGGCGGGCGATACCGTTCAGCACATGCCCCTCGACGATGTCGATCACGCCGTTGATAAGCGGCACCCCCGGAATCAGGTAAAGCACGCTCGTGGCGATGGCGACCTCCGAAGTCGTATCGAAAATCATCGCCACCGAAGCGTACATCGAAGCCGCGAAGGCCGACGCGATAAAGATGACATAGTGATTGAAGCCCTTGGCCTGCATCCGCTGCTTGAGGTAGAATCCGAGCAGCGTGGCGGTAAAGACGATGCCTACCGCACACCACTCCCCGCCGAAAAGCCGGCAGAAGGATGCGTTGGCCAGTCCGACGAGAATCAGTGTGAAAATCGGGTCCAGACGAGGCCGGGCGACGATCTCGTCATAGCGGCGCCGAATCTCTGCAAGGGACAGGCGGAGGTCGCAGGCGTCCCAGCTCAGGGCGCTGAGTTCCGAATTCAGCTCGAAGCTGATCGGCAGCGGCGGAATGTCCGCCACCTCGCTGTAAACCCGTCCGCTCTCGTCGTCGTAAACCGAGAAGGTCACCACCTTCTGAAAGGCCGACACCATGACGCGCACGCCGAGCGCCTCGCCCAGACGCTTCGTATTGCGCACCACGCGCGAGGTATGCACTCCGGACCCCATCAGCCGGGTGGCATACTCCGCAACGAACTGCGTGACAGCTTTCAATTCCGCTTCCGACTTCATTTTCCCTAACTTTACCGGTGCAAAGATAGTGAAAAGCCCGAACAAAACTAAAAATTTTAATATCTTTCCGATGCCGCACTTCCCGCCAAATGCTTATTTTTGCACCATGCAACCATCCGAAGAGCTGAGAATCTATATCGAAACGGAGATCATCCCCCGTTACGAATCCTTCGACGCGGCGCACGGCACGGACCACGTCCGCACGGTCATCGCCCATAGTCTCGATCTGGCGCGGCATTACGACGTCGATGCGGACATGATCTACGCCGTCGCCGCCTATCACGACACGGGGCTGGCCCGCGGCCGGGAGCTACACCACATCCATTCGGGCGAAATCCTGCTCGCCGACACGGAGCTGCGGCGCTGGTTCACCACAGAGCAGCTGGCCGTCATGCGCGACGCCGTCGAGGACCACCGGGCCTCGTCCGACCATGTTCCCCGCACGATCTACGGACGCATCGTCGCCGAAGCCGACCGCTGCATCGACCCCGCGACCGTGCTCCGCCGTACGGTGCAGTACGGTCTGTCCCACTGCCCCGCACTCGACCGCGAGGGACACTTCGAACGCTGTCTTGCGCACCTGCGGAAAAAGTACGCCGAAGGCGGTTACCTCCGGCTCTGGATTCCCGAATCGGACAACGCCCGCAAACAGGAGGAGCTGCGGGCGCTGATCCGCGACGAAGCCCGCCTGCGCGCGGCCTTCGATGCGGTCTTCGACCAAGAGACCGCCCGATAAACCGCCCCGCACTGCGCACTCCCGCGGCCCTTTATATATAAAAATAGGTATCTTCGGGGAATTGTTGCAGCCCCGTTAAAATTCGGCGACCGGGGTGTTAATTCCCCGGATTGCCGCTTGTTTTTCGAAAGATTATGCTTATCTTCGTCATAGCATCTTCCGCACCCACCCTCTTTTTTCAGAGCAGATCCGAGTGCTGCAGGGAAAGGCATGCTGTTTCCGGAACGTAGTCCCGATAATGAAAGAATCCGTTTATAACACCTTCGTCAATTGCGATCCGCAAGAGCAGGACCTGCTCAGGCAGCTCATCCGCGGCGACATCGCGGGTTACGAGGTGCTGTTCCACAAATACTACCCGACGTTCTTCGCCTTCATCAAGGGCATGACCAAAGAGACCGCCGTTGCGGAGGACATCGCGCAGAATATCTTCATGAAAGTTTGGCTGAACCGCGAAAAGCTGGATGCGGCCAAATCCATCCGCAACTACCTTTTCGTGCTGGCCAAACACGAGATATACAACTACTTCCGCACCAAGAGCCGCACGTTCACGACCCTAAAGGAGGCTATCGCGCAGACCGAAAGCAAGGGGGGGGGAAACCTGCCTTCGCGGAACGAGATCGAGGAGAAGCTCGATCTGGCGGAGACTGCCGAGCAGGTCGAGACCATCGTCGGAAAGATGCCCCCGCAGCGGCAGCAGATTTTCCGCATGTCGCGTTTCGAGCACATGCCGAGCAGGGAGATCGCCGAACAACTGAACCTGTCGGTACGCACCGTGGACAAGCATCTTGAGCTGGCGCTGAAGGAGCTGCGCAAATACCTCAACATCATTCCGGCCATCATCGTCTTTCTGGACATCCTGCCCTGAAATTTCCCCGATAAATCTTCCGGCCCCGTTACGTAGTGCGGGGCTTTCGTTTGTTCTTTATGTAGTAACCGGCAGCATCGGGCTGCCGATAAAACGCATGAAGAGATGAACAAACCGACATTAGATAAAGTCCGGGACTACTTCTACGGCCGCTGCAACGACGGCGAGGAGGTCCGCATCCAGCAATGGTTCGCCGACAACGGCAATTCGTCCGAAGCCGACCGGCTGCTCGGCGCCCTGCTCGACGAGGTGCGGAGCGAAAACCCCGCGCTGGCGCAGGCTGCGTTCGAAGAGTTCTGCCGCCGCATCGGCCATTCCGTTCCGGCGCGCACCGCACCGCGCCGTCTGACGACCGTCGTCCGGTGGACGCAGCGGATCGCCGCCGTGCTGATCGTCCCGCTGCTGATCGCCGTCTCGCTCCTCTACACCAAGACCGCGCACACTCCCGAATGGGAGGAGGTGCTCGTGCCGGCGGGCCAGCGCAGCGAGCTGCGCCTTGCCGACGGAACGCTCCTGTGGCTCAATTCGGGCACCCGCGTAACCTATCCGACCCACTTCAACGGCCGCCAGCGCAAAATCTTCGTGGACGGCGAGGTCTACGCCGAAGTCATGCACGACAAGCGGCATCCCTTCGTCATCTCGGCCGGCGACGTCGAGGTCGAAGTCCTCGGCACCAAATTCAACATGCGGGCCTACAACAGCGACCAGCTGGTCGAAGTGGCGCTGGTCGAGGGCAGCGTGCGTTTCGACGTGAACAGCGACAAATGCGACGACGAGGTCGTCATGGTCCGCAACGACGTCGCGCAGTACGACCGCCTGACGGGAGCGCTGGAAATGACCTCTTTCCAGAGCGAAAACTATAAATCGCGCGCCACGGGCGGCGGCTTCTACTTCTTCAACGAGTCGCTCGACGGCATCACCGCACAGCTGGCCCGCTGCTTCGACCAGAAAATCATCATCACCGATCCCGAACTGGCCGGCGTGCGCTTCTACGCCTTCTTCACCAACAACGAGTCGCTGCTCAAGATCCTCGGCACGCTCAACACCGACAAATCTATGTCCATCCGCGAACGCAATGACGTGATCTACATATCCCGAAAGAAATAACCGCGAAACAGCAACAAAAACTACAACATTAAAACTTCAACCTATGAAAAAACTTTACAATCGAACCGCACTTTTCCATGCGCGTGCGATCGTGGGTTTGTTCGCACTCTGCCTGCTGGCGCTTCCCAGCCCGGCTCTGGCGCAGGCGATCGACCTCAAACTCACGAATGTAACGGTCAAGGAGGCCATCGAAGCCCTCAATCAGCGGGAGAACTACTCCGTGGCCATCAAATCGGCCGGCGTCGACATGCAGCGCCGCGTCAGCATCTCGGCGCAGAACGCGTCGATCGACGAGGTTCTGGCCCAGATCTTCGCCGATCAGGACATCTCCTACACGATTACGGGCAAAAGCATCTCCGTAACCAAGGCCGCGCCGAAGAGTCTCGCCGCGGATAAGAACCAGCTCAAAGGCGTGGTGAAAGACAATCTGGGGCTGCCCGTTCCGGGCGCCACGATCATCGTGGACGGCACCAACAACGGCACCACCACGATGAGCAACGGCGACTTCTCGCTGGAGAACGTCAAGCTTCCGGCGAAGCTCGTCATCTCGTTCATCGGCTACCAGCCCCGGACGGTCGAAGTCAACTCCTACGCCGCCATCGACATTACCCTCGTGGAGAGCTCGGCAGCCATCGACGAGGTGGTCGTGGTCGGCTACGGCCAGCAGAAGCGCGTGAACGTCACGGGCGCCGTGGGCACCATCAGCGGCAAGGACCTCAACAACCGTCCCGTGACCAATACGGCCGCCGCCCTGCAAGGCGCCGATCCGTCGCTGCTGCTGACGCTCGGCAGCGGCTCGATCGAAGGCAAGAACTACGACGTCAAGATCCGCGGCGCGGTATCGCTCAACAGCGGCAGCCCGCTGATGCTCGTCGACGGCATCGAAGCATCGCTGGCGCAGGTCAACCCCAACGACATCGAATCGGTATCGGTGCTCAAGGACGCTTCGGCCTGCTCGATCTACGGCGCCAAGGCTTCGGCCGGCGTGGTGCTCATCACCACCAAGAGCGGTAAGGCCGGCACGCTGAAAGTCAACTACAACGGCCGCTACGGCGTATCGTGGAACACCACCTCGACCGACTTCATCACGTCGGGATACGACTACGTGAAACTCACCAACGAATTCTGCTACCCGTCGAAAGGCTATGTGGGCTGGAACTACACGGACGAGGAGATGCAGATGCTCTACGACCGCCGCAACGACAAGACCGAGCATCCCGACCGCCCGTGGGTCATCACCGACAGCAACGGCAAATACCGCTATCTGGGCAACTTCGACTGGTACGACTACATGTTCAAGCGCAGCCGTCCCGAAACCGAGCACAACATTTCGCTCACGGGCGGCAACGACAAGATCAACTACTACGTCAGCGGCCGCTACCTCTACCGCGAAGGCCTGTTCAACCATGGCGCCGAGGATATCTACAACGGCTACTCGTTCCGCACGAAGATCGCCGCCGAAGTAACGCCGTGGATGCACTACTCGAACAACATCAGCATGGAGGTGACCGACTACAAATACGGCGGTTACTGGGAGCAGGACGGTTCCGAAGAGCTCAACTCCAACGGCATCCTCTTCAACGTGGCCAACAACATCAGCCCGACGTTCGTTCCGGTCAACCCCGACGGCACCACGTTCGTTTATTCCAACGGCATCCAGTTCGCCAACTCGCCGATCGCCAGCGGACGCGGCGGCGTATTCGCCGACGGACGCAACAAGAACTCGCGCAAGAACAACTACTACATCATCACCAACCGGGTGACGTTCGACCTCACGCGCAACAAGGATCTGAAACTCAACGCCGACTACACCTACCGCCGCCGCGACAACCTCGGAGCCTACCGCTCCTATCCGACGGCCAACACATGGAACGCGACGCAGACCGCCGTGGTCGATTTCACCAACGGTTCGATCTACGACTTCTATCAGGAGGACCGCTACTACTATAACGGCCATGTGGTCAACGCCTACCTCGATTACGGCCACTCGTGGGGCAAGCACAACTTCTCGGCCGTAGCCGGCGGCAACTTCGAGGACTTCCGCTCGTCGAAACTGAGCGTCCGCCAGAAAGGGTCGCTGAGCGAGAAGCTGAGCTTCATCAACATGGCGCAGGGCGAGATCGAACGCTGCGTCGAGTCGAATACGGCCTACCGGACGCTGGGTTATTTCGCCCGTGCGAACTACGACTACGCCGGCAAGTACCTTTTCGAAGTATCGGCACGCTACGACGGTTCGTCGCGCTTCGCCGCCAACGACCGCTGGGGCTTCTTCCCCTCGGCATCGGCCGGATGGCGCATCTCGGAGGAGAAATTCTGGGAGCCGATGCGCAACTGGTGGGACAACGCCAAGGTGCGCTTCTCGTACGGCTCGCTCGGCAACCAGCAGGTGTCGAACTACTACTACATCGAAACGATCTCGACCGGCCAGCTGGGCTACACCTTCAACGGCACGGAAAAGGCCAATTACGCCTCGGCGTCGAACCCCATCAGCGACGGACTTACGTGGGAGACGGTCGTAACCTACAACCTCGGTTTCGATCTGGGCTTCCTCAAAAACCGCCTCAACGTCACGGCCGACCTCTACATCCGCGACACCAAGGACATGCTCACCACGTCGCTCACGCTGCCCGACGTCTTCGGAGCGCCCTCGCCCAAGGAGAACTGCGCCGACCTGCGCACCAAGGGCTACGAAATCACCGTCAGCTGGCGCGACCGCCACATGGTGGCCGGCAAACCCTTCTCCTACGGCATTTCGGCATCGCTGGGCGACTACAAGTCCAAGATCACCAAGTATAAGAACGACGACATGCTGCTCACCGACCATTACGTGGGCGAGACGCTCGGCGAACTCTGGGGCTACCGCACCGACGGACTGTTCAAGACCGACGAGGAGGCGGCACGCTATCAGGCGCAGATCAACGACAAGGCGGTCAACAACCGCGTCTACACCAGCTCCGACGCTTCGGCGGCGCACCTCATGGCGGGCGACGTCCGTTTCCGCGACCTCGACGGCAACAACATCATCAACAACGGCGACGGTACGGTCAAGAATCCGGGCGACATGCGCGTCATCGGCAACAGCCTGCCGCGTTACACCTACTCGATCCGCGGCGACCTGAACTGGAACGGCTTCGACTTCGCGGTCTTCTTCCAAGGCGTCGGCAAGATCGACTGGATGCCCAGCGCCAACTGCTACTATTTCTGGGGTCCCTACAGCTTCCCGACCACCACGTTCATCGCCAAGGACTTCGAACGGCTGGCGTGGAGCGAGGACAACCGCAACACCTACTTCCCCCGCCGGCGCAGCTACCAGACTTCGAGCGCAGGTTCGATGAACGTCAAAACCGACCGCTACCTGCAGGACGCCTCGTACATCCGCCTGAAGAACATCACGCTGGGTTACACCATCCCGATCAACAAGCGCATCCTCGAAAAGGTCCGCGTATACGTATCGGGCGAGAACCTCGCCTACTGGTCGCCCCTGAAGCGCTACAGCAAGACGGTCGATCCCGAAGTAGCCACGACCAGCGCCACCAACGACTGTCTGTATCCCTATTCGCGGACCTTCTCCGTAGGCGTGGACATCACCTTCTAAACTAACCGGAAAGCATTATTTCGATCAACCATGAAAACTATCAGCAAAATATTGATATTCGTTTCGATGAGTCTGGCGCTGTCGGGCTGCGACGACTTCCTGACCAAGGAGCCGGAAACGAACCTTTCGCCCAATACGTTCTTTTCGAGCGAAGCGGAGCTGGAGCTTTGGACCAACCGCTTCTACAGTCTCTTCGCAGGTCCCGACACCGATGCCATTCAGGTCTCCGACATCCAGATCGCCAAGAACCTCAGCTCCGTACAGCAGGGCACGCGCTCCCCGGCCACCGAAAACTGGGGCACAAGCGCATGGGCCTACCTGCGTTACATCAACTACTACCTCGAACGTTCGGGCAACTGCCCCGACGAGACGATCCGCCAGCGCTACGACGGCGTGGCCTATTTCTTCCGCGCGCTGTTCTACTTCGAAAAGGTGCGCAAATACGGCGACATCCCCTATTACGACTTCGTGATTCCGTCGAACGACTGGGCTTCGCTCAAACGGCCGCGCGACAGCCGCGGATTCGTGATGAAGAAGGTCATGGAGGACCTCGACCGCGCCATCACGGACCTGCCCGACAACTGGCCGAGCGACGCGCTCTACCGCCTGAGCAAAAACGCCGCCCGCGCCATGAAGGCCCGCGCCGCGCTCTACGAAGGCACCTTCCGCAAATACCACGGCATCGCCGACGAGACGATCGACGGGGTGACCATCTCGGCCGACTATTTCCTCCAACTGGCCGCCGACGCCGCATGGGCCGTCATGGAGCAGAACAAATATTCGCTCTACAAAGGCAATACGCTCAAACTCGACGCCCCCTACCGCGAATATTTCATCCTCGAAGACGGCGACGCCAAGGAGACGATCCTCTCGATGCGCTTCAACGCCGACATCCTCGTACGCCACGGCATCCAATTCACGTTCCGCAACATGCGCCACAGCGCCACGCAGCGGCTGGTGAACCACTACCTGATGGCCGACGGCTCGAAGATTCAGGACCAGCCCGGATACGAGACCATGACCTACAACCAGCAGTTCCAGAACCGCGACCCGCGCATGGCGCAGACGCTCATGGCTCCGGGATACGTGGACCTGAACGGCATCGACGAGGTGATCGAGGACTGCAAGAGCTACGACATGACGGGTTACCGCTTCATCAAGTTCGTGAGCGACGACACGCATAACGGCGCCACCACCTCGACTACCGACTGGCCGGTATTCCGTTATCCGGAAATCCTGCTCACCTACGCCGAGGCCAAGGCCGAGCTGGGTACGCTGACCCCGGAAGACATCGCCCTGACCGTGGACGTCGTCCGCGACCGCGTGGGCATGCCGGTCCTCGACATGGCGGCCGCCAACAACAATCCCGATCCCCTGATGGCCAGCTACTACCCCAACGTCAATTCCGGAGCGAACAAAGGCGTGATCCTCGAAATCCGCCGCGAACGCACCGTCGAACTTCCCTGCGAAGGCCTGCGCCAGTGGGATATGCTCCGCTGGAAGGAGGGCGCCCAGCTGGTTCCCTCGTCGAACGGACTCGACGGCTTCCTCGGCTGCTACTTCCCCTCGCTGGGCGAATACGACATGAACGGCGACGGCAAGATGGACCTCTGCCTCTGGAGCGGCACCAAGCCCGCCACGACCTGCGACGCGATGCTCGAAATCGGCGAAGGCAAGGACGCCCAGCTGACCGAAGGCACGAGCGGCTATATCGTCTGCTTCCGGGGCCGCACCTACAAATGGGAGGAGGGCCGCGACTATCTGTGGCCGATCCCGACCGACCAGCGCGTGGCCACGGGCGGCGCACTGAGCCAGAATCCGGGTTACGAAGACGGACTGAGCTTCTGACGCCCCTTTGCTCCGCGACACAAAGAAGAGGTATTCCGGTGACCGGGATACCTCTTCTTCGAAAAAACAGACTCACCAAAACCATCGAGACCATGAAAAAACTGCTTTTGCTGCTCTTTGCGGCAGCTCTCTCCCTCTCCGCTTCCGAACCTGCGCGGGCGTGGGGCCGCGAAGGCCACGAAACGATCGCCAAGATCGCCGAACGCAACCTCACCAAACGGGCCAAGAAACGGATCGAGAAGTATCTCGGCGGGCACTCCGTCGTCTACTACGCCAAATGGATGGACGAATACCGCCAGACGCCCGAATACGCCTTCACCAACGACTGGCACACGGCGCCCGTGGGTGCGGACCTGCGCTACGGCGACGAACTGCTCAAGCCGGGAAAGGGCAACGCCGTTTACGGGCTTGAGCTGGCGATCCGCAACCTCAGGGATTACCGCAGCCTGACCGACTCGGCCGTAGCGGTCAATCTGAAATACGTCATCCATCTGGTCGGCGACATGCACTGCCCGGCGCATATCAAATACACGACCCACAACACGAAATACGACGTGCTGTTCGAAGACAAGTACCACAAGCCCCACAAGTATTACGTCCACCACGTCTGGGACAACGAGATCATCACCACGACCCGTATCTGGTCCGTCACCGAGTGGGCCGACGAGCTGGACCGCGCATCGAAACGGGAGAAGGCCGCCGTGCAGGCCGGCACGCCGCGCGACTGGCTGCACGACAGCGCCGTGACCTGCGAAGTGCAGTTCGAGTGGGCCAAGCCCGACGAGCGGCTGGGACAGGACTTCCTGAACAAGGCCCTGCCGCTGGTCGAGCACCAGATCCGCAATGCCGGTTACCGGCTGGCGGCCGTCCTGAACGAGCTTTTCGACTGACGCGGCCGGAGCAGCGAATAAAAGAGCCGTCACTCGCAGCGAGTGACGGCTCTTTTCATAACGGGACGATCCCTCTTCCGAGACCCCTCCGCCGATGCGGCGGTCAGTCGTGCCGCCCCTGCGAACGCAGGTAGGAGATCAACAGTTCCGGACGGTCGGTCTGAATCATCGTCGCACCCATGTCGAGCAGCTTGCCGTAAACCGAGCCGGGATCGCCGCTCTCCCACGCCACATCGTCGCACAGGCCGCCGCAGAGCGACTCCCACAACGAATTGACCCAAAGTTTCGATCCGCTCTCCACCACCTTTTCCATGCAATCCTTCACTTCGGGCGTGTACTCGTTCCAGCAAACCTCGTAAGCCAGCGGCACGATACCCTTCGACATGTATTCGCCGAAAAGCTCCTGTCCCTGCGGTTTGAGAATGTCGATGATCGGCATATACATCATGTTGTGCTCGTATTCGCCGAATTTGGCGGCGACAGCCTCCGCCGGACGCTTGCCCTTGATGAGCATCTGCTCCGTCACGCCGAGCTCCTCGCTGATCTTCAGCGCCATGTCGTAAAACTCATATCCTTGGTCGATATTCACCACGATACGGTCCTTGCAGACCTCCAGCGCTTCGCGCAGGGTCGGCATCTTCTGGGGCGTACGCACGCCGTGCGCCGTACGCAGGAAGCAGCGCTGAATCGAATCATAGGTGATGTCGCACACACGTCCCCGCCCGGTAGTGGTCCGGTCGATGGTATGGTCGTGGCAGAGCACCAACACGCTGTCCTTCGTCAGTTTGAGGTCCAGCTCCATGATATCGACGCCCATGCGGATCACCGACTCGATGGCGGGAATCGAATTCTCCGGATAGTTGCGCCAGTCTCCGCGGTGCGAAGCCACCACGACGTATTTCGACGCGGGATCGTGAATCTCGGCCACGATTTTCGCCGCATGCGTCGGGTATTCCGGAGCGGCGGTTTTAGGTCCGGCGCATCCCCACAACAATGCGGGGATGGCCAGAATACAGCTGACAAGTCTCTTCATAAAAGTTTATGCAATTTGGTTTATCGTTCGATAAAATAGTCGCCCTCGTTACCCAGCACGATCTGCTCGGCCACCGAACGCAGGTAGGCCGCCTTGTCGGGATTCAATCCGCAGTCGGCCGGATCTGCGCCGAACCGCTCGCCGAAAAGCACCAGATAATTGACGCAGGCCTTCAGGTATGCGCCGTACTCCGACTGATGCTTGCTGTCCGAGTAGTAGAGGTTGATGCCCGAACCGCCCTCGCGCACCTGCCTGAAGGCGGGGCCGATCGGCGACACCCAAGTCCCGGCGGCCTTTGCCATGGCTTTGGCTCCGGCGTCGTTATAGGTCTCGAAGGTCGGGAAATCGGTAAAGCCGCCGTAGGACGCCGACGAGAAGGTCCACGTCTCCTCCAGAATCACCTTGCACGAAGGCGACGCGGCGCGCACCTTGTCGGCCAAGGTCGTAAGGCCCGTGAGGATCGACGCCGTGGCGTCGCGGCCATAGTTGGCGGGATTCTGGCTCTGGTCCTGCAGGAAAGCGAAATCGTAACCGCCCTGTTCGATGACGTCGGTCGAGAACCCCAGCGACAGATGCTGGGTCAGCGTCTGCGACCCTTTGAAGTGAGCCTTGATGTTGAGAGCATGCCCTTCGCGCCATGCGATCTCCTTGAGCATCCACGCAGGGTTGCTGTAGTAGGAGAACGAGTTGCCCAGACACAGCACCTTCTTGGTGTCGCGGGGCGTCGCCGTGCCGAAGTTCTGCACGTAGCTGCCCGTAAATCCGTAGGGAGGAATGGAGCTGGCGGCGTTGGTCGCCGTGATGTTCTGCGTACCGCCCGCGCAGGTATAGGGTCCCACGGCGCGGCAGCGGATTTTCACTTCGCCGTCGGTCACGGCGTTTTCGAAGCGCATCGTCTGCATGACGGTCGCGTGCTGATACGAGGACCCGGTGGCAGTGCCCGAACACTTGTAGGTATAGCGGACCGCCGGGTTTTCCGGAGCCGTGAGCAGATCGGCCTCGACGCTCTTCCAGACTCCGCCGTCGAGGTATTCGACGATGAAGTATTTGGGCGAATTGGCCTCACCCGCCATCGTGGCGTTGAAATCGACGACCGATCCGGCGGCGAGATTCTCCACCGGGAAGGTATAGAGCCAGTAGTCGCCCTCGACCATCGTCGAAACCGCAGGACGGTTCGTAACGACGCTCCGCTTGAAAGCGGCCGAAGCATTCGCATCGCCGCGCACGACCGAAATGAAGCCCGCCGCGCCCGATGTCGCAGGAATGACGTTGTCGTCGGTCCACGACGAGCCGTAAAGCGGCAGCGTCGAAGCTTGGAACACCCACTTGCTGGGGAACGCTTCGCCCCGCGCCTGCTGATCGACCCTCACCGTCGCGCTTTTCGAGCCGTCGGTCGAAGCGAACGTGACGACCGCCGACCGCGGCGCGGTCTTCGTATTGGCATCGGCCCCGATCTTGATATACTGCACGCCGGAGTCCCTGACACCCGAAACGACGGGTGCGTCCGAAAGGTCCGTAACATGCACCCAATCCCCGTCGGCGCTCACCGTCCAGTCGTAATCGACCGACGAAAGCTGTACGACGGCGGCATTGCTGCCCTGCGCATTCAGCTCGACCGACGAAAGGTTCACGCCGAATTCCGGCTCGGCGGGCACCTGCGAACCGTTGGGATAATAGAGGATGTTCTGGCTGTTCACATGCACGGCCGTCGCATTGTGGTCGCCGATGTAGGACATGTAATTCGTGTAGTTCACGCCGACCAGCGCATAGGAGCCGTCCTCGTAAGCGCCCAGATCGCCCTGCGCGATGCAATCGCTGAATCTGGCCGCCTTGTTGCACTGCCCGAAGAGCGTGCCCTTGTAACTGGCGCGGTCGGTAATCACCAGCCCGTAATTTTCGCAGCCGACGAATGCGTTGCCGTCGTCATTGACCAGACAGATGATGCCGCCCGCCGCGCCGCTCGTCTTGCAGATCACATTGCCGCGATTGACGGTATTGGTGATCTTGCTCCCGACTGCCGTAATGCAGGTAATGTTGCCGATGCGGGCGCTATTTACCGTGGCAAAGGCATTGACGTTGTCGCCTTCGTTCACGCAGTTCTCGATCTCGGTGTAGCGGTTCGCAGCGGCCACGATACCCGAAGCGCGGGCTACCTGCGTGTCGAGGTCTCCGTAATTGGCGCACTCGGCGATCGTCACCACGGCCGTCGTGTTGCTCTTGTTCGAGCTGAAGCCGACGATGCCGCCCACGTGAATGCCCGTCGCGCCGTTCTTGGTGTTGCCGCCCGACGTGGCCGTCAGAGCGCCGTGGTTGACCAGTTTTTCGAGCCGCGCCCCGTTTTTGTCGGCGAAGGCGAGTCCCACCATGCCGATGGTCATGCGGATATTGTCGGGAGCCGCCCCGTCGAAGGCGATCGAAGCCTTATTGACTACGTTGCGCACGGTGGCTTCGTAAACCAGACCGGCCACCACACCGCAGTCGGTGCCCGCCGTCGCCTTGTCTTCGAGCGAGCAGCTCGCATCGAAAATCAGGTTCTCCACCACGGCCCCGTCGGCCACGGCCCCGAAGAATCCCCATGCCGAGGTCGCCTGCGCGGCCTTGCAGACCATCTTCAGGTTGCGGATCGTATGGCCCTGTCCGTCGAAATAACCCGTAAAAGGTCTTCCCGAAGTGATCGAAAGCGCATTGCTCGCCAGCTTGGACGTAGCCGCGCCGATCGGCGTCCACTCCGTCACCTCGGCCAGATCAATATCGTCCAGCAGCACCACGACGCCCTTGTCATCCTGCCACGGAGCGAGCGTCCCGCCCGCATTCACGGCCGCCGCGAACTCGATCAGGTCGTCGGCCGTGCTGATGCCGCCCTGCGGCGCGAAGGCGTAAAGCGCCTTGGCCATATGCTTGGCGCGGAATACGCCGCCCTGCTCGGCATAGGAGGTGATGCCGGTCCTGTAGATATTCTTCGAATAGCTCTTCCCGTCGGCCGTGCCGAGCGTAAGCCGCAGCCCCGCTTCGGATCTGAAACGCCCGACGGGGAATTTGATCGTCTGGGGCTTGGTCAGATCCACGCCCTCGGCGAAGTTGAAAACCAAGCTGTTGCCCGTACCGTTCTCGGCGGGCGTCAGCGCCAGCGTTTCGGGGTCTACCGTCCCTTCGAACGACAGAAAACCTTCGAAAGCCGCTTCGTCGGCCGGCTCGACGGTCAGCGACTGCGCCGCACTCGCCAACTCCCCTGCGTCGATACGCAGTTCGATGACCGAGAAGATATTGCGGAAGGTCACCTCCAGCGCACCTTCGGCAAGATTCCCCGAAGTGGGCAGTCCCACGAGCGGCGCCCGCGCCGGATTGCTCTGCGACTCCGCGTCGAGCGCAATCGTCCGCTCGGCCTCCACGGCGACCACCCCTTCGACAGTCGTTGCGGGATAGTAGGCCGTCAAAGGCTTCGAAGCGTCGTAGTCGGCGATGCCGGCTTCGCTCGTGAAAGCGGTCGTCGGTCCCGCTTCCGCAGCCGTGTATTCATAGGCCGCGCCGTCGTAAACGACCGTGATGCGGTCGCCCGCCTCCCAAGTCGATTTGCCCTCCTCGATGTCCGTGCGGGTCGCGGGTGGACAGGCGGCCACGATCACCAGCCCGTCGGTATTCTCATATCCGCCTCCCCGCACCGGCTCCGCCAGATCGGGAGACTGCGCGCACCCTGCCGCGAAGAAAATCGCGGCGAATAACCATGCAAATATCTGTTTCATAGGATTTCTGCTTTACTCTTTGTTCGAATCGTTTTCAAAATCGGTGTCCTCGATCCCGTTGCCGGGCGTCTGGGTGCCGGGCGACATGTCGGTCACGGCAAAGGGCGTTGCAAGGGCGTAGCGCGCCGCCTGCAGCGCAACCGGCTGATTGTCGTCGGTCACGGGCATCGTATAAGTGCCGTCCGCCGTACTCGACACGTTGTAGCGGAAGCTGTTGCCATCGAGTTTCTTGCCGCCGAACGAAGGCGAGATGATCGACTCGAAGACGGCGCAGGCCGCGGCATAGCGGCTCAGGCCGTAATCCATGTGATAGCCGTCGCGCGTGAGGTCCATGTCGTTGTTGAGCGGCGAGGTGCGCAGGTTCTGCAGCACCGTCCCGGTAGGAATGATCTGCTCCACGTCGGTCTGGTCGAGCACCTTGCGGGCCTGCGCCACGATCACGTCGAACATCTCGTCCTGCGTCGTGAAATTCTTGTAGGGACGCTGCGCCGTACCGATCTTGTCCATATTGAAATAGGCCTGCGACATGATATAGACGAACTTGGGCGTATGTCCGTTCTGGTCGGCCCTGATGTCGGCGATCAACCCCTGAATGGCGTTTTTCTCGGTGTCGTTCCATATCCAGCCGCAGCTGTTGCCCGTATGTTCCTGCAGGCAGACGATGTCCCACGTATCCGACTTGACGATCTGCTGAATGTTGTATCCGGTGTAGGAGAGCCAGAGCGAAGTGCCGGGGTTGTACTTGTAGCAGGTATAGTCGGACTTGGTCGCATAGCCGTCGGCATATTCTGGAATCGTACGACCGCCGTAATAGAGATGCACCATCTTCAGCGTCGGAATGTCGGCGGCCGAGACCATTTTCGGCAGGTGCTCGACGGCGTCCTTGGTAAAGCTGTTGCCGATGAAGAGAATGCGCAGCGTCGGCTCCACATCGTCGTCGCCGCCCGAACCGCCCGAACTCGAACCGATCAGGTAGGTAATGTTGTCCGCGTTGATCGGATCGGTGGCCTTCTGCACGCCCAGATAACGCACCTGCTCGTTCTCGCCGTACGAATCGTAAACCGTGGTTCCGCCGTTGTAAACCCCGACCTTGCCGCCCGCGATGCAGTTGATCCAGTTGGTCGCATAGGCGCTGTAGCCGAAGAACACGCCGCGGTTGGCGTCGTCGGTGACGATCTCGCCGTAATTGGCGCAGCCGCTGAACGAGTTGGTCGCATGGTTGGCCAGACTGAGCAGACCGCCGCAGCGGGCGCCGCCCGTCGAGACGAGATTGCCGTTGTTGATGCAGTCGGTCATCGAGCATCCCGTACCCGTGATGCAGGTGATGTTGCCCAGACGGCCCGTCGTACCGCACGTATTGAGCTGGTTGCCGTGATTCACACAGGAGTTGATCCGCGTGTAGGTATTCGCCGCGGCGACGATGCCCGAAGAGCGCGCCGAGTTAGAGGTGATATTGCCGTAATTGTCGCAGTAGGCGATGTCGTTGCAGATCTTGTTGGTCGCGTTGCCCGTCGCAAAGCCGCAGATGCCCGCCATGTGGATCGCCGTATTGCCTCCGTTGGTCGAATTGCCGTGGGTATCGGCCTCCACCGCGCCGTAATTCTGCAGGCGTTCGAGCTTCGTGCCCTCCGTTTCGCTGAAGATGAAGCCCACCATCGCCGCCGAAACACGCGCGGCGCTGGTGCCGTCGTATTCGATCTTCGCATAATTGACGCAGTCGGAGACGTTCGCATCGCGGCATACGCCGGCGATCACGCCCACCTCGGCCGTGCCGCCCGAAGCGGTGACTTTCAATGCGCTCGCATCGCCCAAGGCCGCGCCGACCGTCAGGTTGCGCACCGTCGCGCCGTCCAGCACGCCGAACAGTCCGTAAGCCGTATTGGCCGCACTGCCCCCGTAGGCGAGTTGCAGGTTTTTCAGCGCATATCCCTGCCCGTCGAAGGTGCCCTTGAAGGCGTTGCCCTCGATAGTCAGCAGGTTCTTTTCCCATTTATAGGAGGCGTTGCCGATCGGCGTCCAGCCGGCGACGTCCTTCATGTCGATATCGCCGAGCAGCGACACCACGCCGCCGGCATCCTCCCACTGCGCCGTACTTTCGCCCGCATTGACCGCGTCGCGGAAAGCCGTCAGGTCCTCGACCGTCGCAATGCCCGGCTTGGCGGGTCCGCCCGAAAAGCTGTTGTTCTCCAGCGTCGGCACGCCGCCGCCCGTGAGCGTGAAGTAGATATACTGTTCGAAATTCTGCTCCGTAATCTCCGTCGCGCCCTGCTGGCCGTCCGAGAAGGGACCTATCCGGCCGCCGATCTTGCAGTTGCGGATCGCGATGGTCTTTTTGTTGGTGTTGGCGCAGACGATGCCGATGTACTTGTTCGCCGCGGCATTGATGATGTCGGAGAGTACGGCGCCGTAGTTCTCGCAGCCGTCGATGGCCGTATTGTTGTCGTTGGTCTGGCCGGCGATGCCCGCGGCATAGCCGTGCGTCGTATCGCCCGCAACGGCGAAAGCGACCGTGCCGTTATTGACGCACGATGTGAGGTAGGTGTGGCCGCCCATGGCCGACACGATGCCTGCCACGCGGCTGTTCGAAGCCGTCACGTCGCTGCAGGTCACCGCCGCATTGTTCACGCAGCTTTCGAGCTTCGTGTATTTGTTCATCGTGGCGACGACACCCGCCGTACGGGTCGCCTGCGCATCTATCGCTCCTTCGTTGACACACCCCACGACGTTGTTGTAGCGTTCGGTGGTCGTCGAAGCGTCGGCGAAACCGACGATGCCGCCGATCGAGAAGCCCGTGGCTCCGTTCTTGGTGTTCACGCTGTTCTTCGACGTGATCTTGCCGTAATTGGTGCAGGAGAGGATATGACTGTCATTTTCGTTGGCGCAGATCGCGCCGACGATGCCGCCAGCCGATTCGCGTACATTGTCCCCGCCGCCCTGAATGTCGATCGCCGCACGGTTCTCGCAATTCTCGATCGTGGCTTCATAGGCATATCCGGCCACGGCTCCCACGGCCGTCATCGCAGCCGCGGTCGAAACGACCGACGAGCCTTCGCCGATGGCAAGGTTCCTGACCGTGGCGCCCTTCAGCACGCCGAAGAGTCCCCAAGCCGAACCCGCCGCAGCGTCGGCCGGAACGACGATCTTCAGATTCCTGACCGTATGGCCCTGTCCGTCGAAGGTGCCCTGAAACGCCGGTCCCGTCATCGCGTTGGCCGTCGTATAGGCGCCGTTTCCGATCGGGGTCCACGCCACGTCCTTCATGTCGATATCCTGCGTCAGCACGGCTTTGGCGGCCGCCTCCTCGCCGCCGGCATTGACCGCCGCGGCGAAAGCGACCAGCTGGTCGGGCGTCGAAATGGCGACCGTACCGAGCGTCGCGGCCTTGTAGAAGAGCGGCTTCACGATCACGTTGTCGGCCAGATCGTAGGCCATGACGATAACCGTACCGCGCGAGAACGAAGCGTCGAACGAAACGGTCACCGTCTTCGCGTCGCGGTCGATCACGGCGTCGAGCCCCTCGGCCTTGGCGACGGCCACGATGGCCGTCTCCTTAGCCTCGCCCGAAAGCTCGTAGGATACCGTAATGCTCTTCGAAGGGTCTGCGACGGTGGTAACCGGCATCGCGTCCAGCTTGAGGTTGAGCGAGTTGAAAACCCGCAGGGTGATCGTGCTTCCGTCGCCGAGCGTCAGGCTGAAATTGCCGTCGCCGTCCAGCTCCGCCGAGCGGAATACCGACGTGGCGTCGGTCGTGGCCTTGATCGGGTTGCCCGAAGCGTCGAGTATCTGCACGCCGTCCACGGTCCAGCAGCCGTCGGCATCGACCGAAATCGTCGGCGTGTAACCGCTCACGGGGAACTTCTCCCCGTCGTCGTCGGTCAGCCACGTGATTTCGCCGTCGATGCACTTGGTCCAGTAATAGACGCCGTTCTCGTCGAGCTTCACGCCGATGATCGGCACGTCGACGATGTCGTCCATCGTCGCCAGCACGACCGTATGTTCGACGTCCTTGTTGTCCTTGTAGGTGACGACGTATTTCCCGTCGGCGTCCTGCGACACGGTGGTGATGACATTGCCATTGGTCAGATAGCTCAGGTCCGCGAGCTGCTTGCCGAGCGTCTCGGCCTTGGCTTTCAGGGCTTCGATCCGGTTTTTGTAGCCGTCGATCCGGCCGCGCAGCTCCGAATCGTCGAAGTCGCTGCAACCGCAGAAGACCACGGCCGCAAATAGTATGATGATATTCAGTATCTTTTTCATTGTCGTTCCGTTTTTCTGGATTACAGCCTTTTAGTTGTTTATCGTCGGATCGTAGTACTCGTCGTTCTTGTACGAGAACGCATTGTGAACGGTCGCGGCAGGCGCCGAAGTCGGATTGTCCTTGTAGGTGGTGTAGCTGCCCACGTATCCGCCCATCGTACAGCTGCTGACGTTGACCCACTCGCCGCTCGACTGGCCCGAATATCCGCAGGCCCATGCCGGACCGTGGTCGGAATTGTAGACGTCGCCCAGAATGGCGCCCTGATTCGCGCAGCCGATGATCCGGATGTTGGAGTGGCCGATGAATCCGCCCGTGCGGCAGCCGATATGGGTGAACACGTTGCCGTAGTTGGTACAGCTCTCCACGGTCGCTGTCAGCACCTTCTTCAGGTCGTCCGTACCGCCGATCAGGCCGCCCATACGCTTGCTGTTGTAGGAATTCTGCGCAGCCGCTCCCTCGAACTTGCCGACGATGTCGTCCTCGACCGTACCGCGGTTGTCCGAATTCTTCACGTTGCCGTTCATCAGCGTAGCGACCAGACCGCCCGTGCGGCCCGTCGGGCAGCTGATGTGTCCGTAATTGACGCAGAACTGAATCAGGTTGCCTTCGTCCTTGGCCATGAAGCCGCAGATACCGGCCGTCTGCATGCCGTTGCCGCCGTTGCCGTTGTTGGTGATCTTGCCCGTGCGTACGAACCCGTAATTCGCGCATCCCAGCGACTTGGCACGGCCGCCGATGGTCGAGTTCTTCATCACTCCGACCAGACCCGAAGCCACGCAGAGCACTTCGGAACCGCTGTCTCCGGCGAAGTCGATGTTGTAGTAGTTGGTGCACGATTCGATCGTCGAGTTGACCGCATAGACGGCCAGCGACGCGACGCTCGTCGCCTTCGGGGCGTCGCCCGTGAAGGTCCACGTGATGTCGGTGTCGGGATCGCCCAGCGTCAGGTTGCGGACCGTAGCCCCGTCGAGCGAGCCGAAGAACGCGTAGCCCCACTTGCCGGTGGACATGTCGGCCGTATAGTTCAGGTTCTTGACGGCGAAGCCCTGACCGTCGAAGGTGCCCTTGAAGGGATTGACCGTCTTGTAGGGAGTCGTCGTATTGTACTCGCTGGCATCCACGCCGCCGATCGGCGTCCACGACTCGACGGCCGCCATGTCGATATCGTTCAGCAGCACGACTTCGCCCGCCTCGTTCTCCCAGCGTGCGGTGCTGGCTCCGGCATTGACCGCCGCGGCGAAGCCCATAAGGTCGGCCGCGGTCGAGATGCCGCCTCCGCCGCCTTCGGGAATCTTGGGCGACTGCTTGACGACGATTGCCGCCGAGATGTCGTAAAGCGCATTCGAGAAGCGGATTTCGCCCGTGCGGAGCGCGCCGCTCGCATCCTCGTAGTAATCGGCCGTGAAGACGTGCGTGAGGGTCGTCATCGCGCGGGTCGAGTTGTATATGAGCCACTTGGACGCCGACTCCTCGACCGTCACTTCATAGTCGATGCTGGCCGAAACCTTGACTTCGAACTGCGTCATGTCGCCTTCGAGCACGATGTCGGCCGTCGAACCGTTGTAAACCGGATCCTGAATCTCGGCCGTGCCGTAGGTGAAGAAAAGCGGTTTGAGAATCGTATTGCCCCCGGCGTGCGCCATGACGAGGATATTGCCCTCTTGGGCGCCCTCCTTGAGCGAGACGGTGATCGTCGATATGGATTCGTCGATCTCGGCGTCGACGTTATAGGCGGTGAAGATATCCACCAGCGCGCCTTCCGCCTGCGAACCGCCGACGGTGTATCTGATCTTCACTTTCGAGGCATAGTCCGGAACGGCCGTGTAGGTCGGCGAGTCGAACGAAACGGACAGCGCCTCGAACATCTGCAGGCGCAGTTCGGTGCCGTCGGCGAGAATGAAGACGGCTTCGCCGGTCTTTTCGTCCACGTAAGCCTCTTTGAAGAGGATGTTGCTGACGTCGTCGGCCAGCACCTTGTTGCCCTTGGCGTCGGTGATCGGCCTGCCGTTCACCGTCCAGAAGCCCTCAGCGTCGATGCCCACTTCGGGTTTCTCACCGCCTGCGGGAACCTTCTCGCCGTCCACGAGTATCCATTCGTAGGTCTCGCCGTTGTCGGAGGTCTGGCGCCAGTACCACACGCCGTCCTCGTCCTTGGCGATGCCGACGATCGGCAGGGTGACGACCTCTTTCTGGGTGGCGAGGGTAAGCGTGCGGCTCTCCCCGCCGCGGTCGATGTAGGTGATGACGTAGTTGCCTTCGGCATCAGTCGAGATGAGCGACACGAACGAGCTGTTTATCAGCTGCGTGAGCGCGTCCATCTGCGTACGGAGTCCGTCCACGGCCTGTTCCAGTTCATCGAGAATCTGCCCCACGTCGTCGAGGTCCTTCTTGATACGGGTATCGTCGTATCCGTCGCTGCATGCCGCTGCAAACAGGAATGTAGCGAGGAAGATCGTATTCAATATCTTTTTCATCGTTCTGTTCATTTAGTCGTTTATGGGTTCCTTGCTACTTGATCCTGACATGCATGTAGTTCATGCAGCTGCGCTCGCCCTTCGAGTCGCAGGGCCTGTTGGCGATCGCGCCGGCACCGTTCTCCCATTTCCACAACGTCGTGGAGCCGCCGCCGTCGAAACGGATCGCATTGTGAAGCCCCAGTTTCTTCATGGTCATGTAAAGCTGCCAGTAGTTCATGCCGGTGTCGATGCTCGTGCGGCCGTCCACGCAGACCAGCTTGACGGTCGTGCCGGCCTGATCGGCTCCGATGCAGGTGGCCGGCATGAGCGTCGCGTCGTTCACCGCATTCCAGTTGCCGCCGTTCAGGAAGCGGTACATGCTGGAGTTGTGCATGATAATCTGTTTGGAGACGCTGCCGATAGACACGTTGGCGTTGATCCGGACAGCGTCGCCCACCTTGAGCGCCGCAGCCAGCGCCGCAGCCTTTTCGCCCGTCACCTGAAGCACCCAATCGGTCTTTTCACTCACGAACGGCACCTCGACCGAGGCTCCGTTGCGGCCGTCCACGATCGCCGTGACCGTCGCGTCGAACCAGCCGTCGTTGACGGTCATCTGCTGCGAGCAGCGGCCCACGACGAAGAGCGCATCGCTGCCCACCGGATTGTAGATGCCCGGATGCGGCTCCTTTCGGAAGCGCGAAGTATAGAGATTGGCGTCGTAACCGTCGGTGTTGTTGAGCCGGACGATCGTATCGTTCACCGAGTAGTATTCATAGTCCGTATCGTTCACCTTGAGATAGCCCGTGAAGCTGCGGTTGTCGAAGCTGACGGTACGGTCCTCGAAGAAGGTGAAGCCGGGACGGTGGTTCGAAAGCGACTGGCGCACGGTCGGGTTGTTGATGAAGACCGGTTCGCCGTATTCGATGTGGAATCCGCGCGGGAAACCGTCGTGCGAATTGAAGAAGCCCGTGTTGATGCCGGCAACGATGTTGCGGCCCTCGGCGCGGCGGCGCGTACAAGTTTCGGAGAGCGTTTCGCGCAGTTTCTTGCCGTTGTTCGAGTTGTTGTTGGCATTGGGGTTGAGACAGAGTTCGTCGGCCATGACCGTTTCGAGCACCACGTTGGGATTGGTCAGGTCGGCCTCGACGACGTAGACGTTCTGGGCGAAATTCTTCATCGCGTAGTGGTAGAACTTCACACCCTCGGCCAGCTGCGTCTCCGCCTTCACCTCCCAGTCGTAGAACTCCTCGTACTGGTCGCTCAGGCCGTTGAGCGTCGGATCGAATTTTCCGTGTACGATCGCCATGGCATAGGTCGCTTCGGGAGCCGACTGCGGATTGTCCTTGTATGCGGTATAGTCGCCCACGCGGCCGCCGACCACACATTCGGTAATCAGGTCGGCGCTCTTGTTGTAGCCTGCCGCCCAACCCGAACCGTGGTAATTGGTCCCCGACAGCGTGTGGTCCGAAAGGATGACGCCCTTGTTCTCGCACTTGGTGATCTTGGCCTCGTTATGGCCGACGAAGCCGCCCGTGCGGCAGCCCAGCTGCGAGAAGACGTCGCCGTTGTTGACGCACGAAGTGAACGCGGCGTCGGCCGAAGCGCCGCCGGCGAGTCCGCCCATGCGCTTATAGCCCGGATTGGCGCCGAAAATACCGTTCACGTCGTCCTGCACCTTTCCGTTATTGACGCATGCGGTCACTTGACCGCTGGTAGCCACGGCCACGATGCCGCCGCTGCGTCCCGACGGAGCGCTCAGAGCGCCGTTATTGGTGCATTCGGTCAGCGACGAAGTCTTCATGTAACCGACGATGCCGCCCTGATGGAATCCCGAATTGGAGCCGTTGCCCGTGTTGGCGATCGTGCCGCAGGTCAGCGCGCCGTCGTTGACGCACTGCGTCAGCGTCGCGTTCTGGAGATATCCGGCGATGCCGCCCAGACATACCGAGATGTTGGCGGCGTCGCTGCCCGCGAATGCGATCGCGGCCTTATTGGTGCAGGAGGTGATTTTGCCTTCGGCATAGCCGGCGAAAGCGCCGATCGCCGCACCCTGCGGAGCCGCGCCAGTCAGACGGATGACGCCTTCGATGGTGAGGTTCTTGATTTCGCCTTCGGCGCCGAGGGCCGAGAAGAGGCCGTGGGCGACGTTGCCGTCCGCAAGGTCGAAGGTCCAATCGACGTTCTTCAGCGCGAAATTCTTGCCGTTGAACACTTTATCGAAGACATTTTCACCCATTGCATAGGTGACAGCCTTGTTCGCATCGGCGGTGCTGGGAGTTACGACTCCGCCGATCACATAATCGCTCCAGTCCGTGCCTGCCATGTCGATGTCGTTCATCAGGCAGACTTCGCCGTCGATCGTATATTTGGCCAGACTCTTGCCGGCATTGACCGCCGAGGCGAAAGCCTTGAGATCGTCGGCGTTGCGGATGCCCGTCGGCGCGCCTTCCATCGTCGTAAAAATCAGCGGCTTGATAATCACGTTGTCCGCGCCGTCGTAGAACATCACGACCAAACGGCCCTCCTCGAAGCCGTCGGGGAAGGTCACGGTAATGGTTTTGGCCTGCTCATCGAGTTTGGCCGCGAGTCCTTCGGCCTTCTCGACGGTCAGCACCGAAGTTTCGGTCTCGCCCACGAGCGTATAGGTGATCACGAGCGGCTGCGCGACGTCGGGCACTACGGTCCGGGGTTCGACGCTCAGCAGCACGTTGAAGCCGTTCTGCACCTGCGCCGTGACCTGCACGCCGTCGCCCAGCGTGAAGACCACCGTGCCGTCGTCCTTCATTTCGACCTTGGTGATCACCGAAGCGCTCTTGCCCTCGGCCTTCACCGGATTGCCCGACGCATCGGTTATCCGCTTGCCGAAGAGCGTCCAGTAGCCCTGATCGTCTACGCCGATTTCGGGCGTACGGCCCGTAACGGGAATTTTGGCGCCGTCGGTATCGAGCAGCCACGAGGTCTTGCCGCCCGTGGTGACGGTCCAATAGTAGATTTCGCCGTCGGCCTTCATGCCGATGATCGGCTGGGTATTGGCGTCGTCCATGGTCGCGATGTCGATCGTGTGCTCCACGTTGTCGGCATCCTTGTAGCTGAGGACATAGTGCCCGTCGGCATCCTGCGTGATCGAGGTGACGGCACCGCCGCTGACGACTGCGGCCAGCGCGTCGAGCTGCTGCTGCATCGTCGTGACCTGAGCCTTGAGTTCGTTGAGGCTCTTGTACATCCCGTCGATGTCCTTCCACAGGGCCGAATCGTCGAAGTTGTCGCTGCATCCGTAAGCGAAAACGGTCGCAGCGGCGAACATCAGAGTCAAGATTCTTTTCATTCGTTTTAATTTTAAGGTTTGTTGAGTTTCGGTCGGTTCAGGGGCGCCGCCGTAACGACGCCTATATTAAGAACACATATCCGGCTCCGAATACGTAACCCGCAAAAGATGTTTTTGCCTGACGAATGAAAAAATCCGCTCCGCATGCCCCGGCGGCGGGAACGGCCCGAAAAGAGACGTCCCGGAGACCGCAACGGTCTCCGGGACGCACCTCCTCAGATCGGTTCCGCGCGCCGCTATTCGGCGTCGTGCGGGAAATATTTCATGTATTGAACGCGCTGGTAGACGTCGCTTTCGGCATTGCCGTAATTCATCTTCCCGCGGAACTCGGCCAGCGACCCGAAGCCGTGGCGTTCGGCCCACAGGTCGATGAAGCGGTTGATGTCCACGATCACGCCGTAGCCCTTCTCGTGGATCGCCGAGCAGATCTGCACGGCGTTCGCGCCGCACAACAGCGCCTTCACGGCCGCTTCGCCGTCGTGCACGCCCGTCGATACGGAGACGTCGAGCTGCGGCACGGCCGTCGTGCAGAGCGCCACGCTGCGCAGGACGTTGCGCAGTTCGGCCGGCTCGCTGAACGGATCGCCGTTCACGAAGGTCATGCGCTCCACGTCGATATCGGGTTCGAAGAAGCGGTTGAACATCACCACGCCGCGGGCGCCGCGCGCCAGCAGCGAATCGGCCACGGCCAGCACGTTGGTCAGGCGCATGGGAAGCTTCACCGACACGGGAATCTTCACGGCCTCGGCCACGCGGCGTACGACGTCGGCGTACTCCTGTTCCAGCTCCTGCGCCGAACGGTGACGGTCGGTCGGCTGCAGGAAGATGTTCAGCTCCAGCGCCGCGGCGCCGGCCTGCTCCATCGAGACGGCATAGTCGGTCCACGCTTCGGCCGAAGCGATGCAGTTGATGCTGGCGATGACGGGCACGCCCGTCGTGCGCGCATCGGCGACAAGTTTGAGGAATTCACCCTTGTAGGCATCGCCGATATAACGTTCGAGGTACTCGCCCGAATCGCCCATGCCCTGCTGCGACGCATAGTCGAGGGCCGCGGCATGGCGGATGATCTGCTCCTCGAAGATCGACTTGAGGACCACGGCGCCCGCACCGTTGCGCACGCACTGTTCGATGTTGGACATCGTGGCCGTATAGGGCGAACTGCTGACCACGACGGGACTCGAAAGGTCGAGTCCGAGGTATTTTGCTTTCATAAAAAGAGCTTTTTATAGTTACTAATCGCTTTCACGGCCGGGACGGACCCGGCTCAGGCGGCTGTTCGGCACAGCCCCGCCGCAGCGGATTAAACGAACGGAATCTTCACCACTTCGGCGCGGAGGGGTTTCTCGCGCACGACGACGGCGATTTCCGTACCCGCCTTGGCGTATTCGGACGTCACGTAGCCCAGTCCGAAACCGACCTTCATGCAGGGCGACATCGTACCCGAAGTGACATGGCCGATCCGCGTGCCGTCGGGCGCGGCGATCTCGTAGCCGTGGCGCGGAATGCCGCGGTCGATCATCTTGAATCCCACCAGCCTGCGGGTCACGCCCTCGGCCTTCTGCTTCTCCAGCAGGGGGCGGTCGATGAACTCCTTGCCCTCGGCGAATTTGGTGATCCAGCCCAGTCCGCCTTCGAGCGGCGAGGTGGTGTCGTCGATGTCGTTGCCGTAGAGGCAGAAGCCCTTCTCCAGACGCAGCGTATCGCGCGCGCCCAGACCGATATTCTTGAGTCCGAACTCTTCGCCGGCCTCCCAGAGCGCTTTCCAGAGTTTGTCGCCGTCTTCATTGGCCGCGTAAATCTCGCAGCCGCCCGATCCGGTATAGCCCGTGATCGAAAGGATGGCGTCGCAGCCTGCGACCTTCATCTTTTTGAAGGTATAGTACTCCATCTCCTCGACCGGCTCGTCGCACATCTTCTGCACGATCTTCATGGCCAGAGGTCCCTGCACGGCGAGCTGGCAGATTTCGTCCGAAGCGTTGTAAAGCTCCTTGCCGTGGCCTGCCTCCATGCCGAACGCCCGGCCCTGTTCGCAGATGTGGTTCCAGTCCTTTTCGATGTTGGCGGCATTGACGCAGAGCATGTAGGTCTCGGCATCGACCCGGTAGACGAGGATGTCGTCCACGATACCGCCCCGGCCGTTGGGCATGCAGGTATACTGCACCTTGCCGTCGTAGAGTTTCGACACGTCGTTGGTCGTGATGCGCTGCAGCAGGCCGAGGGCCTTGGGTCCCTTGACCCAGATTTCGCCCATGTGGCTCACGTCGAAGACGCCGGCGCCGCCGCGGACGGCCATGTGCTCGTCGTTGATGCCCGTGAACTCGATGGGCATATTGTATCCCGCGAATTCGGCCATTTTAGCCCCCGCGGCAATGTGGTACTTGGTGAATGCAGTGGTTTTCATATCAGGATTTTAAGGTTTTATTCGCGGCGTTTGACACCCAGACGCGGACAGCGGTGGAACTCCTTCGTCCGGTCGAACAGGTAGCGGTAGGTGGTGTGCATCTTGTGGCGCGTGGCGCAGACGTAGCTTTCGATCATGCGGTTCATCACCGGATTGAAGTCGCCCACCCATGCGAACTCGATGGTCTTGTAGTGGTTGCGCGGCGTGCGCATGTATTTTTCGAGGATGAAGCGCATCATGCCCGACTCGACGCCCTTGCCGTGGAATTCGGGCGCGATGCCGAAGATGATGCCGAAAATGCGGTCGCTGGCCTTGCGGACCTTCAGGTCCCAGAGCATCCGCAGCTTCTGAATGAGTCCGAATTTGCCGTTGAACTTGCCGATGATGCGGTTCAGGTCGGGAACCATGATGAAGAAACCGATCGGCTCGTCGTTGAAATAGGCGAAGAAGATGATCTCCGGGTCGATGATCGGCTTCATCGTCTCCATGATCTTCATCGCCTCCTCCTGCGTCATGGGCTTCACGCCCGAAAAGAGCGACCACGCCTTATTATATATGATGCGGAAGTTCTCGGCCTCCTCCTCGATGCGCGACATGTCGATCTGGCGGAAACCGTAGCCCGGCGTCGAGAAGAGACGCTTGGCCCGGTCGTGGACCATGGCGTTCACGTCGTCGTCGTAGATTTTCCAGATGTAGGTGTTCTGGTTGAAGTAGTTCCGGAATCCGTAGTTCTCGAACAGCTCCTTGTAATAAGGCGGGTTGTAGGGATTCTCGTACAGCGGCTGGAACTCGTAGCCCTCGACCAGCAGGCCCCACCACGCGTCGCGCTGTCCGAAATTGACCGGGCCGTCCATCGCCTCCATGCCGCGGCTGGCCAGCCACATGCGCGAAGCGTCGAACATCAGGTCGGCGACCTGCTGGTCGTCGATCGACTCGAAGAATCCGCAGCCGCCCGTGGGCTGCTCTTCGAGTGCGGCCTTCTCGCGGTTGTAGAACGCCGCGATGCGCCCCACGACCTCGCCGGCACGGTTGCGCACCACCCAGCGGACGGCTTCGCCTTCGGCGAACTGCTCGTTGCGGGCCGGATCGAAAACCTTGCGGATATCGGTATCGAGCGGGCAGACCCAGTTGCGGTTGCCCTTGTAAATCTTCTTGGGGAGGTCGAGCCACTCGCGTTCGAGCGCGGGCGTGACGACCTCCTGAAGCACGTATTTGTCACTGTTCATTCATGGATGTTTTTTATAGACCAGAACAAAGATAGAAATAAAAAACGAAAATGGAATGAAACAGGCGGGAAAGTCGCAAAGCCGCCGCCCCGTACGCGGCGGCCGGTTCGCTTGTCCGCAAGGAAAAATTGTTTATCTTTGTGGAAACTGCGTCCGCACAATCCCCCGATCCCCATGACAACAGACTACAGCGAATTCGGCTGGAGCGATGCTCAGCCCGCATTCTACCACGAACTCCTCTGCAAATACATCGAGCGGCTGCTCCCGGCCGACGGCACCCCGATTCTGGACGTCGGCTGCGGCAACGGCTTCACCGCAAATTATCTGGCCGGCAAGGGCTACGACGTTTACGGCATCGACGCATCGCGGCAGGGCATAGCCATCGCCAATCGGACGGGGGGGGGAATCCCGGCCGTTTCTTCGTCTGCGACGTGACGACGGGCGAGCTGCCGCCCGAACTGCGGAAAATCCCCTTCTTGACCGTGATCTCGATGGAGGTCATCGAGCACCTTTACAGCCCGCGGACATTCGCCGCCTTCGTCCGCAGCATCCTCGAAGCCAACGGCGGCGGACGTTTCATACTCACCACGCCTTACCACGGGTACCTGAAAAACCTCTCGATAGCCCTCGCCGGCAAAGCGGATCGCCACTACAGCGCATTGTGGGAGGGCGGCCATATCAAATTCTGGTCCCGCAGGACGCTCGCCATCCTGCTGCGGGAAGCCGGGTTCCGCAACATGGCCTTCACCGGCGCGGGGCGCATCCCGTACCTGTGGCGGCACATGGTGTTCAGCGCCGAAACGCCGGCGGCCGCGGAAGTCCGGGCCTGCGACCCGGCTGCGGAACCGTGAAAACCCCGCCGCCGTTCCGGCCGGCGGAGCCGTATGGAAACAGATGCCGCCGAAACAGCGCGGAGACGGTACGGAAACGGCACGGAGGCAGTACAAGACACGACGCGGAAGCAGTACGGGGTACGGCACGGAAGCAGCACGGGGTACGGCAGGGAAGCAGCACGGGGTACGGCAGGGAGACGGCAGGGAGGTAAAAACGCACGGTTTCTCATTTCGCGGATTTTTTTCTATTTTTGTTAAAACAAATCAGGCGACACGATGAACAAGAATCTCGAACAATCCCTTTCGGACGGAAACAGGCCCCAGTACCGCTTCATGAAATACCGCATCCACAAAATCCTGCTGGTCTGCTGCAGCTACGACGGGTATATTCTCGAAGAAGACGGACATATCGAGTCGCAGATCAATCAGGAGTACCTCGACCTGAACATGTCGAACCCGCCGTCATTCACACGCGTCAGCTCGACGCGCGAGGCGCTGGACCTGCTCGGACGCGACGATTCGTTCGACTTCATCCTGACGATGTACAACGTGGGGGAACTGGACGTCTTCACGTTCGCCAAGATCGTCAAGGAGCGCCATCCGCAGATTCCCGTGGCGCTGCTCACCTCCTTCTCGAAAGACATCTACCGCCGCATCGAGGAGCAGGACCGTTCGGGACTCGACTACATCTTCGGCTGGCACGGCAACACCGACCTGATCATGGCGATCATCAAGCTGGTCGAGGACAAGATGAACGCCGAGGAGGATATCGTCGAGGGCGGCGTGCAGGCCATTCTGCTGGTCGAGGACTCGATCCGCTTCTACTCGACCTACCTGCCCGAACTCTACAAACTGATCCTGCTGCAGAACACCGAATTCCTGAAGGACGCCCTCAACGAACAGCAGCAGATCCTGCGCAAACGCGCACGCCCCAAGATCCTGCTCGCCACCAACTACGAGGAGGCCGTGGAGCTTTACGACCGTTACAAGAAGAACATGCTGGGCGTGATTTCCGACGTGGGGTTCGTACTCCACCGCAACGACCCGCCCGAAAGCGAGAAGCGCGACGCCGGCATCGACCTCTGCCGCCGCATCAAGGAGGACAACCCGCTGATGCCCGTACTGCTGCAGTCGTCGCAGACCGAATTCGAGGCGCAGGCCCGCGGGCTGGGAGCCGGATTCATCGCCAAGAATTCGAAAACGCTGCTCTCGCAGCTGCACGAATATATCGCCAAGGAGTTCGCATTCGGCGACTTCCTCTTCAAGGACCCCGATACGGGAGCCGTCATCGGCCGCGCCAAGGATCTGGCGCAGATGCAGGAGATGATCGCCACGATTCCCGACAAGGCGTTCGAATACCACACCTCGCAGAACCACCTCTCGAAATGGCTCTACTCGCGGGGCCTCTTCCCGCTGGCCGCGGCCATCCGCCGGGGCAACAAGAGCCAGTTCGCCACCACCGAAGAGCACCGCCAGCGCATCGTGAACCTCATCAAGGACTACCGCATCCTGCTCGGACAGGGCGTGGTGGCGCGCTTCGACACCGAGACCTACAGCGACGCGGTGGCTTTCGCCCGCATCGGCGAAGGGTCGCTCGGCGGCAAGGCCCGCGGTCTGGCGTTCATGAACTCGATGCTGCTCAAGCACCGCCAGTACGACAAGCACGACAACCTGCGCATCATGATTCCCCGCTCGGTGGTGATCGCAACGGACTATTTCGACGAATTCATCCGCAACAACGGACTCAAATACATCATTTCGCAGGAGTTTTCGGACGAGGAGATACTCTCGGAGTTCGTCAGTTCGACGATTCCCGTCAAACTGCAGCGCGAGCTGAAAGCCTACATCAAGACCGTCAGTACGCCGCTGGCCGTGCGGTCGTCGTCGAAGCTGGAGGATTCGCACTACCAGCCGTTCGCCGGCATCTACTCGACCTACATGATCCCCTATGTGGACAACGAGGACCAGATGCTGCGTCTGCTGCTCAAGGCGGTCAAGAGCGTATACGCCTCGGTCTACTTCGCATCGTCGAGAGCCTACCTCTCCTCGTCGCAGAACCTGATCTCGGAGGAGAAGATGGCCGTCATCATACAGGAGGTGTGCGGCACGGAGCAGAACGGACTTTTCTTCCCGACCTTTTCGGGCGTGGCGCGTTCGATCAACTACTACCCCATCGGCGACGAAGCCCCCGAAGACGGCGTGTGCAACGTCGCCATGGGACTAGGCAAGCTGGTCGTGGACGGAGGGCGCACGCTGCGCTTCTCGCCCCGCTATCCGCAGAAGGTGCTCCAGACCTCGACGCCCGAACTGGCGCTGCGCGACACGCAGAACGAAGTGCTGGCCCTGAGCCTGCAGCCCGAAGAGTTCCGCACGTCGATCGACGACGCGGTGAACCTGCGGCGGCTCGACATCGCCCAGATCGCCGAACTGCGCAATTCGCGCTTCGTCTGCTCGGTGTGGGACCGCGAGAACGAGCGCATCTCGGACAGCCCCTTCGACCGGGGCCGCAAAGTCATAACATTCAACAACATACTGAAATACAACACCTTCCCGCTGGCGGAGATCGTCACCGACATCCTGCACATGGGCGCCGAGGAGATGCGCTGCCCCGTGGAGGTCGAATTCGCCGTCAATATGGACGTGGCGCCGGGGGAGCAGCAGATTTTCAACCTGCTGCAAATCCGCCCGATCATCGACAATCAGGACAACCGGCCGATCGACTGGAGCGAAGTGGACACCTCCGATGCGCTGGTCTACGGCGAGAACGCCCTCGGCATCGGCATGATGAGCGACATCTCGGACGTCATCTACATCAAAAGCGGCACGTTCAGTTCGCTTTCGACCGAGAAGATCGCCGACGAACTGCTGGAGCTGAACCGCCGCATGCGCGACGAAAAACGCTCCTACATACTCGTCGGTCCCGGCCGCTGGGGTTCGTCGGATCCGTTCCTCGGCGTACCCGTCAAGTGGAACCACATCTCCGAAGCCAAGGTGATCGTCGAATGCGGCATCGAGAAATTCGACGTCGAGCCGTCGCAGGGCACGCACTTCTTCCAGAACGTCACCTCGCTGGGCGTGGGTTACCTGACGATCAGCCCCTTCTGCGGCGACGGCGTATTCCGCGAAGAGACGCTCGACAAATGCGCCGCGATCTACGAAGGCAGCTTCCTGCGGCAGGTGCGTTTCGAGCGTCCGCTGTGGGTCTGCATCGACGGCCGCTCGAACAAAGGCATCGTCAAAGAGACGCCGGACGAAGCGCGGGAAAAATAGCCCGCAGCGCACCGATACGACATTTTCCGGAGAAAAGGAGAAATAAATAACGAATTTTCGGAAAAAATCATGTTGCAGTTACAATTTATAAGAAATAGTTTTATATTTGTAATAAAGAAACAACCTTTAAAACTTCAGGCAATATGAACGTAAACAAATTAATGGCGGAACTTGAGCGCAAGCATCCCGGCGAAAGCGAATACCTGCAGGCCGTGCGCGAAGTTCTCATGACGGTAGAGGAAACCTACAACCAGCATCCGGAATTCGAGGCCAACCGTATCGCAGAGCGCATCGTGGAGCCTGACCGCAGTTTTACCTTCAAGGTGGTCTGGGTAGACGACAAGGGCGAGGTGCAGGTCAATACCGGTTACCGCGTGCAGTTCAACAACGCGATCGGTCCCTACAAGGGAGGTCTGCGTTTCCACCCCTCGGTGAATCCCTCGATCCTGAAATTCCTCGGTTTCGAGCAGATTTTCAAGAATGCGCTGACGACGCTTCCGATGGGCGGCGCCAAGGGCGGCTCGGACTTCAACCCCAAAGGCAAGTCGGACCGCGAGGTAATGCGCTTCTGCCAAGCCTTCATGGTCGAACTGTGGCGTCATATCGGTCCCGAAACAGACGTTCCGGCCGGTGATATCGGCGTGGGCGGCCGCGAAATCGGCTACCTTTACGGCATGTACCGCAAGCTGGCGCGCGAGAATACGGGCGTACTGACCGGCAAGGGCATGACTTACGGCGGTTCGCTGATTCGTCCCGAAGCGACGGGCTTCGGCGCGGTTTACTTCCTGCGCCAGATGCTCGAAAAGGCAGGCATGGACATCAAAGGCCAGACCATCGCCATATCGGGCTTCGGCAACGTGGCGTGGGGTGCGGCGACGAAGGCGACCGAGCTGGGCGCCAAGGTCGTGACGATTTCGGGCCCCGACGGCTACATCTACGATCCCGAAGGTCTCGACGCCGAAAAGATCGCCTACATGCTCGAACTGCGCGCTTCGAACAACGACGTGGTCGAGCCTTACGTCCATAAGTTCCCGAACGCGCAATTCTTCGCCGGCAAGAAACCGTGGGAGGTCAAGGTGGACATCGCCATGCCCTGCGCCACGCAGAACGAGCTGGACGGCGAGGACGCCAAGAAACTGCTGGCCAACGGCGTGAAGATCGTGGCCGAAGTCTCGAACATGGGCTGCCGCCCCGAAGCGATCGACGCCTTCATCGCGGCGAAAATCCCCTACGGACCGGGCAAGGCCGTCAATGCGGGCGGCGTAGCGACGTCGGGACTCGAAATGAGCCAGAACTCGCAGAAATACAACTGGACGGCCGAGGAGGTCGATGCCAAGCTGCATCAGATCATGTCGTCGATCCACCACGCATGTCTGGAATACGGCACCGAGAAGGACGGCTTCATCAACTACATGAAGGGCGCCAACATCGCGGGCTTCATGAAAGTCGCCAAGTCGATGGTCGAGCAGGGTGTGCTGTAAATTAACTGCCTAATAAAAGAGACCGAAAATGAAAATCATTTTCGGTCTCTTTATTTTCCCCCTCCCGTCACTTCACGCACCTGCCTCCCAAATATTCCGCACCGCAGTTTTCACATTCAAGCCCGGTTTTCGCCCCGGTCAATGTCCATGAAATATACCCCTTATCACACTGGCCCGGGAGAAAGGGGTATATCATATACAATCCTGACGGATTACAGGGCTGTTTTTTCGGCGAAACGCAAAAATATCCGGAACACAAAAGCGAATCCCCAGCCGTGATTCGCGTCCATATTTTAGGGGATTCAAGATCTCAGAACATCGCACTTACGGCCATGCCCAGCGTCAGTTTGTGCATCGCTACGCAGGAAGAGGAAACGAGCGGCGGAGCGACGTCGTAGTCGGCTGTAAAGCGCACGCTCAGATTGCGATTGACCAGATAGGTGGACGAAAAGCCCGTTCCGACCGTAAATCCGCCCCGGCCTTCGATCCTGTAGCCGGAAGTAGTGTAAGGTTTATAATGCTCATAACCGCAGAGAAGCTTCGAGCCGATGCGCCAGCGCGTCGAGAGCGGATAGGAAAAATAGGGACCTGCCGTCACGGAACAGCACTCGAATTCATCGTTCTGCGGGACGCCGTTTACGTTCATTTCCAGATTCGTCACCGCAAACCGCCCACCCACGCCGACATAGGGCGAGGCGAACCATGCACCCTGCACGCCGACCGTCGGTCCGACTTTGAAATCGGTGTGCATCCCCGCATAAGGCGTATAGGAGCCGGGAATGACCGTCAGCCCGACGGAAAACCCGACGAACGACGGATGCCGGTAGCGGTCGAAAACGACGTATGTTTCGCGGACCTTAAGCCCCTTCTCCTTGAATATCAGATCGGCGAGGAAATAGCCGAATTCGGTGGCGAGGATGCCGATACCCGCGCCTACCATGACGTCGCTCATCCAGTGGCGGTTGTTCAGTTGCCGCGTAACGCCCGTGAGGGTCGCCAGCGTATAGCCGCCGATGTGTACCACGGACTGCGGTGCCCGTATTCCTTATGCAGCATCGTCGCCGTCATAAAGGCGGTCGCCGTATGGCCGGAAGGGAACGAATTGCGCGTGGAGCCATCGGGACGCATCACGCGGAAGGAGTACTTCAGCGAATTGACCGCCGCGGCCATCAGCCCGGCGGAGAAAGCGTCGGAGACCAGCATGCGTCCCCACGAGCTGCGGCTTTCGACGCCGCAGACCTTCATCCCGACCAGCAGGGCTGCGGGCGCATATTGCAGGTAATCGTCGTAATCGTGGTGGAACGACCTGACGTAACCGTTGCGCAGACGGCGGAAGTCGGTATCGTAAAGCGACACCACGGCTCCGCCCAGAATCAGCGGCACGGCGACGAAGGTCATGCGGTAACCTTTGGTCGAAGTCCGGCGGTCCACATACTGCGAGAAAGAACTTTCCGCCGCAGGGATCAGACACTCGTTGCCCAGACTGTCTTTAATCTGCGCCGAGACAGGACCGGAAATCAGGAACACCGCCGACAGACAAAGCAAAAAAGATCTCTTCATCCAGAGCCAGTCGTTCAACGTTTTCGCCGCAGGGCACGAATCGCTTCGCCGCCGATAGCCAGCAGCGAGGTGCAGCCGATGACGGCCGCCCATTCGCGCCACGCAAGCGGCTCGGTGCGGAACACCTCGCCGCCGAACTCGACGATGAGCACCTGTCCCGCGGCGATGGCCAGCAGGATGAGGAAAAATTCACGGCACCCGCGCAGGCAGGTAAAGACCGAATGGCGCGTCTCGAAGCCTTTGGCATTGAACATGTTCCAGAACTGCAGGAAAACGAACGTCGAGAAGAAAAGCGTCAGCTGGCGCACGGTGAGTCCGCCTGCGGTGATCGTCCACCAGAAGAGCATGCCTAGCAGGACGGCGACCATGATGCCGCCGCAGATGAAGAGCGTGCGGGCCATGCCGGGCGTAATGATGAACTCGTCGCGCGGACGGGGTTTTTCGAGCATCACTTCGGGATTGGGCGGCAGCGAGGCCATCGCCATCGCCGCAAAGGTGTCCATGATGATATTGACCCAGAGAATCTGCACCACCGTCAGCGGCATGTCGGTGCCGAAAACCGCGCCGACGAAGCAGATCACGATCGCCGCGAAGTTGATCGTCAGCTGGAAAAGCACGAAACGCTGGATGTTGCGGTAAAGCGAGCGGCCCCACATGACGGCCGTCGCGATCGAAGCGAACGAATCGTCGAGCAGCGTGATGTCGCTGGCGTCCTTGGCAACGGAGGTGCCCGATCCCATCGAAAGCCCCACGTTGGCGAAGTTGAGCGCCGGGGCGTCGTTCGTACCGTCGCCCGTCACGGCCACCACCTCGCCGCACTGCTGCAACAGACGCACGAGCCGCTGTTTGTCGAGCGGCCGGGCGCGCGACATGATCTTCAGTTCCCGCACGCGTCCGAGCAGCTCATCGTCGCTCATCGCCGCGAACTCCGTACCGGTCATGTGGTTGCGGTCGTTGTCGCGGGCGTCGTCCCACAAGCCGATCTGGCGGGCGATCTCGCGCGCCGTAGCGGGAGTGTCGCCCGTAACGATCTTGACGTCTATCCCGGCGTTCAGGCAGCGCCGCACGGCGTCGGGAACATCCTCGCGCACCGGATCGGAAATAGCCGCCACACCCGAAAAATGCAGTTGCGCCGCCGCTACGGCACGCAGACAGTCGTCCTCGGCGGTTTCGGCCCACGCCACGGCGAGCGTACGCATCGCGCGGCCCTGAAACCCGGCCAGCTGCTCGGCGACCTGCGCATCCTTGCCGTCGGGAGCGCACATGGCGCGCACGATTTCGGGCGCACCCTTGACGCAGACGATCCGGCGGCCCGAAACGCCGCTTTCGATGATCGTCGCCATATATTTGCGTTCGGTCGAGAAGGTCAGCCGGTCGACGATCTTCGCCTCCGAGCGCAGGGGTTCGTAATCCTCGCCCTGCGAGCGCATCCACTCCAGCAGGGCGCCCTCGGTCGGGTTGCCTATAACGGCGCCCGAAGCGTCGAGGAAAGCCGTGGAGTTGGCCGCCACGATCTCGGCGAAATCATGCGCCGGAAGCGCATCGTAACGCACCAGTTCCTGCACGTGCATCCGGTTCTGGGTCAGCGTGCCGGTCTTGTCGGTGCAGATGACCGTCACGGCACCCATCGTTTCGCAGGCGTGCATGCGCCGCACGAGGTTGTTGGTCTTGAGCATGCGCCGCATGGACATCGCCAGCGACAGCGTAATGCTCATCGGAAGTCCTTCGGGAACGGCCATCACGATGATGGCCACCGAGACCATGAAAATATGCAGCACCTGCTGCGATATTTCGAGCCAGTCGCGCTCGAACAAGCCCCCGACGAAGACCGCCTTGCCGAGCATGACGCAGAAAATAGCGACCGCAAGCGCAATGCCGGCCCGGCCGATGAGTTTCGAGAGACGCGTCAGCTGGCGGTTGAGCGGCGTCTGCTCGTCGCTCTGGACGGTCGCCTGCTCCGTGACGCGGCCCGCTTCGGTCGCATCGCCCACGGCCGTAGCAACCAGAACGCCGTAACCGTCCGCCACGGTCGTACCGCGCAGTGCAACGTTCGAAGGATAGGTCGCTTCGGAATCGAAATGCGCCTCGTCGACGGTTTTATCCACCTCCAGTTCGCCCGTGAGGGTCGATTCGTTGATGCGCAGCGACACGGCTTCGACCAGTTCGCCGTCCGCGGGCACGGTTTCGCCGCTTTCGATATAGACCACGTCGCCCACGACCACGTCGCGGCGGGGAATCTCGCGGATCGAGCCGTCGCGCATCACCTTGACCGGAATATCGTCGTTGACCTGATTCAGCCGGCGGAAACGCCGCATGGCGTCCCACTCGAACCAGAACCCGACGCAGGTCGCCAGAATAATGGCGCATATGATGCCGATCGACTCGGTGAAATCCTTGTGAACGGACCCGATGGCAAGCGACAGCACCGCGGCCAGCAGCAGAATGCGGATGATCGGGTCCTTGAACTTCTCGACGAAAAGCTTCCATGCCGAATCGTCTTTGGGCGGCGTGATGACGTTGTCGCCATGCGTCCGCCGGCTGTCTGCGGCCTCTTGCGAGGATAAACCTTTGGGATTGTAACGGATCATTGGTATGCAGTATTTAATTCAGGGAAAACTGCCGCGTCGAAGCGTCGAGCCGCACGGCGATGAACAACAAAATGGTAAACGCAATAAGCGACGAACCGCCATAGCTCATGAACGGCAACGGAATGCCCATCACGGGCATCAGGCCGATGGTCATGCCCACGTTCACCAGCACGTGGAACAACAGGATCGCGGCCACGCAGTAGCAGTAAATCCGGCCGAAAGGCTCCTGCTGCCGTTCGCCCATGCGCATCAGGCGCAGGATCAGCATGCAGAGCAGGGCCAGCACGACCATCGTCCCCAGAAAGCCCCACTCTTCGCCGACCGTACAGAAGATGAAGTCGGTATGCCGTTCGGGCACGAAGCCGTACTTGATCTGCGTGCCTTCGAGGAATCCCTTGCCCCAGAACCCGCCCGAACCGATGGCGATTTTCGACTGATTGACGTTGTAGTCCGTGCCGAGGGGATCGCTGATGATGCCCAGAAAACTCAGAATGCGGTCGCGCTGGTGCTGTTTGAGAATCGAATTGAAGATATAGTCGGTGGTGGGGAGGAAGATCATCGTGCAGAGAAAAAGCCCCACGGTAATCAGGGTGCTGCTCAGGTTCATGCGGAAGGCATAGACGAGCACGCCGACCAGCGACAGCAGCGTCACGGTCAGCAGGCAGGCGTGCAGGTCCATCACGCCGGGCGCGACGAGCGCCATCGTCATGCAGAGCAGGATGCTCGCCAGCGCCAGCGAGGCCAGATAGATCAGGCGCGAGCGCCACTCCCCGGTCATCATCGCTTCGGAGAGCGTGCAGACCAGAATGATCGACACGAGCAGCGTCATAGGCGAAAGCAGGAACGACACGATGAACAGCGCGGCGATCAGCAGCACCGGGATGCAGAGCCACTTGTTGAGTCCCTCACGGTAAAGCACGAAGAGGAACGAGCCCAGTACGATACCCGAACCGGTGTCATTCTGCAGGATGATGATGAAGAGCGGAATGCAGATCACCACGCCCACCTTGAAGAGGTCGCCCGGACGGTTGATCGAGAAGGAGTAGGCGCTCATCACGCGGGCCAGCGCGAGAGCCGTGGCGATCTTCACGAATTCGACGGGCTGCAGGCGGAACGAACCGAATTCGAACCACGCCTTGGCGCCATTCACCTCGCGGCCGAACAACAGCGCGCCCAGCAACAGCGCCAATCCCGCGAAATAGGCCGGATAGGCGAACATATGGTAGAACCGTTCGTCGAGCAGCAGCACCACGAGCGCCGTGGTCCACGCCACGCCGATCCACATCAGCTGCTTCATGTAGAAGTGCGAGAAGGAGAAGATATCGGCCGTGCCCTCGTCGTACGACGCCGAGGTGATCGACACCCACCCCGCCAGCACGATCAGCACGTACAGCAGGACCGTCCAGAGGTCCACTCCGTAAAAGATACTATGGCGGTTAGCGGTCATACGAAGGGTAATAGATGTTCATATTCTTGATATGCTCCAGCAGGGCCGGACGGCGGATCGTGTCGGTCAGGTAGTACTCCTCCAGCAGACTGGCGATCGGCAGGGCCGCCGAAGCGCCGAAACCGCCGTTTTCGACATAGACCGAAATGGCGATCTTCGGATTGTCCTTGGGCGCGAACGAGAGGAAGGTCGAGTGGTCGCGGCCGCGGGGATTCTCGGCCGTACCGGTCTTGCCGCAGACATCGAGTCCTTCCAGACGCGCCGCCGTGGAGGTGCCGCCGACGTTGACGCCCCGCCACATGCCGTCGACGATCGGTTCGAAGTGCTTGGGATCGACCTTGGTATAGTGGCGTTCGTAAAAACGGCGGTCGAGCGAATCCTGCCCCTCGATCTTCTTGACGATATGCGGAATGTAGTAGTAGCCCCGGTTGGCGACGATGGCTGCGAGATTGGCCAGCTGCAAGGGCGTACAGCCCAGCGCATCCTGACCGATGGCCAGCGAAATGACCGTCAGCGAATTCCACGAACCCCTGTACTGGCGGTCGTAGTACGAGCGGTCGGGCACGTAGCCGTTGCCCTCGTCGAGGAAGTCGGAGCCGAGTTTGCGGCCGAAACCGAAACTCTCGACATACTCTTTCCAGACGTCGTAGCCGTCTTTCACGCTCTCGTATTTGCGGTTGTCGAGAATGTCGCGGAAGACATAGCAGAAATAGGCGTTGCACGAGGTCGCCACGGCGAAGCGCAGGTCCAGCGGCGAAGCGTGGGCGTGGCATTTCATGCGCCGGCGGCCGACCTGATAGCCTTCGTGGCAGACGTGCAGGTCCGAGGGCCTGAGCACGCCCTCCTGCAGCCCGATCAGGCCCTGCACGAGCTTGAAGGTCGATCCCGGCGGGTATTTGGCCTTCACGGCACGGCTGAAAAGCGGATGCCGCTTGTTGTAGATCATCTTCATGTAGTTGTTGCCGCGCTCCCGGCCGACCAGTTCGTCGGGATCGTACGTCGGCGAGGAGACCATCATCAGGATCTCGCCCGTCGAGGGTTCGATCGCCACGGCCGCCCCGACCTTGCCGCGCATCAGCTCCTCGCCCAGCAGCTGCAGGCGGGCGTCGATCGTGCTGACGAGGTAGCGCCCCGGTTCGGGCAGCGAGTCGTAAACGCCGTTCATATAGGAACCCTTGATCGCCCCGTGGGTGTCGATCTCCTGAATCTTCACGCCCTTCTTGCCTTTAAGCAGGGGTTCGTAAGCCGACTCCACGCCGCTCATACCCACGTAATCGCCGGACTTATAGTCCGGGTGGCGCTTCAGGAAATCGGCGTTCACCTCGCCCACGAATCCCAGCAGGTTGCCGCCCACCTTGCGGGGATAACGGCGGACCGTACGGTAGACGGCATAGAATCCCCGGAAGTTGCATTCGTCGAAACGCAGCTTGTCTTCCTTGGAGATATAGCTCGTCACCACGCGGGGCGCACGGGGGCGCATCCGGGCATTGGCGAGCTCCTTTTCGAGCTTTTCGCGCGAAAGTCCCAGCACCTCGCACATGCGCAGGGTATCGAAGCCCTTCTTGTCGATCTCGCTGTAGATAACCATCAGGTCATAGCACTCGCGGCTCTGGACCAGATACTCCCCGTTGCGGTCGAAGACTTCGCCGCGCGGCGGATACTGCACCACATGGCGCAGCACGTTGGCTTTGGCCAGTTCGTTGTAGCGCGAGTCGACAAGCTGGATATAGGCCAGACGGCCCCCGATCAGCAGGAAGACGAAGAGCACCACGCACTGCAGGGTGCGCATCCGGACGAAACCTTCGGAGTCTCTCATACGCGCACGGGAAGTTTTGCGGTGAAAATACGGGCGATAATCCAGATAAAGGCCACCGACACGGCGCCGCTGACGACGATACGCACCAATGTGCGCACGACATGCATCCACGAAAGGGCCTCAAGCGAGAAGAATACGGCATGGTGCAGGAGCACCAGCACGATCAGGTAATTCAGGAACACCCGTTTTCCGAGCCGCCCGGCGCAGGGGACGCCGCCTTCGCGGAGATCGTCACGGGTATACAGCGTCCGCAGGAGCGCCGGACGCACGAAAGCGATGAGCAGCGTGGCAATGGTGTTCACGCCCGCGGCTCCCATGGCGAAATCCATCGTCACGCCCATGGCCAGTCCCGACGCAAGCAGCGCCACGGGCGGCGTATCCAGCGGCAGCAGGGCGACGAACGCCACGTAGACGAGCGGATTGAGGTAGATGCTGATCGACAGATTGTCGAACAGAAAGACCTGCAAAAGCACCGTCACGACGAAGAGCGAAATGTATGGAAGCGTTCTGTGCATCTATTTCAGCCGGGTATGTTGTTCAACTTTTTCACTGTTCTGCAAATCGCGGATTTCGGTCAGGTCGCGGTTCTCGACCAGAATCACATCCGTCAGGCGCGACATTTCGGCCGCCAGCCGCACGCGCACCTTGAAAGCCGTGCGGGTTTCGTTCAGCTCGGCGCTTTCGACCCAGCCGATCAGCACGTCGGCGGGAAAATACTGCGAGAAGCCCGTGGTCACGACCTCTTGTCCGGGCTGCGGATCGGCGTACTTCGACAGTTCGTCCAGCACCACGGTGTGAGGGTCGGCGCCGTCCCAGTAGATCGAACCGAAATAATCGGAGCCCACCAACTTGCCGCTGGCGCGGAACGAAGTGTTGAGCACCGACATCGCCACCGAATAGCGTTCCGTGCAATCGACCACATAGCCCGCCATCGAGCCGTCGGACGCCAGCAGCGCCATCTCCTCGGCCACTCCGTCGCGGCGGCCGCGGTTGAGGACGATGAGGTTCTGCGCACGGTTGACCGTATTCGAAGCCACCGACGCGGTGATGACGCGGTATTTCGAGATTCCGACGTCCTGCATGTAGCTGTCCAGCCGCGCGGCGGTCTCGGCCTCCTCGTACACGGCCAGCCGCTCTTTCATCTCGGCCACGTGCGCGAGCAGGTCGCGGTTCTCACGTCCGAGCGAAAAGTAATGCCGGATGCCCGCGAACATGCCGTGCACGCCGCCGACCACCTGATTCGAACGCGCCAGCAGCCGGGCCTGCGTGTAGTAGGTCGAGTGGGCGTAATAGCTGACGGCTATCGCTTCGAGCACGACGAAGAGCACCATGACATAGATGCTTCGGATAAACTCTAAGAGCTTGCGCACGGTTTCTCGTTAATTTAAGATTGCGGACACTATGCCCGCAATCCGTATTCATTTATTCACCTCTCACCTCCGGCCCAGCCGGAGTGCGTTACAACTATTTCATTAAGAACGAGAAGCGGTTGATGTTCTTCAGCGCGATGCCCGTACCGCGCGCAATGGCGCGCAGGGGGTCTTCAGCGATGTGGAACGGGATGCCGGTTTTCTCGTTCAGGCGCCGGTCCAGCCCCTTGATCAGAGCGCCGCCGCCGGCCAGATAGATGCCGTTCTTCACGATGTCGGCGTACAGTTCGGGCGGCATCGATTCGAGCACCTTCATCAGCGCGGCATCGATCTTCGTGAGCGACTTTTCGAGCGCATAGGCGATCTCGCTGTAGCTGAGCGACACGGTCTGGGGCAGGGCCGTCAGCATGTTGGGACCCGTCACCACGAAGTCTTCGGGCTCCTCGTCCAGATCGGAGACGGCCGCACCGATCGAACACTTGATGGCTTCGGCCGTACGTTCGCCGATACGGATATTGTGCTGCTGGCGCACGTAGCTCTGAATGTCGTTGGTGAAGACGTCGCCGGCGGTGTTGATCGACTCGGAGCAGACGATGCCGCCCAGCGAGATGCAGGCGATCTCCGACGTGCCGCCGCCGATGTCGATGACCATGTTGCCTTCCGGAGCCTCGACGTCGAGACCGGCGCCCAGCGCCGCGGCCATCGGCTCGTAGATCATGTAGACCTCGCGGCCGCCGGCATGCTCGGCGGAGTCGCGCACGGCGCGGATTTCGACGTTGGTCGAACCCGACGGGATGCAGATCACCATACGCAGCGAGGGGGCGAAGAGACCGCCCGAAGTCTTGACTTTCTTGATCATGCCGCGCAGCATCAGCTCCGTGGCGTTGAAATCGGCGATCACGCCGTCCTTCAGCGGCCGGATCGTCTTGATGTTAGGGTTGGTCTTCTCGTGCATCTGGCGCGCCTGATGGCCGATGGCCACGACCTTGCCCGTATGCACGTCGAGCGCCACGATCGACGGTTCATCGACCACGACCTTGCCGTTGTAGATTATCAGCGTGTTGGCCGTACCGAGGTCGATGGCCAGCTCCTGTGTCAGTGAAAAAATTCCCATAGTGCTACACCCAACTGTTATATTTCCTTAATTATTTTATAATCAACGTTCTGTATCTCGCCCGGCCTAACCTCCCGCCGGGGCTTCCGCCGTAAGGCGACATATCCGGACAAAGGTAACAAAAAGCGAGGGATATTTTTACATTTTTTTATTATTTTTTTTGATTACATTTGTAGACCGAAACAATCGATCCGTACATGGAATACAAAATCGGAAAAGAGGCCCGCTGCGCCGTGATCGGCTACGGCAGCTGGGCGACGGCCATCGTGGGGCTGCTCGCCGCGAACGAAGCCCGCGTAGGCTGGTACGTCCGCAATCCCGAAGTGCTCGAAGGACTGCTCGGCGAAGGCCGCAACCCCCGCTATCTGAGCGACGTGGAGTTCGACCGCCGGCGCATCGCCCCCTCCGACGACCTCGACGAGGTGGTCCGCGAAGCCGACATCGTCATTCTGGCCACTCCGTCGGCCTACCTCAAGACGTTCCTCGAACCGCTGACGGTCTCGCTGCAGGACAAATTCGTCGTCTCGGCCATCAAGGGCATCGTTCCCGGCGACTACAAGACCATCGTCGAATACGTCCACGACCGCTACGACCTGTCGTACAAACAGATCGGCATCATCACCGGCCCGTCGCACGCCGAGGAGGTCTCGCGCGGCAAGCTCTCCTACCTCACGGTGGTCTGCACCGACCCGGAGAACGCCCAGATGCTGGGCGAGAAATTCGCCACGGACTACATTCACCTGAGCTACTCGACCGACCTGTACGGCATCGAGTACGCCGCCATCCTGAAAAACATCTACGCCCTCTCGGTCGGCATCGCCGTCGGGCTGGGTTACGGCGACAACTTCCTCGCGGTGCTGATCGCCAACAGCGCCGGAGAGATGCGCCGTTTTCTGGAAGAGAGCTACCCGGCCGAGCGCGACACGCTGGTGTCGGGCTATCTGGGCGACCTGCTGGTGACCTGCTACTCGGTCTACAGCCGCAACCGGCGGCTGGGACTGCTCATCGGCCACGGCTGCACGGTCAAAAGCGCCCTCAACGAAATGACGATGGTCGCCGAAGGCTACTTCGCCGCCGACTGCATCCGTCACATCAACGCCCGCCACAAGATCGAAATGCCGATCGCCGAAATGGTTTACAACGTGCTCTACCAAGGGGCTTCGGCGCGCAAGTGCATGAAAGAACTGACATCCAAATTAATTTGACAATAACATGGAAACTCTGAAATTAGACATCTCCAAAACGGGCGTTGCGGTTTCGGCCGCAATGCAGGCCAAGGCGCAGGCGGCCAACGCCCTGCTCGAATCGGGCAAGGGCGCCGGCAGCGACTTCCTCGGCTGGGTGCACCTGCCCTCGTCGATCACGCCCGACCGGATCGAAGCCATCGAGAAGCAGGCCGCGAAGCTCCGCGAGAAGGCCGAAGTGATCATCTGCATCGGCATCGGCGGCTCGTATCTGGGCGCCAAGGCCGTGCTCGAAGCCATGAGCGATTCGTTCAAGTTCCTGCACAAGAAGCGGACGGAACCCGTCGTGGTGTTCGCAGGCCAGAACATCTCGGAGGATTACACCCACGAACTGCTCGAAGCCGTGAAGGAGTACTCGATCGCCACGATCGTCATCTCCAAGTCGGGAACCACGACCGAACCGGCCATCGCCTTCCGCCTGATCAAAGCCGAGATCGAAAAGCGTTACGGCAAGCAGGAAGCCGCCGAGCGCATCGTGGCCATCACCGACAAGGCGCGCGGCGCGCTGAAGACGCTCGCCGACAACGAGGGCTACCCGACGTTCGTCATTCCCGACGACGTGGGCGGACGCTTCTCGGTGCTGACTCCCGTGGGCCTGCTGCCGCTGGCGGCCGCCGGCGTGGACATCGCCGCACTGGTGCGCGGCGCGCAGGAGATGGAGCGCGCGACGGCCGACGGCACGCCGTTCGAAAAGAACCCGGCGGCAGTTTACGCAGCCGTGCGCAACGAGCTGTACGAAGGCGGCAAGAAGATCGAGATTCTCGGCTCCTACGAGCCCAAGCTCCAATACATCAACGAGTGGTGGAAACAGCTCTACGGCGAGAGCGAAGGCAAGGACGGCAAGGGCATCTTCCCGGCCAGCGTGACGCTGACGGCCGACCTGCACTCGATGGGACAGTATATTCAGGACGGCGAACGCACGCTGTTCGAGACGATCATTTCGGTCGCCGAACCCGCCGGCAAGGTAGTCGTCGAAGCCGACGGAGAGAATCTCGATGGCCTCAACTTCCTCGCAGGCAAGCGCATTTCGGAGATAAACCGCATGGCCGAGCTGGGCGTGCAGCTGGCCCACGTGGACGGCGGCGTCCCGAACATCCGCATCGAGATTCCGCAGATCGACGCGCATGCCGTCGGCTCGCTGCTCTACTTCTTCGAGCGCGCCTGCGGCATCAGCGGCTACATCCTCGGCGTCAATCCGTTCGACCAGCCCGGCGTGGAGGCGTACAAGAAGAATATGTTCGCCCTGCTGGACAAACCCGGCTACGAAGAGGCTTCGAAAGCCATCAAGGCACGGCTGTAACAGTCGCACATAAGGCAAGAAGGCGGAGTCTCCGGACTCCGCCTTTTTATTTTGCCCGAATCTACCGGGGCCGTCCATGAAAAACAGCTTCCCGTTGGCACAAAAAATGCTTCCGGAAATTTATTCCACCGTCGATATGATTATGAAAGGACGTCCGTTATTGGTTCTGCTGCTGTTCGCGGCATCGGCAGTCATCCTCGCAGGGATGTACTACGCCGCGACGCGCGAGGGAACGACGACACGGCAGGACAAATGGGCCGGCGTGCTGTCGGACCTCGACGCATGCAGCCGCCGCAAGCACGTCAAATCGGCACAGTACGACCATTTCGCGGGCATCGCCCGGCAAGAGCGGGAGCACGACGCCGAACGGCTGTTCCGGGCCATGGCCCACGCCGAGCGACTTCAGGAGTACAACTGCGCCAACGCCATCGTCCGGCTCGGCGGCCGCTACGCACCGCCGGAGCGAGTCACCGTCTTCCACGGCACGACCGACGACAACCTGCGCCGGAGCATCGACTTCGCACGCCGTCCGCCGGAGGGGCTGCATGCAGACGACATCGAGCGCGCCCTGCAAAGCGGCAACCGCTATGCGGCCCGCGTGCTGATCTGGGCGAGGTCCGGGGACATGCGGCATCTGGCGCTGATGGAGACCTGCCGCCGCCGGCTGGCGGCCAACAGACCTGCGGGCACACAGGGCAACATCGCCGGCAGGAGGGCAAATAATGGCACGGCAGGCGCCCCGGCGAACGGGACGGCCCGCGCTTCAGGACGCGGAACAGCAGAAGGTTCGGAAAACAGTCGGCCGGACGCTACGGCAGACAACGCCCCGAAAGGCTATCTGGTCTGTCCGACCTGCGGCAACATCTATCCGGCGGGGTGCAGCGATTCCTACTGCCCCTGCTGCCTGACCGACGGGCGGAGGTTCGTCGCGTTCGAAGATTGACGCGCCACCGAATCCGGATTTTCACACGCCTTTCGCGAGCCGCGCGACCGAATCGGCAAGAGAGGATTCCCAGCGCGCGTCGCATCCGAACCGCCCGACATGGATCAGGGGCTTGGTTTTGCCGTGGAAATCGCTGCCGCAGGTCATCAAGGCCCCACGGCGCCGGACCAGCGGCGCGAAATAGGCGATCTGCCGATCATCGTGGTAATTATTGAAAACTTCCAATCCCTCGGCCCCGCGCTCCAGCAACTTCTCGACGATACGCTCCCGGCCCCGCAGATTGAGTCCGGGATGCGCGACCACCGGCACGCCCCCGTTGTCGCGAACCAGCTCGACGGCGTCGCGGAAGTTCATATATTCCATCGGGACGAAAGCGGGCCTGCCCTGCGCGCCGAAGTCGAGGTAAAAGTTGATATAGGGCATATCTCCGCGCACGCCGCCCTCCCGGTAGGGAGCCAGCAGCGGCGTATCGCACGCGGCGTCGGAGAGCATCACTTCGGCGATCAGCTCCATCGTCGGCAGTTTGCCCGCCGCGGCGGCCAGCACGGCCTGCTCATCGACGGCGAAGCCCAGCCGACGGAGCTTCCCGACCGTCTCGCCGAACGACGCCATGACCTTGGCGGCGACGGTCTCTTCCAGCGCACGGAAATCGGGAGACTTCCAGTCGATGCCATAGCCCAGCAGATGCAGGTCCGTACCCTCGAAGCTGCAATCGATCTCGATACCCGGCACAAACTCCAATCCGGCGTGCAAAGCCCCGTCGCAGGCTTCGTCCAGCCCCCGCACGGTGTTATGGTCCGTCAAGGCGAAGAGGTCAACGCCCCCGGCGGCGCATTTGCCGACGATGTCGGCGGGACGGAACTCTCCGTCGCTGCTGTATTGCGAATGAATATGTAAATCGGCACGAATCATAAGCTACAATTATTACGGGCGCCCCTTTCAGGAATATAAAGATAAGGACAAACGGCCGCAAAACAAAATCCGCCCCGGACGGGCTTGCCGTTCGGGGCGGACCGTATCGTCCTGAGGCGGGAAACTACTCCTCCTCGACCTCCTTCATGTTGTGGTAAACGTTGGTCACGTCGTCGTCCTCTTCGAGTTTCTCGACGAGTTTCTCGATCGACTCGCGGCCTTCGGCGTCCAGTTCCTTCGTATCGGTGGGCAGGTAAACCGACTCTCCCGACACGATCTCGTACCCCTTGTCGTCAAGCCATTTCTGAATGGCGCCGAACGACTCGTAGGGGGCGTAAACCGTAACGCCGTCCTCTTCGGGATAGAACTCGTCCACGCCCAGATCGATCATCTCCAGTTCGAGCTCCTCCATATCGACGCCTTCGGCCGGGCGGAACTTAAAGACGCACTTGTGGTCGAACATGAACGCCACGCTGCCGCTGTTGCCCAGCGTACCGCCGCATTTGTTGAAATACATGCGCACGTTGGCCACGGTGCGGTTGGTGTTGTCGGTCGCGGTCTCCACGAGGAATGCGATGCCGTGCGAGCCGTATCCTTCGTAGATGACCTCTTTGTAATCGGCGGCATCTTTCTCGGTGGCGCGCTTGATGGCGCGTTCGACGTTCTCCTTGGGCATGTTCTCGGCCTTGGCATTCTGCATCAGAATACGCAGACGGGTGTTGCCCGAAGGATCGGGTCCGGCGGCCTTGACCGCGATCTCGATCTCTTTTCCCAGTTTGGTGAACGTGCGGGCCATATGTCCCCAACGCTTCATTTTACGCGCTTTGCGATACTCAAAAGCTCTTCCCATATGAATTTTTCGTTATTATTTTTCGTTCGTGGTGCAAAGGTATAAAATTAAGAATTAAAAATTAAGAATTACGGCCAAAATTTATTATGCGCGGCGCGTATGCGGATTTTGGGATATTTGTGTAATTTTGCGCAGCACTAAATCCGGTAATTATGGAAATCAAAAGCAGATTCGACCATTTCAACATCAACGTCACCGACCTCGGACGCAGTCTCGAATTTTACGACAAGGCGCTGGGCCTGAAAGAAACAGACCGCAAGGAAGCGGGCGACGGAAGCTTCATACTGGTTTATCTGGGCGACGGGCAGACGGGATTCCGCCTCGAACTGACATGGCTGCGCGACCACGCCGGAGCCTATGAACTGGGCGAAAACGAGAGCCATCTCTGCATGCGCGTGGCGGGCGACTACGACGCCGTCCGCGAATACCACCGCGCCATGGGCTGCATCTGTTACGAGAATCACGACATGGGGCTTTATTTCATCAGCGATCCCGACGACTACTGGATCGAGGTGCTGCCCGTAAAATAAGCGGAATACCCATACGGCGTCATCCCGCGCCGCCGGCCGAAGCTGCGGCGCGCGAAACGGCGCAAAACCGCAGCGCATGCGACCCGAAGGGCGGCGGCGCGTCAAAACAAACACCTATGCAAAACAACACCGAATTGCAGCGGGAGGCCGACGAGGCGGTCCGCGTAATGAAAGCGGGAGGCATCATCCTCTACCCCACCGACACGGTCTGGGGGCTGGGCTGCGACGCGACCAACGCCGAAGCCGTGGAGCGCATCTACAAACTCAAACGGAGCGAAAACAAAAAGTCGATGCTCGTGCTGTGCGCGTCGGCCGACATGGTCGTGCGCTACGTAAACAAGGCTCCCGGCATCGCGTTCGAGGTCATGGAGCTGGCGACCAGCCCGCTGACGGCGATCCTTCCGGGAGCGGCCGGCGTCGCCGAGAACCTGATTCCCGAAGAGCGGACGCTCGGCGTGCGGATTCCCGACCACGAATTCTGCCGCCGGATACTGCGGGGGCTGGGGCGGCCCGTGGTCTCGACCTCGGCCAACATTTCGGGCGAGGCGACGCCCGCAGGACTCGCCGAAGTGTCGCGCGAGATCATCGACGGCGTCGATTTCGTCGTCAATCCCCGCTTCGAGGGCAAGCCCACGAAAAAGGCGTCGTCGATCATCGCCTTCGGCGAGGGCGGCGAAGTGAAAATCATACGCGAATAACACACATGGCAAAAACGTTGGAAACCTTCATCCAGAAGCGCTTCTCGGACGTCGATCCGTTCCAGCATGTGAACAACGTCTCGCAGCAGATGTATTTCGACGTGGGAAAAATGGAGTATTACGAAAAGATACTCGGCGACGAGGTGCTGCTCGGCGATCTGCGCATCGTCACCGTCTCCACTTCGACCTCGTACATGGATCAGATCCGCCTGCACGACAGGGTGCGCGTCACGACCACCTGCGAGAAGATCGGCAACAAAAGCCTCACGCTCTTCCAGCGGCTGCTCGCCGGCGACCGGGTGTGCAGCGAGAGCCGCTCGGTGATGGTCGCATTCGACTTCTCGCGGCAGCAAAGCATGCCCGTGCCCGATGCGTGGCGCGAACGCCTGCTGGCGGACTAGGCCCGCAGTTTCCCGTCGCTGCCCACGGGCGGCAGTCCGTGGCGGACGTAATACTTATAGCCGATCACCACCAGCACCACGCCTGCGAAGATGAAGACAAGGGCCACGACGTTGGCCGTGTCGAAGACGGCCTGACCGCGGACGATGGCCAGAATTCCGGCGGTCACCGGCTGGATATAGCGGTAGAGCGCCGTATGGACCGAGGTGAGTTTCTCCGTACCCCGGTACAGCAGGTACATGGGCAGGACCGTGCCCAGAATCAGGATATAGGCCAGTTCGGCCTGCGCCTGAAGGGGCAGTTTCAGGAACTGCGTATGGGCGATGTATTTCCAGAAGAATGGCGCCGTCACGGCCAATCCGATGATGTAGTACCACCCCATCACCACCAACGTTCCCAGCCGTTCGAGCTGGGGTTTGATAATCACCGTATTGATGGCGATCGCCACCACGGCCACCAGCACCAGTGCGTTGCCGTAGGCGCGGCTGCCGTGGGTGAGCACGAACCCGTGGTCGAAGAGCAGGACGGCGGCGCCGATCAGGGCGCAGACGACGCCCACGACCCGCGCCCTGATGTATTTGTGCGGGTGCATCAGGTGGTCCGTGATCAGCGTCACGGCGGGACCGAGGGTCGAGATGATCGAAGCGTCGATGGGCGAGGTGTAGGACGATCCCCACAACAGCATGTACATCCAGCCGTAGACAATCAGCATCGTGACGATCAGGATATTGCCCGCGTCGCGCCAGCGGATGCGGAACGACTGCTTCGAGAAGAGCGCGAAGGGAATGAAGAACACCGCCGCCGAAAGGACCTGAAGCATGAATATCTGCTGGAAGTCCAGATAATTGCGCGTAAGGGAGACATAGAACGAAAAGTTCGCTCCGAAAAAGAGGTTGGCAAATACCAGATCGATATTGTAACGCGTTTTGCTCACGGGAATTCCGAGGGGCAATTATTACACCAAATTTTACCTATATTTGCCGCGTCAATCCCGCAATGACATGGACAAAGGAAAACTGAAAGGCCACGCGGCTCTCTGGGTCGCAAATCTCGTCTGGGGCCTCAACGCGCCGATCGGCAAGAGCGTGCTCTGGTCGGAGAGCAATCCCGGCGGGGTCAGTCCGTTCGCACTGAGCGTCTACCGCATGCTGGGCGCCTGCCTGCTATTCTGGAGCGTTTCGTTTTTCCTGCCCCGCGAGAGAGTCGCACGGCGCGACATCGTGCTGCTGCTCTTCGCGTCGGTGTTCGGCATCCAGCTCAACCAGATGCTTTTCCTCTGGGGGCTGTCGCTCACCTCGCCCATCGACTCGTCGATCATCGCCACGGTGGTCCCCGTACTGACGATGGTGCTGGCGACGCTGTTCCTGCGCGAGCCGATCAC
>ERZ834382.227-NODE-227-length-82480-cov-14.702517_pt1 | contig 82480 bp, 80 predicted proteins | sample MGYA00519692_ERZ834382 | MGnify/ENA primary metagenome ERZ834382 (study PRJEB31850, sample SAMEA3708751) | human gut metagenome | biome: human gut; feature: human-associated habitat; material: faeces | place: China | collected 2014 ...
CCAAGAAAAAAGGTGTTTGCATGGGTATTGTCACCCACGCAAACACCTTTTATACCGCTTTGGAAAATTACTTGATGCTGAAAAATGCGTCCTTACCGGGATACTGCGCCACGTCGAACAGCTCGTCCTCGATACGCAGCAGCTGGTTGTACTTCGCAACGCGGTCGGTGCGGCTCGGAGCACCGGTCTTGATCTGACCGGCGTTGACGGCCACGGAGATGTCCGCGATCGTGGTGTCCTCGGTTTCGCCGGAGCGGTGAGACACGACAGCCGTCCAGCCGGCGCGGTGCGCCATCTGGATCGCGTCGAGTGTCTCGGTCAGCGTACCGATCTGGTTGAGCTTGATGAGCACTGCATTGGCCGCGCCGAGCTCGATGCCCTTCTTGATGCGCTGAACGTTCGTGACGAACAGGTCGTCGCCGACGAGCTGGATCTTCTTGCCGAGGCGATCCATGAGCATCTGCCAGCCTTCCCAGTCATCCTCGGCCATGCCGTCCTCGAGGGAGATGATCGGGTACTTCTCAACAAAATCAGCGTACATATCGACCATCTGCTCGCGGGTCATGACGATGCCGCGCTTCGGCAGGTGGTAGCAGCCGTCCTCCGCGTTGAACCACTCGGAGCAGGCGCTGTCGATGGCGATCATGAAATCGTCATACGGCTTGTAGCCGGCAAGCTCGATGGCCTTGACGAGTGCCTTGAGCGCGTCTTCGTCGCTGTCGAGGTTCGGAGCGTAGCCGCCCTCGTCGCCCACGCCGGAGGCCGGAACGACCTTCTTGAGCACGTGGAACACTTCTGAGCACATACGCAGCGCCTCGGCGAAGCTCTTGGCGCCGACGGGCATGATCATGAACTCCTGAATGTCAACGTTGCTGCCGGTAGCGTGTGCGCCGCCGTTGAGCACGTTCATCATCGGCACGGGCAGCGTCTTGGCGTTGCAGCCGCCGATGTAGTTATACAGGCTCTGGCCGGTCGCCAGCGCGCCGGCCTTCGCACACGCGAGGGACACGCCGAGGATGGCATTGGCGCCGAGACGGGTCTTGTTCGGAGTGCCGTCCAGCTCGATGAGCAGCTTGTCGATGGAGGTCTGGTCGAGGACGTTCATGCCCTGCAGCGCCTCAGCGATCTCGACGTTGACGTTCTCAACTGCCTTGAGCACACCCTTGCCGAGGTAACGGCTCTTATCGCCGTCGCGCAGCTCGCAAGCCTCGTAGATACCGGTGGAAGCGCCGGACGGAACGGCAGCGCGGCCAACGGTGCCGTCGTCGAGCGTGACCTCGACTTCCACGGTCGGATTGCCGCGGGAGTCCAGAATCTCTCTGGCGCTTACATCCACAATTTCAAAATAGTCCTTCATGTCATTACTCCTTTATGATTTTTCGATAAGGCTCTCGCCTGTCATTGCGGGTTTCGGCTCGATGTGCATCAGCTCGAGCATGGTCGGTGCGATATCGGAAAGACGGCCCTGCGCGCGCAGCGGCAGCTCTCTGCCGACGAGCACCAGCGGCACGAGATTCGTCGTGTGCGCCGTGTTCGTTGACCCGTCCGGCTCAACCATGCGATCGGCGTTTCCGTGGTCAGCGGTGACGAGCAGCGTATAGCCCATCTCTTCCGCCGCCGCAACGACTTCACCGAGGCAGCGATCCACGCACTCGACAGCCTGAATGGCAGCCGGCATCACGCCCGTGTGGCCGACCATGTCACAGTTGGCAAAGTTACAGACGATCATGTCATACGCACCGGTGCGGATGCGCGCCACAAGCTCGTCCTTGACCTTGACGGCGCTCATCTCGGGGACGAGGTCGTAGGTCGGAAATTCGCGCGGCGACGGGATAAGCACGCGATCCTCGCCGGGATACTGCGTCTCTGTGCCGCCGTTGAAGAAGAACGTGACGTGTGCGTACTTCTCCGTCTCCGCGATGCGCAGCTGGCGCAGGCCGTGTGCACTGACGATCTCGCCGAGCGTGTCGTGCAGCTCCTCGGGCGGGAACGCGATCGGAAGATCGGTGAGCTTCTCGTCGTAGCGCGTCGTGCAGACATAGTGCAGGTCTTGCGCAACGGCCTTGCGCCGGAAGCCGTCAAAATCACTCTGCGTGAGCGCATAGGTCATTTCCCGCGCACGGTCGGGACGGAAGTTCATGAAGATGACACTGTCACCGGAACAGATCTTCCCATCAGGAACACAGACGACGGGCTTGACAAATTCGTCCGTCACACCGGCGGCGTAGCTCGCCTCCATCGCGTGGATGGGGTCGGGATCCTGTACGCCCTCGCCGCAGACCATGGCGTTGTAGCTCGCCTCGATGCGGTCCCAGCGCTTGTCACGGTCCATGCCGTAGAAGCGTCCCTGCAGCGTTGCGATCTTGCCCGTTCCGAGCTCGGCGCAATAGTCATGCAGCTGGCGGACATAGCCCGCGCCGCTCGTGGGCGCAACGTCACGCCCGTCGAGGAAGCAGTGCAGGTAGACGCGCTCGATACCGCGGTCATGCGCCATCTTCACCATGGCGAAGATGTGCCGGATGTGGCTGTGTACGCCGCCGTCGGACAGCAGACCGAGGATGTGCAGCGCCTTACCGTTTGCGGCGTTATCGAGTGCCGCGCCATAGACGGGGTTTTCAAAAAACGAGCCGTCGGAAATGGCGTTGGTGATGCGCGGCAGATCCTGAAACACGACGCGGCCCGAGCCGATGTTCGTGTGGCCGACCTCGCTGTTGCCCATCTGTCCGTCCGGCAGGCCGACGTCCAGCCCGGAGGCAGAGAGCTTCGTGTGCGGCCAGCGCTGCAGGAGGCCGTCCATCACCGGCGTTTTGGCCATATAGATGGCGTTTCCCGCATTCGGCTCGCCGATGCCATAGCCGTCAAGAATGATGAGGGCAACTTTCTCGTTGCTCATTCGCAGGCTCCCTGCGCTGTCGCGGCAATAATCTTCGAGAAATCGACCGGCTTGAGCGACGCACCGCCGATGAGGCCACCGTCGATGTCCGGCTGTGCCAGCAGCTCGGCTGCGTTGCCCGCGTTCATCGAGCCGCCGTAGAGGATGCTGATCGCCTTGGCCGTGTCGGCGTCATAGAGCTTGGCGAGCGTGGCGCGGATAGAGGCGCAGACCTCCTGTGCCTGTGCGCTCGTGGCGGTGTTGCCGGTGCCGATGGCCCACAGGGGCTCATAGGCGATGACGCAGCGCACTGCCTGCTCCGCCGTCAGGCCGGAGAAAGCGGCCGCGACCTGATAGGCAACATAGGTCTCGGTCAGGTCATGCTCACGCTGCGCAAGGCTCTCGCCGACGCAGATGATCGGGATGATGTGATTCTCCAGCAGGATCTTCGTCTTTGCGTTGACCTGCAGATCGGTCTCGCCGTGATAGCTGCGGCGCTCACTGTGACCGACGATGCAGTACTGGGCGCCGAGATCGCTGAGCTGCTCGGCGGACACCTCGCCGGTGTACGCACCGTGCTGATGCTCGGACACATCCTGCGCGCCGACGCCGAGAGCGCAGCACTGACCTGCAGCCTCCAGCGCACCGATCAGCGGGTACGGGGCACAGATGACCACGTCACAGCAGCGTTCAGCCGGAAGATTCGCCTGCAGCTCCTGCGCGAAAGCCGGGATCTCGGCCACGCGCTTATTGAGCTTCCAGTTACCGGCGATGATTGCTTTTCTCTCTTTGATGTTCATATCCTTATTTCCTTTCCAACGCTTACTTATCCAGCAGGCACGCAACGCCCGGCAGCTCCTTGCCCTCAAGGAACTCCAGCGAAGCGCCGCCGCCGGTGGAAATGTGCGTCATCTTATCGGCGAAGCCGAGCTTCTCGACCGCAGCCGCCGAATCGCCGCCGCCGACGATCGTGACCGCTCCGGACTCTGCCAACGCTGCCGCGACGGATTCCGTGCCGGCGGCAAAGGCCGGGAACTCAAACACGCCCATCGGTCCGTTCCAGACGACCGTTCCGGCGCCCTTGACGGCCTCCGTGAACAGCTGGATTGTTTCCGGGCCAATGTCAAGGCCCATCCAGTCGGCCGGAATGGCATTGGTCGGCACGACCTTGCGCGCGCAATCGGCGGCAAACTGATCCCCGGCCATAGTGTCAACGGGCAGCAGCAGCTTCACGCCACGCTCCTTCGCCTTCCGGATCATCTCGAGCGCATAGTCCATTTTGTCAGCCTCGAGCAGAGACGTGCCGATCTCACCGCCCTGCGCCTTGACGAACGTGTAGGCCATGCCGCCGCCGATGATGATCGTGTCGGCCTTTTCCAGGAGGTTATTGATGACGCCGATCTTATCCGACACCTTCGCGCCGCCGAGGATGGCGACGAACGGGCGCTTCGGATCTTCCAGCGCCTTGCCCATGACGGACAGCTCTTTCTCGATCAGCAGACCGGCATATGCGGGCAGATAAGCCGCGACGCCGGCAGTGGAAGCGTGTGCGCGGTGCACCGTACCGAACGCATCGGAGACATAAAGCTCAGCCATGCTCGCGAGCTCTTTTGCGAATTCGGGATCATTTTTCTCCTCGCGGGGATCAAAACGCAGGTTCTCCAGCAGCAGAAGCTGACCCGGCTGCAGTGCGGCTGCCTTGGTCTTGGCGTCCTCACCGACGATATCCTTGGCAAAGAGCACGTCCATACCAAGCAGCTCTGTCAGGCGCTTGGCCACCGGCGCGAGCGTGAGGCTTTCCTTCCACGTGCCCTTCGGCTTGCCGAGGTGCGAGCAGGCGATCACAGCGGCGCCGTGATCGAGCAGGTAGCGGATCGTCGGCAGTGCGGCCACAATGCGCTTGTCGCTCGTGATCTCACCGGTCGTCTTGTCCTGCGGGACATTGAAGTCGCAGCGCAGGAGCACTTTTTTTCCGGAAAGCGGGACGTCCTTGACGGTCTGTTTGTTGTAGTTCATCTTGCTTCCTCCTGGTTTATGATTTCACACGGGTGTATGATATGGTATTCAAAGATCCAGATCGATCTGTCCGAGCAGGTTCTGCTGACGCAGCGCCTCATAGCACAAGATCGCCGCAGAGTTGGACAGATTCAGGCTGCGCGCCTCCGCGCGCATGGGGATACGCAGGCAGTGGTCGGCATAGCGCTCACGCAGCCACTCGGGCAGGCCCTTTGTCTCCTTACCGAACATGAGCGTCACCTTTGGCGCAGAGAGATCGGCGTCGGCATAGCTCACCTTTGCCTTTGTCGTGAGCAGCCAGAGATTTTCATCACCATTTTTGGCGAAGTACTCGTCGATGTTCTCATACACCGAGATATCGACCAGATGCCAGTAGTCAAGTCCGGCGCGCTTGACGGCGCGGTCGGAAATATCAAACCCGAGCGGTTTGATCAGGTGCAGCCGCGAACCCGTGCAGGCACAGGTACGCGCAATGGCGCCGGTGTTGTTCGGGATCTCCGGCTCCACCAAAACGATATCTACCATAATGCTTCCTCTTCGTTATTTTTTTCAAATTCGCAGCCGATTATATCTCTGTTATTGTATTACTTTGCCGCTTTTTTTGCAATCTCCCTTTTAAATAAAGCTGTCACTGGAAATCGCTGCATTTCTGAACTTTTCGTGAAACATGCCGAAGACCATTGCATAATGGATGAAAAAACTTTATAATATCCACAGAATCTATCGATTTCACGCAAGATTCTATGCGTGGGAGGTACTATGACGCAACTTTGTTCCGTCTGTCCGCGCGGATGCGGTGTTGACCGCGCAGGCGGACAATTGGGCTTTTGTGCAGTTCCGGATGCACCCATGGTGGCGCGCGCAGCGCCGCATTTCGGTGAGGAACCGTGCATATCCGGCACACGCGGCAGCGGCGCGGTCTTCTTCTCCGGCTGCTGCCTGCGGTGCGTATTTTGCCAGAACCGCGACATCAGCTGCGGCGAACACGGAAAAGAGATCACCGTCGCGCAGCTCCGCGCTATTTTTTTGCGCCTACGGGACGAAGGTGTGCACAACATCAACCTCGTTACCCCCAGCCACTACACGCCGCAGATCGCCGAGGCGCTCACTGGTCTGTCCCTTGGCATCCCGGTCGTGTGGAACAGCTCGGGCTACGAGTGTGTGGAGTCGCTGCGTATGCTCGAGGGGCTCGTGCAGGTATACCTGCCGGACATGAAATACGCCCTGTCCGGACCGGCAGCACGCTACTCCGCCGCCGCGGATTATCCGCAGGTCGCCCGCGCCGCCATTCTGGAAATGTACCGTCAGACCGGACCGTTCCGGCTCGATGGCGACGGCATGCTTCAGCGCGGCGTGCTCATCCGGCATCTCATCTTGCCGCAGCAGGGCGAAAACACCCGCCGCGTCATCGACTGGGTCGGGCAGACGTTTGCGCCCGGGCAGGTGCTCTTCAGTCTCATGAGCCAGTACACGCCCGTCGGCGATCTGGCGCAGTGGCCGGAGCTGCAGCACCCCGTCTCCCCCGCACTCAACGATGCCATGTACGAATACCTGATGGACAGCCCCATCACAGACGGTTTCTATCAGGATCTCGATGCCGCGACCGACGACATGATCCCGGCGTTTGACGGCACGGGCGTTTCAGCAGCAAATCCATCAATACAGTAAAGATATATGATATATGGAGGTACCCTCATGGAGTACAAAGAGATTCTCGAAAGCGCACGCACTTGTATCGGCCCGTACTGCAAGGCCTGCCCGGTGTGCAACGGCAAGGCCTGCGGCAACCAGGTCCCCGGCCCCGGCGCAAAAGCGCCCGGCAACGGCTTCACCCGCAACTACGATGCGTGGCAGAAGATCTGCGTCAACATGGACACCATCTGCCCGAACGAGCCGGTCGACACGGCTGTGGAGCTGTTCGGCACCATGTACCGCTACCCGTTTTTTGCAGCCCCGCTCGGCGCGATGAAGATGCACTACGGCGACAAGTACAACGACCGTGAATATAACAGCATCCTCGTCAATGCCTGCGCCGACAGCGGCATCGCCGCTTTCACCGGTGACGGTGTGGATGCCGCGGTGTTCCAGGGCGCGATGGAAGCCATCCGCGCAGCCGGCGGTGTCGGCGTGCCGACGATCAAGCCGTGGAGCCAGCAGCTGGTTTTTGAGAAGCTCGATCTGGCCAGAACCAGCGGCTGCAAGGCCGTCGCCATGGATATTGACGGCGCGGGCCTCCCCTTCCTGAAAAATCTGACGCCGCCGGCCGGCAGCAAGTCCGTGCAGGAGCTGACAGAGATCATCCGCTACGCCGCCATGCCGTTCATCGTCAAGGGCGTCATGACCGTGCGCGGCGCGCAGAAGGCCGCCGAGGCCGGCGCCGCAGCGATCATCGTCTCGAACCACGGCGGCCGCGTGCTCGGCCAGACCCCGGCCACTGCGGAGGTTCTCGCTGAGATCGCCGACGCCGTCGGCGGCAGCATGAAGATCTTCGTGGACGGCGGCATCCGCACCGGCACGGATGTGTTCAAGGCGCTGGCGCTCGGCGCGGACGCCGTGCTCATCGGGCGTCCGTTCGTGCCAATGGTCTACGGCGACGGCGCGCAGGGCGTAGCGACGTACATCGAAAAGATCGGCAGCGAGCTGCGCGACACGATGGCCATGTGCGGCGTGCACACGCTCGGCGAGATCACGCGCGACTGCGTGCGTGTGCTCTGAGGCAAAACAACATACAAAAACCGAGGGAGCTACTCCCTCGGTTTTTTCTGTGTCTCAATCGTCCCAGACCATGGTCGCAAAGTAGTCCTCCGGCGTCTCGGCGCGGCGGATCAGGCGCGTGGAACCGTCCGGCTGCAGCAGCACCTCTGCGCAGCGGAGCTTGCCGTTGTAGTTGTAGCCCATGGCAAGGCCGTGTGCACCGGCATCATGGATGACAAGCAGATCGCCGATGTCGATGCCCGGCAGTATCCGGTCGACGGCAAACTTGTCATTGTTCTCACACAGACCGCCAACAATGTCGTACTTGTGGTCGCAGGGCGCGTCCTCCTTGCCCATGACCGTGATATGGTGATACGACCCGTACATGGCCGGACGCATCAGGTCACATGCGCAGGCATCCGTGCCGATGTACTCCTTGTAGATGTGCTTTTCGTGGATTGCGCGCGTCACGAGATGACCGTACGGCGCGAGCATAAATCGGCCGAGTTCGCTGTACAGCGCCACATCACCCATGCCGGCCGGCACAAGGATCTCCTCATATGCCCTGCGCACGCCTTCACCGATGACAGCGATGTCATTGGCCGGCTCATCCGGCCGGTACGGGATACCGACGCCGCCGGAGAGGTCAATGAACGTGATATGGCACCCGGTCTCCTGCTGCAGCTCCGCCGCCAGCCGGAAAAGCATACGCGCCAGCGCTGGATAGTATTCGTTTGAGAGCGTATTGGAAGCCAGAAATGCATGAATACCGAACTCCTCCGCGCCCTTTGCCTTGAGCAGCCGGAACGCCTCAGCGATCTGCGCACGGGTCATGCCGTACTTGGCATCGCCGGGATTGTCCATGACCTGAAAGCCTTCACGTGTCTCACCGAGCGAGAACGTGCCGCCGGGGTTGAAGCGGCAGCCGATCTTCTTCGGGATATAGCCAATCGCGCGTTCCAAAAAGTCCACGTGTGTGAGATCGTCCAGATTGATGACTGCACCCAGCTTTGCCGCCAGCCGGTAATCCTCGGCCGGGGTCTCATTGGAAGAGAACACAATATGCTCACCGACACAGCCGATGCGTTCGGCCATCATCAGCTCCGTGAGCGATGAACAGTCGCATCCGCACCCCTCCTCCTGCAGAACCTTCATAATTGCAGGCGTAGGCGTCGCTTTCACCGCGAAATACTCGCGAAAGCCCGGATTCCATGAGAAAGCAGCGTTCAGGCGGCGGGCATTTTCCCGGATCCCCTGTTCGTCATAGATGTGAAACGGTGTGGGATACTGCGCTGCAATTTGCTCCAGCTGTGCTGCGGAGACAAACGTTTTTTTCATTGGAATTCCTCCCTGCGAAAACTGAAATTGCACCCATTGTAGGAGCCGCTCGAGTCCATGTCATGAAGGCAAAAACACTTTTGCCGTTCCATGCACACGCACTGCAAAATTGTCTGTCCGCTCCGTCGTTTTGCCCGGAACGGATAAATCTTCTCTCAAATATCGTCGAGTGTCTCCGTCTCCACCGGCTGCGCCGCCTCGACAAAGCGCACCTGCAGCACCGCCTGCGGCCAATTGACCGAAATGGCAGCCGCTCGAGCGCGCGCATGCGCCGCTGCATCAATCTGTGTACACAGGTCAGTCAGCATCTCGCGCGTCAGATAGCCGCCGCGCCAGTGAAACACAAGACCCGGCTGCTTTTTGCGCAGCGCCTGATCGACCCGGCGCGCAGCCTCCTCCGGCTTTGTCCACGACAGATGCTGGAGCTTATAGTAAAACTGCCCGCCATCCGTACAGGCCGGCGCCGGATACAGAAGCTTACGGTGGTCTCGGAAAATCTTCGTGTCGTCCAGATTGAAATAGTCATAGCGCAGTACGCCGTGCTTGCTGAGAGAATTGTCAAATGTGGCGTCCAGATGATAGCACTGTCCGCCGAGCTGCACGATGTTCCACGCGTGCAGATAGCGATCCCCGTTGGCACGGTCGCGGTCGCTGACGGCGATCATACACGGCAGGCCAAGCCCGTCGCACAGGAGCTTGACCGTTTTGGCCATGCCCTCGCAGACACCGACGCCGTTGGTCAGCGGGCCGATGACCTCGTGCGAATACGGCTTTTCAAGCTTATCGTAGCGAACGTTTTCCACAATGAAATCATGGATCGCGCGCTCCTGCTCCGCCGGTGGCAGGCTGCGCAGCGGACGCAGCAACCGTGCCGTGCGCGCCTCAATTGCCTGCCGGTGCTCACGGATGCGCTTTTTTTCAAAGCGATACTCGGGGCAAAAGTCCACGAACTCCGCCTCGGGCACAGCGCGGCACGAAAAACCGACGGCGTAGAAGATCTCCGGATGATCCAGCCGCAGCTGGAAAAAGAGTGTGCCGAGCGTCTCCATCGTGAGGCGAGGAATGCGCGCCGACGGCGCAAGCTCCCGCAGGCAGGTCAGCATACCGTGATACGCCGCGCGCTCCGGCGGCGGAAGCTGCTGATAATAATATTGCGGATGCAGCTGCATAGTCACTGCGCTCCTTTCGTCTGGTCGGCACGGGGGCTGACCTGAAACCGTTTTTTATACGCCCGTGAAAACGCGGAGTAGTCATGGTACCCGCACTGATAGCAGGCATCCGTCGTGCGCATGCCCCGGGCGATCAGGTCGCGCGCCACGCGCAGGCGTTTGTCCGTGAGGTAGCCGTGGATTGTAAAGCCGGTCTCGGCACGAAACAGGCGCATCATATAATACTTGCTGAGATAAAAGGTATCCGCGAGGGCATCAATGCTGATGTCCTCGGTCAGGTGCGTGTTGAGGTATTCGAGTATAGCAGCCGTCTTTTCGTTGCAGTGTTCCGAGGGGGCGTAGCTTGACCCGTCGTCATTCAGGCCGCGGCCGAGCATGACCAGCAGCTGCAGCATCTGCGCGCGTGAGAGCAGATCATGTCCGTAGGCCGTGCTTTGCTCCTCCGCCTCGAGCGCGTCCAGTGTGCGCAGCAGTGCAGTACGGCGGTCAGCCTCCGGGCGCAGAACAAAGCTCTCCCCATCTGCCGGCAGATGAAAACAGGCGTCGAGCGCAGACACTGCCGTTGACTGCGCGCGCAGAAAGTCCGGCGATATGTAGAGGATCACGCGCTCATAGCGCTCATTCGGGTCGATCTGCGCTTTGTGGATCGCGCCCTGCCGCACAAGCACCACATCATACGGCCGCAGCACATGTGTGCGCCCTTCGACGATATAGTTTCCGCGCCCGGCCAGAAAGAACACCAGCTTATGAAATTCGTGATAGTGGAAGGCCGTATCCTCAGCCAGCGCACTGCTCAGATGGAACAGACGGTAGTCCTCATGCAGGTATCCCCTGCGCTCATAATCAGTCTGTTGCATAGCTCGCCTCCAAGAAAGCATCTTTTGCAATATATGATAGCATTTTTGTACAATTATTGCAAGAAAAAACTCTATATACTGTCACCAAAGCGCTGTTTCGGCGCAAACTACGCACTGGGAGTGTTGCATTTATGTCCAAGGCAAACAGTTCCAAGTCTTTCTTTAAGACTTACGGATTCCTGATCTTCATGATCTCCGGCATCGTGGCCGGCTGTCTGGTGGGCGCTTTTGCCCCAGATTTCGGCGGCAAGATCAAATTCCTCGGCACGCTGTTCATCAACATGATGTTCTGCGTGGTCGTGCCGATGGTGTTCTGCTCCATCGCCTCCGCCATCGCCAACATGAAGAGCGTCAAGCGCGCCGGCAAGATCATGGGCGTAACCATCGCCACGTTCCTCGTCACTGCTGCCATCGCCGGCATCCTGATGTATATCGTCTGCCGCATCTTCCCGCTCGTGGATGGACACTACACCATCACAGAGGGCGAGATCGGCGACACACTGGGCTTCGGCGACATGATCGTGAACTTCTTTACCAAGCCCGACTTCACGGAGCTGCTGAGCCGCAAGGCCATCCTGCCGCTGATCGTTGCGGCGGTCATCTTTGGCTTCGGCATCCAGATGAACGGCGGTCCGGAAACCAAGACCGCGAAGCTCCTTGAGGACATCACGGGCTGCATCATGAAGACTGTGAAGCTCATCACCTACTATGCCCCCATCGGCTTCTTCGGCTTTTTTGCCGACCTGGTCGCCACTTACGGTCCGGAGCTGGTCGCGGATTACAGCCGCACGCTCATCATCTACTACGTCATGAGCTTTGCCTACATGTTCGTCTTCTTCCCCATCTACGCCCAGTTCGGCGGCGGTAAGGGCGGCGCGAAGATCATGTTCTCCAAGCTGTTCCGTCCGGCAGCCGTTTCCTTTGGCACGTGCTCTTCCGTTGCGACTATCCCGACCAACATGGAGGTCGCGGATGAGACCGGCATTTCCAAGGACGTCACCGACATTGTCCTGCCCATGGGTGCCACCATGCACATGGACGGCTCGGCCATGTCCGCCATCATCAAGGTCGCATTCCTCTTCGGCGTGTTCGGACTGGACTTCACGACGGAAAAGGCCATTCTGGCCATCGTCGTGGCGGTATTCTCCTCCGTCGCCATGAGCGGCATCCCCGGCGGCGGCGGCACGGGTGAGCTTGTGGTCTGCACCATCTTCTTCCCCGATCAGCTGGCCGTTGCTTATCCGATCGCGCTTGCCATCGGCAACCTTGTCGACCCCCCGGCCACCATGGTCAACTCCGCCGGCGACTACGTCGTGTCCTTCATCGTCTCCCGCTATGTAGACGGCAAGGACTGGCTGCAGAAGACCTTCGCAAAGAAGAAGGAAAACGCAGCCATCGAGCAGTAACCCGCTCGGAAATCTGCCAATGTATCAAATTCCTCCCACCCGGAAACACTACGCTGTACCGGATGGGAGGAATTCTTATGCTTGGAAAAGTCGAGATCTGCGGCGTGAACACGGCGGATTTAAAAGTTCTGAGCAGCGATGCCTGCCGCGCGCTGCTCATCCGTGCAAAGCACGGCGACCGTGACGCGCGCGAGCAGCTCATCGCGGGAAACCTCCGGCTGGTGCTGTCCGTGATCCAGAAATTCACCGGCCGCGGCGAGAGTGCGGACGACCTGTTTCAGGTCGGCTGTATCGGGCTGATCAAGGCCATCGACAATTTCGACGCGGAGAACCATGATGTGCGCTTTTCTACCTACGGCGTGCCGATGATCTCCGGCGAGATCCGGCGCTACCTGCGCGACAACAGCCCCATCCGCGTCAGCCGCTCCACGCGCGACACGGCATATCAGGTGCTGCAGGAAAAGGAGCGCCTGACCGCCGCCACCGGCCGCGAGCCGTCACTCGATGAGATTGCAAAGTCGCTCGGTCTGCCGCGGCAGACAGTGGTATTTGCGCTCGATGCGATCAGCGATCCCATCTCCCTCTACGAACCGATCTACACCGACAGCGGCGAGAGCATCTGCGTCATGGACCAGGTCGGCGACACAAAAAATACCGACGAGCAGTGGCTCGAGCGGCTGGCGCTCTCGAGCGCGATGGGCACGCTCAACGCGCGCGAGAAAAAGATCCTCTCTCTGCGCTTTTACGCCGGCAAGACACAGATGGAGGTCGCCGGTGAGATCGGCATCAGTCAGGCGCAGGTGTCACGGCTTGAAAAGCAGGCTATTGGCAAGATCCGCGGCAGCGTCTTCCCCTCATAAGCTGCGGTGCCGCGCCATAAACTGTTACAAAAACGCTGCGGAGGTGTCCCCATGAAATGTTGTCTATCCGACCTGCGATATAAAGAAGTCATCGATCAGAGCACCGGTCAGCGGCTCGGCTACGTCTGCGATGCGGAAATTGACTTGGATGACGGCAAGATCGTGTCGCTCATTGTGCCCGGACAAAAGAAGCTCGGCGGCCTGCTCAGCGGCGACGACGACTACATCCTGCCGTGGGGGTCTATCTCGCGGCTGGGTGAAGATATCATTCTCGCCGAGGTCTCGGGGCAGCAGCCGCGCCGCCGACGCGAAAAGCGCCAGAATCATCTCTGAGCACACGCAAAAAATGCAAAAAACCGGCCAAATCCTCTTGCATTGGCCGGTTTTCTCTGATATAATACCAGAGCATTACGCACGGGAGTGGATGTGCGACCATGTGGTTTCGGCCTGGTCGGGCACAGAAGAAGCTCCCGGAGGTAGCAACTAATTAAAGGAGGAAACAAAAAACTATGGCAGTCGTATCTATGAAACAGCTTCTCGAGGCCGGTGTCCACTTCGGTCACCAGACCCGCAGATGGAACCCGAAAATGGCGGAGTATATCTACTGCGAGCGCAACGGTATCTACATCATCGACCTGCAGAAGACCGTCAAAAAGCTCGAGGAGGCTTACAGCTTCGTGCGCAACCTCGCTGAGAATGGCCAGACCATCCTCTTCGTCGGCACGAAAAAGCAGGCTGCTGACGCTGTGAAGGAAGAGGCTTCCCGCGTCGGTATGTACTACGTCAACGCCCGTTGGCTCGGCGGCATGCTCACCAACTTCAAGACCATGCGCACCCGCATCGACCGTCTGGCTCAGCTCAAGAAGATGCAGGAGGACGGCACCTTCGATATGCTCCCGAAGAAGGAAGTCATGAAGCTGCTCGGCGAGATGGAGAAGCTCGAGAAGTATCTCGGCGGCGTCAAGGAAATGAAGAAGCTCCCCGGCGCTCTGTTCGTCGTTGACCCGCGCAAGGAGCACAACGCCATCGCCGAGGCCCGCAAGCTGCACATCCCGATCGTCGCCATCGTCGACACCAACTGCGACCCGGACGAGATCGATTACGTCATTCCCGCCAACGATGACGCCATCCGCGCCATCCGCCTGATCGCTTCCACCATGGCCAACGCCGTGCAGGAAGGCCGTCAGGGCATCGACGCTGAGGATGCCGCTTCCGAGGAAGAGGCTCAGAAGGTCGAAGAGTAATCGGAAACTGTAAGGGCGGGCCTCGTACCCGCCCTTCTGATAAAAATAACAAAGGAGAAAGAATTATGGCATTTTCTGCTGCTGATGTGAAAAATCTGCGTGAAATGACCGGCGTCGGCATGATGGACTGCAAAAAGGCTCTGACCGCTGCCGATGGCGATATCGATAAAGCCGTGGAATGGCTCCGCGAAAAGGGCCTCGCCGCCGCTCAGAAGAAGGCCGGACGCATCGCCGCCGAGGGCATGGCTTACGCCGTTGACATTGACGGCATCGGTGTGATCATCGAGGTCAATGCCGAGTCCGACTTCGTGGCCAAGAACGACCTGTTTGTGGAGTATGTCAAGGGCGTCGCCGCTGTCATCGCAAAGGAAAACCCGGCCGATCTCGACGCGCTGTATGCCTGCGCTTACGGCAACGGCAAGACCGTGCTCGAGGAGCAGAACGACAAGGTCCTCGTCATCGGCGAGAACATCAAGGTCCGCCGCTTCGCGCGCTACGACACCGGCCTGAGCGTTCCCTATGTCCACATGGGCGGCCGTATCGCCGTGCTCGTCAACCTCGAGACCGAGTCCACCGACGCTGCTGTCATCGAGCTCGGCAAGGATATCGCTATGCAGATCGCGGCTCTGAACCCGACCTACATGGACAAGAGCGACGTCTCCGAGGAGTTCATCGCCAAGGAGAAGGAGATCCGCCTGGCTCAGGCCAAGGAAGATCCGAAGAACGCCAAGAAGCCCGACGCCATCATCGAGAAGATCGTCATGGGCGGCATCGGTAAGTACTTCAAGGAGATCTGCCTGCTGCAGCAGCCGTTCGTCAAGGACGACAAAGTCTCCGTCGAGGATCACATCGCCGCTGTCGCAAAGCAGATCGGTGCCTCCATCAAGCTCGTGGGCTACACCCGCTTTGAGAAGGGCGAAGGCATTGAGAAGCGTCAGGATGACCTCGCTGAGGAAGTCGCCAAGCTCGTAAAGTAAGCTTTTGAGCTGACAATATCGATTTTCCGGTTCCGCAGTTCTATCCGAGCTGCGGAACTTTTTTGCCTTTGGGGAGCCAGCATCCGATTTTCTTCCTATTTACGTCTGTTTCTGGCGGTAGAGTGACTCTACAAAGCAGTAGAGACACATATTTTTGCGTAGAGACTGTAAAAACGGAACGTAGACAGGGAAAAATGACAGTAGGTTGAATTTGCACACCCACGGGTGTATGGATAAAGAGCGCACAATGTGCAGCACTTTGAGCAAAACAAAGGAGCACCCATATGATTCAGATCTTTACCGATACGTCGGCGAACCTGCCGGCCTCATACATTCAGAAATATGCCCTGCGCGTGATCCCGCTGACCTACCTGATCGATGGTGTCGAGGCGCATCAGGACCCGACTGTTGACTTTGACGGCAAGGCCTACTATAACGCAATGCGCAGCGGCACGTCCGTGACGACCGCCATGATCAACATCGCCGGTTTTCTCGAACCGCTGCGTGAGGTGCTTGCGGCCGGCGACGATGCGATCTACATCGGCATGTCCGGCGGCATCAGCGGCACGGCACACGCTGCCTCCCTCGCTGTGGAGGAGCTGAAGGAAGAATTCCCGGAGCGGAAGGTTGCCTCCATCGACACATATGCCGCCTCTCTCGGCGAGGGGCTGCTCGTGGTTGAGGCTGCGCGTATGCTCGAAAACGGCGCGTCCTTTGACGAGATCGTGGAGAAAATTTCGCAGCGGCGTCATGTGATGTGCCAGTATTTCACAGTCGACGACCTCGCCTATCTCGAGCGCGGCGGCCGCGTGAGCAAGGCTGCCGCTATCGTCGGCACGGTGCTGAAGATCAAGCCCCTGCTGCGCGGCGACGAAGAGGGCAAAATTGTCCTGTGCGGCAAGACGCGCGGGCGCAAGCAGTCCCTCGCTTCCCTTGCTGACTTCTATGAAAAGCTGGTCGCGGACAAGACGGAAGAGATCGGCATCGCGCACGCGGATGACGCCGAGTGTGCGCAGTTTCTGCTCGACGCGCTGCGCAAGCGCGGCTTCACCGGCGACTGCCTGACCGTGTGCTATGAGCCTGTCACGGGCTGCCATGTCGGCCCCGGCACGGTGGCGCTGTTCTTCTACGGCGTGCACAGATAATCGGACATGATAAGATCCCGGAGCGTGATTATTAACACGCTCCGGGATCATCTTTTTATGTGTCGCTCCGATCGACCTGCCGGATCATTTTTTCAAACTTTGCACGCGGGCCCATGACCTCGCGCCCGCAGCCCAGGCAGCGGAGCTTAAAGTCCGCGCCGATGCGCAGCACCTGCCAGCGCTTTTCACCGCAGGGGTGCTGTTTTTTCATCGTCAGAATGTCGCCGACTCGAATGTCCATCGCTCACTCCCCCTTGATGCGCTGCCAGTAGGCGCACGCAGCCTGCTCGGTCTTGTTGTCGCCGTATTCGTAATAGTGTTTGCCCTTGAGCTCATCAGGCAGATACTGCTGCTGCACCCAGTGCCCCGGGTAACTGTGCGGATATTTGTAGCCTTGCTCACGCTCGAAGCCCGTTCCGTCTGCGTGGACGTTTTGCAGCTCGCGCGGTATGGGGCCCGCCTTCCCTGCACGCACGTCCGCAATTGCGGCGTCGATGGACATGACGACAGAGTTGGACTTCGGCGCGGTCGCCAGCAGCAGTACCGCCTCCGCCAGCGGCAGACGCGCCTCCGGCAGACCGAGCTGCAGCGCCGAGTCCACGCAGGACTTAACGATCGTGGCGGCCTGCGGATATGCTAGGCCGATATCCTCGCTCGCCGAGCAGAGGATGCGCCGGCAAGCACCGATCAGATCCCCCGCCTCGAGCAGGCGCGCGAGATAGTGCAGTGCCGCATCGGGATCCGAGCCGCGCAGCGACTTCATAAGCGCAGACACAACGTCAAAGTGATCGTCACCCGCGCGGTCGTAGTGCATGGCACTGCGCTGCGTGATATTTTCGGCATCCGCGCGCAGGAGCTGAACAGCCGCGCCGTCACGCGGCGCTGCAGAAAAGAGCAGTTCAACTGTGTTGAGCGCCTTGCGCACATCGCCGCCGCAGACAGAGGCGATATACCCCGCTGTGCCCGGTTCGATGTCCGCCGTGACATTCTCACGCGCGCAGAGAATGGACACTGCGCGCAGCACCGCCTTTTCCACCTCGGCAGCCGGCACTTGCTTGAACTCGAACACCGTGCTGCGGCTGAGCACCGCGTTGTAGACGTAGAAATACGGGTTTTCCGTCGTGGAGGCGATGACCGTGATGCGGCCGTCCTCCATGAATTCGAGCAGCGACTGCTGCTGCTTTTTGTTGAAATACTGGATCTCGTCAAGATATAGCAGCACGCCGCCGGGCGTGAGCATGGTGTCGAGCTCCGCGATGATATTGCGGATGTCCGAAATGCTCGCAGTCGTTGCGTTCAGGCGGCGCAGGGTGCGGTTCGTGCTGGCAGCGATGATGCTCGCGACGGTGGTCTTTCCGGTGCCGGACGGGCCGTAAAACACCATATTGGGGATCTCGCCGGACGCAACGATGCGCCGGAGCATCCCGTTGGGACCAAGTATATGTTTTTGCCCGACCACATCGTCGAGCGTGGTCGGCCGGATATCATCGGCCAATGGTCTGTACATAGTGCGCCTCCTGTGTTGCGATGGCGATATTATAGCGCATTTTGCCCGCCTTGGCAACTCGCCGCACTTGGCAGGCGGCGTAAAATGTGCTACACTGCCGGAGAGGTGAAGAAAATGCGCACACCCGAACAGGTTCGGGAGATCCTCCGCGCGCTGGCCCAGGCCTACCCTGCGGAATGCTCCCTGCAATATCAGAAGGATTACGAGCTGCTCTTCGCCGTGCGGCTGGCAGCACAGTGCACGGACGAACGCGTAAACCAGATCACGCCCGCGCTGTTTGCGCGCTTTCCGACGCTCGAGGCGTTTGCCGCCGCAGAGCCGGAGGACGTCGAGCCCTATGTGCGCTCGTGCGGGTTTTTCCGCGCAAAAGCGCGGGACATCGTGCTGTGCGCGCGCAAGCTCGTCGCAGAATACGGCGGCCGCGTGCCGGACACGATGGAGGCGCTCACCTCCCTGCCCGGCGTCGGGCGCAAGACGGCGAACCTCATCCTCGGCGATGTGTACCACAAGCCCGCCGTGGTCGTGGACACGCACTGCATCCGGCTCTCAAACCGGATGGGACTCGTCGACGGGCTCAAGGACCCCGTCAAGATTGAGACCGCGCTGCGCAAGATCCTGCCGCCGGAGGAATCGTCCGACTTTTGCCACCGGCTCGTCCTGCACGGCCGCGCCGTGTGCACCGCGCGCAAGCCGCTATGCAGCACATGCTGCGTGCGCCACGTATGTCAAACCGCAGAGGAGATAGAGCTATGAGACCGATCGCGCACATCCACAGTGATTTTTCCACCAAATTCGGCATCCCGCGTCAGAGCGGCGTGGTCGAAAGCCTGCAGGCAGAGATCGTTTTCGAGCCGGAGTTTCGCAGCCGTGATGCCGTGCGCGGGCTGGAGGCGTTCTCGCACATCTGGCTCATCTGGGAGTTTTCCGAAAATGTGCGCGCCGGCTGGTCGCCGACTGTGCGGCCGCCGCGCCTGGGCGGTAATGTGCGCATGGGTGTATTCGCCACGCGCTCACCGTTCCGGCCGAACCCGATCGGTTTGTCGTGCGTGCGTCTGGAACGGATCGAGTTTTCGGACGCGCGCGGGCCGGTGCTCCACGTCGCCGGAGCGGACCTGATGGACGGCACGCCGATCTATGATATCAAGCCCTACATCCCCTACGCCGACTGCCATCCGGAGGCGGCCGAAGGCTTCACCGGTCAGGTGGAGATGCAGGAGCTGACTGTGACGATCCCGCCGGAGCAGCTCTCCCGCTTCCCCGCCGACAAGCGCGATGCGCTCATCGGCGTGCTCACGCAAGACCCGCGCCCCCGGTATCAAACAGACGCCAGCCGCGTCTACGGGCTGGAATTCGGCGGCTATGAAATCAAATTCCGCGTTGACAGCCAGACGCTGACCGTCACGGACATCATAAAAAAAGACTCGTGAAAATCACGAGTCTTTTTCGTATTTGAGCTGATACAGGTCGGTTCGCCGCGCGCGCAAAACCGGGATCTGCGCACGAACGGCATCCGCCTGCGCAAAATCAATGTCGCAGATCAGCAGCTCCGGCGCTGAACCAGTCTGTGCCTGCACACGCCCCCACGGGTCACACACGAGCGAATGTGCATAGGAAACATAGCCCGCCGTTTCGTCCCGCGCCGGGGCACAGCCCGCGAGGAAGCACTGGTTATCGAGCGCCCGCGCGCGAAACAGCAGCTCCCAATGCGCCGGACCGGTCGTCATATTGAACGCCGCCGGAACAACGATCAGCTGCGCACCCTCGAGGGCAAGGATGCGAAACAGCTCTGCAAAGCGCACGTCGAAGCAGATGGCGACGCCGACCTTGCCGAACGGCGTGTCAAAGAGCGTATAGTGCTGACCGGGCGAGAGTGTGTCGGATTCGAAAAACCGCTGACCACCCGCCACGTCGATGTCAAACAGGTGCACCTTGCGGTGCTTTGCCTGCTGCGTCCCGTTCTGGTCAAAGACATAGCAGGTGTTGTAGATTGCATCCCCGTCACGCTCCGGAACAGAGCCCGCGACGAGCCAGACGCAGCATTCTCGCGCAGTGTCGCGCAGCAGCTGCCACGTCTGGCCGCCCTGCGGCTCGGCATAGTCTGTGAACGCCGCATTGTCATATGGGCAGCACCACATCTCCGGCAGCACGACCAGATCGCAGCCGGCAGCGGCGGCATCGCGCACATAGCGGCACATGGCCGCATGATTCTCCTGCTGCGACGCCGTGACCGGCATCTGGCACAGACCAAGCTTCATGGTATTCCCCGCTTTCACACCGTTATGTGACCAGCATAGCGAAAAAAGTCGGCGCTGTCAAACATTTCTGTCCGCACACACGTTACTGCCGACACCGCGACCGTGAAAAAAGCGGGTGAAATGCAGCGATTGCATTTCACCCGCGAGCATATGGGAATCTATCTACAGCGCTCGGCTGACCGCCGAGATCACCAAACCGACAATAAATCCGATCAGCGTCCACTTTTCAAGCGCCTTGGCGCGAACAGGCATCGTCTTTTTGAAGCTCAAGTACATGATCAGACCGATCAGCGGGAACAAAAACGCCAAGACATTCAGCCACGTCGACGGCTTATCTTCCTGCTGATTGATCGGCTCCTGCACAGTGCAGCCGCAGTTCGGGCACACGACCGCCTGATCGACCAATTGACTTCCGCATTGCTGACAATACTTCATCTCTTTCCCTCCGTTCACATATCTGAGTGGAGACTCACTCCACGCTTGTATGGTATCACGGCGTGATGGAAACGGCAATTCGGAATTCACAAAATGTTCATTTTCCCGACAAAATAGCACTTTTATGTATAAATTATGGTAATTCACGTGGTAAACCTTACGCTCGCCTCTGAAAACGCAAAAAGGATGGAGAGACAGGCAATCTCTCCATCCTTATTTCTGATCCATAAAAACGGGTGTTTACTCTTCCCAGTTGTGCCACACGTTCTGGACATCTTCGTTGTCCTCGAACATGTCGAGCATCTTCTGGAGAAAAAAGCTGCAATTTCAGCACATTTGTCAGAGGCACATTCCTCTGTTATGCAGATGTATGTCACAGTAGAACTGGACATTATTATAATAGCATATCGAGCCAAGAATTGCAAACGGTATTCATCGGGGGCAGTTAAAACCAGCGTGAGCGGCTGTTTTTTCAGCGCTGCATGTAGGTGACTAGCTCGTGCACTGACCTGAGCAATGACGATTGATTTCCGCGAAAAAATCGCTCGATATCCATGTCAAGCACACTTGTTTGCGATTGTGCTATTCATACGATTGTGTTTTTCGGCGAATTTGGGCTGACGAGCGCAGCGAGAAGGCAAAATTCAAGCGAGCAGAACGGGCGTAGCACGTACTGCGCTGCAAGACAGGCCCCGCCGCGCAGCGGTGGATACAGAGAAGCGGTGTATAACGGTGTATGGCAAATTGCTAATTTGCATTTTTATCCGTTTTTAACCGTGAGAGAAATATGCCTACACCACCATACACCGCCATTCCTTTTAGGATGCAGCCCGCTCGAACTCGCTGATAATTCTCAAGCCCTGATACACATTGCCCTTTTTTGTGCGCTTCTTTGTTGCACCCGCCTTCGTTGCAACCAGCGGAAGCACGGAGGACATGGGAAGCATCCGCTCACCGTGCTCACTGCAGAAGGACGTATACGCCCCATAAATATCGCTGCCATATGTGTCCTCATTTTTATCTAGAGCGACCCACTCGTTGAAAAAATCCGTGAGCCAGTCATTTTCCTGCTGATACTGCTCCGTCGCGCTGATGATGCACTCCGGAATGTCTAGCTTATAGTCATTACGGATATATTCGCGGGCACCATCAATGATCCAGCTCAGGATCGCGCCGCCGCAGGCTCGCACGAGGTAATTGCCATAGTTTTTAATCTCGTTCTCCTGGCTTCGGAATCTGCCGCGAAACGGCACTACAATCAGGCGATCCCAAGTACCGCTGTCCATGACCTTTACCGACGGCATGTGGTTCGTACACAGCACGATGGAGTGAGATGGTTTGAAGGTGAAAACGTCCTTCCCCTTAAACTGCGCGTTGATGTCTCCGGTACTGCACAAATGCTTTACCTCCGCAGTATCCAGCTGTCTTCCCTCTTCCAATTCCTCTGCAATGGCCAGGCGCTTCCCGCGCAGCCTCGCCAACTCAAATTTCTTGCCGCTGTCATTGCTTGCGATCAGAAGCTCCGAGCGGATCGTGCAAGCGTAATCTCCCATCACATCCTGAATGGCGTTAAAAAATGTGCTCTTGCCATTGCCGCCGCTCCCGAGCGCGATCACGAGCCGCTCTTCATAGACCTTACCGATCGCGGCCATGCCCGCAATCTGCTTGAGGAACGCCACGAGCGTTTCGTCATTACAGGCAATCTGGTGCAAAAACGTGTCCCAGATAACCGCCCCATCGTCAGAAGGTGCACAGCTCGTCATGTGCGTAATAAAATGCTCCGGCTCGTGCGGAGACATTTCTCCCGTATCCAAATGGATCTCTCCGTCAGGCGTATTCAAAATGAGCGGATCTCCATCCAGCATCGCAGCCCGGATACTGAGCTTCGGCTTGGCCTCTCTCAGCGCAGCCGCAATTTTAGCCGACGAGCGTCGCATCACGGCATACTCCATATAGGTCTGCGACATCGATGCAGGCTGTCCAAACATGCCAATATTGTTCAGCCCCATGGTCTTTGCTTCCTGCATCTGCAGATCCGTCAAGCGCTGGGAATAGCTATGTGCCGCCGTTTCAGACGGTTCCCATACGCCGCCGTTATATGCGATCCATCCCACGCCCTCACAATAGCGCAGCTTGTGATGGTAAGCCTCATAGAGCACGGTTCCCTGCCCTACGTCCGTAAAATCTGTGGGGATAAAGCTCTCAATCAGAGAGTCGTTTTCATGCATCTGTGTGTGTTCATCTGTCATAGGCATCCTCCTTTGTGTTTTGCGTAATGATTTTGTTTTCCGGTTTCATCTCAAACCCTCTCTGTAATTTAGTCCACTTGACTCCGGAGTCGTCGTGTGATATCGTTATCTCACGAGACGCAAATATTGTCAACACTGTGGAGCAAATCAGTTAACGAAATTTACATTGCGAGGTGCATTATGGGCAGACAGGGAATCAAATTGGACAAAGCGCACGCATTTTCTTCTCGATTCCTGCAGTTGTGCGCACAAGAGGAGAAAGCGCTGTCGCAATGGGGTGCGATTTTTCACACGACAAGGCAGACAATTTCCAACTGGCAAACCGGCGAGAGTGTGCCAGACATCATCAAGCTCGCGGACATTGCACAGTACTTCGGCGTATCGACCGACTACTTGCTCGGACTCAGTGACACCAAAAGCCCGGATGCCGGTGCGAAAGCAGCGGTCGAATATACCGGTCTGTCAGAAGAAGCCGTCGAGCGGCTGCACATCGGTCTGGATCATTTCATATGTGACGGTGAAGCAATGTGCGAGAAAGCAAGAGCTAAGAACTTGCATACTGCATCGAAGCTGATTGCCAGCCGTGAATTTTCGGAATTGGTCAGTCGTTTGGCTTATGCGCAAGAGGCCGCCCTCAGTCAGCAGTTACTGCAGCTCATCTACGAGCAACATACGGAAAGTGCCAACAACAGTGATGACCTTGACGAAAACTGCGCGTTCGTATTTGCGAACCCCGAGGATCGCGTGCTAACGGAAAGCACCATCCAATATCTTGTCCTCCGCAAGTGGAATGATGATGAGCTCTGTCAGAAGCTACACGAAATGGACGATGAGGAACTGCTCGATTGCGTTATCGACGGCATAGTTACAAATAGAAATGACTGCGAATTGTACCAGTTTCACGCCTCTAAAGAATTAAACCGCTACATCGACCGTCTGATAGAAGAGGCAAATGAACGCGCCACTCGGGATTTCCCAGCTAATATCATCAACAGCCAAAAATAACATTTAACGTTTGAATTGCATTATATCTGGTGAGAATAATCGCTCTTGTTATCCATCGAGATTATTTTGCCATGTTCAACAGTGAGGAATGCGGGGGCGAAAAACGCAATTGATTATGACGATTGGCAGAATGCCCCCATAATCTATGCTCTCTGCATCGATCGTTCCCTTGAACGGGGGATTCGCCAAGCACATCGTAAAGCGATCGGAAATCTGATTTTGTTTCGACACGCTATCCTTATAATCAATCTCCGGATTGCTGATAGAGTGCAGCATGAGGTTCATCGCTGAAATACGGAGCATGGTGTAGTCCGCGTCAAATCCCGTAAATGTGGGACCTGCAAAATGCTGCCACTGCTCGGAGGTCATGGTATCCTCATAATTGCGGCAGATGTACTCCGACGCAGAAACCAGGAAGCCAGCCGTTCCGCATGCCGGATCTATAAAGACGTAATCTTTGATACAAAGCCTATATGTACGATTAGCCCAGAAACCGCTTGATTTCTGGGCTTTTTCGCATTTTGGCGCACCGAAAGAAAGGTGTCCTGCGACGCTGTATTTATAGGCCGTGGCAGTTGAGGTACTCAAAGCGACACCCCTTTCTGTAATCGTTAAAAAGTATAGAAACGTTAAAAGGTTTAGATCAATGAAGCACCGAATGCCTGCTGCACTTCATCAGAGTCCTTGCCGGATATAGTTCTACCAGTGGCCACTTCAATAGCACTGAGGAGTTTCTTGGCTCGGTCAATAATGAAGTCCTGAAATTCGTCATTTCTAAGCAATGTATGATCGATCCAGTGTGTTTCTACATGTCCATCCAGATCTGATTCCAGAACGGAACCCTTTTTTTCAAGTTTCCCAAGATATGTTGACGGAGCCACACCACCGATCTCACGGTTGCTACTTGCCGAAATTGGTGTCTTATTCACGATGCTATTCCATTTGGATTTATCATATTTTTTCCCGATGCAGTAATCTTTGGGGAAGATATGATGGATATCAATTTTCTCATTTGAGTATGTTGAGAAATCCATCTCTGCACCGGATATAAAATCACGAGCATGATTCTTCAAGATCATTGCCATGATACCCTTATAGGCTGCAGATTGTCTCGATTGCAGACCAAGCAGGCGTGTCGGATTAAAGAAGAAATCCGTCACTGTCTTTGGTAAATCGCCACCGGCAGTAATCCATTTGATAACCTGAGTTATGTCGTTTGCATATCTTGTTTCGTTTGCAGATCCGTACAATTCTCCAAATACACCGCACCAATACCACTGCTTGACCATGTTCTTGATGGTGGTGGTATAAATTTTATTTCCGTCCATAAGTACGGTGCAGATAGCTGCGAGAGGGATAAGTTGTGTGGTGTATGGCAAATCTCTGCTTGAGAAAATCCGTTCCTCCTGTAGCAGTTTGTCAGCGACAGAAAAGCCCTTGCAGAGATCATCTGCGTACTTCTTGTATGTTGATAATTGCAGCGCCAGTACATCCTTTTTCTTACAGCTCACCGTTCCGCCTGACTCAAATGAAGACAGCAATGTTAACGCAGTCAAGAAATCTGTTGCCGTGACAATGTTTAGCAGTTCTCCTGAGAAATGCTTTTCTTTGCGGTCGTCCCAATCCTTACGAAGTTGGAAATCATCCATGGCAAATATGGCGGTTACCAATTCGAAAACAGTTAATGAAACACCGCCTGTATTAACATTTTCAAAAACCTGACAAACTGCCTCCTTAGGAGTCTCCTTATCAAGTAAAATTACTGGCATAGCGTATTTCTGCGTCGGCATAATGATTTTGGAAAACAGTTCTGTAAACTGCCGAATAATCGCCGGATCGTAATTGTAGTATGCATAATATTCGTTTTGCCAGCCCTGTTCCTCTCCAGAATCAAGGATAATGTTAAGAGGAAACATCTTCTGTTCAAACTCGTGCCGCCTTGTAGAAAGATCCTTGTCGATTTTCCGTCCAAAATCAGATGTTACCTGCCGAGTTGATGGTATAGAAATCACAACATCGTCGTCACCAGCAGCAGGATCGATTGCTTTTTCAATATCCAGATAATAGTACCTATCTATTTCTTTTCCCTTGTCCGTTTTTGTATGGACTGGTTTTTTGCTGTAAAGCGCATTATAAAGAGATGTTAACCTTTGCTGGCCATCAAGGATCAGCTCATCTGGTTCCGTATCTGGATTTGCGTCAGCTCCTTCTATTGGCTTATGTTTAAAATGGATACTTTCATTTCCATACTCCAAGAACATAGCTGCTCCGACTGGGAAATTATGTATCACGCTGAGTATTAACGCCTTAATGCGTCCATCATCCCATACCCAGCCACGTTGGAAATCAGGCAGCTGAGCTGCACCAGTATCTACGGCTTTCATCAAGTCTGTAAGTGGTCTGTCGTTTGTTTTCATGTTCCTACCTCTCTGCGGGTATTCTTTATTATCCATTCTCTTGCATGGATATGTATTTCTACGTTTTCTGATAAAGGTTTTATGAAATTATTGCAACGACGGATCGCTCCCCAGAGGAGTAATTCCGTTTTCTTTGAGCATTTCATTTATTTCATAAATTGAATTCTCAGCACAGGCTCCTAATACGCATTGATAAACGTATCCCTCGCCCTTCATTGAATTTAATTTAAAGTCTGTTTTGCCGAGAAACATCTCAGCCTCTGGCAAAGGCAGCTTCAGACCTACGCATAATGCAAGAACTGTCTGAACTGAAGTCGGGTACTCTTCATCGTTTCTCAAACGCTGAATGGTTTTTTCTCCCACAAGTGAGCGGTCAGCCAGCTTCTTATTCGAGAGTTTTCTTTCCTTCTGCAGCGCTACCAAGGTCTCAGCAAAGGAGCCGGGATATCTACGCAGTGCTTCCGACCTGCACTTTGCATTTTTTATCTGGTCGAGCAGCGTTTTATTGTGCGCGTTAAGCTCAAAGGAATACTCGACCTGATTTTCAACAGGCGCTGAATTACGCATAAACTGCGTGTAATACCTCGCCCCTTGGTATTTCGACTGATAGCTGTATCCCTTGGAGAAAACTACGCAGCATTCATCCATGTGCGAGAGCGCATATTCTGAGAGCGTAGCATTTCCAGCCTGATCCCTCGATATGTATTTCTCATTATTGATAACGAGGTGACGATCTGCAAAGACAAACCGCCCGCTGTCAATCAGCTTCTTAAACTCGCGGTCGAAACAGTAAGCCTTAAACAAATCGGCATAGGGAATCGTGAAAGTCTGATTCTTGTCCAAGGTACCGGCATCAAATGAATATCCGCGAACATACTGACCATCTACAAACGGATATGCACCCTCGGCTTTGGAGTATCCCAGATCTATCAACCGCACCTTGGCGGCCTGCCTCGACACATCGAACAGTTCAGCGAGTTCATCAATGACATTCTCGTAGGCAGCAATGCTTGCTTCATCAGCCTCACCATATTCAGCAAGAAGCTGATCTGCCTTTAATCGAGTCGTCTTCGCAGGCATCAAGATTCTTGGAGCGACACCTTTGGCCTGCCACTCCATCCAGTCCACGGCTTTCCATTTATCAGAATCGGTGGTGTTAGCGGCTATCTGACACTGAATCGTCTTCCCAAGATTATCATTAGCACCTATCATTTTCATCAACACATGGTATGGCTGATGGCGATGCCAATGGAAGCACTCGTGCGCCAACGTAGTCCGCTTTGTCCCTACAGACCTTTCATAGGAGACACGAGGATCAAGATATACGGTTCCGCGTTTGGCATTGCGGATGGCAATCTTCCGATGCTTATCGAGTACATTCCCACTATCGAATATAATCGTCCCAAAATACGCCAGATCATCCGACAGAGGAACATCTTCGATAACCTGCAGCTTCATATCGCTGGCTATCGTCTCAATCGGAACTCTCATCGGTTGATCCAGTGCCTCCGGGCAATATCTTGTCAGGAACTTCTCCGCCTCATCATCAAACTGGTCGTGAGAGATGATAGGCACCAGTTCACCGGACAGACGGTCATTATCAGATTCTTCCTGCGGCTCACAATTTCCAATAGCCATAATCCTGAAGCCGCTCATGTCAATGCCAAGAGTAACCTGACAATGGATCTTGAGCCATTGCTCATTAAAATATCCTTTACGAGAAGTAGATGGCATTTCGACATCGCATGATGCAATAACATCGAATGCAATTACACCATCCTCCGGCTGTTCGATATGAATAACGTTTTCAATTTCCATATCCACAACCGACGGCCTTTTTGCAGAACGGGAATGTTCCTCTTGAATATAAGCGATGGCAGCGTCTCGAATATCATCATACCGCGACTGGTCGATCAACTTCTGAAGCGGGCTTTCATCCTGTGCCTCGTAGTAATCCAGTCTGCTGTCATTAAGTTCTTTACGGATTTCGCGCCAATTAGGCATATTTCTATCCATATGCGCAATAAATGTGGCATCGTGCTTTCTGGTGATTAAGTGAGTCAGCTCATGCAGAATAATGTAATCCAGACAAGCATATGACTTCTGGGCAAGCTGCAGGTTGAACCACAGCTTCTTTTTATCCGTACTGCAGGCACCCCATTTTGTGACCATGTATTTCGTTTGCCAAGAGTCACATTTGAGCCCTGTCTGCGCTTCCCACTTTGGCAGCCGCTTTTCTATTTCTTCCTTCAGAATCTTCCGGTATTCCTCTTTTACATAAGCGTCTCGCTGCTTCACTGTGCTCTTGGCGCTCATAGAAAGGATAATGTTCTGATTCTGGATCTCGAAGCTGTTCTTCTGATTGTCCGGTTTGAAGACAAGGAAGTACTGCTTCCCCCAGATGTACACCGTTTCACCGGACACATACTGACGTTTCGATGCCCTCGGTTGATCTTGAAACTGAGCAATAGACCGCTTGATGAATCCCAATTGTGTTCTGGCATAAGCTTCAATTGCTTTATCATCAACGGATAAGGGTGCGGAAATTACCACATGTCCATCCGGTGGCTTCACCTGAAGATGCATGTTCTTTATATTCTTTTTTTGCACATCAATCGGAATACCGGAAATGACAATGCGCATTAAAATTCCTCCTGCTTCTCAATGATCTTATAGACGCGTTCCACCTCGGAATCATCGCCCAAAATCTCAAAGAGCGCCTTTTTGACTCGTCTTACAAGCGTTTGATTATCTCTGAAACCGGATAATGCTTGCTTCTTCACTGCCTTGTAGATTTTTATGGCGAATTTCTCGTCTTCACTAGTGTTGTCATAAATGGCCATCAAGGCTTTGCTCTTGCGGATGCTCTCCGGGTACTTCTCGTTTTCCTCCGGGCAGTCCACGTTCTTGGCCAGTTTTATATATTCCTCAAGCATCTGGGCATAGTCAAGAACTCCTTGCTTTCGCTCCTCAATGAGCTTATCAAGGATTTCCGACATCTTTGCATAGTAGCGAGGATTAACAGTAACCTTCTCAATAACTTTCCTACGGATGTTGTTCTCTATGGCTTCTGCAGCGCCTTCCTTATGGCCAGTGTCGCCCTCACCAGTTAGCGTTTCTCCCTGCTTTGCAACAAAATCCAACAGAGTAAGATCATCGAAATCACCGATCTTCTCAGCATCCGCTGCCGTGATGTAGTTATCGATCATCTTGCGCATGTCAGGCTCATATGCTTTCAAATCAAGGAAGTCTCCGCTGGCAGTGCCGATGGTTTTCTTTAACTCGATATAGAAGGTGACCTTCTTGTCATATTCATTTAGCTTGCCGGAAGAGATGTCATCAGCAAGATACGGCTTGGCTTCAGCAAAAGCTCTGACAAGGCTGCTAACCAGTCGATAGAGTTTTTCTCTTAAGCGGGCATATATTTCATCGCTCTCTTCCGACTGACCAGAAACGCCACAGAAATAATGGATGTACTGGATTTCACCACGAGGCTCCTCGACACCTTCGCAAAGCTCCTCGACAGCATCATACACTTCCTCAAAATAGGATATGGCTGCGTCATGACGATCCTTAACAAGGCCTTTTACGTCTTCCGGATCATAGCCCTCGAAGGCACCGGAAGTATAATCCTTCATAGCCGTTTGGAGCTGGCCAAACAGCTGCTTATAATCAACAATATAGCCAAAGTCTTTGCTGTCATCATCCAGCCGGTTGACGCGGCAAATCGCCTGAAACAGGCCGTGATCCTGCATCCTCTTGTCGATGTAAAGGTAGGTACAAGGAGGCGCATCAAATCCGGTGAGCAGCTTGTCCACGACGATAAGGAGCTTCATATTCGCGGGCTCCTCTACAAACTTGCGCTTTGCTTCCTTTTCAAATTCCTCCACCTTAGCCTGAACCGATCCCGCATTCGGAAGATCAGACGGATCGAGTCCCAGCATCTTCAGATACGTCTCGTATTTAAGGAAGGTTTCGGTATCATCCTCATCGCTGACGGTGTCAGTACGCAGTTCGCCCTTGTTAGGAGTATAGGAAGATATGATGGCGCACTTCTTAAACCCCATCTGCTGGAAAATTTCATAGTACTTACAAGCCGTAGGGATGCCATCAGCCACAAGAATCGCATTGCCATTTCCGTCCATCAGTCGAGGCTTCATGTTGAAATCCTGAATGATGTCCCATGCAACCTTTTCCAGACGAGATCGAGAACTGTATACCTTCTGCATTGTGCCCCACTTCTCCTTGAGCTTTGCTTTAGCACGAGAAGAGAGGCCTCTGGTCTTTACATCAAACCACTGGTCAACACGATCCTGCGAAGATAAATCCTGTGGAACATCACGATATTCATAACGCAAATCCAGCACGACGCCATCGGCAACACCTTCGTTATATTTGTAAGCATGGATGTATGTACCGAAAACTTCGATACTAATCTTTTTATCCTTTTTCAGCAACGGAGTACCCGTAAAGCCAATAAATACTGCATTCGGCATGATAGTCTTCATCGCCGTATGGAGCTTACCGGACTGTGTTCTGTGACATTCATCAACAAATACTACAAGATTCCCCTTTGCCTCAAAATCAGCAGGGAGGGAGGCTTTCAGTTCTTCAATATACTTTTCGTAATCGTTCTCCGTTGCTTCTCCGCCACGACGGCCAAACTTATGCACGAGGGAGCAGATCAGCGAATCATCATATACATTCAAACGATTCAGCAAGTCCTTACCGCTCTTGGTACGAGCAATATTTTCATCCACGCCAGTGAATGTTTTCTCTATCTGCTCATCAAGCTCATCTCGGTCTGTCACAATTAGGACACGGGCATTAAGCTCAGCCCAATGTGTCAGAATCCACTTAGCCAGCCAAACCATCGTTAAGGTCTTGCCGGAGCCCTGTGTATGCCACAGGATGCCGCCCATCGGTTTATCCGGATCTCTATTCGGGTTATGAAGTTGCGTCCTCAGATTATTAAGCCTCTGCTGGGTGCGCTTGATGCCGAAATACTGATTGTACCGGCACACCTTTTTGATGCCCTTATCGAAAACGACAAAGTTCATGATAAGATCGATAAAACGTTCCTTATCGAACATGGCGTATATCTGCTTCAGGAGTTTATTCTCGATGCCTTCGCAGGTTTTACTGATACGAACATCTACTGGATCACGTTCCTCTTCATGTTCTTTGAAGCCGTCATCCTTCCATTCCATATAAAACTTCTCTCCGGTCAGAAGCGTGCCGTAGCGCAGGCCTTCTGACTCGTTTCCGGCCATACAGAACTGCATGGTAGTAAAGAAGCCTCGAATAAAGGAGTCCTTCTGGTTTGTGAGATTCTGGCGGATGCCTTCGGACACGGAGATGCTGCTTCGCTTTAATTCGATAACGGCCACAGCAATACCATTCAAATAGATGACAAGATCCGGCCTCTTCTCCTGCTGCTCAACAACAGTTACTTCCTCAGCGATTGCAAAGTCATTATTCAGCGGATTAGCCTCGTCGATAAGTTCAACTGTCACCGGAGGCTTCTCCGGGCTCTCACTGACCGGAATGCCGTACTTCAACCGCGAATACACAGTCTTATTGGCATCGTAGACTCCACGTGAAAGATTCCCAGCTTCCTGCTGAAGTTGCATAACAGCAGCATCAATCAGCTTGTCTGCATAGCCCTTCAGTCGAAGGTACTGGCGCAGACGATCTTCCTTGATATTCTTATTCTGATAATCTGACAGGTTACCAATATACTGATAGCCCAAGCTCTCTGGATCTTTAAAGAAACGGATCACTCTTTCCTGTGTTTTAATTTCGGCATCCCCAATACTCATCCGACAGACACCTCCTTACATCAATCTGACCTTACCGGTCAGCAGTTCTTCCATCATACCTTGTTTCATAGCTTTATATTTCAAGCATTTCTTTTCTAAGGATAGTATGTCGCCTTCCATATCTGCCAATGTTTGAGCTATTTCAACCTGATCCTCATACGGAGGCAGCTCGATTTCTGTTTGGCTAAAATAATCCTTGGAAAGGTTAAATCTCGTAGCTCCTTGAGCCAATACCCGCATAATTTTTCTTCCTTCTTGACTGTTAAAATAGTAGGAGAAAAACAACGCATGTACTATCTTCGTTTTTAATCGAAAACCGAAGCAGAAGCTGTTTAGATAAGTATTTCTTATAGAATCCATCAATACAGCACACATTCCGACTTCTTCCGGCGTTTCTGACGAGGTATTGAAAAACAAATCACCCTTTAACACCTCATTCTGATACTCATCCTCATTTACTTGCACAGATTCAAGTTTCGATATATCTATGACCGTATTGTTTAGGACGTTGAGAAATGTAATATATCTTGCATTCCCTTTGCCGAAATCATCTTTCGACTTTCCAGTTAGTCCACTATAGAAGTCTCCTATATCCCCAATCACATATTTCTCCCATAAGGAATCTGATATGCGTATTTTTCCAGAGAGCAAACTTTGCATTGTCCCAGTAAAAATGTTTCGTTTTTTCTTTATGAGTTTTTCAAGGTCATAAATGAGTGTCTCGATATCACTTATTGCTTCGACAATAAATTTCTGTTCTTCGATGGACGGTCTTGGAATACGGATTTCCAGCAAACGCTCCTTCGATATATTTTTCATACTGTTACTTGTACCTGTAGCAACAGCATGTATAGCATTTTTATACCTATACTGATTCAACAAGTAATTTAGCCAGCGAAAGTCATACTTCTCCGGCTTGCTATTTACCACTTGCCATAACCTGTCTGGCAAAAAATAACCCTTGGCGTCTTCAGCTACATACCCGCACGCACCTACTAATTGTGGAGTGTTCATCCTGCTTATGATAATGTTTCCTTTTTTTACCGGACATTTAAGACGCGCATACTCCTTTTTGACTACAGGCTTAGCCTCATCTATGTTGATAAGACCATCAGAAATTGCAGATGTCTTCAAAACAAAGAAATCCGCATTTTGCCTTTCATCTGAATTTACACTTACTCCAGCTTCAAGGTTTTGAAAAGCGTCTGATAGTGAGGTCACATCCCATTCCTCTGGCATAGATCCTATTTCTGTTTCTTTATACTTGCTTACCATTCGAATCCCATCCTTTCCAGATGAGACTTTACCTTTGCCTCATACTCAGTTGTTTCTTTATCAAGCTCCGGAAGTGTATCTTCATAACGATACGCAAGTTCAATTATCCTATTTGTCAGGTGATGAGAAATCGCGGCGTACAAATCAGCAATACCAAAGAAGATACTATCAAACCACTTCTTGTTTACCAGCAGCTCCAGAATTTCTTCGTGTGTCAGGCTGTCATATCTTGCCCTGCATTTTTCATCCAGTGCCTTGTTCAGGTCTTTGACAACCTTGTTGTAATCTGAAATCTTGCCACGCAGCTCCAACGCAGCTTTCAGCTGATTAACATCATCCTGCAGACTTTCCGGTATGCTCTCCTCAGTACGAATAACCAGCAAACGCAGCATAATGGATGATTTACTAACGGTACCCTTGTCAGTCAAAGCGCTCTTGCAGAGCGGATGTCCAACAAGATATGCCTGCAGGCGTTTCTTCTGCATAGGAAGCTGATTCATCAGGAGTTCCAGCTCAATTGTCTCCTCGGTTTCCACATGCTGGGTGAGTTCCTCGATCTTGGCCTCTAAGTCCTTTGCTTTAACTTTTCCGTTTTCAGCTACGTCAGCAAGTGCAGATTCTTCGTCTGCGCTCTCAATCAGATCAGAAAGCTGGGATTCTGTCTCCGCGACGACATTCTCCGCCTCCTCGATGGTGTTCTTCTCTTCACGGAAAAATGCATCGATCACTATAGATTTCGGAATCAATCTGCCTTCCCATCCGGTGACTTTCATCTCACCTTTATTCTTGCCCTGCGTGATTTCCTCTTCGATATTGTCCGTCGCTCTGGCATTGGCATAGCCATCTGGTTCGCTTATTATAAGCGACACGTCATCGTTCATGACCTCATTCCAATAAGCCAGCAGCACTTGATACACGTCGTATTTATCAATCAGCGTCAGGTGTTCAAATTCAGCAAGGATATCCTCCGCAAGGCTAACGATTAACTCTCTCGCGGATACATCTTCATCAAGGGAAGATAAAGTGGGATATTCCTTGGTCTTCCATGCTGCAAAAGCCTCGTCGAGTTTCTCACCGTATTCTGAGAACTCGGCGTTTTTATATATCGTCTGACGGATATTCTCATGCTCCACATTCAAGCTGTAATACTTTTCGCTAATCGCCGTCAGCAACTCAGCCTTCAGCGAAGGGAACACATCCCAATACTTAGACAGACTGTCAATATCAACCGCCGGAATACCGCCATGAATATGCGCATAGATATCTTGAATATCCTCTGGGTCTGTGGAGTCAATATAGCGAGTGATGTTCAGGTTATATCCGTTCTTCTTTTCAATCTCGTCATTGGGAACGAAGCGAGCATACTTGGGATCGGTAGTAATCTGCTCGTTAAAAGTCGTGATGATCCTGTAAATATCACGCTCGCGCAGACGGTTCTTGTTGCCGTCCTTTACGTATCCACGGCTGGCATCAATCATAAAGATGCCCTGTCTGTTTGCAGCACCCTCTTTGTCAATCACGAGAACACAAGCAGCAATGCCGGTGCCGTAGAACAGGTTTGCCGGGAGGCTGATGATACCCTTGATCCAGTGCTTCTTGATAATTGCCTCTCTGATGGTGGCCTCGGCATTTCCTCGGAACAGAACACCATGAGGAAGGATAACGGCAGCTTTACCGTTTGTCTTCAATGCCTTAAGAATATGCATGAGCCAAGCATAGTCGCCATTCTTCTCCGGAGGTGTATCTCCGTAACCCTCGAAACGGCCATACTCTTTACCAGCAATACCATCGCGCCAGTTCTTCATGGAGAATGGCGGATTTGCGACGATGTAATCAAAACGCTCAAGAATAGAATTGTCATTCCTGTCGAGATACTGAGGATTCGAGAATGTATTACCGCTCTTGATTATAATCTCCGCCTTACGATGAAGAACTGCGTTCATCTTCGCAAGACCGGCTGTTGTGCTCTCTTTTTCCTGACCAAATCCCATGATAGGAATCGGTGCCGCATCGACAGCCCGAATTAGAAGGCTTCCGCTGCCACAGGCCGGATCGCATACTGTAGCGCTGGAATCAGTGCAGCGACTGATACCTACAACGTTCGCAAGAATTCTCGATACTTCCGCTGGCGTATAGAATTGGCCCTTGCTTTTTCCGCTCTCTGTAGCGAACTTGCGCATCAGATATTCATAAGCATCACCGATAATGTCGTCACCCTCAGCCTTATTGCGCGAGAAGTCAAGCTCCGGACGCTGGAAGATGGAAATGAGGTCAGTCAGCTTGTCGACCATCTCCTTGCCGCTTCCGAGCTTCTTTTCATCATTAAAATGTGCAATATCGATAACACCCTTAAGGTCGGTGTTTTCGTCAGCGAGGCGAGCGATAATCTTATCCATGCCCTCGCCGATGTTCTTCTTTCCCTTAAGAGCAATGAAGTCATCAAAGGAGCAGCCTGTTCTCTTTTCAGGATCGGGATCTTTATCATGTGCCTTATCGAAGACCTTAATGTCCTCATAGGCTCCCTTATTCTTAAATTTATCTGTGACGTACTTCATGAACAGAAGCGTCAGGATATAGTCCTTGTATTCAGAGGAATCCATACCTCCGCGAAGTTTGTCGCAGCTCGCCCAAAGCGATGCATATAATTGCGTTTTCTTAACAGCCATGATTGCCTGCTCCTTGTCTAATGATTTTCTTTGTTTTTCAGTGCGAATCAGTCAGCGCTCTTACCGCTCTTAACCCATTCATCGAGTTCGGAAATTTTAAACTTCCACTGTTTTCCGATTTTTTGAGCAGGCAAACCTTCCTTACCATTTCTGATCCAGCTGCGAAGAGTAACTGTTTTGATTCCTAAATATTCCGCAGCTTCATCTATGCTTATCCATTTGTCATTCATAATTTCTTCCATGCTCTCACCTCGTGATTTGAATCCGAATATAGCTTAGCTATTTTAGCATACACCATACATGTGAATTTTTCAAGAGTTTGCTGTTATTTGTTGATATTATTTTTTATTTGTGCGTTCTTAAAATTCCCCACCGGACACAACTATGTCTGGTCTTTTTTTATCCATTTTTCAATATAAAGTTCATCTTGGCCTTCTCGTTTCTGCCTATCAGCACCGCAAAAACGGACATGCCTGTGTCTGAGGTTTTGAAAACGAAAACTGGCATACTTTAGTCATCCTGAGTAAGACGCAAAACTGCTCCGACCTGTCGACGTGATCGTTCCGAGTGCACAAAGAGGAACTGTTCGCCACTGAGGCAGGATCGACAACTGAATAGGAAGACCAGCACGCGAACAGCTGGACGCAATCTGAAGCGGAGACTTTGTTCTCCCGCATCGGGTGGGATTTCTGCGTCCATTTTTCGCCGCTGGCACCCATACGGGCTCTCCGTTTCACCACACCGTACCAGCGGCTGTGGGCCAAAGGAGGGCCCGTATTATGACAAAATTCGACAATCAGAATCAACCCTTCATCTACGACCGCACCACCTGCGAGAAAATCCCGGTCAGCAAGGAAATCCGCGACGCCTACTACGGCGAGGCAGCCCGTATCCGGATGAAGGAGCAGGCTCATGGACGCTGCGTCTGCCCGCAGAGCAAGGTCTGGGCCTGTGACGGCGACTGCCTCATTTGTGAGTACCATCGTTCCGGCGACCTGGCTTCTCTGGACGTTCCCATCGGTAAGGAGGGCGAGGATACCCTGATGGACATGGTTCCGTCTGAGGCTCCGGCCATTGAGAGCATCATTGCAGACCGCGACCTGCTTGACCGCCTCTTCGCCCGTCTCCGGGAGCTTGACCCCGATGCGGACACCATCATCGCCATGTGGATGGACGACGACAACGTCTCCGACCGCGCCATTGCCAAGGCCCTCGGTCGGCCCCAGCGCACCTTCGCCGACCAGATGAAGAAGTACCGGACGGAGCTCCGGCGCATCCGGGGCTTCTAATCCCCAGCTCTCCCGGCCCTCTGACCATCGGTTCTCCCGGTGGCCGGAGGGCATTTTTTGTTTTTTGAAAATCATCGACACCATCGACGACCACAAGCGTGACAAACGCAATGCAGCGTGGGAGGCCGAACGCCAGCAGCTTGAAAAGGAGCGTGCCCTGCGCGAGGTGGAATATCACGAAGCTCGTATGAAGGAGCTCGACAAATCGTAATCCTCATCCAGCGGGTGGTGGGAGTAATCCCGCCACCCATATTCCACCGCTCCGAAAGGATGTGCCTATGAAAACACTCAGTATCGATATCGAGACCTACAGCGACATCCCGCTCCAGAAGACCGGAGTTTACCGTTACTGTGAGTCTCCCAATTTTGAAATCCTGCTATTCGGCTACAGCTTGATCCTTATCTTATAGTGAGTAATTAAGATAGATAGTGATTAAGTATAACACAAAATCCCTGATTCTTCTAAGTCTTTCGTGTAATTATATCTTTATCCGACAGACTATTTTCGCGAATATCTGCTTGAGCCCTGTCTCTCAAATATATTAGCTGTTGCTTGCATCGCAAAGATATTCATTTTGCACAATCGCGTTTTTGATCTTCTTCTGCTGAACGCAAGAAACGGTTCCTTTTATGTAGGAGGGTGTATGCTCGTAACGCTCGTCTGAGAGATAAATGAGCGGCTGAACGAAACATTTTCCCATACACCACCTACACCCGGCAGGGCTACAAATCGCGGATGATATCCCCAATCCACGGCCAAAGCGCATTGTCCGAATAGAAATCGCCAACGTGATAACAGCAAGTCGCAACAAATATAATACCGCGGCGCCTTCTCTTCAAAAAGAAGGCGCCGCGGTTTATCGCATATTCATCAGCACGCTTTTCTGCTTGGCAATCTCAATCACTTCTTGGTCGCGCAGGCTGTTCAGGTAAGTCTGCGTGATCCCGATATTCTCATGCCCCAGCAAACGACTGATCGTATAGAGATCCGTTCCCATTTTCACCTGCTGCTGCGCGAAAAAATGTCGGCATGTATGCGGTGACACGCGAACACCTTCTATCCCCGCTCCGCGCTTGCGAAGAACATACTCCACAGCTCCGTCCGTCAACTGCCTGCCATGGAACGACAGGAAATAAAACGCATCATGCGGGCGAAGCATAAAGTACTTCTCTTTACCGCTCTCGTATCTGAGCATCGCCTTTTTCAGGACAGGCGTAATCGGCACCACGCGCTGCTTATGGTTTTTGCCGTTGATGATGATAAAATCGTCGTGAATGTCTTCCTCACGGATGCAGCACAGCTCCCAGCAGCGAATCCCGGTCTCAAAGAGTAATGTCAGGATCGCATAGTCGCGTAGCGAGAGATAATCATGCCCACGGCAGCTTTGCAGCATGATCCGAACCTGCTCCGGAGAAAAGGCCGTGATGACCGGCTTCTCCTCCTTGCACCACTTGAACGTCTTGCGCGTATCGAAACCGCCATATCCTTCCTCATAACAATACTGAATGAACGACTTGATCGATTTGAGCACGCCATTGATATAGGTGCCCTTGCGCCCTGCCTCGCTCATGCAGCGTGAAAACTGCCGCACAACTGCAGGCGTGAGCGCCTCGACAGTCTCGACGTGCAATTTTTCTGCGCAAAAACGCAAAAAGAGATTGAGGTTACACCGGTAACTCCGAATCGTCTTCGGGGTATACTTGCGAACCTCAATCTCAACCAGATACTCTTCGACAGCACTTTGCATCTTCATACCTATGTCCTCCTCATGTATGTCACAACAGAGGTGGCCATGTATGTCGCAGCTGACGCCGTGTTTTCCCGCAGGAAACGACGTTTGAAGCTGCAAAGCGCCATGTTATCCGTCAAATATACTGTTTTGTGTCCGGAAACGCATGCGTTTCACAGGCAGCTCACTCTTCCCAGTTGTGCCACACGTTCTGGACGTCATCATTGTCCTCGAACATATCGAGCATCTTCTGGAGGTTTTTGATATCGCCCTCGTCGGTAAGCTTGATGGTGTTCTGCGGCACCATCTCTGCCTGCGCGCTCAGCAGCTCATAGCCGTCATTCGTGAGCGCCTCGGCCACCGAAGCCACATCATCGGGATCAGTGTAGACCGTGTAGACACCCTCGTCGGGCGCAAAGTCTGCTGCACCGGCTTCGAGCGCATCCTCCATGACCTTGTCTTCCTCGAGCTCCTGATCCTCATCATTGATGACGATGACGCCCTTCTTATCAAACGACCACGACACGCAGCCGGTCGCGCCCATGTTTCCGCCGTACTTATCAAAGTAATGGCGCACCTCGGAGGCGGTGCGGTTGCGGTTGTCGGTCATCGTTTCGACGATGATGGCGACACCAGACGGGCCGTAGCCTTCATAGGTGATGGACTCGTAGTTATCCGTGTTACCGGAGCCGAGCGCCTTATCGATCGTACGCTTAATGTTGTCGTTCGGCATGTTGGCGGCCTTCGCCTTTGCAATGACAGCTGCGAGGCGGGAATTGTTATTGGGGTCGCCGCTGCCGCCCTCTTTGACGGCCACGATCATCTCGCGGGCGATCTTCGTGAACGCCTGCGCGCGCTTGGCGTCCTGCGCGCCTTTGGTTTTCTGTATGTTATGCCACTTGGAATGTCCGGACATAGTTACAACTCCTCTTGCTAAAATGCTTTCAACATTTTAACACAAACAGAGCCGCGTGGCAAGGAAAATCCGCATTTTTGCGCGAAAACTACGCCTCTGTTTTGGGAATCAGGAGATATTGCGGCAGTTCGACCGGTACGTCGTCATCCAAGAGGCCGTTCGTCTCGCGAATGCACCGCTCACTGGAGCAGTAACGCTTCGAGAGCTGCCACAGATCCTCCCCGTTCCAGCGCACGATCGTCAGCGACGGCACGGCTGCATACGGGCAGACGCGTTCCTGCGCCGTCACGCCGGTGACCTGCCGGAACTCAGTCGGACAAAACCGCACCAAGCCGACCGTGACCGCTGCGCGCAGCTGAAAACCGTCTGCCGTTGCTGTAACCGCCGGTGCTTCCGGAAGCGCATACAGCAGCTCTCCCCGCGTGCCGCCGGTCTCAAACTGCAGGTGCAGCCGCTTCTCCAAGCAGGACACGTGCTGCTCGGCGTCCGTCACGAGCAAACGCACAAGCACATCGCAGCCATCGGACGCAGCGCCGCAGAGCTCAGCTCGCTGCGCGCGCACCGTCAGCGCGGCGGCATCGCACGCGATCACGCCCTCAGCAGCAAGATGCAGCGGCTCTGCCTGCTGCACCGTTCCGGCCGGGATCGTCTCCCATTCGAGCTGCAGCTGCGCGGTATTGCAATAGGCGTCCGTCACGCACTCAGCTGTAAGCTCACCAAAGCATACCGTCTGCGCGACCAGATGGTATTCCGCCTCCAGCGTCGCACCGTCGGCCGCGACGCTCACGTTCAGATAGGCAGCTGTCAGGCTGACACTTGCCTGCACCATGCAGGGCTCGGCGTCCGCCGGACAGTCGAGCAGCTGCGAAAACGGTGTCTCAAACGTCTCAGCGACCGGACAGGACTGCCCCTGCTGCAAATAGCTGACCGACGTGCGCACGCGCCCCTGCACGACTGCACGCCCGTCGGCGATGTGCATCTCGTCGAGCAGCACGGCCTCCGCATGGCACAACAGGCGGTCCGTTTCCGGCTGCCCGTCGGAAAAGCGGTGCATTTGCGTTGCGGTGAACGTCTGTTCCTCCACAGCCACCGGCACGTGCACACACAATGGCTCTGTATGCGTGAACACGGCACCGCCGTCACTCTCGATGCGCTCCGTGAGCGTGAGCTCCGTCTCCCGGTAGGCACGCAGGCATAGACTCAGCCGCGCCGTCACACGTACCTTGCGGGAATTGACCGCGCGCGCATCCAGCGCAGCGAGCGTGCAGCGCAGCCATGGGCGCACGTCCTCTGCGAGTGTCTCACCGCTCATATGCACCTTGACTGGCAGCTCCACAGGGAAGCTGCGCAGCGCGCCGTTTTCCTCGGCGTAGACGACATCCGCCGCAATGCAGCCTTCGATCTGTGCGCTCTTGTCCGAAAACGCGAGATTCCAAAGGCAGAACGTCCCCTCCGTGACCACGAGTGCGCTGAGATCACCGAGCGCGTCGGGCACGACGGCATCCACGCTGCACGTCTCCTCCTCGGTGCGGTCAAAGACCCGCGTATACATTCTGTGCTCCTGCTTGCCCAGTTGTAGTTCCATAAAGATGTGCTCCTTATCGTTTTTTGTACATCCTTATGCCGCGCACACGGCGGTTATGCCGCCATCAGCACCGCAGCAGCCACACACCGGCCGCAATGAGCGCACCGCCGAGCGCAAACCACCAGAATCCCGCCGGCAGCACGAGCGCCAGAATGATGAGCACCCCGGTAACCACGCACGCAATGCCGATCCAAAAACAGATCCCCCGCCGTCGAAACATAAAGCACCGCCCTCCGCTTGCAGGTTATCCCTACAGGATATGCGGAGGACGGTGCGTTTGTGCGTTATTTTTTCTTTTCCCAGTCGCAGACCTGCGCCGAGAGCGCATACAGGCGCGCATAGCTCTCGTGGCGCTCGGGCGCGATCTCGCCCGCCTCCACGGCAGCGAGCACTGCACAGCCTGGTTCTTTCAGGTGCGCGCAGTCACGAAAGCGGCACTTGCCGATATATGGCCGGAATTCCCGGAATGCATACTGCAGATTCTCGCACGAGATGGGGTCGACCATATCCACCTCAAAGGACGCGAAGCCCGGCGTGTCGGCGACAAACGTGTCCTCGCCGAGTGCATAGAGCTCGACATGGCGCGTCGTATGCTTACCGCGGCCGAGCCGCTCGCTGACAGCGCCGGTCGCAATGCCGAACGATGCGTCGAGCGCATTGAGCAGACTCGATTTGCCGACGCCGGAGTTGCCGGTGAAGGCGCTGGTCTTACCGCGCAGCGCATCGCGCAGCGCATCCAAGCCGAGGCCAGTCGCAGCGCTCGTGCGCAGAACGCGAAAACCGATGGAGCGGTAAATGTCATAGAGATGCTCCGCCGGGTCAAGGTCGCACTTATTGAGGCAGACGACCGGCTCGCAGCCCGCGTTTTCCGCGATAGCGACCACGCGGTCGATCAGGAACGGATCGGTGATCGGATTGACGTTCGCGCCGATCATGATAAGCTGGTCGATATTCGCCACCGCCGGACGGATGAACGCGTTGCGCCGCTGCTCCACCGCGTCGATGCGCCCCTTTCCGTGCGCGTCGAAGCTCAGCTGCACCCGGTCGCCGACCAGCGGGCTGCACCCGTCATACCGGAAGCGGCCGCGCGCCTTGCACTCCACGATCTGATCGCCGGCGGCCACATAGTAAAAGCCGCTGAGCGCCTTGATGATGACACCCTGCACCATAAGCAATGTGCTCCTTTGTCTGTTACGGTTTTTCCGGCCCGTCGGAGACCCAGATATAGACCTTGCTGTACTCCGTGAGCTTTGTGTTGGCCGGTGCGCTCTGCTTGAAGACCGTGCCCTGCTTTGCATCATTCGCCTCTTTGTACGTGCCGCCATAGCAGAGACCGCTGCTCTCGATGCGCGCGATCGCGGCCGACTCCGTAAGCGTAGACAGGTCGGGCACCGTGACATCCCGCAGCGTCGGTCCGCCGCTGACGATGAGCTTCACGCTCGTACCGACTGCTGTCTTTTCGCCCGGAGCAGGCTCTGTGCGGATGACATACTTCGCCGTCACATCCTTGGAGGCCTGAAACTCCGTCGTGACGGTAAAACCGGCTTTTTCGAGCATCTCCGTCGCCACCTTATAGTCCTCATTAACCACATACGGGACTTCCGCCATGACAACACCGGTGCTGACGGTGAGCTGTACACTGATGCCCTCTGGCACGCGCATGCGGCTCTTTCCGGATTCCGGGTCCTGAGCGATGATGACGCCGTCCGGCACCTCGGGGTCAACGGTATACACGACGGTAAAGCGATAGTCGGAATACTGCTTGTCGTTGACAACTGCCTCGTAGGATTTCCCGGTGAAATTCGGCACATCCACGCGCTCCGCGGTACGGAACAGATCCTCGAGCCAGAAGTTCCACAGGAACACAAACAGCAAGACGGCAAACACGCCAACCGAAAAAATGCCCGTGAAGTAGCTAACGCGCTTGGCGCGCTTGCGCCGCCGTTGATACTCTTCTTCCGTGAGGTCATGCCCCACGCCGAAGAAGGACTCTTTTTTCTCCGCGTTCTCCTTGCGCCGCTCGGCGAGCGGACGCTGCTGATTGAGGTGCTTTTTGCAGGCGTTGAGTGCTTTGAGCAGCTCCCCCGCCGACTGATAGCGCTTGCGCAGGTCGGGCTCCATCGCCTTGAGCGTGATGCGTTCAAGCTCCTCGGGGATGTCGCTGTTCCACTCCCGCGGCGGCTTGGCGCTGCCGGCGATGTGCTTGAGTGCGATCTCCTCCGGAGTGTCGGCGTCATACGGCAGGTGGCCGGTCGTCATCTCATAGAGCACGACGCCGAGCGAATACAGGTCGCTGCGCGCGTCTGCATTGAGGCCCTTCGCCTGCTCGGGCGCAATATAGTGCACCGAGCCGATGGCCTGGCCGCTGCGCTCCTCGCGGATATTTTCCAGCGCGGCGATACCGAAATCCGCCACCTTGACCATGTCGTCATTCGTGATCATGATGTTCTGCGGCTTGATGTCGCGGTGAACGATGCCGTGCGCATGCGCGTGCTGGAGCGCTTTTGCGATCTGCGTGGCATAGCTCAGCGCCTCCTGCGCGCTGAACACGCCGCGCTCCGCGAGGCGCTGCTTGAGCGTCACGCCCTCGATGAGCTCCATGACGATATACTCCGTGTCGCCGCTGTGCCCCACGTCATACACCGAGACGATGTTCGGCTGCGAGAGCATGGCGACGGCGTGTGCCTCCGCCTGAAAGCGGTTTTTCAGCTCGGCATCCTCCGCCATCTCATCGCGCAGGATCTTGACGGCGACATAACGGTGCAGCTTATGGCACATGGCCTTATAAACGACCGACATGCCGCCGCTGCCGATGACCTCCAGGATCTCGTAGCGATCGTCCAGCATCTGGCCGATATAACGATTCATTGATTGTTCCATAGTGTTCCCCCGTTGCCGCGCTTAGCGGAAAAGAACCAGCGCGGTCACATTGTCGCGCGCACCGCGCGAGAGCGCCGCCGCGATCAGGCGGCAGCAGATCTGCTTTGCATCTCTGGAACTGCGGCAGAAATCATGCATCTGCACATCCGTGAGCGTGTTGGACAGTCCGTCCGTGCACAGCAGCAGCCGCGCGCCCAGCGGAAACGGCATGCTGCGGCAGTCAGGCTCGACCTTGGCCCCGACGCCGACAGCGCGCGTGATCACATTGCGGCGCGGGTGACGATGTGCCTGCTCCGGCAGCACCTGCCCGCTCGCGATCAGCTCCTGCACAAGCGAGTGATCCGTCGTGATCTGCTGCATACGGCGCAGGCCGACCAGATATGCGCGGCTGTCACCGACGTGCAGCACCGTGAGCCGTCCGTGCCGCACGCAGGCGGCGACGATCGTCGTGCCCATGCCGCGCAACTCGGGATCGGCACAGGCGCGGCCGTAGACCGCCTGATTGGCAGCGTCGCAGGCTGCGCGCATCGCAGGCTCGACCGCGCTGCCCGCCATCATCTCCCGGCGAAACTGCGCCAGAAAGGTCGACGCGGCAAGCTCGCTCGCAAGCTTCCCGCCGGCAGCGCCGCCCATACCGTCGCAGACGACGCCGACAACGCAGCCCTTGCGCCGGATGCGCGCACCGGCAGCACGGTCCTGATTCTCCTTGCGGACAGCACCTCTGTCCGACTTTGCAAAGCATTGCATGGGCTCTCCCCCTTCAGGCGCGGTGATCCGCGACCTTCTTGCGCAGCTGGCCGCAGGACGCGTCCACATCGCTGCCGAGCTTGCGGCGCACGGTCACGTTCACGCCGGCCTGCTCCAAAATGCGTATGAATGCCTTGAGGTGCTCCGGAGTGGACGGCCGGAACGCACGCTCCTCCACATGGTTGAGCGGGATGAGGTTCACATGCGCGCAGACGCGCCGCGCGTGCTTTGCCAGCAGCCGCGCGTGCTCGGGCGTGTCGTTCACGCCGTCGATCATCGCGTATTCGAAGGAAATACGCCGTCCGGTCGCCTGATAATATCTGGCGCAGGCGTCAATGAGCGCCTGAACGCCGCGGCCGCGGTTGGCCGGCATGATCTTCGAGCGCGTCTCGTCATCCGGAGCGTGAAGCGAGACCGAGAGCGTGAGCTGCAGGTCGCGCGCCGCCAGATCGTCGAAGCGCTCGATGAGCCCGCACGTGGACAGTGAGATGTGCCGCATACCGATATTCTCTCCATCGGGGTGGTTCACCAATTCGAGAAAGCGCATGACATTATCAAAGTTGTCGAGCGGCTCGCCGATGCCCATGAGGACGATATTCGAGATCTTGCATCCAGATTCTCGCTCGGAGTAAAGCACCTCATCGAGCATCTCCGAGGGCTCAAGGCTGCGGATCAGGCCGCCGATCGTGGACGCGCAGAACGCGCACCCCTGCCGGCAGCCGACCTGCGAGGAAATGCAGATGGTGTTGCCGTGCTTATAGTGCATGACGACCGTCTCGACGGCGTTGCCGTCATCGAGCTGCCAGAGGTACTTGATCGTGCCGTCCATGGCAGAGACCTGCTTGCGCAGCATCTCGAGTCTGGAGATGTAAAACTGCTCCGCGAGCGCTGCGCGCAGATCCTTGGACAGGTTCGTCATCTCGTCAAACGACGACGCACCGCGCGCAAGCCACTGGAAGATCTGCTTGGCACGGTATTTCGGCTGCCCCATTTCGGCGAGCGCCGCCGCGATCTCTTCGGGGAGCATGGCTTTGATGTCTCTCATTCGTGTCTCCTCAGCTTACAGACAAAAAATCCGTCCGTTTCATGTTCCTGCGGCCAGAAGGTAAACATTCCGCCCGCCGTATCCGCCGCCGGGAGCGGCAGCGAAAACGCCTCCGGTGCAAACTCCGGATGCGTGCGCAGAAAATCACGCACTACATCCTCGTTTTCGCGCGCAAGTACCGTGCACGTAGAATACACCAGCACGCCGCCGGGACGCACGCACTGTGCGAGTCCCCCCAGAATGTTGCGCTGAATGGCCGGCAACTGTGAGAGCGCCGCCGGGTCTTTGAAGCGGATCTCCGGCTTCTTGCGGATCACACCCAGTCCCGAGCACGGCACGTCCGCCAGCACGACGTCCATCGTGCCGACCAGATCGGCATCCGGACGGCGGGCATCCATCGTGCGCGTCGAGATGCACGACAGTCCCAGCCGATCGGCACCGGCGCGGATACGCTTCCATTTATTTTCGTGTATATCGCAGGAAATCATACATCCCTGATCGCGCATCTGCACTGCGGCGGCAAAGCTTTTGCCCCCGGGTGCGGCGCAGGCATCGAGCACGCGCATCCCCGGACGGGCACCGGCGGCAAGCACTGCGCAGTGCGCGGCCGCGTCCTGCACATAAAACCAGCCGTCGGCAAAGGCGCGTGCAGCCGCAAGGTTTCCGCCGCGGCAGAGCAATGCGTCCGGCAGCCACGGGTGCAGCTGCGTCTCAATGCCGTCGGCGCGCAGAGACGCGGCCAAGGCATCCGGTGTCGTTTTCAGGGTGTTCACCTGCAGACAGGCAGGCGCGTCGGCGTTGTTGGCCAAAAGCGCACGCTCGGCAAAGTCATAGCCGTGCGCGTCGATAAGCATCTGCGCCAGCCACTGCGGATGGCTGGTGCGCACGGCGAGATAGAACGCCGTACCCGCCCCCGGGATCTCCGGCAGCGCGTCACGGTGCTCCGCCACGCGGCGCAAGACCGCATTGACCAGTCCTGCTGCGCGTGCACAGCCGCCCTTGCGGCAGAGCGCGACCGCCTCGTTCACCGCCGCGCGCGGCGGCACTTTATCCAGCAGGACAATCTGATACGCCGACAGCCGCAGCAGGTCGAGCACCTTCGGCTCAAGCTTTTGCAGCGGCGTCGTGCAGTATGCCGCAAGGTAATGATCCAGCAGCGTCAGATTTTGCAGCGTCCCGTAGCAGATGCGCGCTGCGAGCGCGGCATCACGCGGCGCAAGCTGCGCATTTTGCAGCACGATGTTGAGCGCGGCATCCGACCATGCGCCGTTTTTGCGCCAGCGCTGCAGCGCGGTCCATGCCGCTTCCCGTGCAGTCATAGCCATACTCACCCCTCAACGGGCAGCGTGTGCCCGAGAAGGTAGTCGGCTGCGGACATACGCTTTTTGCCCGGCGCCTGCAGCTGCGTGATGCGCACCGTCTGCCCATCGGCACAGGCGACGGTGACACCGTCCTTACCGGCCGCCACGATCGTTCCGGGGGCTTTCTGTGTCGTGCGGTCAGAATAATCGGCGGCGTGGATCTTAAACGTCTGCCCGCCAAGCTCCGCCGTAGCGACCGGCCACGGCGCGAGGCCGCAGATGTGCTTGATGATCGCGCGCGGGCTCTGATCCCAGTCAATGGGCGAATCATCACGTGTGAGCGGGCGGGTATACGTCGCCGCGCTGTGATCCTGCGGGGTGCGCGGGGCAACGCCAGCGTCAACATCCCGCAGCGTGCGCACGAGCAGATCCGCACCCATGACGGCCAGCCGGTCAAAGAGTTCACCGGCGGTCTCAAATTCGCCGACCGGCGTCTGCTCTGTGTAGATCACATCACCGGTGTCCATCTCGCGGTCAAGGTACATCGTCGACACGCCGGTCACCGCATCGCCGTTGAGCACCGCCCACTGGATGGGCGCAGCGCCGCGATACTTCGGCAGCAGCGATCCATGCACATTGATCGCGCCGTAGGGCGCGGCGGCAAGCAGCTCGTCCGGCAGGATGCGGCCGTAGGCCACGACGACGAGAATGTCCGGCTGCAGGCTTTGCAGCGCTGCCAGCGCCGTGCCGTCACGCATCTTTTCCGGCTGAAAGACCGGCAGGCCGTTTGCCAGTGCGATCTCCTTGACCGGGCTCGGCTGGAGCTTCATGCCGCGGTTTTTGGGCTTGTCCGGCTGTGTGAACACACCGACCACGTCAAAGTGGGCATCGAGCAGACGCTGCAGCGACACGGCCGCGAAATCCGGCGTGCCCATGAATACGATGCGCATGCGCCTCACCTCTTCGACGACTGCTCCAGCTCCTCGGGAGCGAGCATCCGCGTGGCCTTGTCGGTGAACAGAACACCGTCAAGGTGATCGAGCTCATGGCAGAACGCACGCGCCGTCAGTCCATGCCCCTCGACCTCGAACCACGCACCGTGACGATCCTGCGCGCGCACCTTCACATAGTCCGGGCGCGCAACGATGCCGTACTCATCCGGCATGCTCAGACAGCCCTCGGCGCCGACCTGCTCGCCGGCCGTCTCGATGATGACGGGGTTAATGAGCTCGATCATATACTCGTCCTCCCCGTCGGGAACGTTCGTTTCCAGCACGATGACGGCGCGGCGCAGCACGCCGACCTGCGGCGCGGCAAGACCGACACCGTTGGACTCCGCCAGCGTCTGGCGCATATCGTCAAGCAGCATATGCAGACGGGGATTAAAGTCCTTGACCTCATGGCAGTGCTTGCGCAGCTGGGGGTCGCCGTTTTTTACGATCATTCTTGTAGCCATTGTATACCTCTCCTTAGTCCAGCGGGTTGTCATCGGCAAAGACGGTGACATCGCGGAATGATTTTTCAGTGTTGCAGTACATGACGATATTCGCCGCCGCGCGGCGCACCGCCTTGCTCTGGTTACAATAGAGCGTGACGCGGTAACGGTAGCGGTTATTCATGCGCACGACCGGCAGCGGTGCCGGTCCGAGCACCTCCGCGCGCTCACCGACGGTCTGCCGGAAGTAATCGCGGATATAGGCGCAGCAGCGCACGACCGCATTCTCCTGTGCGCCAGAGACCGTGACGGCCAGCACCTCGCTGAACGGCGGCGTGCCGTTGAGCTGCCGCAGCGCGATCTCCGAGCGGTAAAACGCATCGTAATCCTGCCGCGCGGCCTGACGGATGGTCTCGTTTGCGGGTGTGAATGTCTGGATCACGGCGCGGCCGGGTGCATCGCCGCGGCCGCTGCGGCCGACGACCTGCGTGATGAGCGAAAATGTGCGCTCATTGGCACGGTAGTCGCCGACATACAGGCTCTGGTCGGCATTGAGCACGCCGACGAGCGTGACATTTTCAAAATTCAGCCCCTTCGTGATCATCTGCGTACCGATCATGATGGGGATGCGTTGCCGCACGAACCGCTGCAGCAGCGCCTCGTGCGTGCCGGCCATGGCGATGGCATCGGCATCCATGCGCAGGGTTTCCACGCCGGGAAAAAGAGCGTGCACGTCTGCCTCGATGCGCTCCGTCCCGTCGCCGAGAAAGCGCAGCTCCCCGCCGCAGACCGGGCACCGGTCGTCGACGCGCTGCCGGTAGCCGCAGTGGTGGCAGACGAGCATCTGGTTACCCTGATGGTACGTCAGACTGACGCTGCAGTTCGGACACGAATACGTCGCGCCGCATTCAGCACAGGTGACGAGCTTACTCGCACCGCGCCGGTTGAGAAACAGGATGCTCTGTTCACCGCGGCGGAGGTTTTCCTCCAGCTCGGCATAGAGCACGGAGCTGATCGAGCCGGAATTCCCGTTTCGCAGCTCCTGCTTCATGTCGGCAATGATGACATCGGGGAGCTTGCGCGCGTTGAAGCGATCCGGCAGCGTAAAATAGTGATAGCGGCCGGTCTCGGCGTAATAGCGGCTGACAACGTCCGGTGTCGCCGAGCCGAGCAGCAGCAGCGCGCGATGCTGCGCACAGCGAAATTTTGCCACGTCGCGCGCGTGGTAGCGCGGTGTGCTCTCGGATTTGTAGGTATCCTCCTGCTCCTCGTCGATGATGAGCAGGCCAAGGTTCTCCATGGGCGCAAAGACGGCGCTGCGTGTGCCGACGACGACGCGCGCAAGGCCGGCGCGGATGCGCTTCCACTCATCATAACGCTCCGAGAGCGGAAGGCCGCTGTGCAAAACGGCCACCGCATCTCCAAAGTACGCGGAAAACGCCTCGATCATCTGCGGCGTCAGCGAGATCTCGGGCACGAGCAGGATCGCCCCCTGCCCTGCCGCGAGCGCCTGCTCGATCAGGTGCAGGTACACGAGCGTCTTGCCGCTGCCGGTCACGCCGAACAGCAGCGCCGCCTGTGCATCCGGCGAGCGCAGCAGCGCCTGCAGACCGGAAAACACCTCTGCCTGTGCCGCCGTGAGCGCGGGAATGGGCTTAGGCAGTCCGGAATAGTGCGTCGGGCGGCGGAAATAGGGCTCGGTGTCGATGTGCACGAGCTCCTGCCGCACAAGCGTCTTCATAGATGTCTTCGGCGCGCCGGTAAACTGACACACCTCGTCGGCCGAGGCGCGGCCGATCGTGCACAGCAGCTCCAGAATTGCGACCTGATGCGGCGCGCGTCTACGGCGGCGGATCTCCTCCTGCGCCTCCTCGAGCGAGACGGCAAGGCTCGCATATTCGAGCTGCTTGTCGCGCACGACGCGCTTTTCCGTGCCCTCGACGGTCAGGAGCTTTTGCTCCACAAGCCAGTGCAGCGCACTCGCCGGATCATTGTCGCCAAACGCCGTCTGCAGCGTCTCCATTGGGCAGCGCCCGCCGTGTGCGAGCACGGTCTCCAGCGCCAGCCGCCGCTGCTTGGAGCGGCCGCAAAGCGTGAGTGCCGCATCGGCATCCAGCTCCGGCGCAACGCAGTAGACCGTGCTGACACGATACCAGACACCGGCCGGCAGGATCGCGTGCAACGCATCGTAGATGGTGCAGAAAAAGCGGTCATGCATCCAGATGGCGAGCCGGATCAGCTCCGGTGAGAGAATGGGCTCAGGGTCAAGCTGACGCGTGATGGGCTTGAGTTTTGGGTCATCCTGGGCCTGATCCAGCGCGAGCACCATGCCCTCACACGGGCGGTTGCCGCGCGAAAACGGCACCATGACGCGGCAGCCGGGGCGGAGCGTATCCGTCAGCGGCTGCGGGATCTTATACGTATACGGTCGGTCAAACGCAAACGTTGCAGCCAGAACGGCGACCTTTGCGACCGGGATCTGCAGCATCTGCGCGCCTCCTCTCCGAAAAAATCAGGCGGGTAGTGCCCGCCTGAAGGATTATTCCTTGTGCACGACCTGAAGGCGGCCGTCATACACCTCGTCGATCGCCATGGACACCGGCTTGGTATCCAGCGGCTCGCCGGCGGCCTGCGCGGCGGCGGCAATGTTGCGCGCGCGGCGCGCGACCAGGTTCACCAGAAGATAGCGGCTGCCGGCCTTTTCGGCCAGAACGCTCATAGGGGGATACAGCATCATTTTTCAAGCACCTCTGTAAAATAGTTTTTCCGATCGGGATAGCGGCAGCACTCTGCCGTGATGATGGCGTCAAGCTCCTTGGCTGCAACGTCAGGATCGTCGTTGATAACAACGTAATCATAGGTATACGCCAGCGCGCATTCACGCCGCGCCTGTGCCAGCCGCTCGCAGATCTTCTGCTCGTCGTCCGTATGGCGGCCGCGCAGGCGGCGCTCAAGCTCCGCAAAGGACGGCGGCATCATAAAAACGCGGATCGCGTCCGGCCGCTTCTCGCTGATCTGGTGCACACCCTGCACGTCGATGTCCAGCAGGACATGCACACCCTCAGCGCAGCGCCGCTCGACATAGCTCTTCGGCGTACCGTAGCAATTGCCGACATATTCCGCATGCTCAAGCAGCTCATCCGACGCGACCATAGCGTCAAACGTCGTGCGTGTAACGAAGAAGTAGTCCGCTCCGTCGACCTCGCCGGGGCGCGGGGCGCGCGTCGTGGCAGAGACGGAAAAGCACACGTCATCGCGCAGGCGCATCAGGCGCGAGATGACCGTGCTCTTTCCGGTGCCCGAGGGGCCGGAGATCAGGATCAGCTTCCCTGTCTGGTGGTTCATATCATATCTCCTCCGGTTTCCGTATCTGTGGCCTCAACACGGGCCTGCACCGCATCCGGCGGCAGCGCCGAGAGCACGGCGTGGCCGGTATCCATGATGAGGACGGCCTGCGTTTTTCGGCCGTAGGTCGCATCGATGAGCATGCCGATCTCCCGGCTGTCCTGCACGATGCGCTTGATGGGGGCGGAATCCGGACTGACGACAGCCAGCAGCCGCTCCGAGGAAACATAGTTTCCGTATCCGATGTTGATGAGTTTCAAGTCGCCGCTCCTTACTCGATGTTCTGGATCTGCTCACGGATCTTCTCGATCTCAGACTTGAGGTCCACGACCACCTTTGCGATGTCCGCATTCTGGCACTTGGAGCCGATGGTATTCGCCTCGCGGTTGAACTCCTGAATCAGGAAGTCCGCCTTGCGGCCGACCGGGGAACCACTCTCAAGCATCTGGCGCAGCTGGGCAATGTGGCTGCGCAGGCGCACCGTCTCCTCATCAACGGCGACATGGTCGGCAAAAATGGCTGCCTCGGCAATGATGCGTGCCTCGTCAATATCGGTCGCGGCGAGCACCGTCTCGAGTTTCTGGCGCAGGCGCGCCTCATAGGCGGCTGCCGTTTCGGGAGCGGCCGTTTCTACGCGCGTCACCAGCGACTCGATGCGCGCGAGCTTTTCGGCCACGTCCGCACGGAGCTTTTCGCCCTCGCGCTCACGCATCTGGTCATAATCCGCCAGTGCCTGCTGCGTCAGCTCAATCAGGCCGGAACGGATCTTATCCTGATCCGCCTCCGCCTTTTCCACGGACAGGATGTCCGGAAAACGCATGAGCGACATGAGCGACATGTCGTTTTTCAGATCATAGCGCACGGCGAGCGCGTTGAGCGTGTCAATATAAGCGCGCAGCAGCGGCTCGTTCACACGCAGGACGGTGTCCTCCGCCTGCGAGGAGTCAATCGTGACGAACACGTCCAGCTTGCCGCGGCTGACGTGCTGCTGGATGGTGGATTTGACCGCGTCCTCGGCGAAGAGGAAGTTGCGCGGCATGCGCACGGCAATATCCAAGTAGCGGTTGTTGACGCTCTTGAGCTCGACCGTAACGCTCAGTCCCTCGACGGTGCCCTTCGCGCCGCCATAGCCGGTCATACTTCTAATCATTTGCTCTTACCCTTCTTATCTCAAGTCTCCAGGACCTGAATGATCTCAAATGTAATGGGGCTCGCTTTCTTGCGGCGCTGGTATACAACATTGCACGCCACGCCGAGCGCGAAAAACGCAAAACCGATCAGCACGCAGCCGCCCTCACCCCAGCCGAGCGCGCTGCCGATGGCATAACCCAGAAACAGGAGCACAAACGGCACCAGATACAGCAGCGCAGCCGCACCGAGCACGTCCGACGTCTTGCTCTCAATGACGACCTTCTGACCCGGCAGCGCCGAGACCTTATTGAGTGCCTCGGCCCGGATACGACTCTGAAACACGCACGCCTCACACGACTCACACGTGCCGCCGCAAGCCGTGCCGCGCTCCACCTCCACCTCCGCCACATGGCGGCTGATCAGTTTGGTCACCACAGCATTCTGCGTCATCGTATCATCCTCCTGTAAAACGCACATTCACGACATACTCTCCGACCGCACCGGCGTTGGAGAAGCCGTCCACATAGATCTTCGCCGGAACGGCGACCGTGCCGCTCGTGGCCTTATAATTGGTCAGATCCACGACCACGCGCACGTTCTCCGCCGTGATCTGCGAGATCACATCCTCCGGCGCGCGGACAGTCACAGCCAGCGACGTCGTCATGATCTCAACACTGCGGGTCGTGCCGGTCGTCGTGATATTCGTCGCCGTGATCTTCTCCGTCGCCAGGCCTCGGACAGAGACGCGCACCGTCGCCTCCGTAACGCCGCTGAGGTTGCGCAGGTCATTTTCCAGCGGGATCGTGACCGTCTTCTCATACGACGTAGCAAAGCCGGACAGATCGATCGTCGCAACGACGATCTGATTGAGCTTGCCGAGCACATCCGTGTCACCGGCGACCTGAATGCTCTTCGGCTCGATATCGACGACGCAGTTTTCCTCCGTCGCTCCGGCGCCGCCCACAAGTGATACCTTGAGCGGCAGCTCCTTATTCATCAGCACCGGCATCGACACGCTGACCGTGTCATAGTTGCCGGAGATCTCCTTGGGCTTGAGCTTATTGCCGTCCTTATCGAGCAGGACATAGGGGCAGTTGGTCGGTGCGATGGACTTATCCAGATCCGTGCGCGTGACATACACACAGATGCTGTCGACCAAGTCGAGCTCCTCCTGCGGGCCGTAGAGCGTAATGGACGACGGCTCCACCTTGATGGGCTCAGCTGTGTAACCCTCCTTGACGCTGCCGGTAAAGACACCCTTGACCTCCAGCGTCTTGTTGGCCTCCTGCACGACGGAAAAACTGATGGTCTCTGGCGACTTGCTCAAAACCGTGATGCTGCTCTTGTCGACATTGGTCGGATACTGCAGCGAATAGCTCACCTGCATCTCGCGCGCCTGCGAAATGCCGGACACGTCAATGACCGCAGACAGATCCGCAGAGCTGAGATTTCCGAGCACACGCCGCGTGCCCTTGAGACGCACGGTCACGCTGTCGGCATCGGCATCCGTCACGATCAGGCCGCGCGCGGCGCGCAGATCGTCCGCGCCCTGATACACGACCTTGACATTGGAAAACGTCTTTTCGATCGTCGTCTCCTCCGTGGACATGATGTACATCCACAGCAGGAACGAGCCCAGCAGCGAAATGATGATCCAAAACGCCTTACTGCTGATGATTTTGTTGATTGTCGTCTTTTTTGTCATAGCGGTTCTCCCGGCGAAGCGGATTGAGTTTCTTCACGAAATCGACAAAAACGTCCCAGCGCCTGCGCTGCTGCTCCTCCTCGGGCAGAAGCTCACTGCGCAGGATCGCCTCAAAGGTCTCTGCGGAAAGGCGGCGCTTGAGCATGCCGTCCACAGCGATGGAGATGCCACCGGTCTCCTCGGAGACGATCACGACCACAGCGTCCGAATGCTCGCTCATGCCGATGCCCGCACGGTGGCGCGTACCGAGATCGGGGCTGAGATTCGTGTTGCTCGTCAGCGGCAGGACACAGCCTGCCGCCGCAATGCGGCCGTCGCGGATCACGACTGCGCCGTCATGCAGCGGCGCTTTGGGATAGAAAATATTCTTGAGCAGCTCCGCCGTCACATCGGAATTGACGGTCGTGCCGCTGCGCATCTGCTCGTCGAGCGTTACACCGCGCTCAAAAACGATGAGCGCACCGGTCTTGGTCGATGACAACTGCGTGCACGCGGCGATCGTCTGCGAGATGACGTTATCCATACCCAGCGTTTCGAGCGGCTTTGACCCAAAGCTCGGGAACGTTTTGCTGCCCATGCGCTCGAGCAGACGGCGCAGCTCAGGCTGGAAGATGATCACGAGCGCGATGAGTCCGAGCTCGACCGTCTTTTGCAGAAGGCGGTTGAACATCGTCAGCTTCAGCACACCCGAGAGCCAAAGCGCAATCAGGATCAGCAGAATACCGCGCGCAAGGCGGAACGAATTCGTCTTGCGGATGAGCATGATGATATTGTAGATCAGATAAGCGACGATCAGAATATCCACGATGTCCGAAAACCGCATCGTCGACACCAGCATCGTCAGCTTCGCCCAGAAGGCTGCAAGTTGTGCCATAAGCATTCCCTCGGCTGTTGGTTTCCGTTTTGCGGGCGCAAAACGCCAATCTTATGAATTATAATATTATACCCTACACGCCCGTGAATTTCAATACAAAAATCCGCTTTTGCCTGTACGCAGGATGTCATGAAACGCACGAACCGTGTGCGCAATGTCCGCGTCCGTCGTAAACGGCGACAGGCTCAGGCGCACCGTGCCGGTCTCGAGCGTGCCCGCAGTGCGGTGCGCGACCGGTGCACAGTGCAGCCCCGCGCGCACGGCAATGCCGCTGTGCGCAAGCGCCTGTGCCAGCGTCTCGCAGTCCATATCGCGGCAGCGAACGGACAGCACCGCCGTCTGGCAGGACACGTCCGGTGATGCAAACACTTCCAGCCGTGTCTCCCTGCTCAGGCGTTCGCTCAGATTCTGCGAAAGTCTTCGCTCCCGCCGGGCGATATTGTCCACGCCCTGCGCGGACACGTAGCGGACGCCCGCCAGCAGCCCCGCGATGCCGGGGACATTGTGCGTGCCCGCCTCAAGCCGGTCGGGCAGCTGTTCCGGCATGGTCTGGAGCATACTTTGTGAACCGGTACCGCCATACAGCAGCGGCTCCGGCTGCGCGAAGCACAGCAAAACGCCCGTCCCCTGCGGCCCGAGCAGGCCCTTGTGCCCCGGCATGGCAACAAAGGCCGCACCGATTGCGGACGCGTCCAGCGCGACGCAGCCGGCCGCCTGCGATGCGTCCACGATCAGCGGGACGTGCGCCGCAGCACAGAGCTCCGCGATCTCTTGCACCGGCATCAGATAGCCAAACACGTTCGACACCATCGTGCACACGGCCACCCTCGCACCCGGCAAGGCGCGCCGGAAAGCATCGAGCGCCGCCGCAGGATCGAACAGCGGGCTCGCCGCAACGCGCACCTGCGCGCCCAGGGCATATAACGGGCGCGTGACGGAGTTGTGCTCATAGCCGGAGATCACGACCGGATCGCCGGGCGAAACGAGCGAGTGAATGGCAATGTCGAGCGCATGCGTCGCGTTCATGGTAAACACAACGCGCTCCGGCTCCGGGACGTGAAAGAGCGCCGCGACCGCCGACCGACAGGCAAAGGCCGTGTCGGCCGCGCGCATGGCAGCGCTGTGTCCGCCGCGGCCGGGACTCGCCATCGTGCGTATAGCCATCGACGCTGCACGTGCCACCGACGGCGGCTTGAGCAGGCTCGTGGCCGCCGAGTCCAGATAGATCATACCGTCACCTCCTGGTAAGTACCGTCTTCCAGCAGGCGATAGATTTTTCCCCGCTGGATCGCTGCGCGGTCCAGGAGCAGCAGAGCGCGTTCCAGTTGGGTTTCCTTCAGTTTGACGCAATACGTGCATCCGGTTTTGGAGACGCTTAGCGGCGCTTTACGCACGACGGCAGTGATGCCCGCGCGCTCAAGCACCCGCGACGACCGCTGTGCATAGGTCAGCGACCGGCACAGGATCAGACAATAGCGCTGCATCATGAGCTCCCTCCCACATGGTGATGCACCATTCTATGCGGGAGCGGTGCAGGCGTTTACGCCTGTTTCTCGAGCAGCACGACCGCATGCGCCGCGATACCCTCGCGCGCGCCGGTGAAACCGAGTCCCTCCTCGGTCGTCGCCTTGATACTGATGCGATCAACGTCCACATCCATGCATTGCGCCAGATTGCGGCGCATCTGCGCGATGTGCGGCGCGAGCTTCGGCACCTGTGCGAGCACCGTGCAGTCTATGTTGCCAACCGTATACCCTTCGGCGTGCAGGCGCGCCACCACCTCGCGCAGCAGCGCCAGACTATTCGCCCCGGCAAATGCGGGATCCTTGTCCGGGAAAAGCTGACCGATATCGCCCATGGCGGCCGCGCCAAGCAGCGCGTCCATGACGGCATGCGTGAGCACGTCGGCATCCGAATGACCGAGCAGACCGGTCTCGTGCGGAATGTCCACGCCGCCAAGAATGAGCCTGCGGCCGCGGACAAGGCGATGCACGTCGTATCCGTGTCCAATGCGCATCATGCCTTGCCGCGCCTCCTCAGGATGAGCTCGGCAAGCTCGATGTCGATCGGCGTCGTGATCTTGATGTTCTCCTCCGAGCCCTGCGTCACGACGGGCTTCACGCGCAGCTGCTCGACCGCCGAGCAGTCGTCCGTGATGGCCAGATGCTTGCGCATGGCGTTGGTAAGCGCAGCCTTGATGAGATCCGCCTGAAACACCTGCGGCGTCTGAATGGCGGAGAGCGTCGAGCGGGCGGGCGTGCCGGTAATGATGCCGTCGGACGTGACCTTGACCGTATCGCGCACCGGGATGCCGGGCGCGGCCGCGCGGCTCTTTTGCGCCGCGTTGATCGTATCGGTGATGATCACATCCGTCACGAGCGGGCGCGCGGCGTCATGGATGCCGATGAGCGTGGCACGGTTGCTCGCTGCCAGCACACCGGCCAGCGACGACTCTGCGCGCGTCATACCGCCGACGACGACCTTCGTCATCTTCGTGAGGGCATAGCGGTCGCGCAGCGCCGCGATCTCCTCGAGGCGCGACGTGCGCGTGACGACGATCAGCTCATCGATCGCGGCACAGTCCTGCATCGCCTGCAGCGAGCGCACGAGCACCGGCACACCGCCGACCTCCATCATCAGTTTGTCGCGCCCCATACGTTTGGACGAGCCTGCCGCCAGTACGACCATCGTGCAAAACGGCTTGCCGCCTAGCTTTGCCCTGATCTTCCCGTAAAGTGCCATAGGATCGCTCCTTTCTTTCTGTTGCTGTTATGTACATACACAGTTGTTATGGTTTTATTATAATCAGAAACACGCCCCGGCGCAAGGTGCGGGCAGCAAAAAAGCATCCCTGCACGCGTGTGCAGGGATGCTTTCAAATCAAATTACTCGTCGACATCGTCGAAGTCGATCTCGGGGATGTTGCCGGTAGCCTCACCGGTAGCGGAGATCTCATAGACGAGGGCGTCGGCCTCGGGAGCCATCGGCTTCTTGGCCGGGCGCTCACGCACCGGAGCCGGCTCGGGAGCGGTCAGCGCGCGGATGGACAGGGAGATCTTGTGCTTCTCCTCGTCGATCGCGGTGATCTTCGCATCGACAATGTCGCCGACGGTGAGCACCTCATCGGGCTTGCCGATGCGGCGGTTGGCGATCTGGGAGATGTGGATCAGGCCGTCAACACCGGGCAGCACCTCGGCAAACGCGCCGAAGGGCATGAGCTTGACGATGGTGACCTTCGCCACGTCGCCGACCTGGAAGGTGGACGTGAACTTGGTCCAGGGGTTGCCGTTGGGGTCCTTGTAGCCGAGGGAGATCTTGTGGTTCTCCGCGTCGAAGCTGATGACGTAGACATCGACCTCGTCGCCGACGGACAGCACGTCGGACGGCTGCTTGATGCGGCTCCAGCTCAGCTCGGAGACGTGCACCATGCCGTCAATGCCGCCGATGTCAACGAACGCGCCGTAGGACGTCAGGGACTTGACAACACCGTGATAGTGCTTGCCGACCTCGATCTCGCTCCAGATCTTCTCGGCGCGCTCGCGGCGCTCCTTCTGGGCGACAGCACGGATGGAACCGACGACGCGCTTACGGCCGCGGTTGACCTCGGTGATCTTCAGGCGCACGGTCTGGCCGACGAGCTCGGACATGGCCGCGTCCTTCGGCAGGCCGGACTGAGAAGCGGGCACGAACACACGGATGCCCCTGACGGACACAACGATGCCGCCCTTGTTGTCCTCGGTGACCTTGCCTTCAACGATCTCGCCGCTCTCCTGTGCCTCTTCAATGGCGGCCCAGTTCTTCACGGCGTCCAGACGCTTCTTGGAGAGCATCGCAGTACCTTCGACATCGTTGACGCGCACAACGCTCGCCTCAATGCTGTCGCCGACGTGCAGGACATCTTCAACCTTGATGCCGTCGTCGGTGAACTCGCTGGTCGGGATGAAACCGGAATACTTGGTGCCGATATCGACACTGATCTCGGTGGCGGAAATGGCCACGACCGTACCGGTTACCTTTTCTCCATTATATATAGGCTTGAGAGATGCCTCCAGCATTTCATCAAAATTTTCAGTCTCCATGGGATTTTCTTGAGTCAGGATCTCGTCGCTCATCTTTTGTTTTACCTCCTTAATGATCCATGCAGGCACGGAGGCCCCGGCTGTCAAGCCGACCGTATCCGCATGTACGAACGCGCTTGTATCAAGCTGCGCTGCGTTTTCAATAAATTGCACGTTTGCACACGCACTGCAGCAGATCTCGTAGAGATGGCGGCTGTTTGCACTGTGGCTGCCGCCGACAACGACCATTGCATCGCAGTTGCGGGCCATCTGCGCGGCCTCTGTCTGACGTGTAAACGTAGCACCACATATTGTATCAAACAATTTGGCGTTTGTACACTCTTTTTTTATAATTTTCTGACATTCCAGCAGTTTTTCTTGCGTTTGGGTCGTCTGGATGACAACAGTCAGCGGTTTTGCACAGTCAATGGTGCCGTCAGCGATACGCGCGGCGAGCTGTGAGGCATCATTGACCACAATTGGGGATGTGCACCAGCCGCAGATCGCACGCACCTCCGGGTGGTCGGCGGCTCCGATGATGACCGGCTGCCGCCCCTCAGCGGAGGCCTCCGCCACGATCTCATGGATGCGCTTGACCTTCGGGCAGGTCGCGTCATACACCGTCGCGCCCGTGCTCTGCACGGCCTCAAACTCCGCGCGGCTGACGCCGTGGGATCGGATGATGACCGACGCGCCCTGCGGGATCTGCTCCGGTCCGTCCGCGACCGTGAGCCCCTCTGAGCGCAGGTGCTGCACAACGTCGTCGTTATGGATCAGCTCGCCGAGGCTGTAGCAGTTCGCCTCGGCCGCGAGCATCTCCTCGGCCATTTTGACCGAGCGGCTGACGCCGAAGCAAAAACCGGCAGACTTGGCGACGCACAGCTCTCTCATGCGTCCGCCTCCAGTCCGAAGCGCGTGCGGACTGCTGCGCACACGGCGTCGATGCTCTGCTCAAGCGTGAGCTCACTCGTGTCGATGTGCACGGCATCCGGCGCTGCCTTGAGCGGCGCGATGGCGCGGTGCGTATCGTCATAGTCGCGCTGCTCAAGCTCACGCAGCACGTCGGCATACGGCTCCTGAATGCCCTTTTCCTGCAGCTGACGCCAGCGGCGCTGCGCGCGGCACTCCGCCGAGGCGGACAGGAAGATCTTCAGCCCGGCATCCGGCAAAACGACCGTACCGATGTCGCGCCCGTCCATAACGACGCTGTGCGTGCGGGCAAGGCTGCGCTGCATATCAAGCAGGAACGCGCGCACGACCGGCAGCGCCGACACGCGCGAGGCCAGCAGTGACACCTCCGGCAGACGGATCGTATCCGAAACGTCCTCGCCGTTGAGCAGCATCCGCTGCTCTCCCGCCGCATCATACACGAGCTCGATGCGCAGCGTCGGCAGCAGCGCCTGCATGGCATCGACATCCGAGCAGTTCACCCCGGCGCGCTCTCCGGCAAGACCGACGGTGCGGTAGATCGCGCCGGTGTCCACATAGATCAGGCCGAAGCGGCGCGCAGCCGCGCGGGCGATCGTACTTTTTCCGGCACCGGAAGGGCCGTCAATGGCAACGGTAATATGAGTATCCAAAACGTTCGTTTCCTTTCCTCGTTATGTGCAGACAGCGTTTCCGGCCACATAGCCGGTGCTCCACGCGATCTGCAGGTTATAGCCGCCGGTGTAGGCGTCCAGATCGAGCACCTCTCCGGCAAAATACAGCCCCGGCATCCGCTTGGATGCCATGGTGCGGGGATTGATCTCCTTGACCGACACGCCGCCGGAGGTGATGATCGCCTCACTGATCGGGCGCGTACCACACACGGAGACCGGGAAATGCTTAAACAGCTCCACGAGCTTGTGCCGCTGTTCGCGCGTGACAGTGTTGACCTTCGTATCCTCCGGAATACCGGACAGGCGCACGAGCACCGGGATCATGGCATGACCCGCGAGGTCATAGAGCGCGTTCTTAAAGTCCCGGTTGGCATATTTCTGAAAATCACGCAGGATGCGCGCGTCGAGCTTCTTTTCATCCAGCGCCGGCTTCAGGTCGATGGACAGGCGGTAGCTGTGCTGCGAGAAGTCGCGCATATGCGCGCTTGCCGACAGGACCAGCGGGCCGGAGACGCCGAAATGCGTGAAGAGCATCTCGCCGAGGTCGGAATAGACCTGCTTATTGTGCTCATCATAGACCGTGAGCGTCACGTTGCGCAGGGAAAAGCCCTGCATCTCGGCGCACCAAGGGTCGTTGGATTCCAGCGGCACGAGCGAGGCGCGCAGCGGCGTGACCGTGTGGCCGAATTGCTGCGCAAAGCGATAGCCGTCGCCGGTCGAGCCGGTGAGCGGGTACGACATGCCGCCGGTGCAGACAACGGCTGCATCGCAGTCAATCGTGCCCTCCGTGGTCACGACGGCGGAAACTGCGCCGTCGCGCGTCAGAATATCAGTCGCAGCGGCGTGCAAAACGCGCCCCCCTGCGTGCGCATAGGCGCGCTCAAGCGCATTGGCGATGTCGTGCGAGCGGTCGGAGACCGGGAACACGCGGTTGCCGCGCTCGGTCTTGAGCGGCACGCCGAGGGATTCAAACAGCGCCATCGTGTCACGCGGCTCGAAACGGTTGAGCGCGCTGTAGAGAAAGCGTCCATCGCCGGGGATGTTTGCAAGCACGGTCTTGATGTCGCAGTTATTTGTCACATTGCAGCGGCCCTTGCCGGTGATGCGCAGCTTCTTGCCGAGCATCTTGTTCGGCTCAAGCAGCACGACGCTCAGCCCGCGCTGCGCCGCTGTGAGCGCACACATGGACCCTGCCGCACCGCCGCCGATCACGACTACATCAGCTTTCAACGGTTCCATACACCTCGTATTCTTTCCAGACGTTCTCCAGCTCCCGGAAGGTCTCGAACGTGCGCGCACGGTCGCGCGCGCTGACCGCCATGATGAGCGCGTTGATCATGCTCAGCGGTGCAACGAGAGAATCCAGGAACGAGACCATCTCACTTTTCGTATACAGGCAAACGTCCGAGATCTCATTGAGCGGCGAGACCTTGCCGTCCGTCAGGCCGAGGCAGCGTGCACCGCGGTCGCGCGCAAACTTCATGGCGCTGATCGTGCGCTTGGAATAGCGCGGGAAGCTGATGCCGATGATGAGGTCGCCCTCACCGATGCGCAGCAGCTGCTCATAGACCTCGCGCGCGGCGATCTCCTTGACAACGGTGACGTCATCGAGCAGGAGCTTAAGATAGATCGCCAGAAAATCAGCCAGCGTCGTGGACGTGCGCATGCCGATGATGTAGATGTGCTTTGCGGACAGGATCATATCGACCGCCTGATTGAAGTAATCCTGATCGATCTCGTCGAGCGTGGCCTGAAGGTTATTGATGTCGGCACGCAGCACCGCTTTGAGTACATCGTGCCCGTCCATGGTGCTCTCAGCCGCCTCGATGCGCTCGACCGAGGTCAGACGGTTGCGCACGATCTCCTGCAGCGCTTTTTTCATGCCGGGATAGCCCCGATAGCCGAGGTCGGCCGCAAAGCGCACGACGGTCGACTCACTCACGCCGGTCACTTCGCCGAGGCGCGCAGCCGTCATGAAAGCCGCCTTATCATAATTCTTGAGAATAAACTGCGCGATCGTCCGCTGCCCCTTCGAAAAGGAGGGAAATTTATGTTCCAAAACAGACAATATATCCATTTCCATATGTTCACCTTGCAAATACGCATTTTTTGCTGCTATGTCGCAGCGTATTTTTATATTTTAAGCAAATGCCGGGTATTTTGCAAGTCACATCTGCAACTTTTGCGCGAAAAACTTGCATAAACTTCCTCGCCTCAAAGGTGCGATTTTAGGTAGGCGACCTCCTCGTCGGTCAATTCCCGCCACCGGCGCGGCGCGAGTGTGCCGAGGCGCAGCTCTCCCTCCGCCACGCGCACAAGGCGCAGCACGCGCAGACCCGCGAGCGCGCACAGACGGCGCACCTGCCGGTTGCGTCCCTCATGGATCGTGACGGACAGGCGGTCAGGCGCGAGCACCGTCACCTCCGCCGGGCGGACGCGATAGCCCTCCAGCTCCGTGACGGCGTGCATGACCTCTGCTGCGGCTGCAAGATCACCGCCCGCAACGTCGACCTCATATGTCTTGGTGATCTCGTGCGACGGGTGCATGAGGCAGTTTGCGATCTCACCGTCATTCGTCAAAATGAGCAGCCCCTCGGAATCCAGATCCAGCCGGCCGACCGGATACAGTCGCTCCCCCAATGATGCTACAAGATCCGCCACCGTTTTGCGGCCGCGCTCATCGTGCAGCGTCGTGACATAGCCGCGCGGTTTATTGAGCATTATGTACCGCTTCGGCGCTTTGGACGGCAGCGGACGGCCGTCAATGCAGATGACGTCGGTCTCCGGGTCTGCCTGCGCGCCGAGCTGTGCAACGCAGCCGTTGACGGTCACACGGCCTGCGGAGATCATTGTCTCCGCCGCGCGGCGGGACGCAGCGCCCGCCTCGGAAATGCACTTTTGCAGCCGCTGCTGCATGGTCATCACCTCAAAATTCAGGATAGTAAGCGGAAAAATACCGGCTGACGCGCGTCCACAGGCGGCCAAGCCGTGCAAACGGCGTGATCTTCACATCCGGGTCGAGCGCCGCGGGTTTGGCATAGCAGAGCGCCACGGAGACGCTTTGCCCATCCGGCCCGGTCGCCGTCAGTGTGCCCGCCCGCGTCCCTTGCTGCACCGGTGCAAACGCAAAGCGCGGCAGCTCCGCCGTGAGCGTCACCGTGTCCTCCGAACGCAGGAGCAGATAAGCCTCCCGCTCCGGTGTTACCGCGCAGACCTGCACCGTGCCGGAGAGCACCGGAACGGCATACACCGGCGTATCTCCGGCGACGGCGCGATACGCATAGTTTTCAAACGCCCAGTCGAGCAGGCGCGTGTGATCATTCCAGTCGTCCGGATCTGACAGCGTCACGCAGACAAAGCGCGTCGCGCCGCGCTGTGCACAGGACACAAGCGTGCGCCCGGACGCCTTCGTGTAGCCGGTCTTGACGCCGATCGCGCCGTCATAGCAGCGCAGCAGCCGGTTGTGATTGACGAGCGTTTGCCCTCCGATAGTCGCGCGCTCGGTGGCCACGATGGTACAAAATGTGTCGTTCGCCATGGCCGCACAGGTGAGCGCCGCCATGTCGCGCGCCGTGGAATAATGCCCCTCGGCATCAAGCCCGTTGGGGTTTTGAAAGGCGCTGCCGGTCATGCCGAGTGCACGCGCCTTATCGTTCATCATGTCCGCAAACGCCTGCACCGAGCCCGCCGTGTGGCATGCGAGCGCGAGCGCGGCGTCATTGCCGGACACGAGCATCATGCCGTAGAGCAGCTCCTCGACCGTATACGTCTCTCCGGCGCGCAGATACATCGACGAGCCCTCGACCGCCGTGTATTCCGGCAGGATCTCGACCGGTTCCCCGAGCGCACAGTGCTCGAGCACGACAAGCGCCGTCATGATCTTCGTCGTGCTGGCGATGCCGAGGCGTGCGTCTGCATTCTTTTCATAGAGCACCGTTCCGGTCTCGGGATGCACGACGATGGCGGCCTGTGCCGCATTGTCCGCCCCGGCGGCATAGGCGCGCGGCGCACACGGCAAGAGTATGGCGAGCGCGCACAGGAGCGCAAATATCGTTCGTTTCAAAACAAGCACCACCCTTTTGAAGTTTCGGGCGGTGCTTATTATGGGCGCTCAGAGCGCGGATTATGCTTTGTCGGCCTTGCGCTGGTCGATGAACCGGTCGATGCGGTCAAAGACCTGCGGGGTCATGTCGATGAGCCGGTCGAACGTGTTCGAGGCGGGCGGCATGACGTTGAGCATACGCACATTGCCGTCCTTCACGATCAGAAAGCCCATAGGCTCGACCTTGACGCCTGCGCCGCTGCCGCAGCCAACGCCCTTTTGGTTCTCCTTCATCGGAAACTCCGATCCGCCGCTGGCAAAGGCGAAGCTGACGCGGGAGAGCGGAATGAGCGTGATGTCGTCCGGCGTCGTGATCGGTTCGCCGACGACGGTGTTCGTGTCCACCATTTCCTTGATCTTGCTCATGGTCGCAGTCATGACTGCGCTGATTTGATTATCCATTGCTGACCTTCCTTTCCTGCGTGTCCGGCGCGGTCTTTGCGCGCGCGGCGCGAGCCTTCTTTGCCTGCAGCTTTTGCTTCAGATATCCGACGCCGAATATGAGCGCGACGGCGACGATCTGCCCGATGCGGATCGTGCAGACGATGCGTGCATCGATATGCGGACGCTCGGCGTCAAAATCCACGCCGGTCTGAATGTCCCGCTCGTCGATGCACAGCGTCCGCTCAGCCAGCGGCGTGAGCGCTCCGAGCGCGGCGTTGACATAGCCGAACGCCAGAGCAGTGTCATACGGGTCTGGCGCACCGGACACAAATACCAGCCGCAGCAGTCGCACGTGCAGCTTCTGCCGCAGACGATCGAGTGCCTGCAAGCCGAGCTCCGCCAGCTTGAGCAGCGTCTGCGCGTCCGGCGGTGCAGACTTTGTCTTCTCTTTTTTCTTCTTCGGTTTTTTGGGTCTCGCCTTCCCGGGCTTTGCATCCGGTGCCTTCGGCAGCAGGTGCAGCCGCGCCGGACCGATGCGCGCCGCGAGGGAAAACGCTCCCTCGGCGTACGCCGCATCCACGCCGACCGGCAGCAGATTCAGCAGCGTCAGCGCCAGCGCGATTGCCAGGATGATCCACAGGGCCGTCAATCGGCATCACTCCCCTGTCGGTTTTTCCTCCGTGTCGGTCAGCTCCATCTGTTCGCCGCGGCCGCGCAGCTCCGAGATGGCCTGCTCGAGCTTTTCCGCGCCCTCATCGGACGGCAGATCCGGAAGCACAGGTAGCTCGTCGAGCGACTGCATACCCATGGTGCGCAAAAACAGCGCACTCGTACGGTACAGTGACGGGCGGCCGGGTGCATCGAGCTTGCCGCAGGACTCAATGAGCCCGCGCTCGAGCAGCGTCGTGACCGTGTAGGCGCTGTCCACGCCGCGCACCTGATCGACATATGCGCGCGTGACCGGCTGAAAATATGCCACGATCGCCAGCACCTCCAGCGCCGGCTGCGAGAGTTTGGGCGGCTTGCGCTGCTCGAGCGTGCGTCGGATGTAGTCGGCATACTCCGGTGCGGAACAAAGCTGCAGCAGATCGTTCATCTGCACCAGGCGCATACCGCAGCGGTTTTCCTCATACGCCGCAGCAAGTTCCTTGGCAGCCGAGATGATCGTCTGCGTCTGCTCGCCGGTGACGAGCGCGATGCGCGACGCCGGCACGGGATCGCCCGCTGCAAATAAGATGGCCTCAATGACCGAAAGCAATTCATCGTGTTCCATAAAAACTCTCACTCAACAATGGATTCCAGAATATCGTCCGTCGTGCCGCCCGTGAAGCTTGCGACATACTCGCCGTTTTGCTCCGAGAGCATCAGGTGGCCGAGACTGCACAGCTCGAGCACGGACAAAAAGGTCGCCACGATCTCGCTGCGGCTCGCGCACTGACCGTAGAGCGCATTGAGCGGCATGCTCCCCCGCTCACGCAGCTCGTCAATGAGCGTGCGGCACTTATCGCGCACACTGTAGATGATGCGCTTGGGCGCTGCCATTTGCAGCTCTTCCGTCGACGCCGTGCCGCCGCGCGTGAACACGGACAGCAGCGCGCGCAGAAGATCGGTCTCCTCGATGCGGTAGCGGTACTCCCCCGCCGCCTTCGGGAGCGGCTCCGGCGGGCGCGACAGATAGTGCAGCCCGGTCTGCGCCGCGGCCTCAAGCATCGGCGTGACGGTCTTGACTGCCGCATACGTATCCTTGCACTTGAGCTGCTCGAGCGAGGCGATGAGCTGTTCGAGCTCCGTGACCTCCTTCTCCTCGGTGAGGAGCATGCGCGTCTTGATATAGAGCAGGTACGACGCCATCTGCACAAACTCGCTCGCGATCTCAAGATCGAGCTTTTCCATGGCGTTGAGGTACTCCAGATACTGATCGAGAATATCCGCGATCTTGATGTCGCGGATCTCGATCTTATTCTTCGACAGCAGCAACAGGATCAGGCTCAGCGGACCTTCAAAATCCGCCATCTCGCTCTTATCATGGATGATGCCCTCGAGAAAATAAGTTGGATCGCCCGGCTTAGCCGAAGATGCCGATAAGTTCATAGCCCCACTCCGCAAATACAAAGAGTTTGTCAAACGCGGCCTCCGTCACCGTGGTGAGCGGCTTGCCGAGCACGCCGGTCGCGACCAGCACGAGCAGCAGGATCATCCCATAGCGCTCATAGCGCATCAGCTTTGCATAGGCCGCATCGGGCAGCAGCGCAAAGAGCACCTTCGACCCGTCGAGCGGCGAGACCGGGATGATGTTGAAAATGGCCAGCGCCAGACTGATGTACGCCGTCAGCCAAATCATGTCCAGCAGAAACTGCACCGAATACAGCGCCCGGTACAGCAGGCCGTACAGAAACAGAAACACCAGCGCGAGCAGCACATTGGACACCGGACCGGCCAGCGCCGTAAGCGCCATGCCGCGCTTGGGATTGCGAAACCGCATCATATTCACCGGCACGGGCTTTGCCCAGCCGAACTTGAACACGACCATCATCAGCAGACCCATCATGTCGATGTGCTTGAGGGGGTTGAGCGTGAGACGCCCGGCGTCCTTCGCCGTCGGATCGCCGAGGCGATACGCGACCCAGCCGTGCGACACCTCGTGAAACGTGATGCACAGCAGCGCCGGAACGACCGACAGCACGATATTGAGCAGATATGACCAGTCGAGCCCGTTCCAGATCGATTGCAGTGTGTTCACGCACGCACCTCCCATTCCTACAAAATTGCATTATAGCAAGTCCCATGCCAAAAAACAAGTGCAGAGCGCGCAATCGCACGCTCTGCACAGCGTTTTTGATTCACCCGACGGCACGCAGGATCTCTCCGAGCAGCGCCTCGCGGCCGGTACCCTTTTCCGCCGAAAACGGCAGCAGCACCGCGTCATCCGGCAGCAGCAGCGTGGCGCGGATGCGCGCGAGATTCGGCTCGATCTCCGACTTTTTGAGCTTGTCGCACTTGTTGGCCACGACGACCATCGGGCAGCCGGTGGAATGAAACCACGCGGCCATCGTCTCATCATCCGCCGTGGGTTTGTGGCGGGCGTCGACGATCATGACGCCGAGCGTGATGCGCGCAGGGTCAGCGAAGAAATCCTCCATGAGCTTACCCCAGCGGTCGCGCTCCGTTTTGGCAACGCTGGCATAGCCGTAGCCCGGCAGGTCGACAAAGTACGCACGGCGGTCGATGCAGAAGTAATTGACATGGACGGTCTTTCCGGGCTGCGAGCCGACGCGGGCAAAATTTCTGCGGTTGAGCAGCCGGTTGATGACCGAGGACTTGCCGACGTTCGACTTGCCGGCAAAGACGATGCACGGCAAGTCAGCCGTCAGAAAGCCGGACGGGCTGACGGCGGACTTGAGAAACTCCGCCTTGTTCAGGTTCAGGGTCGGCATATGCTCACCTCACTGGCGCAGATTGACGTTCGCGGTGTCGGCGTGCGCGTCGGAATGCGCCGCCTTGACGGCCGCGGCAAACCGGCGGCCGAACGCAACGTCGAGGATCTTATCCACATGGTCGGTCGTGACGAACTTGAGCGCGCTGCGCACGGTCGGGTCGATCTCTTCCAGATCCTTTTCGTTCTCACGCGGGATGATGACCGTCGTGATGCCGATGCGCATGGCAGCCATCGTCTTTTCCTTCAGGCCGCCGATCGGCAGGATACGGCCGCGCAGCGTGATCTCACCCGTCATGGCAAGATCGCGGCGCACGGGCGTATTCGTGAGCGCGGAGATGACCGCGATGCAGATCGTGATGCCGGCTGACGGACCGTCCTTCGGCACGGCGCCCTCCGGGAAGTGAATGTGGATATCCTTGTTCTTATAAAACTCCGGGTCGATGCCGAGCAGCTGCGCGCGGCTGCGGATATAGGTGACGGCGGCCTGCGCCGACTCCTTCATGACATTGCCGAGGTTTCCGGTCAGCTCAAGCTTGCCCGTACCGTCGAGCACGGCGACTTCAACGTCGAGCACTTCCCCACCGACGGACGTCCACGCAAGGCCGCGCACGAGGCCGACCTCATCCTGCGCATAGACGCGCTCCGGCTCGTAGCGCGCAGGGCCGAGATAATTGGCCACGCTGCCGGCGCGCAGCTGCACGCTCTTGCACTCACCGAGCGCGATGCGCTTGGCGGTCTTGCGGCAGACGGCGGCAAGGTTGCGTTCGAGCACACGCACACCGGATTCGCGCGTATAGAGCGTGACGATCTCACGGATGGCATCGTCGCTCACGCGCAGCTGTGCCTGCTTGAGACCGTGCTTCTTGCGCTGCTTGGGCAGCAGATGCTGCTTTGCGATCTGGAGCTTTTCCTCATCGGTATAGCTCGAGAGCTCAATGACCTCCATGCGGTCGAGCAGCGGGCGCGGGATGGTGTCGAGCGTGTTTGCCGTGAGAACAAAAAACACGTCCGACAGATCGACCGGGATCTCCATGAAGTTATCCCGGAAGTGATCATTCTGCTCCGCGTCGAGCACCTCGAGCAGCGCCGAGGACGGGTCTCCGCGGTAGTCGCTGCCGAGCTTGTCGATCTCGTCGAGCACCATGACAGGATTCATGCTGCCGGCAATCGTCAGGCCGTTGATGATGCGGCCGGGCATCGCACCGACGTACGTCTTGCGGTGACCGCGGATCTCCGCCTCATCGTGCACGCCGCCGAGGGAGATGCGCGAGAGCTTGCGGTTCGTGGCATGGGCAATGCTCATGGCGATGCTCGTCTTGCCCGTGCCCGGAGGGCCGACCAGACACAGCACGCCGCCCTTGACATCGGGCGCGAGCTGGCGCACGGCCAGATATTCCGTGATGCGGTCCTTGACCTTTTCGAGGCCGAAATGCTCATCATCGAGCACCTTGCGCGCGGCGCGCACATCGAGCCGCTCATCAGTACGGGTGTTCCACGGCATCTCGAGGCAGATGTCCAGATAATTGCGGATGACGGACGCCTCCGACGAGCCGAACGGCTGTTTTTTGAGTCGGTCAACTTCCTTGAGCAGGCGCTGCTCGGACTCCTCCGGCAGGTGCAGCGCCTGGATCTTCTCCCGATAGGCGGTGCTCTCGGAGTCGGGATCGTCCGCCTCGCCGAGCTCTGCCTGAATGATCTTCATCTGCTCGCGCAGCAGATACTCCTGCTGCGTCTGGTTGAGACGATCCTGCGCCGCCTCCTCAAGCTGATGCTGCAGGCCGAGCACACTCGTCTCATGCAGCAGCATTTTCGACAGCAGCGTAAGCCTGCGGCTCGGCCGCGTCTGCTCAAGCAGCTCCTGCTTCTGCTCGGGACGCAGAAATACGTGCTGCGCGATAAAATTCGACACAAAGCCGGCGTTCGTGCTGCCGAGCACCGTGATGACCGACTCCGGCGCCATGTTGCCGGACACGGTCACATAGGCATCAAACAGGTTGCAGCAATGGCGGATGAGCGCCTCGATCCGCGCGGTCTTGCGCTCGGCGACGTCCGGCATCGGTTCGACCTCCGCCACAAAGCAGGGCATATCGGTGCGCACGGCCAGCGTCCGGCCGCGCTCGATGCCCTCGGCCATGACGCGGACGGTCTTGCTGCCGGGCTGCTTCATCATCTGCTTGATGCGGCAGACCGTGCCCACACCGTAGACGTCCTCCGGGGTGGGGATATCCGTCGCAATGTCGATCTGCGGCACCAGATAGATGATCTGATCGTCACTCATGGCCATGTTCAGCGCCGCGATGGACATGCTGCGCTCGACCTCAAAGGTCAGCATCATGCCCGGGAACACGGTCAGGCCGCGCAGTGCCATCATCGGCAGGCTGCGCCGGTCGGTAAATTCCACATGATCCATAGAATTTGTGTTATCCATTCAGATTCCTCTTTCGCTCAGGGGTACAGGGGTGCAGTCAGCGCCGGCTCACTGCTCCCGATGCTCGATGCGCGGTGGCTCGGTGCCGTCCACGCACGCTGCGGTGATGGTGATCTTGCTGATCGTCGGGTCGGACGGCACGGAATACATCAGATCCGTCATGACGCCCTCCATGACGCTGCGCAGGCCGCGCGCGCCGATCTCCATCGCGATCGCCTTATCCGCAATTCTGCCCAGCGCCTCATCCTCAAATTCCAGCTCGACGTCGTCAAACTGCATCAGCGCCTGATACTGCTTGGTCAGGGCGTTTTTGGGCTCTTTGAGAATGCGCACCATATCCTCACGACTGAGGCTCGCCAGCGCCGTGATGACCGGCATGCGGCCGATCAGTTCCGGGATGATGCCGAACTTCAGCAGATCATGCTGCTGCACATTCTTCATGATCTCGGTCAGGTTGCGCTCCTTGGCGCTCTGGATCTCGGCGCCGAAGCCCATGGACTTTTTGTCCATGCGGCGCTCGATGATCTTATCCACGCCGTCAAACGCGCCACCGCAGATGAAGAGGATGTTCGTCGTATCGACCTGAATAAACTCCTGCTGCGGGTGCTTGCGTCCGCCCTGCGGCGGGACGTTTGCGACCGTGCCCTCAAGCAGCTTGAGCAGTGCCTGCTGCACGCCCTCGCCGGAGACGTCGCGCGTGATGGACGTGTTCTCGCTCTTGCGGGCGATCTTGTCGATCTCGTCGATATAAATAATGCCGCGCTGCGCGCGCTCGACGTCAAAATCCGCCGCCTGCAGCAGCTTGAGTAGAATGTTCTCCACATCCTCACCGACATAGCCGGCCTCGGTGAGCGTGGTCGCATCCGCAATGGCAAACGGCACGTCGAGCATCTTGGCCAGCGTCTGGGCGAAGAGCGTCTTACCGCTGCCGGTCGGTCCGATGAGCAGGACGTTACTCTTTTGCAGCTCGACGTCACTGTCCTGATCGCCGCGCAGGATGCGCTTATAGTGGTTATACACCGCCACGGACAGCACCACCTTGGCACGGTCCTGGCCGATGATATAGTCATCGAGCGTCGCACGCATCTCAGCCGGCTTCGGCAGCTGGTCGCGCCGGAGCGTGACCTGTGCCGTAGAGACGCTCTCGGGCTCATAGCCCTCGTCGATGATGCTCATGCAAAGGCGCACGCACTCATCGCAGATATAGACGCCGTTACCGGCAACGAGCCGGTTTACCAGCGACTGCGGTTTCCCGCAAAAAGAGCAGCGCACGCTCTTCTTTTCGTCATTTCTGGCCATAAAAACCTCACATTTTCTACATTTGAAACAGGGAGGGAACGGCGGTTCCCTCCCCTGACAGATTATCGCTTATAGATGACCTTGTCCACCAGACCGTAGGCCTGTGCTTCCTCTGCGGTCATGAAGTTATCGCGCTCGCAGTCCTCGGCGATGGTCTCGACCGGCTTGCCGGTGTTCTCCGCGAGGATGTGATTAAGGCGATCCTTGATGCGCAGGATCTGCCGTGCCTGGATCTGAATGTCCGTGCACTGACCCTGACTGCCGCCGGAGGGCTGATGGATCATAATCTCCGAGTTCGGCAGCGCCAGGCGCTTGCCCTTCGCGCCGGACGAGAGCAGGAACGCGCCCATCGACGCAGCCAGGCCGACACAGATGGTGGAAACATCCGCCTTAATGTACTGCATGGTGTCATAGATGGCGAGACCCGCAGTCACACTGCCGCCGGGGCTGTTGATATAAAACTGGATGTCCTTATCGGGATCCTGCGCCTCCAGATACAGCAGCTGCGCCACGATCAGGCTGGCGGTGGTGTCATTGACCTCCTCGGACAGCATAATGATGCGGTCGTTGAGCAGGCGGGAAAAAATGTCGTACGAGCGCTCCCCGCGGGAGGTCTGCTCGACAACGTACGGTACTAAACTCATGGTACGCTCCTTTCGGTGTTTCGCTTATCCAAGAGAGCATAACCGTTCTGCCCGGAATCCAAACAGCTTTCGGGGAATTACTCGGCTGCCTCTTCCTTGGCCTCAGCGGGCTCTTCCTTCGCCTCGGGCTCCTTGTCCACCGCGGTGTCGCGGATGAGCTGAGCGGCCTTGCGGCGCTTCATATCCAGAACGATGATCTTCTCGTCAACGTACTGCTTGATCTGGTCGACTTCCATCTTGTACTCGTCGGCCATCTTCTGGTACATCTCGTCGAGTTCGCCCTCGTCGAGTTCGATGTTTTCAGCCTTGACGATCGCGTCGAGCAGCAGGTCGGTGCTGATCTCAAACATGGCCTGCGGGCGCATGATCTCCTGGAAGGTCTTCTCGTCGAGGCCCATGGAGGCGAGCACCTGCTCACGGGTGAGCTCGGGGCTGACGCCCATGGTGGAGATGTAGTTGCGCAGCTGCTCATCGAGCTTGGCCAGAACCATGGGCTCGGGGATCTCAACGGTCATGTTGTCAACGGCAGCCTTCATGAGGCGGGTCGCGTAATCGGACTCCTGCTCCTCGTTGAACTGCTTTTCCAGATCCTCACGAACATGGTCGCGGTACTCGGCGATGGTCTCGTAGTCGGAGATGTCCTTCGCCAGCTCGTCGTCCAGCTCCGGCAGCTCAGGCTCCTTGACGCTCTTGACGGTGACCTTGAAGGTGGCCTCCTTGCCGGCCAGCTCCGCAACATAGTTCTCGGGGAAGGTGACGACGACGTCGCGCTCGTCGCCGGCCTTCATGCCGACGATCTGCTCCTCAAAGCCGGGCACGAACGTGTTCGAGCCAAGCTCGATGTCATAGTTCTCGGCCGTGCCGCCGTCGAACTGCTCACCGTCGATGAAGCCGGCAAAATCGATCGTGGTGTGGTCGCCCAGCTTCGCCTCGCGCTCAACGTCGATCAGACGGGCGTTGCGCTTCTGAACGTTGCGCATCTCCTCGTCGACCTTGCTCTCGTCGAACGTCTCATGATTCTGGGGGACTTCAAGGCCCTTGTACTGGCCGAGAACGACCTCGGGATAGACGGCGACCTCAAAGGTGTAGATGAGCTCCTTGTCGTCGTTGATCTGCTGATCGAGCAGGCTGGGCGCGCCGACGCACTCAAAGCCGCACTCGGCACGGCCGGCCTCAAAAGCCTCCTGCGCCAGCGTCTCAATGGCTTCGGGATAGAACACGTCCTTGCCGTACATGCCCTCGATGACGGCGCGCGGCGCCTTGCCCTTGCGGAAGCCGGCCACATAGAGCTGGCTCTTGTTCTTTTTATATACTTCGTTGACCGCGTTATCAAACACGTCGGCCGGGACCTTCACCTCAAAGGTCGCCATATTCTTTTCTTTCTTTTCAATGTTCTGGATGTTCATTGGATTTCCTCCTCTAATCATTTATCGCCGGGTATCTTGTGTACATAAAAATTGGTATGAAAGAACATGCCTAAATACTATAACAGATTCGCATCTCAAAATCAACACCTGTTTCACGGGAGAATCCTGCGCGGACAAAAGGAAATGTAGTCCGCCGACAGCAGCCGAAACTCCGTATCATGATACATCCCCTGAAAGGCGCTTCGGCAGCCGCGGCTGTGGATATGCCCGTAACAGCACAGCGGCACATGGTAGGCATCGAGCAGCGCCAGGATCTCCGGGCACTCATAGCCCAAATACTTCGGCGGGTAGTGCAGAAAGACAAGCTTGGTCTTGTCCCCCGCCGCCTTGAGCGACGCCTCGAGCCGGCCGACCTCACGCAGCATGATCTTGCGGTCATGCGCCTCACCCTTGGCCTCCTCGTAAAACCAGCCGCGCGTGCCGCAGATGGCATAGTCACCATAAAAATAGCAGTTGTTGTTCAGGATGTCCATGGTGTGCATGTCATGTGCCTCGAAAAAATCGTAGGCTTTTTTCGCCGTGCTCCACCAGAAGTCGTGGTTGCCCTTGAGCAGGATCTTTTTCCCGGGCAAAGCCTCGATGAACTGGAAATCCGGCAGCGCCTGCTCCATCGTCATGCCCCACGCGAGATCGCCGCAGAGCACGCAGACATCGTCGTCATGCAGCGCCGAGAAGCCGAGCCGGATCTTTTCCACATAGTTTTCCCACGGCCCGCCAAACACGTCCATGGGCTTGTCAGCACCCAATGACAGATGCAGGTCGCCGATCGCATACAATGCCATTTGCGTTCCTCCGTATATTTCGCGCCCCGCCGCACACAATAGATCTGACCGGCAAGGCCGGAATCTGATCTGGAGGCACGATCATGAGCGACCATACCAAAGACTGCTGTGAGCACAATGTCGCGTGCGATGTGAGCAACTGCGCCTACAATGCCGACGGCAAGCGCTGCCACGCGAACCACATTCAGGTCAAAAACACGCAGGGCACCTGTTCCTGCAAGGATGAGACGTTTTGCAGTACCTTTACCAAGAAAGGCAGTGCGGCGTTCTGACCCGGCGGACGGGTCTCCCGTCCGTTACATATTCGTTCGTTATTTCAGGAATTCGTCCACCGTGTGCAGCATCTGCGTCCGATCCACGCATCCGCCGAAGCGCACCGGGCGCGCATCCAGACCGGTCAGCGGCGCGGGTGCATCGATGCGTGTCTCGCAGGTCAGGCGGCGGATCAGCTCCGGGCCGAAGGCGTCAGCCGTGCCGCCGATACCGCGCAGCACCTGATCGCAGAACTTGAAGGGGCTCGCCGTAGACACGACGACCGCCGGGGCGGCATCTCCGGTCTCGCAGCGGTACTCGTCGAGCACGTGGTAGGCGACGGCCGTGTGCGTATCAATCAGATAGCGATGGTCGCGCCATGCGCGGCCGATCTTCTCGCGCGTCTGAATGTCGTTGCAGCAGCCGCCGGCAAACGTCTCGCGGATCTTGGCAAGCAGCGCATCGGAAACGGTATACCTTCCCTGCTCACGCAGCTGCTGCATATAGCCCGCGACCTCCGTGTCGCTGCCGCAGAGCGAATAGAGCAGCCGCTCGAGGTTGCTCGACACGAGGATATCCATCGACGGGGATGCCGTCGTGTGAAACGGACGGTTTTTGTCATACGTGCCGGTATGGATGAAATCCGTGAGCACGTTGTTGGCGTTGGACGCGCAGACGAGCTTGCCCACCGGCAGACCCATCTGCTTTGCGTACCAGCCGGCGAGGATGTCGCCGAAGTTGCCGGTCGGCACGACGAAGTTGAGCTTGTCGCCCATTGCGATCATGCCGCCGTTAACGGCATCGCAGTACGCCGAGAAATAATAGACGATCTGCGGCAGCAGACGCCCCCAGTTGATGGAGTTGGCGGAAGACAAAAACCAGCCGCGCTGCGAGAGCGCATCGGCGAACGCCTTGTCGCCGAAGATCTGCTTGACGCCGGTCTGCGCATCGTCAAAGTTGCCGCGCACCGCGCTGACCGCGACATTGCTGCCGGTCTGCGTGACCATCTGCAGGCGCTGGATCTCCGACACGCCGCTGTAGGGATAAAACACGAGGATCTTCGTGCCCGGCACATCGGCGAAGCCCTGCAGAGCGGCCTTGCCGGTATCGCCCGAGGTGGCGACGAGAATGCACACCTGCCGCTGCTCGCCGCACTTTTTCAGGCTCGCCGTGAGCAGGTACGGCAGGATCTGCAGCGCCATGTCCTTGAACGCGCAGGTCGGCCCATGCCAGAGCTCGAGAAACGCGGTGGTATCATCGAGCCGGCGCAGCGGCGCAACGGCCGCATCGTCAAACTGGCTGCCGTAGGCTGCGGCGGTGAAGCGCGAGAGCTCCTCGTCGGAAAACTCGCTTAAAAACGGGCGCATGATCTCGACGGCGCGCTGCTGATACGTCATGCCGCACAGCGCCTGAAGCTGCTGCGCCGACACCTCCGGCAGCGTCTCCGGAACGAACAGACCGCCGTCAGGCGCGAGGCCGCAGGCGATCGCCTGCGCGGCGGAAACAATGTGCTGATGGTCTCTTGTACTGAAATAGTTCATATCCGATCCCTCATTATTCAAATGCATTTTCTATCTGGTTGATCCTGCGCTGGCGGCGCGGCGTGTCCGCATCGCCATAGATCTCGATCACGTCAAAGCGCGGCTGCAGCGGCGTGTCATGTTCCGCCAGCCACAGCGATGCCGCCGTGCGGATGCGCGCCTGCTTTGCCGGTGTCACATACGCGCCTGCGCGCACGAACCGGTCGGACGCGCGCAGCTTCACCTCCACGAACACGACATAGTGCCGGTCGGAGGCGATGATGTCGATCTCGCCGAAGCGGCAGCTATAGTTGCGCGTAAGGATGCGATACCCGTGCCGGCGCAGGTAGGCCGCCGCGTAATCCTCACCCCACGCGCCGCGCGTTCCCCTGACTGCACCAGCCATATCAGTGCATCTTCTTCAGGAACGACGGCCGGTGGATGGGACACGGCCCATATTCCCGGATGGCGGCGTAATGCGCCGCCGTGCCGTAGCCCTTGTGCTTTTCAAAGCCGTACTGCGGGTAAGTCTGCGCCATGCCGCGCATATAGCGGTCACGCGTGACCTTGGCGAGCACGGAGGCTGCCGCAATGTCGGCGCACTTGCCGTCGCCGCCGACGACGCAGCGGCTCGGCACGGTGATGCCGGTGCTGCGATTTCCGTCGATGAGTGCAAGCCCCGGCTGCGGTGTCAGCTGCGCGATGGCGCGGTTCATGGCCAGAAACGTCGCACCGAGGATGTTGTATTCCTCGATCTCCTCCACGGTCGCAAACGCGATGCCGTAGCTGAGCGCCTGCGCGCGGATGGTGTCATAGAGCGCCTCACGCTTTTTCTCCGAGAGCTTTTTGGAGTCGTTCAGCCCCGGGATCACCAGCCCCGGCGGCAGCATCACCGCCGCCGCGCACACTGGCCCTGCCAGCGGGCCGCGCCCGGCCTCATCCACGCCGCACAGCGGCTGCGTGTCAGGCGTGCAGAGCTCTGCCTCCAGTGTCCACAAATCGACCTGCGTCATGCTTCCGCCTCCGGCATCTCAAGCGTGATGCGGCCGAGCTTGCCGCCGCGATATTCGTCGAGCAGAACGCCCGCCATGCGCTCAAGGTCATATTCCCCGCCGGAGATGAGAAAACCGCGCTTTTTCGCCGCCTGCTCCAGCAGCTCGAAGCCGTTGCACGCAGGGTCCGGGCGGAACTTATAGCGCTGCTCCACGGCATCGGGATAATACCGTGCGAGCCGGAGCATGAAGTTTGCCGCCAGCGTCTCTCGGTCGAGCACCTCAGCCTTGATCGCACCGGTAATGGCCAGCAGCTCGCCGACCTCCTGACTATCAAAGCGCGGCCAGAGGATCCCCGGCGTGTCCAGCAGCTCCAGTCCCTGATCGACCGTGATCCACTGCTTGCCGCGCGTGACGCCCGGCCGGTCGCCGGCGGCGGCTGCCTTGCGCCGCGCCACCTTATTGATAAACGTGGATTTGCCCACATTCGGGATGCCGAGCACCATGACACGCATCGCGCGCCCGACCTGCCCCTTGGCGGCATACGCCTCGATCTTATCGTGCAGTGCCGTGCGCACCGCACCGGAAAAGCCGTTGACGCCCTTGCCGCTGCGGCTGTCGGTCTCGAGCACGGTCATGCCCTGCCGCTGAAAAGCGGCGCGCCACCGCGCCGTCGCCTTTGGGTCGGCGAGGTCTGTGCGGTTGAGCACGACGATGCGGGGCTTATCGCCCGCGAGACGGCCAATGTCCGGGTTGCGGCTCGCCATCGGGATGCGCGCATCCAGGATCTCGCACACGGCATCGACCTGCTTCATGTGCTCCTCGATCATGCGCTGCGCCTTGGTCATATGCCCCGGAAACCACTGGATATTCAGTTTTTCAAAATCCTGCGCCATATTATTTCACAACTCCGATATTCTTGACCGGGAAGAGCGTAAAATACACCCTGCCCATGATATAGCGCGTATCCACGCAGCCGAGGCGCGCGTCGCGGCTGTCGGTGGAAGCATTGCGGTTGTCACCCATAACGAACACGCTGCCTTTCGGCACTGTGATCTTGCCCTCAAAGTTTTCACGGTCGTGCACGGGCGCGTTCACATACGGCTCGTCGAGCGCCTTGCCGTCGACATAGACCACACCGTCGTCAAAGTCAATGTCCACGGTCTGTCCCTCGGTCGCAATGATGCGCTTGACGATGGGCTCTTCCATGAGCGTCTGCTTGCGCAGCACAACGATGTCCCCCTGCTTGGGATGATAAAACAGGTTGGAGATAATGACCTTGTCGTTTTGCTCAAGCGTCGGCACCATGGAGTGTCCGACAACGTTGACCATGCGCGCGCCAAACACAAACAGCAGCACGCAGAACACCAGTGCAAAGATGATGCACTGGATCCAGTCATACACTTCGGCGCGGGTATTGGCGCCGTTCGGATTTTTGCTGTCCATTTCTCAATACCTCGGTGTCAAAAATTCGTAAACTATATTATACACGCTCAGACCCGTTTTCGGCAACTAAAATTGTGTGAATTCTTTTCCGGCCGGATCGTAAAAACACCCTGAAAATGCAAAAAAAGAGGCCGAAGCCTCTTTTTTTGCAGTATCCACTTAGATAAGCTCTTTGACCTTGGCTCTCTTGCCCACGCGGTCGCGCAGGTAGTACAGCTTGGCTCTGCGGACTTTGCCGCGGCGAACGGTATCGACGGACACGATCGTGGGAGAGTGCACCGGGAAAACCTTCTCGCAGCCAACACCGTAGGAGATGCGGCGGACGGTGATTGTCTCGTTGATGCCGCCGTGCTTCTTGGCGATGATGGTGCCCTCGAAGGCCTGCGTACGCTCACGGTTGCCCTCGTTGACGCGGACAGTGACACGCACGGTGTCGCCGACGCGCATGGCCGGCAGCTCGGGTTTCATGTACTGCGCGGTCAGAGTTTTGATGAGATCCATAATGAAATCCTTCCTTTATCAGACGTTCATACCGGTGGACAGAGCCGGTCTCGGCAGCGGACCGTCGTTATCTTGCGAAACACTGTTTCGCACAAGCCATAAGATGATAGCACATCTTTTCTGCGATTGCAAGTGTTTTCAGCGGAAAATTTGCATATCTTCCGTATAAACCTCCTGCCGGGTAAAGGCCGCAAAGTCCGGCACCAGCTCGGGCGCCAGCTGATGCAGCGCCGCGACGAGGTGGTCGGGGTTGAGCGTCGGCTCCTGCGCAGAGACGACGGCCTCGACCGTCACGCATGTCTCCTCCGGGCGGATGTGCAGCTCCGAGATCGCGGGCACGATGTCCATCTGCCCCTCACCGCGCTTGGTCTTGCGGGTGATGACGATGGCATCCTGCGCGTAAAACGCGCAGAGCTTTTGCACCATCTCGGTGGGGTCTGCATGGTCATATTCATAGCGGCCGGTCACACGCAGCCACTTGAGCTCGCGCACCTTGCGTCCGGCCGGATATGCCTCGAGCGCGCGGATACCCTCGGGCATGACCGCCGTGAGCCGCTCGGGCAGCGCAGCGAGATCCACGTCCTCACGCAGCTGAAAATCCATCAGCTCGCACACGCTCCCTACGCCGACGGACAGCGGCAGCAGGATGGAAATGAGTGCGTGCGGGTTAAATCCCTCGGAATACTTCAGCGGGCAGTCGGCGCGCAGAAACACGCGCTGCATCGTGCGCATGAGGTCAAGGTGCGAGATATAGATCGCGCGGCCGGTCTTTTCAAACCGCAGTCTGAGCTTTTCAGGCATCGCACTTGCTCCCTTCCGTCATGAGTGAGAGCGCACCGCAGCCGGTGCACTGCTTGCGGCAGTCGGGCGAGAGCTCGGCCTTATACGCCTGCTCGCGCTCATGCCACAGGTGTGCGCGGCGCACGCCCATATCCACGATATCCCACGGCAGGAACTCGTCCTTGCCGCGCTCACGGCAGGCGTAGCGCATCGGATCGACGCCGCAGGCATCCATGGCCGACATCCAGCGCTCGAACGAGAAGTAATCGCCCCATGCCTCAAGCTTTCCGCCGCGGCGCCAGACCTCCTCGATCACGTCGGCAATGCGCCGGTCACCGCGCGAGAGCACGGCCTCGACAAAGCTCGTATCCGGATCGTGCCAGTTGTAGGTCACGTTCTTGGCCTTGATGTTTTCACGCAGGAGGTTGACCTTGCGTTTGTACTCGTCCATCGTCACCTGCTGCTCCCACTGGAAGGGGCTGTGCGGCTTCGGCACGAAACAGGACGTGCTGACCGTGATGCGCACGCCGCGCGCCTTGTTCGTCGCATACATACGCCACGTGTGCAGCACCTGATTGGCCAGCTCCGCGATGCCGAGCACGTCCTCATCCGTCTCCGTCGGCAGGCCGAGCATGA
>ERZ834382.228-NODE-228-length-81911-cov-4.036185_pt1 | contig 81911 bp, 70 predicted proteins | sample MGYA00519692_ERZ834382 | MGnify/ENA primary metagenome ERZ834382 (study PRJEB31850, sample SAMEA3708751) | human gut metagenome | biome: human gut; feature: human-associated habitat; material: faeces | place: China | collected 2014 ...
TTTCGCTGTTGGTTTTAATGTTGGTGCTACTGTTGTAGGTGCTACTGTTGTAGGTGCTACTGTTGTAGGTTTCGCTGTTGGTTTTAATGTTGGTGCTACTGTTGTAGGTGCTACTGTAGGCTTAGCTGTAGGTGCTACTGTTGTAGGTGCTACTGTTGTAGGTGCTACTGTAGGCTTAACTGTAGTACTGTCATTTTTCTTAGTCGTTTCTGTTTTAGTTGTCTTCACTTCAGCTTTAGTAGTTACTATCTGTGAAGGTTCACTCTTTGTAGTTACCTGATTTATAACACTATTATTGTTATCGGAAGGTTTTGTAACTTTAATACTATTTTTTCTTTTAACAATAACTTTGCATTTATATTTCTTCTTTCCAACCTTTGCAGTTATTGTAGTCTTTCCCGGTTTCTTTGCCTTAACCTTTCCTTTTTTAGAAACTGTTGCTACTTTTTTCTTTGAAGACTTCCAAACTACCTTTACTCCGGCAGGTTTATTCTTCACCTTTAGCTTCTTTGTTTTTCCTACCTGCAAAACTATCTTCTTCGAGCTTAGTCTTGTTGTAGACTTTGCATTAACATTTGTTAAATTCATAGGCATCATTGTTACTATTAATGCCAATGTTAAAACAATTGTCAAAATTCGCTTCATTTTGTTCATAAATCTCCTCCTAAAAACGTTTTCATTTCCTTCCGCTTTTAAAAATAATTTTTGCGGTTAATAAATACGTTTTTATCCTAACACATTTAGTTATTTTGCACAATATTTTTTTTGAAATAAAAACACTTTTATCATTTTCATCAAAAATAACGTTTCAATCTATATTTTAGCAAAAAAAAACAGCCCCTGATCACATGCCTTGTAATCAGGGGTTTTATTGTTTTTAAAACTGTTTTTATTACCTTTTATAATTTTATTTTTCTATTCAATGCTTTCATCGTATACAGCTCTGCAACCTCCTATAAACTTAGGTCTTGTTCTTGCTGCAAGTACGTTTGCCTCGCCGATTTTGTTATTTTCAAGTCTTGCCGGAACTGCAACTTTCTTAATGTGCATTCCAATAAGAGTTCCGCCAATGTCAATTCCACCATCTGCCTTAATTTCTTCCACAGCAACAGGATCTTTAAATGTCTTATATGCTGTTGTTCCAAATGAACCACCTGCCTTAGGCTGTGGTACAACGTTAACTATTTCTGAAAACGGAACTGCTGCACGTTCAACTATTATTGCTCTGTTAAGATGTTCACAACACTGAGCTGCAAGATATATCTTTCTGCTTTCAAGGACTTCATATATTCCTGAGAAAACTGCCTTAGCCACTTCAAGGTTAGAATTGCTTCCAATCTTATCTCCACATATTTCACTTGAAGAACAACCAACTACAAGAATATTGCCTTCCTTTAATCCTGCTTTATCGCAAATTTCTTCTGTTGTTTTTTTTGCCTGTTCTTTTAATTCTTCGTACATTTGAATCGCTCCTTTCAAACAACATAATGCAAAAGAGAGCTGTATGATATTTGTAGCCTGCTCTTTTTACCGCCTACAATTTTATCACACAACTCTTTCCTTTTACATATTATTTTATATTTTTATACAAATTTTTTAACTAATTTTGTAACCTTTGCTTCTTCTAATGCGAAAATAGCAATAAATCCTAATACTAAGCATGTAACACCCTGGATGCTGTTGCTTCCAATTGAAGGCACTGCTCCAAGTCCATATCCTAATAAAGTACTTTCATATAAGAAATATCCTAAAACCATAATAACTTCTGCAACTACACCACTTACAATATAAGCTACTACATTCATTCCCTTGCTGTCCTTAGTGTTTGCTTTCTTAATTGCTACAAATACTAAATATGCAACTAAAGCCATTAAAAACTTAATTACAAATGTTCCCGGTACATAACTTCCGTAACCACTGATAAAATCTGAAAGTGCTGAGCCGATACCTGCTGCAAGTGCACCATAAACACCACCAATCATCCATGCTGAAAGTAATACAATAGTGTCACCAATATTTACATAACCGTTTGTTCCTACTGTAGGTACTTTAATAATCATTGTTGCTACACATGCTAACGCTGCAAATAAAGCTGTAATAACAATCTTGCCTACATTCTGTTTAGTTGAATCCATAATTTTCCTCCTGATATTAACACCTATCTTTTATCCTAAGTGTATTATTACTTAATCTAAGTTGCATTATCTTAATCTGACACTGTAACTCATTAAAGTATAGTATATCAGTATGTGGTATCATTTATATATCCAATTTACGTAATAAACACAATACCAGATTCATAGGATATTATTTACTCCTCATCTGCATAAACAAGGGCACATTTTACAGCTCTGTGCCATCCCTTGATATATTTCTGCACCTTTTCAGAATCCATTTTGTTTTCAAACTTTCTTTCTACTGTTGAATTCTTTATTATGTCTTTTTTATCCTTCCAATATCCTGTTGCAAGTCCTGCCAAATATGCTGCCCCAAGACCGGTTGTTTCAATAACCGATGGGCGGATAACCTGTTTTTCTGCTATGTCCGCCTGAAACTGCATTAAAAGATTATTGGCACTTGCTCCACCGTCTACCCTAATAGATTTAATTTCCATGCCTGCATCCTGCTCCATTGCCTTTAACACATCATATGTCTGATATGCTAGAGATTCAAGTGTGGCTCTTACAAAATGCTCTCTTGCAGTTCCTCTTGTTATGCCAACTACCATGCCTCTGGCATTCTGCTTCCAATAAGGTGCTCCCATTCCTGTAAAAGCCGGCACAACATATACTCCATTAGTATCACTAACCTTTTCTGCAATCTCTTCACTTTCCGGTGCACTGTTAACTAACTTCATCTGATCTCTAAGCCACTGTATTGCAGCACCTGCCACAAAAACACTGCCTTCCAATGCATATTCAACCTTGCCTGTGCCTGCTGCAATAGTAGTAATCAAACCATTGTCTGATATAACCGGCTTATTTCCTATATTCATTAAAAGAAAACAACCTGTTCCATATGTATTCTTTACATCACCTTTTTCAAAACAACACTGACCAAATAATGCCGCCTGCTGGTCTCCTGCAACACCACTTATAGGTATTCGTTCTCCTAACAGTTCCGGCATAGTATATCCAAAAATTCCACTTGAAGGATTTACCTTAGGCAACATAGACTTGGGAATATCTAGTATATCCAATAATTCCTGATCCCACTCCAAATCAAATATGTTATAAATCATAGTTCTTCCCGCATTAGTGTAATCCGTTGCGTGTATGCTTCCACCGCTTAACTTCCACATAAGCCATGAGTCAATTGTTCCAAAAAGCAATTGACCATTTTCTGCCTTATTTCTTGCTCCCGGCACATTATCAAGAATCCATTTAATCTTTGTTCCTGAAAAATAAGCATCCGGAACAAGTCCTGTCTTGTTTCTTATAAAATCACTAAGTCCATCCTTTACTAATCCGTCAACAATATCTGATGTTCTTCTACACTGCCATACAATGGCATTATAAATAGGCTTTCCGGTATTCTTGTCCCATACTACAGTAGTTTCTCTCTGATTTGTTATTCCAATAGCCTCTATATCTTTACCTGTAATCTGTGCCTGCCTCATAACATCTTCCATTGTAAGAAGCTGTGTCATCCAAATCTCCTCAGGATTATGTTCAACCCAGCCCGGCTTTGGAAAAATCTGCTCAAACTCCTTATTTGCCTGACAAACAATATTTCCCTTTTTATCAAATAAAATAGTTCTGGAACTGGTAGTTCCCTGATCTAATGCCATAATATACTTACCCATAGTTTCTTCCTCCGTACATAACTAAATACTATATTTAGCCTTCATTCTAACCTTTATCTTATAATATAGTTTGTATATTTTCAATGGCACTGTTTTAAATTCCACGCAGAAATTTTTATAAGCAAACACGTTGAGATTTCTGCCTGGAATTATAACATATGATTGAAAACATCAAAAAAAGTGCTACCACGTATTTTCAGGTACATGATAGCACAATCTATTATAAACAACAGGTACGGATTTTAGAAAATCATTAGAATAATTGTTTATGATTTTCCTTTTTTAACCCTGTTGCCTGCTGTCACAAAAGTGAGCAGCTTTTAATATTTTCTTTTGTATACCTTATTGTATGCACTTATTCCGGTTTTGTGATTAGTCCTCGTAATCAATATAATTTAAAGGATCTTTTGTTTTTCCATTTTTTTCTACTGAGAAGTAAATATTATCCCCTTCCTTGGAGTAATATTTAGTTGGCTGGTTAACATAGGCGATAGTCTGGCCTGCTTCAACGAAGCTTCCTTCTTTTACTTCAGGATTTATGGTCTGACCGTAGTTTACGATATAATCATTTCCCACTGCCTGACTGATAACAACGCCAAGTTCATCATCTTGTGTTATTTTTGTAATAACACCATCTGCCGCTGCCTTTATTGCAGTGCCTTTGCTACTTTGGATTACAATTCCGGAATTGGTTTTGTATTCATCTAATGTTGCGTAATATACTGTATTTTTCACATCATATGGCATAATAATGCTACCCTCAACAGGCCAGATAAGTTTGCTGTTCTTGTTAAACTTTAATGTTTTAATCTGGGCTGCTGCCTCTGATGAAAGTCCATACATGTAATCTTTTTTGCTTACATTAGACTGAGTGTTTTCTTCCACTACGTTATTTACGGCTTTTTCCTTAGTTGTTTCTTCTGTTAAATAACCTCCCGGTTCAACTTCTCTGTCTTTCGGTGTTTCAGATTCCATTGCTGTTTCTTTTTGTGTTTCTTTTTCCACAACATTTCCCGCTGCTTCAATATTTTTATCTGCCGCTGTTGTTTCAGTTATGTTTGCTTTTCCTAATTTTACAATGTTTTCGTCGCTTTTTTGCCCAAGAAAATAAGTTCCCGTGGCTACGCCTACTAATGCAACAAAGCAAACTGCAACTGCTGCTATAAATTTCTTATCCATTCTCATCACCTCAATAACAGTATGTACCATTAATTGAAGATTTATACAAAAAAATTAATTTTAATATTCCACAATTTTCCCATCATAGAAAGTGCTAAGAATCTCCTGCCATGGCTTGCCATGACCTGCAAGGTATCTGGCATAGCTTATACTCATTCCAAAACCGTGACCGTTGCCTTTAGTTGTAATTCTTATTCCCTTTTCATATTCTTCTATGCTCATATCTGTAGAATTAAGACCGAGGGCTTTTGAAAAATCATCTGCCAGAACAACAGTATCCCCAATTCTTATTTTTAAAGCATAGCCTTCTTTGTCTTTTTCAACAGTTATCAGATTAATAATTTCCTTCTTATCTTTTATATTTTTTAGAATTTCCTTCCCATCTTTAAATACAACAATGCCATTAGCTGACAGTTTTTCCTTAAACTCATTAACCGTTAAATACCTTGTGCAAAGATATTCCTTCTCCTTTATGTCATTCTGGCATATAACACTTTTTAGATAACTATATTCCTTTCCAAGAATTTCCTCCCCTAACCTGGTTTTCCCATTACTTATATTATGAAACAGTGGCAAAATAGTCTCCCCCTGTTTCTTTATTATTTTGCCTTTTGTTTTGTCTACTATTCTTTTAATTTTTTTATTTTTCTCATTATATATTTTATAAGAACCTATACCTGTAAAATATGCAGCCATTCCTTTGGGGCTTTTAATGTTTTCCCTGCAAAAATCCTGAAATCTGCTGTTTTTTAACTCCCCATAATTTCTATATTCCATTCCCAAATCTGAAGCTGCTATTTGAGCTTTGTCCTTCATTTTGTACAAAATATAAGTTCTAATAATAACAGACTTAGCTTTCAAAAGCTCCTCCGGCTCACTTTCGTCCATCTGTGCCATAAGAACGTAAGATATGAAGTTCTCCATATCCATTTCAAAGCTGTAGTTTTTATTACCCACTAATATTGTTTTCCCTGAGGGCTTAGCCTTAGATATTTTGTTTCCGTTTACAAGAACACATACACTACCTATAACTAACGGGAAAAAAATCGAAAATAATATTAGCATAATAAACTTTTTTCTATCTGTCATTTGGTTATTCCTAAAAATCCCTTATACTAACTTATTTTTCAAAAATCATTTATATGATTGTAGTGCATACAAAAACCCCAAAAAACCAGACATTACATTCTAACTTTTTGGGGTTTCATTTTAATTATATTTGATTATATCTATTGTGACACTTTCACAATTTTCTGTAATCTATACGTCCATTTTAACTTTTACTTTTTCAAGATGCCAAATATCCTGTACGTATTCTTCGATTGTTCTGTCAGATGTAAACTTACCAACATTAGCTACATTTAACATAGCTGACTTAGCCCAGCCTTCTTGGTTTCTGTAAGCTTCTTCAACTCTCTTCTGAGCTGCTGCATATGACTTGAAATCTTTAAGAATAAAGTATCTGTCAGCAACATCTGTTTCCTGAGTGTTAAGTAATGAGTTGTAAATTGGTCTGAATCTTTCAGGATCATCTGGAGAATAGAATCCGTTAATCAACTGCATAAGAACTTTTCTAATGTCCATATCTGAGTTGAAAATATCCATTGGATTATATCCGCCATTGTTTTCGTAGTTAATAACTTCATCTGAAGATAAACCAAAGATAAATGCGTTCTCTTCGCCAACTTCATCAACTATTTCTACGTTAGCACCATCCATTGTTCCAAGTGTTAAAGCACCATTTAACATAAACTTCATATTACCTGTGCCTGAAGCTTCTTTTGATGCTGTTGAAATCTGTTCTGAAACATCTGCTGCCGCAAAAATAATTTCAGCATTTGATACACGGTAGTTTTCAATAAATACAACTTTAATCTTTCCATTAATTGATTCATCATTGTTAATTACATCAGCAACGCTATTGATTAACTTGATTGTAAGCTTAGCAATCTTGTAACCTGCTGCTGCTTTTGCACCAAAGATAAATGTTCTTGGATAGAATTCCATTTCAGGATGTTCCTTAATCTGGTTGTATAAATACATTACATGTAAAATATTTAATAACTGACGCTTATATTCATGAAGTCTCTTAACCTGAACATCAAAAATAGAACGTGGGTCTACATCAATACCATTATGTTCTTTAATGTATTTTGCAAGACGTACTTTGTTCTGATATTTAATATTCATAAATTCAGCCTGAGCCTTCTTGTCATCTGCGTATACTTCTATTCCCTTAATCTTTGGAAGGTCTGTAATCCAGTCACCTCCAACCTTTCCTGTAACCCATTCTGAAAGAAGTGGATTAGCATGGAGAAGGAATCTTCTCTGTGTAATACCGTTAGTCTTATTATTAAACTTCTCAGGCATCATTTCATAGAAATCTTTTAATTCCTGATGTTTTAAAATTTCTGTATGAAGTTTTGCTACACCGTTAACTGAGAAACCTGCACAAATTGCAAGATGAGCCATCTTAACCTGACCATCATAGATAATTGCCATCTTAGCAACTTTATCATGATTTCCAGGGTATTTGTTTTCGATTTCAATACAGAATCTTCTGTTGATTTCTTCAATAATCTGGTAACATCTTGGAAGTAATCTTGAGAATAATTCAATTGGCCATTTTTCAAGAGCTTCGCTCATGATTGTATGGTTAGTGTATGCGCATGCATGTGTTGTAATATTCCAAGCTTCATCCCATTCTAAGTTATATTCATCCATTAATAATCTCATAAGTTCTGCAACTGTAAGTGTCGGATGAGTATCGTTCATCTGGAATACTACCTTTTCAGGTAATTTTCTAATATCATCATGATTCTTTAAGTATTTCTTAATTGCTGTCTGTAAACTTGCTGAAACAAAGAAATACTGCTGTTTTAATCTTAATTCCTTACCTGCATAATGATTGTCATTAGGATAAAGAACTTCTGTAATAGTCTTTGCAAGGTTCTCCTGTTCAACTGCAGCCATATATGAACCCTTGTCAAATTCATCAAGATTAAAGTGTACTACAGGTTCAGCGTCCCAAATTCTTAATGTATTAACTACATTGTTTCCGTAACCAACGATTGGCATATCATATGGAATAGCATTAACTGACTGGTAGCCTTCCTGAATAAAATAATTACGTCCATCTCTGTTTTCTACTCTTACATATCCGCCAAACTTAACTTCACAAGCATATTCCTCACGCTTGATTTCTAATGGATTAGCATGTCTTAACCAGTCTTCAGGTATTTCTTTCTGATATCCGTTTTCAATCTTCTGCTGGAACATACCGTATTTGTATCTGATACCACATCCATAAGCAGGATAGTTAAGTGTTGACAAACTATCTAAGAAACATGCTGCCAATCTACCAAGACCACCATTACCTAAAGCTGCATCAGGTTCCTGATCTTCGATTACATTAAGATCAAGTCCTAATTCTTCAATAGCTTCCTTGATTTCATCTCTGCTTGAAAGATTGATAATCATATTTCCAAGAGCACGGCCCATAAGAAATTCCATTGATAAATAGTATACAATCTTAGCATCCTTCTCATCATATGCTTTCTGAGTTGCTATCCACTGATCGATTACAATATCCTTTACTGCATAAGCAACACATACAAACTTATGTCTGTCACTTATTTCATCAAGGCTTTTTCTGTAAAGCATTTTAGCCTGATCTTTCACACGCTTCTTGAATTCTGCCTTGAATTCTTCATGCTTTTCCATACCTTCGTTCTTAGCCATATTAAATCTCCTTTTTTATGCGATTAGAGAGAAACAATGACAGGCATTGTTTCTCTCTTTTTAATAAATTTTATAGCCAAATATTTCAAGTCAAATTCTAAAGAGCTTTTTCTACGCCAAAAGTTACCTTTTCGCCGTTAATATTCCACTCTTTTTCATACCCGTTTATTTTACCAAATATGACATTATCTGCCAACACTTCAGACTTAATTTCGTCAAGATTGTTCTCAATTATAGCTTTTATTGTATCGTTTTTATCTACATTTACCACAATTTTGTCCATTACCTGGAAATCAGCTTCTTTTCTCATTGTCTGAATCTTACTGATTATTTCTCTAACAAATCCTTCTTCAATAAGTTCATCTGAAAGTTTTGTATCAAGCACTACAGTAATATTATTATCGCTTTCTGATACATATCCCTCAACCTGAGCCATATCAATAAGTAAATCTTCTTTTTCAAGAACTACTTCGTTGCCGTCAAAATCGAATGTTAAAGGTTCTCCGGCATTAATCTTATCCATAGCCGCATTTCCGTCTAATGATGATAATGCTTCTTTAATCTTGCCTAAGAATTTACCATATTTAGGTCCAACTGTTCTAAGCTGTGGCTTAAATGAATATGAAGTAAATGCTCTTACATCATCTGTAAACTCAACTTCCTTAACATTTAATTCTTCTTCAATGATTTCTTTGTAGAAATCAGATAATTCAAATTCTGCCTTAACGAACATCTTTCCAATTGGCTGTCTATTCTTAATTGCAGATGCATTTCTACATGCACGACCAAGTACTACAATATCAAGTACTCTTTCCATGTTTTCTTCCAATTCTTTGTCAATGTAAGATTCATTAACTTCTGGGAAGTCACATAAATGAATACTTTCAGGTGCTGTTTCATCTACGCTTCTTACGATATTCTGATAAATATCTTCTGTCATAAATGGAATCATTGGTGCAGCAGCCTTTGATACTGTAACAAGTGCTTTATATAATGTCATGTAAGCATTAATTTTATCCTGTGGCATGTCTTTTGCCCAGAAACGTTCTCTTGAACGTCTTACATACCAGTTACTCATATCATCTACAAAATCATCTAATGCTCTTGCAGCTTCAGGGATTCTGTAGTTACCAAGGTTTTCATCTACTGCCTTAACCATAGAGTTAAGTTTTGATAATAACCATTTATCCATAACACTTAATTTATCATAATCAAGTGTGTATTTTGTTGGGTCAAACTGATCAATTTCAGCATATAAGACATAGAACGCATATGTGTTCCAAAGTGTTCCCATAAACTTACGCTGTCCTTCTTGAACTGCTTTACCATGGAAACGGTTTGGAAGCCATGGAGCTGAGTTAGTGTAGAAATACCATCTGATGGCATCGGCACCGTACTGTCCTAATGCTTCAAAAGGATCTACTGCGTTACCCTTTGACTTACTCATCTTCTGTCCGTTTTCGTCCTGAACGTGACCAAGTACGATTACGTTCTTGTATGGAGCCTTATCAAACAATAATGTTGATTCAGCCATTAATGAATAGAACCATCCTCTTGTCTGGTCAACAGCTTCTGAGATAAAATCTGCAGGGAACTGTTTTTCAAATAAATCTTTATTTTCAAATGGATAATGATGCTGTGCAAATGGCATTGCTCCTGAGTCGAACCAGCAGTCAATAACTTCAGGTACTCTCTTCATTGTGCCACCACACTCTTTACACTTAAATGTTACTTCATCAATGTAAGGTCTGTGTAATTCAACATTAGCATTATCAGGATTTCCACTTCTTTCTGCTAATTCTGCACGGCTGCCAATTGATTCCTGACATCCGCAATCGCAGCATTCCCAGATATTAAGTGGTGTACCCCAATAACGGTTTCTTGAAATACCCCAATCCTGTACATTTTCAAGCCAGTTTCCAAAACGTCCTTCACCGATTGATTTTGGAATCCAGTTTACTGTGTTATTATTTGCAACAAGTTTATCCTTAACTTCTGTCATCTTAATAAACCATGATTCTCTTGCATAATAGATTAATGGTGTATCACATCTCCAGCAATGTGGATAATCATGTTCAAACTTAGGTGCATCAAATAACTGTCCTCTCTTGTCAAGGTCTACTAATACCTTAGGATCAGCATCCTTTACAAATAAACCTGCATAAGGTGTGTCTTCTGTAAGTTCACCCTTGTCATTTACAAGCTGTACAAAAGGAAGGTCATAGTTACGTCCTACATTAGCATCATCTTCACCGAAAGCAGGAGCAATATGAACAATACCTGTACCATCACTCATAGTAACGTATGTGTCACATGTTACAAAGAAACCTTTCTTTCTCTGCTTATCAGCAATAGCCTTTGCACATTCATATAATGGTTCATATTCTTTATATTCAAGGTCAGCACCCTTCATTGTTTCTAATACTTCATAAGCTTTTTCGTCTTCTGTTGCAAGCTTTCCTAATACTGTGTCAAGTAAAGCTTCTGCCATATAATAAGTATATCCGTCAGCTGCTTTAACCTTGCAGTATGTGTCATTAGGGTTAACACAAAGAGCTACGTTAGATGGAAGAGTCCAAGGTGTTGTTGTCCATGCAAGGAAATATGCATCTTCACCAACAACTTTAAATCTTACGATAGCTGAACGTTCCTTAACTGCCTTGTATCCCTGTGCAACTTCCTGTGATGAAAGAGGTGTTCCACATCTTGGGCAATAAGGTACAATCTTAAAACCTTTGTATAATAATTTCTTATCCCAGATAGTCTTTAAAGCCCACCATTCAGATTCAATAAAATTATCATCATAAGTTACATATGGGTTTTCCATATCTGCCCAGAAACCAACTGTTCCTGAGAAGTCTTCCCACATTCCCTTGTATTTCCATACAGATTCCTTACATTTCTTTATGAAAGGTTCCATACCGTATTCTTCAATCTGTTCTTTTCCATTTAAACCTAATAATTTTTCTACTTCAAGTTCTACAGGAAGTCCATGTGTGTCCCATCCTGCCTTTCTTGGAACCATATATCCCTTCATTGTTCTGTATCTAGGGATCATATCTTTAATTACACGTGTTAATACGTGTCCTATATGTGGTTTTCCGTTAGCTGTTGGAGGTCCATCATAAAAAGTATATGTTGGTCCTTTTTTTCTATTTTCCATACTTTTTTCAAAGATGTGATTGTCATCCCAGAATTTTTCTGTTTCTTTTTCTCTGTCAACAAAGTTCAAATTGGTTGATACCTTCTTGTACATTTCAATCTCCTTTCTTTTTTGTCATCAGATGTTTGCGAAAATAATGTATTCCCGGTATGCGACAGATTTTTCTGCAAGCAAACACGTTAATTTTCTTATTTTGCTCCGCCGCCTATGGTACAGCGAAAAACTAAACTCGCTTTGCTCAGACAGTCGTTTTATCGCTGTACACTATGCTCGCAAAATTACGAAAATTTGCCTATTGTTTGCTTGCAGAAAAATCTGTCGCATATCCTATCTGCATTGTTTTCGCAAACATCCAATGATATCTGTGTATTTATTTTATTGTGCGTCCACTATGGAGCACTAAATAAAAAGGCTCCCGCCCTGTAAAGGACGAAAGCCTGTATTTTCGTTAACCACCTTTTACAGCATACGCAGGATTTCTCCTTTAATATGTGTTCCCTTTAACGGTGGATACCGTCAGCGCCTACTAAACTTTATACGTTCTTTGGGCTGCAACTCCAGAGTGATGTTCATATACCTGCTACTTGTATTCGGCTTCCACCTTATCCGAACTCTCTATAACGTTCACTATGCATTATTTATGCAAGGCAACTACTGTCTCTATCAACGCTTTTATTATTTTATTGTCCTTTTGGACTTTTTCTTACCTTGTTATTCTAATCTAACGAATATCAGTTGTCAACTTTTTTAAATAAGTTCTTCAGCTTCTTTTATATTATTTACCCCAATTATATTGATTCCAGTGATTTCTGTAAGATTTTTCTTGGATACAGCAGGCATTATACACGTTGTAAAACCAAGTTTCTTAGCTTCCTGTACTCTTTTGTCTGCCTGTGATACCGCTCTTACTTCTCCTGCAAGCCCTACTTCACCGAAAACTATTGTCTTTGGGTCTATTACTCTGTTCTTAAAGCTACTGATTAATGCCATTACTAATGCAAGGTCTAATGCCGGTTCATTGATTTTCATTCCACCTGCTATATTAACATATGCATCATAATCGCACATCTGAACTCCAATTCTTTTTTCGATAACTGCCATTAAAAGATTAACTCTGTTATAGTCTGTTCCCACCGCCGTTCGTCTCGGCATTCCAAAGTTGGTGTGGGATATTAATGCCTGTATTTCTACAAGAATCGGTCTTGTTCCTTCCATTAAGCATGCCACAACTGAACCTGAAGCATCCTCAGGTCTTCCATCTAACATAAATTCTGACGGATTTAATACTTCCCTAAGTCCTTCTGAACTCATTTCAAATACTCCAATTTCATTAGTTGAACCAAAACGGTTCTTAACTCCTCGGATTATTCTATATGCTGCATGTCTGTCACCTTCAAAATATAAAACCGTGTCAACCATATGTTCCAAAACCCTAGGTCCTGCAACAACCCCTTCTTTGGTTACGTGACCTACAATAAATATTGGAATGGTATTACCTTTAGCTAACTGCATAAGAAAGTTAGTTGACTCCCTAACCTGACTTACACTGCCTGGAGCTGAGCCTATATCCTCTCTTAGCATAGTCTGTATTGAGTCTATTACTACTACATCAGGTTTTGTTTCTAAAATAACTGACTCTATTATATCAAGACTTGTCTCTGACAAAAGACTTAAATTATCGGAAAACTGTCCCATTCTGTTTGCTCTAAGCTTAATCTGCTTAAGGGATTCTTCTCCTGAAATATATAAAATCTTCTTGCCATTATTTGACATATTTCTACATACCTGAAGAAGTAATGTGGACTTTCCTATTCCCGGATCACCGCCTACAAGTATTAGCCCGCCGGGAACTACTCCCCCTCCTAATACTCTGTCCAGTTCTCCAAAACCTGTTGTGATTCTCTCCTCATCATCTGCCGTAACCTGATTTATTGTTACCGGTTTATTATTAATTAATCCCCTTCTAATGTTATTGTTGGTCTTTGCCCCCATCGGTTCTTCTACAAAAGTTCCTACCTCTTTACATCCCGGACACTGTCCTAACCATTTACTTGACTCGTAACCGCACTCTTTGCAAAAGAAAACCGTCTTTTTTGATTTTGCCATGGCTCTCCTATTTTGTTTTGTAGCTTTATTTTATATCTTAATTTAAAATCTTAATTATTATGCTGTTACAACTTTTACAGTAGTAAGATTTCCGTTTTCTAAATCTACATCCAATGTAATCTTTCCGCCAACGTCTGTCTTAGATACTCCAAGGTCTCTGTCTCCAACAAAAACTCTGTATTCCTTGTTAGATTCTAATTCTAATGTAATCTGTGTCTGACCTTTTCCGTCTACGAAAAAGCTTACTTCATCTGCTGTTTCCTTAAAAACGCTTACTGCTGTTCCCGGAATTGATTCATAAACAAAAGTTCCGTTCTTTTCAAGTTTTGTAATTTCCTTAAATGTTTTTACTTTATATAAATCTCCATTAACTTCAAAGTCTGCTAACTTTGTTTTCTGTGGTAATTCATAATTACCGAAGCTGATTGAACCATTATTTTCTTTTCTGATTAATTCCTTAATTACTGCCATTTTGTCCTCCTGTTATTAAATCATCTAATGTGACTTTATCTATTTTTTTTGGTAGTTCTAGTATAATACATTTTAAACTATTCTGCCACAGAAAAAGTTACGGATTTGTTCTTATATGACACTGTAACTTTATCTCCCTGCTTAACTTTTTCTGCAAGTATTTCCTCTGCCAGATTGTCTTCTATTTTGTTCTGAATCATCCTTCTTAAAGGTCTTGCACCATACTTCTTATCGTAGCTTTCCTTTGCAAGGGCACTCTTCAGTGTTTCAGTATATTTAAGCTCAATATTCATCTGTTCCTTAACCTGTTTTGCAAGATTTCTAAGCATAATGTTAACTATACTCTTTACTTCTTTTTCAGTTAAAGCATGGAATACTATAATTTCATCAATTCGATTAATAAACTCAGGTTTAAACATTAACTTAACTTCTTCCATAACACTTGCTTTCATCTTTTCATAATCCTGCTTCTCTGTTATGTCTCTGCTAAAGCCTAAATGTTTAGGGTCTATTATTCTGTTTGCTCCTGCATTTGATGTCATAATAATAATTGTATTTTTAAAGCTAACTTTTCTACCCTTTGAATCTGTAATCTGGCCGTCATCAAGAACCTGTAACAATATGTTAAACACATCAGGATGAGCTTTTTCGATTTCATCAAAAAGAACTACTGAATATGGATTTCTTCTAACCTTATCACTAAGCTGTCCGCCTTCTTCATATCCAACATATCCCGGAGGTGAACCAATAAGTTTTGATACACTGTGTTTTTCCATATATTCTGACATATCAACACGAATCATTGCATCTTCTGAACCGAAAACTGCTTCTGCCAATGTTTTTGAAAGTTCTGTTTTTCCTACACCTGTAGGTCCCAAAAACAGAAATGAACCAATTGGTCTATTGGCACTTTTTAGTCCCACTCTTCCTCTTCGTACAGCCTTTGCCACGGCAGTTACAGCTTCTGTCTGGCCTACAACACGCTTATGCAATATTGATTCTAACTTTAATAATCTCTGCTGTTCATTCTTTCCCATTTTTGTTACCGGGATTCCTGTCCACATTGATACTATTTCTTCTATTGTATTTTCATCAATAACAGGTCTGTATTCTTTCTCTGTTCCCTGCCACTTTGCAATAGCCTTATCAAGAGCTGTCTGTGCTTTGTCTAAATCCTTTTTGCGCACTGCTGCTCCTTTGAAATCTCCGTGTCTTACGCACATTTCAAGTTCAAGATTTAATTCAGCTACGTCAAGTTCTTTATTTGTTACTGACTTTGGCTTTGGTTTTTCCTTAATTCTTACTTTTGAACATGCCTCATCTATTAAGTCAATTGCCTTGTCCGGAAGATTTCTGTCATTAATATATCTTGTTGAAAGTTTTACTGCAGCTTCCACTGCTTCATCTGAAATATTAACCTTGTGAAATTCTTCATAAACACTTTTTAATCCATGCAAAATCTCAATAGTCTGGGCTTCTGTAGGCTCCTCAACAGTAACCGGCTGAAATCTTCTCTCAAGGGCTGCATCTTTTTCAAAATACTTTCTGTATTCTGCAATTGTTGTTGCCCCTATAACCTGAAGACGTCCTTTTGTTAATGATGGTTTCAAAATATTTGAGGCATCCATTGAACCTTCTGCGCCACCGGCACCGATAATTGTATGAATTTCATCAATAAAAAGAATAATGTTTCCTGAATTTTCAACTTCATCCATTATTCTTTTTAATCTTTCCTCAAACTCGCCTCTATATTTTGAGCCCGCAACAGTACCTGAAAGATCAAGACTTATTAATCTTTTTCCTTCCATTGATTCAGGAACAAGTCCCTGTACAATCTTCTGGGCTATTGCCTCAACTATTGCTGTCTTACCAACACCCGGCTCTCCTATAAGACAAGGATTATTCTTTGTTCTTCTGCTTAAAATCTGAATAATTCTTCTTATTTCAACATCTCTTCCAACTACAGGGTCAAGCTGACCTGCCTTTGCTGCCTTAGTCAAATCTCTTCCGAACTGGTCTAATGTTGGTGTTGTAGAAACGTTGTCATCTCTTTGACGCTTTTCTGTCTGGATGTACTGTCTTATCTCTCTTGGATCTCTATTTGTAAGTTTTAAAATATCTGCACAAATCTTTTTAATATTTACCCGAAAACTTGTAAGAATACAATGTGCCTCACAATCAGGATCTGCAACTATGGCAAGAAGAATATGCTCTGTTCCAATCTGAGGCAATCCCTGTTTTGATGCCTCTACATAAGCTCTTTCCAATATTGCCTTGGCCCTTGCTGTTGTTTCCAGATTTCTGCTTCTGGACCTTGTACGCACTCTGCCTTCTATTCCCATGTCCTCACTAATGGCTTTCATTATATCTGCATAAACAAGATTATAGTTATACAAAATATTTGCTGCCACACCTTCTGATACTTTGGAAATGCCTGCCAATAAATGTTCCGTGCCGATATAATTCATACCAAAACTTATAGCCACTTCTTTAGCATATTCCATAGCTTCAATAGCCTGTCTGGTAAAATTACCTCTTTCCATTACCTTTCCTCCATATTTTTCTGCTAACATACCCCAGACCGAAGTCTGGGGTATTCCTAATTAATCTAAATCAATAAATTCAAAATCTTCATCATCTTCATCGTCATCCGGAAGCATGTCTTTTAATGTTTCTTTCATATCTTCTTCCGCTTCTAACTGAGCTTTTTCAGATTCTTTCTCTATTTCATCTTCAGTTGTTTCTGCCGCATCTTCTATGTCATCTAAATCTAATACAACATTCTGATTCAAATCAGTAGCTTCTTCAACCTGTGGAATTTCCACATCATCTGCTTCAGGGAAATCTTCAACAACCTCATCTAAAACTTCTGGTTCTTCAACAGTTTCAGGAATTGAAACATCTTCAGGTTCTTCTATTTCTTTAACCTGTTCTTCCATAGGTTCAATTTCATCTGATTCTTCCACGTCATTTGATTCTGTTGAATCTTCTGCATCTTTCTTGTCTTTTCCATTGCCATTGTTTTTGTCATCATATTTTTTCTGCTTGGCAAGTCTTTTTTCTTTTCTGTTAAGCTTAATATTTATAATAACAAAAATAAGAATAATTATAACAATTACAAGTCCGCATGTAATCTTAAGAAGCATATTGTATTTTGATGCTAATGTATTATATTTGTCCTTTACATTGTTGTATGCCTTATTTGCTGCTTCAATCTGAGTATTTACATCATCTTCTGCAATATATCTCTGGAAACATTTTTCATTGTCATCGTAGCAATAAAGGTTTGTATCTCCATTCCAGTTCATTGCATATAGAAGATATAACCCCTCTTCTTCATTTAAAACCCAGGCATTAACTTCCTGATCAATTACAGTAATCTGTTTCTTTGTGTACTTCTTTAAGCAAGATGCCTTTTCAGAAGGGTTAACTACTGTATACATTCTGCTGGCAATCTTAATATTTCTTAATGAAGAAAACTTCTTTGTTTCATAATCATAGATGTAAAATCCTTTAGTGCTTCCCTTCTTTAAATAGAAAGCTGTAATGTCTTTCTTGTCACCTTTGATTGCTTCATACTGCTTACCGTCATACTCAGCTTTTGTTTTTGAAAAACCTTCAGGAATAAGATCATCCTTAAAATCTTCTACTATCTTGTATTCACCTTTGCCAACTGTAATGTCTGACTTAGAAGCCTTCTTTGATTTCTTACTGCTTGTTGAACTGCTGTCTTTAGCAGTTGTTTCATCTGTTGAACTTCCGGCTTTGTATGTTGCCTGTTCAGCCTCTGTAAGCTTTGTAGTATTAATTTCATATTTGTTTTTTGCGCCTGTACTTGATGTAACAACTACTGCTGTGTAGTTTTTACCAAAGTCCATTTTAGTATTAATTCCATCTTTCTCTATAGCCCATGTTGAACCTGAAGTTGCAGGACTTGCAACAATCTCAATAGATTCTGTATCTGACATAACTGTTATGTCATATGTATAAGTTGTTGAACTAAAATTAAGTTCTGCCTTTGTCTTCTTTCCTGCTGCATTTACAGCATAAACTTTCATAGACTGTAAATCTGTTGTCTGGTCAGCCAAAACACTTACCTGAACGCCTGTTGTAAGCATTGCCAAAATTAAAATCAGCATAACCATCTTTCTTAAATTTTTCATTTAAATACCTTCCTTATTTTGATATTTTAAGTATATAACTATGCCTCATCAATAGCCTTGCCAATATCATTTCTCATATATTTATTTTCGAACTGAATTAATTTTGTAGCTTCATAGGCATTTGCTCTAGCTTCCTTTAAATCTTTTCCTTTTGCAGTTACCCCAAGTACACGTCCACCGTTAGTAACAATCTTGTCACCTTCAGCCTTTGTGCCTGCGTGGAAAACATAATATCCTTCTTTGTTTTCAAAGTTTTCAAGGCCTTTGATTTCAAAGCCTTTTTTATATGAAACAGGATATCCGTCACTTGCCAATACAACACATACTGCTGCATTGTCTTCAAACTGTAAATCTATCTGATCTAAGGTTCCATCAACACATGCTTCAAAAACATCAATAATATCATTCTTCATTCTTGGAAGAACTACCTGAGCTTCAGGATCACCGAATCTTGCATTGTATTCAAGAACCTTTGGTCCGTCTTCTGTTAACATTAAGCCAAAGAAAATAACTCCCTTAAACTCTCTTCCTTCTGCTGCCATGGCATCAACTGTTGCCTGGTAAACATACTTCTTGCAAAATTCATCAACTTCTTCTGTATAAAAAGGACTAGGTGAAAATGTTCCCATTCCTCCTGTATTAAGACCCTGATCACCATCTTTTGCTCTTTTGTGATCCTGTGCTGATGTCATAATCTTTATAGTTTTTCCATCAACAAATGAAAGTACTGAAACTTCACGACCTGTCATAAATTCTTCTATTACAATAGTATTTCCTGCATTACCAAACTTCTTATCAAGCATTAATTCCTTAACGCCATCCATTGCTTCTTCCTTAGTATTGCAAATCAAAACACCTTTTCCAAGAGCAAGTCCGTCTGCTTTTAATACAATAGGATATTTAGATGTTTCAAGATACTTCATTGCTTCTTCAGGTGAATCAAAGTTCTCGTATCCTGCTGTAGGAATATTATATTTCTTCATTAAGTCTTTTGAGAAAGCTTTTGAGCCTTCAAGAATGGCTGCATTCTTTCTTGGTCCGAATACCCTAAGTCCTGCTTCTTCAAACTTATCAACAATACCGCCTACCAATGGATCATCCATACCTATAACTGTTAAGTCGATTTCTTTTTCCTTTGCAAAATCAACTAATTCATCAAATTCCATTGCTCCAATGTTTACACATTCAGCAACCTGACCGATTCCTGCATTTCCCGGTGCACAATAGATTTTATCAACCTTAGGGCTTTTTGCCACTGCTGTTGCAATTGCATGTTCTCTTCCGCCACTTCCAACAATAAGTACTTTCATTTTATATCTCCTTGTCTTACTATCCTTAATGGATTCTATTCAATAAAATTATTCTCCAATTGCTATTTTGCCATTGGCAATATCGTTAATTGCCTGTGGTAAAATCTTCCACTCTGCCTGCTCCATAACTCTCTTCTGAAGGATTTCAGGTGTATCACCTTCTAATACCTCAACAGCCTTCTGGTATATAATAGGACCTGTATCTGTTCCCTCATCTACGAAATGAACTGTAGCTCCTGTAATTTTAACTCCACGCTCCAATGCTTTTTCGTGAACGCGTAATCCATAAAATCCGTTTCCGCAGAAAGATGGGATTAATGATGGATGTATATTTATAATTCTGTTTCTATATTTATTAATTAATTCTTCCGGTAAAACCACAAGAAAACCTGCAAGTACAATCAGGTCAAGATTGTATGAATCTATTGTTCTGATTAATGCCTTATTAAATTCATCTCTTGTAGCATAATCCTTAATACATACGCTTTCTGCCTTAATTCCGTTGTCTTTTGCTCTGGTTAAAGCATATGCGTCTTTCTTATTGCTAATTACAACTTCTAACTTAGCATTTGTAATTACTCCACTATGTACACCGTCTATAATAGCCTGTAAATTAGTTCCACCACCTGAAACCATTACTCCTACCTTTAACATAATTCCTCCTATTAAGTACCAAAAAAGTTATTGATACTAAGCAGTATTTATTTTCTTTAGAAAAGCATATAGGCTAGTTGAAAAACTAGCCTTTTCATTTAAATATTTACTATACTAATTCTGCACACTTTTCTCCGGATTCTACCTGTCCTAATTCGTAGCATGTTTCTCCTGCTGCCTTTAAAGCTTCCATTGTCTTGTCTACGTCTGCAGGATCAATTGCCAATACCATACCGATACCCATGTTGTAAGTATTGTACATCATTTCTTCTTCAATATCTCCTGTCTTTGCAAGAAGTTTGAAGATTGCAGGTACTTCGTAGCTGTCTTTCTTAACTACTGCCTTTACTCCGTCAGGAAGCATTCTTGGAATGTTTTCGTAGAAACCACCACCTGTAATGTGGCTGCATCCCTTGATTGTTACTCCTGCTTCTTTTACTTTCTTTAACGCCTTAACATAAATTCTTGTAGGTGCAAGTAACGCTTCACCTAAAGTCTTTCCTAACTCATCATAATATGTATTAAGAGATTCTTCTGTCATTTCGAATACTTTTCTTACTAAAGAAAATCCGTTGCTATGAACACCTGAAGATGCAATACCGATTAACTTATCGCCAGGCTTAATGTTTTCACCTGTAATAAGGTCTTTCTTGTCTACAACGCCTACTGCAAATCCGGCAAGATCATATTCGTCAACAGGCATAAGTCCCGGATGTTCTGCTGTTTCACCACCAACTAATGCAGCTCCTGACTGCTTACATCCTTCAGCTACACCACTAACGATTCAGGATAGTTCTTTCCACATGCAATGTAGTCAAGGAAGAAAAGAGGTTCTCCACCTGAACATGCAATGTCATTTACACACATGGCAACACAGTCAATACCGATTGTGTCATGCTTATCCATAATATATGCTAACTGTACTTTTGTACCACATCCGTCTGTTCCTGATAATAATACAGGTTCTTCCATCTTCTTAATCGAATCCAAGCTAAAAGCACCTGCGAAACCGCCAAGACCACCTAAAACTTCCGGTCTCATTGTTTCCTTAACATGCTTCTTCATAAGCTCTACTGATCTGTAACCTGCTTCAATATCAACGCCTGCCTTCTTGTAATCCATAGTATAATCTCCTTAATTCTATATGTACTTTTCTATTGCTTTTATATTATTTTATATGATGCTTAAACATCTTTTACACTTTTTAATTCTTAGTAGTTCTTGTAACCTACTTCTTTAAGTCTTGCATCTTTTTCAACTACTGAATCTTTCATTTCCTTGCTAAAATCTTTAAGTTTTGCAAGTAATTCAGCATCTGATGTAGCAAGAATCTTTGCTGCAAGGATACCTGCATTCTGACCGCCATTAATAGCTACAGTTGCAACCGGGATTCCTGAAGGCATCTGAACGATTGAGTAAAGTGAATCTACTCCACCTAAATCTGAAGTCTTCATTGGTATTCCAATAACAGGCATTGGGAATAATGCTGCGCACATACCCGGAAGGTGTGCTGCCTTTCCTGCTCCTGCAATAATAACTTTAACTCCTCTTTCTTCAGCTCCTTTAGCCCATTCAAAGAAAATATCAGGCTCTCTGTGTGCTGAAATTATGGTCATCTCATAATCGATTCCCATCTGATCAAGAAAATCTGCTGCTTTGCTCATTACAGGCATATCTGAATCGCTGCCCATTACAATTGCTACTTTTGCCATTTTGTTCTCCTTTTCACATAAATTCATCTTAAAGCGTTATAAATTTAACATATTCTACATTGTACCCATAAAAATAACTGTAGTCAACATTAGATTTCTTCCAACGGTTCATTTAGAAGTTCTGTTCCTTCCAATACGAAACGTCCGTCTTTTATTATAGTAATTTCGCTGCCATCTTTTCTTACTGCCGTTATTTCACCAAGTTCATCATAAGGCATTGTAATGTCGGTATGACAACCAAAATATGCTTTCTTTATGTCTGTCTTTCTAAGAGCTGACACTTCATTCTCTCTTGCCACTATTTCCTTGCCGTCAGGATTATATGTTTTAATATCCTCCTCAAAGCTATAGCAGGTATCACCCACTGCAAAATGTGGTCCCATTTTTTCAACAATAAGAATAGGAAGTTTGTAAACCACATGGTACTTCTTTGCAACCATATAAGCTGTTGTGTTAGTACCTATGGCAAACTCTCCAATAGGAAGTGTTTCATGATTAAACATTACATTCTGCTTAATAAATTTCTTATTCTCTTCCTCAGTGTCAAAATTCTTACAAGTGTAATCTTTTATTTTTCCATCTTCAAATGTAATCTGCAAATCATTATACTTTAAGTCATTTAAATATACCTGACTTACGTGAAGGATTCCCTCTGTTCCCTTTAACTTAGGTGAAGTAAAAACTTCTCCCAAAGGAATGTTTACATCTGCAAGACAGTTTTCAAAATTAGTTTCCTTTAAAGGATTCTTAAGGTCATGCATCTGAACTTTCATGTTAGTTTTGTTGTCGCCTTTTCCAAGAACCTTTACATATTCTGCCTGGTCCAGTGCATCAATTATGTTCTGCTGAACCTTTCCGTATATTTCAGAATCAAGAGTGTTAATCTTTACAGTTTCCTTAAACATCTGTTCAAAGTCGTCCCCAAACTCAGGTATAGGAAAAGCAATAATTGTAAAACTTCTTTCGTCTCCCTTAATATACTCTTGAACCATTGTCTGGTATTCAGTAATATATTCTGACTTAAGTTTCTGCTGTTCTTCTGAAAGTGCATATGCCTGTTTCTTATTTTCCGGTTCAAAAGGTGTCTCTCCGAAAATCTCAATTACTGCAGGGCCTGCCATCTTTCCTGCCAACTGTTTTCTGCTTTCATAAGCATGTCTTGAAACTTCTAATTTTCTCTTAATATATGCCTTGTCCAAATACAATGCATCATCATATCTGTGATCGTAAGCATACTGCCTGTTAGGACTTGTTGTTGTATAACCTACCTGATAAATTACAGGTTCAAGTCCCATTTTCTTAAAATTAAATATTGCAGATCTGATAATTCTTTCAAAGCCCAATGAATATCTAATATCAACAGTGCCTTTCTTAGAAATATCTTTTCCTGTGTTTATAAAACCAATTCTGTAGCCTTCTGTATAAACCTTTGCAAGTCTGTCTATTTCTTCCTGACTTAAACTGTTAAGAAACTCTGCCATCTTAAGTTCATTAAAACCTACGTGCTCACCATATTTGTAAAGATATCTTAAGTCATTTAAATCGCTATTCATAACAATATCAACAGCAAACTTATTGTCAGGATCAATTCTGTCCTCAATCATAAGGTCTGTAAAAATCTCTGTGTTATCTTTTTCATATGAATAAACCGTTTCATAAACATTGTCATATTCTAATTGTTCCACATCTTCAAAATAATTATAAATCTGTGTAAACAATTCCATTTGAAGAACTACTTCTTCTAATCTCCCCATATATACATTTCTAATCATTCCACGATTTTTTGTGTAAATATAGCAAAGTATCTTTCCGTATTCTTCTCCTAAAGTTTTCACTGCATACTCAGGATTGGCGAAACTTTCTTCATAGTTTTCACTATAAATTTCTTCAAATAAACTTTTATTAAGTTCTTTCAACCGGTCTAATGAGAAATCATTTATCTCTCCTGATTTTATGATGCTGTTTAAATCATCTATTTTACAAATAAACTCAGATGCCTTACAGAAAAATCTCTTAAAAGGCTCTGACACTGTATCTTCATTTATTATTTCTCTTATTCGTGAGGTTGCAATCTCATATCTTTCCAAAATAATATCCAAATGCTCCACTCTCTTTCTTTAAAATCTATACACACTTTTTATACATATGCCAAATACATACCTAATATAAAAATCCAAATAACCGCATTAGTTATTGTGCCTATATATGTATATTTTAAAAATTTATTTTCTTCTTTAAAACTATTAATTCCAATAACAAATCCTGCTATAGCTGACGCCATAACCAACAACATTAAAAGGCCCACATAAATTCCTGCATTGCCTTTTTTAAGTATTGAAATAACCACTGCCAGTATAAATAACAATATATTTACGCCGGCAATAACTGATGACTTTCTGCCACCTTTTGTATAATTCCTTAAAGGTATCTTTCGTCCTTTTTTATCTTCTTTTTCTTCTCTTTTTTCTTCTTTGCTTCTCTTCTTCACTTTGTTATTCTCACTTATTTCTATTTTTCATGAATAATTTCATGATTTTTAAAACAATATACCCCAACAGTCCCCCAACTGTATTAAGAAAAATATCATCCACGTCAAAGGCTCCCACTTTTAAAACAAGCTGGGCTGTTTCAATAAGCATGCTGAAAACCATTGTAAGCAATGTTACACTTACAAAATTGTTTACGATTTTCTCCCTTGACATACTTGGTAACAAAAATCCGAATGGCATAAAGAATGCTACATTTCCTGCCAGATTCATTATTGTAATCTGCCACCCATATGTATGTCTCATTCGCCAAAATCTGTTTATTTCTTTAAACAGAACCAGGTTATATCTGTATTCATCACTAACCATGGTTCTGTCTAAACTTTCTGAAAAAAACATGGCATATAAAGTTACCACCAGATATAGGATGAACAATATTTTTCCAAACATACGCATCTTTTTATCTGATTTTCTCAATTCAACTTTGCCTCCAATATGATAGCTTAATTAGCTGTCATCAACTATTTAGCACCATACTGTTTATAATATTCATCAATTGCTGTCTTGATTGTATCATCAATAACAACTTTTCCATTACATTCCTTATTGTAAAGATATTCAACAACATCTGCCATTGAAACAATTGCGTTAGCCTTAAATCCATATTCTTCCTGAATTTCATCAAGAGCGCTCTTTTCTCCGCCTTTTCCAACTTCCATTCTGTTTAGTGAGACCATTAAGCCTACGATTTCAACATCTGCTGCACTTCTTACCTTTGGTACAGTTTCTTCCATGGACTTTCCTGATGTAGTTACATCTTCAATCATAACAACTCTGTCGCCATCTTTTAACTTACTTCCAAGGAAGCTTCCCTTATCTGCGCCATGGTCTTTTTCTTCCTTACGGTCTGAACAGTAACGGATTTCTTTTCCATATAATTCACTGTAAGCAATAGCTGTTACAACACTGATTGGAATACCCTTGTATGCAGGTCCAAATAAAACATCAAAATCATCTCCATATGTATCATGGATTGCCTTTGCATAATATTCGCCTAATCTCTTAAGCTGTGAACCTGTTACGTATGCACCGGCATTCATAAAGAAAGGTGATTTACGTCCGCTTTTAAGTGTAAATTCTCCAAACTTTAAAACATCACTTTCTACCATAAAATCAATAAATTCCTTCTTATATGCTTCCATTTTTTAATATCTCCTTTATTTTACTAATCCAATTAGACTGTTAATATCTTCTACATTATGTCTTCTCATGTAGTCCTCAATTCCTTCAACCACCTCTATTGTTGTGTTAGGGTTATTAAAGTTTGCAGTTCCCACTGATACTGCTGTGGCTCCGGCAAGAATAAATTCCATTGCATCACTTGCATTTGCAATTCCGCCCATTCCTATTATTGGAACCTTTACGGCATTAGCCACCTGATATACCATTCTTACTGCCACAGGCTTAATTGCAGGACCTGAAAGTCCGCCTGTCTTGTTGGCTAATACGAACTTCTGTCTTTCCACATCAATCTGCATACCTGTTAACGTATTTATAAGTGATAAAGCATCTGCACCACCTGCTTCTGCAGCCTTTGCCATCTCTGTTATATCTGTAACATTAGGGCTTAACTTCATTATTACAGGCTGTTTTGCTACTGACTTTACTGCTTTTGTAATGGCTTCTACTGCTTTAGGATCCTGTCCGAAAGCTATTCCGCCATGCTTTACATTGGGACATGAGATGTTAATTTCTAACATGTCTACCTTTTCATGGCCTAATTTTTCAACTACATCAATATAATCCTCTGTAGTTCTTCCACAAACATTAACAATAATATTTGTATCATAATCCTGAAGATATGGGATGTCACGCTTTGCAAACAAATCATATCCCGGATTCTGAAGTCCTACTGCATTAAGCATTCCACCGTATGTTTCTGCAATACGTGGTGTAGGATTTCCCTCCCAAGGCACATTGGCAACACCTTTTGTTACAACTGCACCTAATCTGTTTAAATCTACAAATTCACCGTATTCTGCACCTGAACCAAATGTTCCTGAGGCTACCATTACTGGATTCTTAAATTCAACTCCTGCAATATTAACTTTTGTATTCATTAAAGTTCCACCTCCTCTGCCAAAAATACAGGTCCGTCTTTGCATATTCTCTTGTTATTAACATTTGAATGATGGTCTTTCTCCTTAGACTGACATACACAGGCAAGGCAGGCACCAATTCCACAGGCCATTCTTTCTTCTAATGAAAGCTGACATTCGATTCCTTTTTCAAGAGCATATTCTTTAATAGCCTTAAGCATTGGTGTAGGACCGCATGCATAAATTACATCGCCCTCAACTGCCTGTTCCTTTATGGCATCAATAACTGTACCCTTTGTACCTGTACTTCCGTCTTCAGTTGCAATATATAACTTTCCATTGCTTTCTAATTCGTCAGTAAGGAATAATTCATCACGATATCCTGCCACAATCTGAACTTCTGCCTTAGCCTTTAATTCTGTGGCAAGCTGAACCATAGGAGGAATACCAATTCCACCACCTATTAATATAGCCTTCTTTCCTTCTCTCTGCATAAAGCCGTTTCCAAGTGGTCCTATAATAGAAACACTGTCTCCTGCCTTATACGCTGACATTTCAGTTGTGCCACCTCCTACGACTCTGTAAACAATACGTAATCTGCCATTCTCTTTGTCTACCTGACAAATACTAATAGGTCTAGGCAATAATTTAGTTTTGTCATTACAGTAAACCGAAATAAACTGTCCTGCAACTGCTGTGTCTGCTGCTTTTGTTTCAATCCACATGCTATACACACCGGTTCCAATACATTCCTGTGAAATTACTTTTGCAAGTTCTTTACTTCTCATATTCGCTCCTACTCGTTGTTATGATTACATAATAATGAAACAATCCGTTTAATCATTTTTATATTTTATCATCATTAATCATTGTGTTTTTTGTCTTTATTAACAAACTCTATATTCCTTTAGAAAATTGAGTTAATATCTTCAATCATGTCAATTACAGCCTGTCTTGATGCATCTGCATAATTTAAGCTGCCAAACTTAGCATATTTGTCCTGCTTGTATGCACAAATAATTCCTCTTGAAGAGTTAACAATTGCACCAAGTCCGTCTTCGTTAAAGTATGGCTTAAGTCCATCTGCTGTACCACCCTGTGCACCATAACCAGGTACAAGAATGTAGCTCTTTGGCATTACTTTTCTAAGAACTTTTCCCATTTCAGGATATGTTGCACCAACTACTGCACCAATATAGCTGTAGTCGTTACCCATATGTTCTTCTCCCCATTTTGCTACCTTTTCGCCAACCCATTCATAAAGTGGTCTGCCATCAATTAATCTGTCCTGGAATTCCCCACTTGAAGGATTAGATGTTTTAACTAAAATGAAAAGACCTTTATTTTCTTCTTTACATACATCAATAAATGGCTTAATTCCATCTGTTCCAAGATAAGGATTTACTGTTGCAAAGTCTTCATCAAATAATGAATATTTCTTGCTTCCAACCTGTACTTTTCCAAGATGACCTGTAGCATATGCTGCTGATGTTGAGCCGATATCTCCACGCTTAACATCGCCGATTACAACAAGGTCTTTTTCCTTTGCATATTTTACTGTCTTATCGAAAGCAACAAGTCCCGGTACTCCAAACTGTTCATACATTGCTATCTGTGGCTTTACTGCAGGAATCAAATCATATGTATTATCGATAATTCCTTTGTTGTACTGCCAAATTGCCTCTGCTGCTCCCTCTAATGTTTCGCCGAACTCATCAAAAGCTTTCTTTGTAATGTGTTCAGGAATGTAACTCATCATTGGATCAAGTCCTACTACAACAGGTGCGTTTGTTTTTTTGATTTTGTCTACTAATTTGTTTATCATTGCTTTCTTCCTTCCTTATTAGATTTTGGTTATATTTTGATTTTTAATCTGTTATTCTCAAAATCTATTTTGTGTTTTAATATTTATTATCAAAATCTGTTTTGTGTTTTAATATTTATTCGCTAAATTTTATTTGTTTGAGTAAACAACTTTTCCGTTAAGAATTGTATATTCAACTTCTCCTGAAACTTTGTAACCGTCAAAAGGTGTATTCTTACCCTTTGATTCAAAAGTGTTTACGTCTATAGTGTATTCTTTATCAGGATCAATAATTGTAATGTCCGCAATCTTGCCCTCATCTAAAGTTCCCTTTGGAATGCCTAAAACTTTCGCAGGATTGTAACTCATCTTGGCAGCCATCTGCATTGGAGTTAAATATCCTTTCTTAACTAAGTTGGTAACTGTTAATGCTACTGATGTTTCAAGACCTACTATTCCGAATGGTGCATGTTCTAAGTCTTTAGCCTTTTCCTCTGCACTATGTGGGGCATGGTCTGTTGAAATAACATCCATAATGTCATCCTGTAATCCTTTAATAAGAGCTTCCATATCCTCTCTTGCTCGTAAAGGTGGATTCATTTTAAAATTACCGTCGTTACTTGTTATATCGTCTGAACACATAGAAAAATGATGTGGACAAACTTCTGCTGTTACTTTTATGCCTTCTTCCTTTGCTCTTTTAACCATTTCAACACTATCCTTAGTTGAGCAATGGCACAAATGTAATGTTGCCCCTGTTTCCTTAGCTAACATAATATCACGCATTGCAATAACGTCTTCAACTGCATTGCTTATTCCCTTAACTCCAAGCTCACTTGACTTGTCTCCTAAGTTAATAACGCCGCCTTCAACTAAATTAATGTCCTCACAATGAGCAAGTACCGGCACATTAGCCTTTGCGGCATTCTTCATTGCTTTTCTATAAACACCTGAGTTCATTACTGACTTGCCGTCTTCGCTTATGGCACAAATTCCTGCCTTTTTAAGCTCTTCCACATCAGTAATTTCAACTCCTGCCATATTCTTTGTAACTGCACCAACAGGAAGTACATTGGTAAGTCCCGTTTTTTCACCTTTTTCAATAATGTACTTAACTGTTTCTACATTATCTACTACCGGTTTAGTGTTAGGCATACAGCAAACAGTTGTAAATCCGCCTTTTGCAGCAGCCTTGCTTCCTGTTTCAATATCTTCTTTGTATGTAAGTCCCGGATCTCTGAAATGTACGTGCAAATCAATTAATCCCGGCATTACATAACAGCCTGCTGCATCAATTACAGTGTCAGCCTGCTTTTCAATTGATTCTGCCTTTTCCTTAATAATTCCATCTTCAACAAAGATGTCCATTACTTTGTCTAAATTCTCTGACGGATTAATTAGCCGTCCGTTTTTAATTAATATTGTCACTATTTACCTCTTTCCATGATTCAGTAGTATTACTGTCTCACTTTGTAAAACTATACAATAAACCATTTAAAAGTATATCAAAAAAGCACACCCCTTTCAATAAAAAGGGCGTGCCTTATTTTACTTTTTCTTATATATGATAATAAGTCCTTGTTCCTGATATGCAATCTCATATCTGCCTGAGCTTAAAACCTGATCAAATTTCTGTTTCTCATTGTCAAATCTCTCATCTACCACAAGATAATCTGTATAAACAGGCTGTTCTAAATGGTTCTGATCATACATTACAAGATTTTTAAACAAATGTGGTGTTAAAAATCCTGATGCGCAAACTGAAGCATTAGTAGGAACAAGCTCTAATGCTTTGTCTATTTTCTCATAGGTTGATTTGTTTTCTGTATATGTTTTGCAATAATTAGGCATTTTAGGAAACTGATTGCCTACAAACATTATTCCTGCACAAAGCACTGCTATGCTTACGTATGTTTTCGCCTTTTCTGCTTTAACATCAGCCATATTCATAATTGCAAGATACATTATTAATGCAATAACTCCAAAATTATACTGGAAGTTTATATCATGCATATACACATATGTTGTAAATATATTAATTATAATAAGTGGTGAAAGTAATATATATCTTGTATATTTCTTTCCCGTTGTAAAAATAACAGTTGCCATTGGTCCAAACATTAGTATAAAATAAGCAATCTTTTCTACACTGTCTGCGCTGGAATTTGTAATCATCTGTGCAATTACATATCCCGGATTTGCAATAATGCTTTTGAATACCTGGCTTAATCCTCCAAAATACAAATTGCTAAATCTGTTATCCATAATTCCAAGTCCATAGCTGTTAACCACAGAAATTGCAATTAGGAAATAAACCGCTGCGCAAACCATTAATATTAGTCCTCTTTTTTTGTCTTTTCTTGAAAGCAAATAGAATGTTCCAAGAACCAATACATATATTGCCGCGTCCTCTTTCACAAAAAATGCAAAAAGCATCATTAATATCATAATGTATGTTTTCTTCTTTTCTGCTGCCCATATTGTCATCAGCAAAAAGAATGTAAGAAAACAGTTCTCATGCATATCATACATTGCCCCGCCTGATGTTGCCGGATACAATGCATAAAGTAAAGTAAATCCTACTGTCATCCAATTAGACAATCTGTATTCCCTGGCAATAAGAACTATTGGTATAACCGGCAAAGCTATCATTAATGCCTGTATTAGCTGTACTGTTACCGGACTTGGAAAAATAAAATATATAGGAAGTGCAATATAATATATTGGTGAAAAATGAACACCAAAATGAGAAAGAAGTCTGTTTCTCTCAAGGGTTGTTGCAACAGAACCTGTCTGTCTCATATTTTCATACATCTGAGTAAATATTCCAAAATCAAATGTTGAATTAAGATATGACTTATATCTTAATACTGTAACTATTCCAACAAATCCAAACAATAACACACCTATTATTGAAACTATAATATTAGTATTTATTCTTTTTATTTTTAATTCTGATATAAACTGATAAATGTCTTCTTTAACATACAAAAAAGCGATAGCTGCTATAAAAGCAAGTATTGCCTGATAACATGGTCCGCCTAATGGATTACCGGCGTTTGTTGTCCAATCATTTGAATATCCAATAAAAGCACATAACAATAGGAATATATATGTAAAAACAAACATTAATCCTCCTGCAATCTTTTTGTTTTTGTAATATATAATTCCTAATATAATGCTAAAAATTATAGTCATTATAAATGCCTTAGTAAAATTTCCATCAGCCGGAAACTGAATATTACTAATCTGCTTATAGGCACCTCTTAATATAGATGTTAATGCCCATCCGCCTACAATGCTTATAATAATACCTTCAAGTATTTCTTTTTCATATTTTGTAAGTTTTTTTAATGTGTCCACCTTTTTACTCCCTTTTGTTTTCATTTACATGATATTTTACCATACAACCCTAAATATTGTGAACTATTTGTAAATGTTTTTTTGTAAAACTGCAAAATCTATTGATTATTATTCTATAAGTGTTATACTTATGTAGTATTAAATACTACGTAGAAAGGTTATAAAAAACTATGTATAAAATTGTAAGCGACAGCGCATGTGACTTGTCAAAAGAATATTTAGAAAAACACGACGTTACCATTGTACCATTATCAGTATCTTTCGATGGCGAAACTTATTATAGAGATGGAGTTGACATAACAAGGGATGAATGCTACCAGAAAATGGTTGACAATCCTAAACTTTTTCCAAAAACTTCTCTTCCAAGTGTTGAAAGCTACGCAGAAGTTTTTAGAAAATATGTTGAACAGGGTCTCCCTGTTGTATGTTTTACAATAACAACACTTTTCAGCGGTTCATATAATTCAGCTATGAATGCTAAATCTTTAGTTGAAGAAGATTACCCTGATGCTAATATTTGTGTTATTGATTCAAAGCAGAACTCTGTAACTCAGGCATTGCTGATTGACCAGTTTGTTAGAATGTTAGAAGACGGACTTTCCTTCGAACAGGTAATGTCTAAACTTGAACCTTTAATGGCTTCAGCCAGAATCTTCTTTACAGTAGGTTCACTTGATTATCTTAAGATGGGTGGTCGTATTGGAAAAGTTGCCACTGCTGCAACAGGCAAGCTTGGGGTTAAACCTGTTATTATTATGAAAGACGGAGATATTGGTCTAGGTGGAATCGGTAGAAACCGTAACAAGCTTAAGGCCAGTGTTTTACAGGCTGCAAAGAAATATTTAGATGAAAATGGCAAAGATAATTTCATTGTTTCAGTAGGCTATGGTTATGACAAAGAAGAAGGTTTTCAATTTATGAATGAAGTTGAATCGACTCTTGATGTAAAGCTTGATTCTGAAACTAATGTTGCAATCGGTATTGTTTCAGCTGTACATACAGGACCTTACCCTATAGGTCTTGGTGTAATTAGAAAATACGAAACATTATAATTTATTTATTCTAAATGCAAAATATATTTTTTTAAATAAAATCACTATTTTTTATATTAATGTACTAATTTAAAGTTATGATTTCAAATAATTGTAACTTTAAATTTTTGCATATTTTTGCTTACATTTTATTTTTATTGTTTATATATACTACTATATCTCTTTTCTGTTGTATTTTTGTTTAAATATTATTACTTTTATGATACACTCTAAACATAGGATATAGAGTATTTATCGGAAAGGACTTGATTTTATGTACCAGATTATTAGTGACAGTGCCTGTGATTTAACAGAGCTTTATGTTAAAAAACACAATATAGAAATTGTCCCTCTTACTGCTTCTCTTGATGGAGAAACATATTTAAAGGACAAAACAGAAATTAATAGAAAAGACTTTTATACTACAATGGTTGAGAACCCTGATATTTTTCCAAAGACTTCTCTTCCAAGTGTTGAAAGTTTTGAGGCAGTTTTTAGAAAGTATGCAGAACAGAACATTCCTGTTGTATGTTTTACAATCTCAATTCATCTAAGTGGTTCATATAATTCTGCTTCAATGGCTAAGGATGTTGTTGAAGAAGATTATCCTGATGCACAGATTGTTGTATTAGATTCACAGCAGGACACAGTCAGTCAGGCTCTTATAATTGACCAAGTTGTAAGAATGCAAAACGACGGCATTCCATTTGATACAATGATTGAAAACACTAAGAAACTTATGGGCACAGCACGTATTTTCTTCACTGTAGGTTCACTTGATTACTTAAGAATCGGCGGTCGAATTGGAAAAATGGCAATTTCAGCCACAGGAAAGCTTGGAATCAAACCTATCATTATCTTGAAAGATGGTGAAGTAAATCTTGGTGGTGTAGGAAGAAACCGTGGCAAGCTTAAAAAGAACATTATCCAGATTGCAGACAAATATTTAACAGAAAACGGTAAAGATAACTTCGTTGTTTCAATCGGATATGGCTATGATGCCATAGAAGGCGTAGCATTCAAGGATGAAGTTGAAGCCGGACTTGGTGTCAAACTCAACGGTGACACTAATGTAGAAATCGGTGTTATTACAGCAGTTCATACAGGACCGCATGCAATAGGAATTGGAGTTATCCAGAAATACGAAACATTGAAATAAGTTAAGAATTGATTCTTGAAATAAGACTGAAATATAATTTGAAATAAGATTTAGGAGCATACCATTTTTTGGTTATGCTCCTATTTTTTTGTTATAGCAAGTCAATATGTAACAAATTGATTTTAGTCTAGTGCTGTATGGAGCAAATCTAGATGGCTGTACCCCGATATTAGAAATATTTGAAATATCGGGGTACACAACGCATTTATTAGCAATTTTCCCCGATAATTTTCTCCGGTAATTCAATCTTCCCTCATACAAAAAAAGCCCTACAGATTTCAAAGTTGTTCACTCTAAATCCATAGGGCTTTTCTTATATATTTAGTTCATCTGTGAATCTATCCATTTCTTTATTTTTCCTGAAACAGATAATGTTGTGATTAAATCGATCAATCCTGTTACCGCAAATATTGCTCCTGAACACTGGATTAAGAAATCTCCTGCTGTTCTTGTGCCATCGTCATTGTGATTCATTGGCATTGTTAAAACTGATATGCCAAGTATTATACATATAATGGCAAATACAAGTAATGGTATCCAATGACATCCCATTCTTCTAAGGTCTAACGCATTCTCTATTTTCATAAGTCCACTGACTATTATTATTAATGCAATTACATAAGTAATAATTGAAAGTATTAGATTCATGCATGCAAGCACTACTATCCCAAGTAATATTAAAGCAATTCCTGCCACAAATTCATATCTATAAAAATCATTAATCAGATTCTTTTTTCTGTATTCTATTAAGTATCTTATTCCTAAAGCAAATAACATTACTGCAAGTATTATACAAACAGCATTTAATGTTTTAGTCGGATACAAAAACATTAAAACTCCTATTGCTATAGAAAGAATTGAATACAAAACCATTTCCCATTTTAGATTCTTTAAATAGCTCAATATGGTCCTCCTTTCCAAAACTAAATCAAGAAGCCCTTCAGAGATAGTGTTAGACAACTATCCCTGTGAAAGCTTCTTGTTATGTTCTTGTATGTTTTACTTATTATTTAAAGTAGTTTACACCTGATTCAAATACCTTAAGATCCTGTTCTCCGTAGATATTTGTTGCTACTGAACGACCCTTTCTTTCGATATGAGCCATCTTACCAAAGCATCTGCCGTCAGGACTTGTAATACCTTCAATAGCATAGTATGAACCGTTTACGTTCCATTCTTCATCCATTGTAGGCTGTCCCTGCTGGTTTACATACTGTGTTGCAACCTGACCGTTTGCAAATAATTCCTTAATGCATTCTTCAGGTGCTACAAATCTTCCTTCTCCGTGTGATGCTGGGTTTACATAAACTCCACCAAGTTCTGCATTCTGTAACCAAGGTGACTTGTTTGATACAACCTTTGTATAAACCATCTTTGAGATATGACGGTTAATTGTATTATATGTTAAAGTTGGTGCATTTACATCCTGTCCTGTAATCTTGCCGTTTGGTACTAATCCTAACTTGATTAATGCCTGGAAACCATTACAAATACCAAGTGCAAGACCATCTCTTTCATTTAATAACTTGTGAACTGCTTCTTCAATCTTAGCATTTCTAAATGCTGTTGCAAAGAATTTAGCTGAACCATCAGGTTCATCACCTGCACTAAATCCACCTGGGAACATAATAATCTGTGACTGTGCAATGCTTTCTTCAAAAATCTTAACTGAGTCTCTAATGTCTTCAGGTGTTAAGTTCTTAAATACCTTAGTAATAACATTTGCACCAGCTTTTTCAAAAGCCTTAGCGCTATCATATTCACAGTTTGTGCCTGGGAATACAGGGATAAATACTGTAGGTTTTGCAACTTTGTTCTTGCAAACATATACGCTGCCCTTATCATAAATTGGTGTGTCAAGTAATGATGTATCCTTATGGCTTCTTGTTGGGAATACCTTTTCTAATGGTTTCTCCCAAACCTTAATTGCTTCATCCATAGGAATTGAATCATAACCATATTCAAATACTTCCTTATCGTTTGTTTCACCGATAAGAACATAGCTTGATGTAATATCGTCAAGTCTGTCTGCAGGTACTTCAGCAATAATATCACCAAATCCAGGTGCAAATAAATCTGCTCCAGGGATTCTTCCACTAATGCTTACACCAATCTTATTACCAAATGCCATCTTACTTACGGCTGGGATAACACCCTTTCCGTCAACAGCATATGCTGAAATAATAACTCCATTCTGAATCATTTCATGAATTTCATCATATAACTTCATGATTTCATCATATACAGGCTTGTCATACTGATCCTTGCTAATTTCAAACTTAACAATCTTATTGCCTGCTGCCTTAAATTCAGGAGTAATAATATCTTTTTCTTTAGCTACATCTACTGCAAATGATACAAGTGTTGGTGGTACATCAATATCATTAAATGTTCCTGACATACTATCCTTACCACCAATTGATGGAAGACCAAATCCCATCTGTGCATCAAATGATCCAAGAAGTGCTGCAAATGGCTGGCTCCAACGACGTGGATCTTCAGTCATTCTTCTAAAGTATTCCTGATATGTCATACGTACTTTCTTGTAATCACCACCTGTTGCAACAATCTTAGCAATTGAGTCAACTACTGCATACATTGCTCCATGGTATGGGCTCCAACTTGAAAGATATGGATCAAATCCATATGACATCATTGTTACTGTATCGCAATCTCCCTTTAATACAGGAAGCTTAGCTACCATAGTCTGTGTTTCTGTCATCTGATACTTTCCACCAAATGGCATAAATACTGAACCTGCTCCAATAGAACCATCAAACTTTTCAACTAATCCCTTCTGTGAGCAAACATTTAAATCTGACAATGTTTCTAACCATTTCTGTTTTACATTGTTAACAGGCTGTTTGTTGAAGAAGTTCTTGTTTTCATCAGGCATGTCAACTTCAACTGTTGTTTCCTGATGTGCACCGTTTGTATCAAGGAAGGCTCTTGAAAGGTTAACGATTTCTTTACCTCTCCATTCTAATACTAAACGTGGTTCTTCTGTAACTTCTGCTACTACTGTAGCTTCAAGGTTCTCTTCGTTAGCATATTTTAAAAACTGATCAACGTCACTCTTATCAACAACAACTGCCATTCTTTCCTGTGATTCTGAAATAGCAATTTCTGTTCCGTCAAGACCTGCATACTTCTTTGGAACCTTATCTAAGTTAATGTGTAATCCGTCTGCTAATTCACCAATAGCAACTGAAACACCGCCGGCACCAAAGTCATTACACTTCTTAATAATGTGGCTAACTTCTTCTCTTCTAAATAAACGCTGCAATTTACGTTCTGTAGGTGCATTACCTTTCTGAACTTCTGCACCACAAGTTTCAATAGATTCTTCTGTATGAATCTTTGATGAACCTGTAGCTCCACCACAACCGTCACGACCTGTACGGCCACCTAATAATATAATAATATCTCCCGGATCCGAGTTAAGTCTCTGTACTGCACGTCTTGGTGCTGCACCCATAACTGCTCCGATTTCCATTCTCTTTGCTACATAATCAGGATGATAAATCTCTTTAACTAAACCTGTAGCCAAACCAATCTGGTTACCATATGAGCTATATCCATTAGCTGCTCCCTGAACAAGTTTCTTCTGTGGTAACTTACCCGGAAGAGTTTCTGACATTGATTTAGTAGGATCTGCTGCACCTGTAACACGCATAGCCTGATATACATAAGTACGTCCTGATAGTGGATCTCTGATAGCTCCACCAAGACATGTTGCAGCACCACCGAAAGGCTCGATTTCTGTAGGATGGTTATGTGTTTCATTCTTAAAGTTTACTAACCATTCTTCTGTTTTTCCATCTACTTCTACAGGAACTACAATACTACATGCATTAATTTCGTCTGACTTCTCCTGATCATCAAGTTTGCCTTCCTTCTTAAGCTTACGCATTGCAATAAGAGCAAGGTCCATAAGACATACAAACTTGTCTTTTCTTTCTCCAAAAACGTCCTTTCTTGTGTCAAGATATTCCTGATATGATTTTTCAATAGGTTCTTTGAAATATCCGTCATCGAAAGTAACGTCTGTTAATTCCGTATTAAATGTAGTATGACGACAATGATCTGACCAATAAGTATCTAATACTCTGATTTCAGTCATTGATGGGTCTCTGTTTTCTTCATTCTTATAGTAATTCTGAATGTGTAAGAAATCCTTAAAAGTCATAGCCAATCCAAGAGAATCATATAATTCCTTTAAAGGTTCTTCAGCCATATCCTTAAAGCCATCGAAAATAATAACATCTGCAGGCTCTTCAAACTCTGTAACTAATGTTTCAGGTTTCTCCAATCCTGTTTCTCTTGAATCTACAGGGTTAATGCAGTAATTCTTAATCTGTTCAAACTCTTCATCAGATATATTGCCTTCTAAAACATAAGTAGTTGCTGTCTTAATAACAGGCTCTTCATCTTCATTTAAAAACTTAACACACTGAACTGCTGAATCAGCTCTCTGATCAAACTGTCCCGGCAAAAATTCCACGCTGAAAACCTTAGAATTATCCGCATCATATGGGAATGTTTCTTCATATACATTATCTACCGGTGGTTCTGAAAATACTGATGTTAATGCTCTGTTGTAAGTTTCATCTGAGATGTTTTCAACGTCATATCTTACAAGCACTCTTACATCCTTTAATGCATCAATTTCAAGATATCCCTTAATATCTTCTGTAAGTTCCTTTGCAGTAACAGCAAAAGGCTGTTTTTTCTCTACATAAACTCTCTTAACTTTACTCATGAATTCCTCCTGAATAGTTTTTCTATTATTTGTATTTTTATGAAATAATGCTCGACCCAACATACTACATTAATTTCACTCCGTTAGTATAACACCGATTGAAAATAAAGTACATATTATATTTTTCATATTTCCGCATATTTCCAGCTATTCATGCTCTAGCATATTCTTTCTATACCACTTAGGTAAATGCGTCCACTGGCACTTAGGATTATATCTTTCATTTATGGCAATGGTATTAAAAAATACCTTCCACAAATCTTCATATTCATCTTCTTTGCGTATGTCTTTTACCAATTGGTCCATATTCTGTCCTTCAACTAAAACAGTTGTCATACCTTTCTGATGAACTGCTGCCTTTATCCTTCTCTGATCATATATAATCCAGTTCTCGTTAGGAAATCTATTCTGAAAATGAGCATAAACCTGTGACAGTACATCGCACTTAGGATCAATTCTGCTGTATAAAACATTTCCTTTTAGCTCTTCAAATCTGATAAATTCTATAAATGAGTGTGCCTCGTTTGAAGTCTTTCTACTAAGTTCCATTACTCTCATAACCGCTGGAATTTGAAGCATCTTCATAACTCTTTCACCATATCTGTATCCATATTTTAGGAATTCAAAGACCGCATCTCCTTTATCCTCTGCAAAATTCATACAGGTTCTAAAAACTGCAATATATGCCTCTTCTGAAATCTTAATCTTTATTGAGCGAATAACTCTTTCAGCCTTAGAATTGTCAGTTTCAATACTAATAAATTTAGAAAAAAAGGTTGGTGCATAATCACTGCCCGGATGAATGTTAACAGAATATCCCTTATTCATATACACCCATCCGTCATAAATTGCTGTCATTATTCCCTCTATATTATTTTCACAAACTAACGTAACATTCATATTGCTCTCCGATTATTCTAAACTTACTGTTTCAATCCCAAATCCATAAGTGTCATCTGCTTATAAGTTGTGTCATTCTCAATAGCGTAAACCTGCTTTCTGTCAGTATCTGCCAATGTTCTTGCCAATGCATCCTGATCCATTGACAGTGGAATCATAGTCTTTCCACCGCAGGTTATAAAATATGCCGCTCTTTTAAGAACTACCCCCATCTTCTTTAAACTGTTAAAGTCAAGCATTCCATAATGTCTTGCCGCAGTTATTCTTCTTGCTGACTTTACTCCAATTCCCGGCACCCTTAATAAGGTATAATAGTCTGCTCTCATAACTTCCACAGGAAACTTATCCAAATGATTAACTGCCCAATCACATTTAGGATCCAAAGCCACATTAAAATTAGGATGCTCCTTATTAAGCAACTCCTTAACAGCAAAGCCATAATACCTCAACAGCCAGTCTGCCTGATAAAGTCTATGTTCCCTAAGCATGGGGTTAGGTCCTATTATTGCAGGTGAATCAATATTATGATTCACATCCACAAAAGCCGAATAAAACACTCTTTTTAAATTAAACTGTTTATACATAGTCTCCGTAACTGACATAAGCTGATAGTCCGTTTCAGGCGTGGCTCCTATAATCATCTGTGTGCTCTGCCCTGCCGGAACAAACTTAGAATTATTCTTCCGTCCTGTTCTTGTTACAATCTGATATCCTTCCTTACCATCTGAAATCAATCTGCCTGAACCCATCTGAATCTGCTTCATCGGTTTCAAAATATTAGTATAATTCTTATTAGGTGCAAGTTGCTGTAAACCTTCCTTAGTAGGAAGCTCCAAATTAACACTCATTCTGTCAGCCACAAAACCAACCTTCTCAATAATATCTTCTGAAGCCCCCGGAATAGCCTTAACGTGAATATATCCAAAAAACTTATATTCATTACGCAGCTTCCAAACAGTTTCGTAAATAAGTCCCATTGTATAGTCCGGATTCTTTAAAATGCCCGAACTTAAAAACAATCCCTCTATATAATTTCTTCTGTAAAATTCAATGGTAAGCCTGCAAACCTCATCCGGCGTAAATGAAGCTCTAGGTACGTCATTGGACTTCCTGTTAATGCAATACTTACAGTCAAAAATGCACTCGTTGGTAAATAATATTTTAAGCAATGAAACACATCTTCCATCTGCCGAAAAAGTATGACAGATTCCGCAAGCATGAGTATCTCCAATGCCCTGCCCTTTATTGCCCCTGTCAACTCCACTGCTTGTACAGGCTACGTCATACTTAGCCGCATCAGTTAATATCTTCAACTTCTCTGAAATAGTCATATTCTGTGTAATCTCCATAGCCTGTCTCCTTTTTCCGAACATTTGTTCTATTAATAAGATAGCATATCTATAATTAAAAATCAACAACTCTTTTCCTAATTTTTTAATAACTTTTTTTGAAATTTAATCCAACATTTCTTATAATCTTTTCATCTAATATTAAACCAATATTCTTTTCATTCTAAAATACCCCTTTGTATAAAGCATTTTCTCTATTTTTATAATTTTTATTTATATTTTGTTTAGTTTTTTGTCTTATTTTTTGTTATTTTTCTTCTATAACGACATTATGGTTCTTTTACTTATATTTAACAAAATATTCTCACTTTAAAATGGTAAATATGTTAATATATATTGTATAAGTTCTAATAAATGAAATATTAAAATTAAACATACAAATCAATCATAAAAATATTTGTAAATAGGAGGTGTTTTTATGCCATCTGCATATGCACATTATAAATTTGGAAAAATGGTAATTCCCGGATTACCAAAAGATATAAAGAATGTTATTAAGAAATATCCCGCTCCGTTTAAGGCAGGGTTACAGGGACCTGATTTTCTATTTTATTACAGGGCTTTTTCGAAAAACAAAATTAATCAGATAGGCGTTTCTATTCATCATAAAGATTTTTATCCTTTTATGACACACGCCGTTAAGATTGTAAATAAATATGGGAAAAACAGTTCACAATACAGTTACCTTTTAGGTCTTATTTGTCACTATGTATTGGACAAAAACTGTCATCCTTATGTTAATGTAACAATGGATGAAACCGATTGTGGGCACATTGAAATTGAGGGTGCTTTTGAGCATAAGCTTCTTGTTGAAGACGGATATGCTCCTGAAAGTTTTCCTATGCACCATTTAATTCCAACTAAGGAAAGTGTTGCTGAAAGTATGTCACCTTTTTATAATCAGATTTCAACATACACAATTCACGCTTCACTTAAATGGATGTATATAATCAAGAAGTTCTTTGTTGCGCCACATAAAGTAAAAAGGACATGCATTGATTTATTAATGCATGCCACTTTTCATTATAAAAGTTTATATGGTCACGTTGTTGAACCTGACAGTAATCCTAAATGTGAACATCACTTAGATTACTTGTACAAATTGTTTGAAAGCTCTGCCACTGAAGCAGTTTATTTAATTCAAAATTTCAATAATGCTTTATACGGAGATGTGTTGTCAAACAAATTTCATTATGATTTTAGCGGGACTCTTTATTTTTAACAGGTCCGCATGATTCTCTTTCAACTAACTCACAAGGCATTTTTACATTCAATGGAGTTGTTATGCTACAGTTAGTAGCTCCAAAAAGGAAGTTGGCACCATACTGGCCCATATCATATGCAGGTGCATGTATGGTTGTCAATGTTGGAGTTGTATAATTACAAATCTGTGCATCATCAAATCCAATAACTGAAATATCTTCAGGAATCCTTAATCCGTTTTCTTTAATAGCCTTCATTGCTCCAAATGCAATATAATCACTTGCCGCAAATACGGCTGTTGGCATATCTTCGGACTGAATAAATTCACTCATCATACTATATCCTGATTCAATGGAATATTGTCCTTCTTTTAAATATTTATCATAATCAAGACCATGTTCTGAACAATATTTTACATATTCCTTAATTCTTTCATCATCAAAAACTTCATTACTATCTAAAATTTCTCGTCCGCCTAAAAATCCAATCTTTGTATGACCTAGTTCTGTAAGATAACTCATTGCTTTATTTACTGCATATTCAAAGTCTAATGTAAATGATGTAACACTATAATCTGCTACAGGCATATCTAAGAATACAATATTTTTAGATATTCTCTTTAATTCTTTCACTTCTTTTTTGCTAAACTTTCCAATGCAGATAAGTCCATTAATATTTTCAAGATAATCCATATAATTAACATCTGTCTTGAAAGCTCTTACTATCTGAATACAATTTTTTATGCAAAAATCTTCAATACCATTACGAACTGAAAGATAATATGTATCCTGAAGTTCCTGCTCTGCTGAAAACCACTGAACAATACCCAATCTGAATGTTGCCTTTGTACTTCTTCCTACTTTTTTGTAGTTTAATTTTTTTGCAGCATCAATTACTTTCTGCTTAGTTTCCATCGTTGTACTTAAAGATGAATCATTATTAAGTATTCTTGAAACTGTTGTAATACTTACTCCTGCCATTTCAGCAATATCTTTTATTGTTGCCATTTCTTCTCTCCATTCTTCCACTCTATATAAGATTACAATCCACGTAATCAAACTTTCGGTGTTTCTGCTCAAATTTAATGCTATTCTATAGTAATAAACTTTTATAAATTTTGCAATACTTTTTACTAAAGTTTTACTTTTTCTTTTACCGAATCGTTTTTATTTATTTTCCCCTTATTCACTTGTTACAGTTTTTGATTCGACTATTTGTGCAATATATTCAAACTTTATTTTTTTATCAAAAAACTATTGATATTTTACTAAAAAAGTTATACATTTTAGTTAAACAAATTTTACAGTAAAAACGAAGTAATATTTTTATGTATCGGGAGGTTTTCAATGACAAACGTAACAACATTAAAGAATCAGTTTTTGAATAATGAACACGATAGCACATTGACTGATTTATATTATGATGATGTAGAAATGATTAAATACCAGAAAGAAAGATATGTTAATGCATTAGATAAATATATAGAGCTTTTTGGTGAAGAGAACGTTGACATTTATAGTGCACCGGGAAGAACTGAAGTAGGTGGTAATCATACAGACCATCAGCACGGTATGGTTTTGGCCGCCTCTGTTAACTTAGATGCAATTGCAATTGTTGGAAATAATGACAAAAATACTATTGAACTTTTTTCTGAAGGTTATTCACCATTAAGCATTAGTCTTGACAACATTGCTGTTAACGAAGCAGAATTTGGTACTACTTCTGCTTTAATTAAAGGTGTTATTGCAGGAATGAACGACCACGGTTACAAAACAGGTCCTTTTAAGGCATACGTTACAAGCGATGTTTTAAATGGTGCAGGTCTTTCTTCTTCAGCAGCATTTGAAGCAATTATCGGAACTATTCTTTCAGGTTTATATAACGATATGAAAGTTTCTCCAATTGATATAGCAATTATTGGTCAGTATGCTGAGAATGTATTCTTCGGAAAACCTTGTGGTCTTATGGATCAGATGGCTTGCTCAGTTGGTGGATTTGTACATATTGATTTTAAAGATCCTGCTAATCCTATTGTTGAAAAAGTTGATTTCGACATTGCAGATAAGGGTTACAGCCTTTGTATCGTTGATACTAAAGGTTCACACGCAGACTTAACAGATGACTACTCTGCCATTCCTAAAGAAATGAAAGAAGTTGCAGCTTTATTTGGGAAAGAATTTTTAAATGATATTCCGGCTGAAGAATTTTTCAGTAAACTTCCTGAGATTTTCAGAAAAGTTGGAGACAGAAATATTTTGAGAGCTATGCATTTCTTTAAGGACAATGAACGTGTTCAGAAAGAAGTTGACGCTTTAAAAGCTGATGACTTTGACACATTTTTATCTTTAATTAAGGAATCAGGAGATTCTTCTTACAAGCGTCTCCAGAATATTTATTCTAACCATGATTTCCAGAACCAGCCTGTTTCAATAGGTATTGCAATTAGCGAAAATGTTTTAGGAAACAATGGTGTATGCAGAGTACACGGCGGTGGTTTTGCCGGCACTATACAGGCTTTTGTCAAAACTGATTTTGTACCTGAGTATAAGAAAGCTACAGAAAGTATTTTCGGTGAAGGTGCATGTCATGTATTAAAGATTAGAAAGTATGGAGGTGTTAAAGTATTATGATTAATGTCTCAGAATTAGATAAAAATATAAAAAAATTAGTACAGTATGGTATTAATTCAGGTTTAATTCCTGAATCAGAAAGAAATTATTCAACTAATATGATTTTGGATGCTTTTGGCAAAGATGATTACTCCGATCCTGATATTTCAGGTGAGGAGATTAATCTTGACAATATATTAGATAACCTTTTGGATATTGCCTGTGAAATGAAGCTTATTGAAGACTCTATTACTTACAGAGACCTTTTTGATACAAAGCTTATGAATTTCATAATGCCACGTCCTTCACAGGTTTCAGAAATCTTTTGGAAAAAATATAACAATTCTCCGAAAGAAGCAACCGATTTCTACTATGATTTTTCTACAAAAACTAATTACATTAGAAAATCACGAGTAGAAAAGGATTTAAAATGGACTGTTCCTTCACAGTACGGTGAAATTGACATTACTGTTAATTTATCAAAGCCGGAAAAAGATCCTAAAGCTATTGCAGCCGCAGGAAAAGCTGCTTCATCTTCTTATCCGAAGTGTCAGCTTTGTATGGAAAATGAAGGCTATGCAGGTCGTGTAAATCATCCTGCAAGACAGAACCATAGAATCATTCCTATTACTATCAATGATTCAAACTGGGGATTTCAGTATTCTCCATATGTTTATTATAACGAACATTGCATAGTATTTAACGGACAGCATGTGCCAATGAAGATAGATAAAGCAGCTTTTAGGAAATTATTTGATTTTGTTAAGCTCTTTCCTCATTATTTTCTTGGTTCAAATGCAGACCTTCCAATTGTTGGAGGTTCAATTTTAAGTCACGACCATTTCCAGGGGGGTAATTATACTTTTGCCATGGCAAAGGCTGATATTATCAAAGAATTTTCAGTTGATGGTTTTGACGATGTTAAATGTGGTATTGTAAAATGGCCTTTATCAGTTATCAGATTACAGTCAAAAGACAGTGACAGAATAATTGAACTTGCCGACCATATTTTGAAGGCTTGGAGAGGCTACACTGATGAGGATGCATTTATTTATGCTGAAACTGACGGAACACCACATAATACCATAACTCCTATTGCAAGATTTAAGGATGGTATGTTTGAACTTGATTTAGCATTAAGAAATAACATTACTACAGAAGAACATCCTTTAGGTGTATATCACCCACACGAAGAACTTCACCATATTAAGAAAGAGAATATTGGTTTAATTGAAGTTATGGGACTTGCAGTACTTCCATCAAGATTAAAAGGCGAGATGAATTTACTTGCTGAATATATTCTTGAAGGAAAAGATATTCGCGAAAACGAAGCTATTGAGAAACATGCCGATTGGGCATACGGTTTTCTTGCCAACTATGATGACGTTAATAAAGATAATGTTATGGACATTATTCAGGCAGAAATCGGAAAAGTTTTCGTAAAAGTTTTAGAAGACGCAGGCGTTTACAAATGTACACCTGACGGCTTAGAAGCATTTTTGAGATTTATTAAAACTTTATAGTTTTATTTCTATATTTGTTAACATAGGCAAAACTACTTTTTCATTCCCTCCCCTTTTTCATATTTTCTCGTAGTTTTGCCTATTAAAAATTAGGAGGATTATAATGACAGTTAAAGATTTTGGAATTACAAAAGATGGTATTGCTACTAAGCTTTACACCTTAAAAAATAATAATTTAGAAATTAGTGTAACTGATTTTGGTTCAACTCTTGTAAGCATTGTTGTTCCTGACAGAAATAACAAGCCTACAGACATCGTTTTAGGATATGACGATGTATCAGGCTATGAAACAGATGACGGATATTACTTTGGTTGTAATGTTGGAAGATGTGCCAACAGAATAGCTAGAGGACATTTCGTGCTAAATAACACAGAATACAATCTTGATATTAATAACGGGCCAAATAACCTTCACAGTGGTCTTAATCCATATTCTAAACGTGTATGGACAGTGGAAAATCAGAATGACACTTCAATTACTTTCTCACTTGAAAGCCCCCATATGGATCAGGGATTCCCCGGAGCCTTAAAGATGTATGTTACTTACGAATTGTTGGAAGATGGCTTTAAGATTAACTACAATGCTACTCCTGACAAGGATACCATTATTAACGTGACTAACCATTCTTATTTTAATTTAAATGGCGAAGGTTCAGGTACTGTTTTAAATCACAGTGTAAAAATATATGCAGACAGCTTTACTCCTGCTGACGAAACATCAATTCCTACAGGCGAGATTGAAGCTGTAAAAGACACTCCAATGGATTTTAATAATTTTAAAACTATTGGCCAGGATATTAATAAAGACTACATTCCTTTAAAATATGCTAACGGATATGACCATAACTGGATTACAGATCCTACTGATTCTAAGCTTCACAATATTGTGGATGCTGTAGGTGATGTTTCTGGAATAGAAATGAAGATTTCTACTAATTGTCCGGGCGTTCAGATGTACACAGCCAACTTTGTTGAGAATGTAAAAGGTAAAAAAGACCACATTTACAACGTTAGAGAAGCTGTTTGTTTTGAACCACAGTATTATCCCGATGCTATTAATCATGATAACTTTGTAAGCCCTGTATGCAAGGCAGGATGCACATATAACAAAGATATCATTTATAAGTTTTAACAGAAAAAGCATGTATCAACTCTTTTTGTTCTCCTTTACGTTGATACATGCTTTTCTTATTGCATAATTACCGTTTCAAATCTTCTTGCCAAACCTGTTCTTGCACAGATTAATCTATGTAATTATTTAATCTTTTTATGTTTTACCTTACTCCAGCTCTTTGAATACACTTTCTTGTTTGCTGCATTCTTTTTGTAAGCTTTTACTCTGAAATAATAAGTTTTCTTTGATTTTAACTTCTTTATTTTAATACTTGTCTTTTTTGTATACTTAGACTTTGTTGTTTTCGAAGTAAATTTCTTTGATGTAGAATACTGTATTCTGTATCCTTTTACAGATGAAATCTTCTTCCACTTAACTGTGGCTTTCTTCTTACCTGCCTTAACTGATCTTATTTTTACTCTTGCAGGAGCTTTTACCGGTTTAGGTGTTGCCACTGTATTAACCGTTGAAGGTCCCTTCTTTACTGTAATATCATAACTTCTGTCTCTCACTTTTCCAAACCAGAAATTAATATCTACCTTTCCACTTATACCACTTACCTTAGCTGTAGATGAGCTCTGCCACATACTGTAGTTTCTCTTGTAATCACAGCCATTATTATTGTACTGTGCAACCCATGTTCTCCATGTATTATCACCGCCAAGGCTTGAATCAAGATAATTATTCCACCAGTTAAGGTTTGCATAAATACCACATTCATAGCCTGCATTCTTAATTATTCCCAGAAACTTGTTTGCAATCTTTGTTCTATTTGATTTTGAAAGCTTAGCCTGAACCGCATCTTCCATATCATAATAAATTGGGAAGTTTAATGTATGTCCCTTTATCAATCTTAAAACATGATTTGCTTCGCTTTCAGCCTGTTTAACTGAAGTAGCATATGAATAAATATAAACTCCATATGGAATATTGTTTTTTTCACATCCTGCAACATTTTCAGCCCATTTCTTATCATCCTGGCTCTTTATGTTATCTCCGTAACCACATCTGATAATTGCATAATCAACATCACTTGCAGCTACTTTCTTCCAGTTAATTGTTCCATTGTGGTAACTAACGTCTACACCTTTCATTGTGGCGCCCTTAATTACCTTCTTATTACCATTAACAAACTGACCTGCTGCATTCTTACCCCAGGCAACAACCTTTGTTGATGCAGGCTTTGTTGTAACCGGTACTGTTGTAGGTTGCGGTGTTGTTGGTTCTTCTGTTGTTGGTTCTTCTGTTGTTGGTTCCACTGTAGTCTCAGGCATTGTCGTTTCATCAGTTGATGTCTCAACTGTTTCACCTGTAGTAGTTTCCACTGTGGATGTTTCCACATCTCCTGTGTTCACACCTGAGCCTGTTGAATCATTAATATCTGAGTATGTTTTCTCTCCTGATATTTCAACATTTCCACTATTCTGAACTGTTACGTTGCTTTCTTCTGCCGATACCGTGATGCCACCATATGTAAATCCGTTTGCAAATGTTGCCGTTGTCATTAATGTTGCAACAAGTAAACTGCAAACTTTCTTCTTTAAGTTATTTCTCATTCCTACTCCTTACTTAATCATTCTCCTATTTCTTTACAATAGTATCTAAAATCTGCGCTGCCACTTCTGCCTTAGATTCTAATGGTAACTCAACTACATTGTCCTTAGTTATAAGTGTTACCACATTAGTGTCTGTACCAAAACCGGCACCTTTAACTTTCAAATTGTTGGCACAAATCATATCCAAATTCTTCTTTTCAAGCTTGGCTTTTGAGTTCTCCAACATATTCTCTGTTTCCATTGAGAAACCACATACAAACTGGTTCTTCTTTCTTTTAGACATTGTTCCAAGAATATCAGTGGTTCTTTCTAACTGAATAGAATCTTCCCCATCCTTCTTCTTAATCTTCTCTGTAGCAACAGTCTTCGGTCTGTAATCAGCCACTGCCGCACTCATTATAACAATATCCTGCCGGTCGAAATTTTCATCTACTGCTTCAAACATATCCTGAGCACTTAAAACATCAATAATCTTAACAAAATCAGGTTTCTTAATTGAAGTTCTTCCTGTTACCAAAGTAACTTCTGCCCCTCTAAGCATTGCATTTTCAGCAATGGCATATCCCATCTTTCCTGTTGAATGATTACTTATAAATCTTACAGGATCAATCTTTTCAAGTGTTGGACCTGCTGTTATAAGAACTTTCTTGCCTAACAAGTCCTTTTCACAACCGATAGTCTTTAAAATATATGAATAAAGCACTTCCGGTTCAGGCATCTTACCCTTGCCAGTGTCGCCACATGCCAAATATCCGCTTGCCGGTTCAACAATCTCATATCCGTAACTCTTTAACTTAGTCAGATTGTCCTGTACAATAGGATTTTCAAACATATTAGTATTCATTGCCGGAGATATAATTTTATGGCATTTAGCCGCCATTATAGTTGTTGTAAGCATATCATCTGCTATTCCCCCTGCAATCTTTCCAATAACATTGGCACTTGCCGGTGCAACCATAAAAATATCTGCCTGTTTAGCCAATGATACATGTTCTACGCTGAATTCAAAATTACGATCAAATGTATCAACCAGGCACTTATGACCTGTAAGTGTTTCAAATGTAATAGGATTTATAAAATTTGTTGCATTTCTTGTCATTATTACGTGAACACTGCATCCCTTCTTTACAAGCATACTTGCAAGGTTGGCTATCTTATATGCTGCAATGCTTCCTGTAACTCCAAGCACAACTGTCTTTCCTTTTAACATAAAAATTTCACCTTTCCAAATTTTACTACAGAAATATGATATAATTTTTACTTTTCTAAGTCAAATAATTTTCCATGTTTTTCGTAATTAGTTACCCTTGTAATCTTGTTTTCATCATCAACAAAAACAACTTTAGGCTTATTATCCTTAATTTCTGAAGGCTCCATCTGGGCATAACTCATAATAATAATCTTGTCCCCAAGGCTAACCATATGAGCTGCTGCACCATTAAGACAAATCATTCCTGAACCTCTCTCTCCTGCTATAACGTATGTTTCAAATCTGTTGCCGTTGTTTACGTCTGCTATCTGTACCTTTTCATATTCATAAATTCCTGATGCATCCATTAAATCCTCGTCAACTGTTATGCTTCCCACATAATCAAGCTCTGACTGAACTACTGTTGCTCTATGAATTTTACTTTTTAACATATTAATCTGCATTGTTTTATCCTTTCATCACTTCCAAATATCTTAATTGTCACAAATCATCATAATTTCAGACAGTAAAACCTACTAATTTTACTGTCTGATTTATTACCATAAATTAGTGTAAGATTGTATTATCTATTAATCTTGTTTTTCCTATGTATACCGCCATTGCAATTAACATAGGTGCTTTAATTTCTTTCTGTTGCTGCATTGTTAATCCGTTAACTGCCTTAACATAATCGATTTTTGCAAGAGGTTCTTTTTCAATATTTTCTTTCATCTTTGCAACTAATACATCAGCGTCCTTTTCTCCATCTGCAATAAGCTGTTTAGCCAAGTTGATTGTCTGGCTTAAAACTAAAGCTGCCTTTCTTTCTTCAGGTGAAAGATATGTATTTCTTGAACTTTTTGCAAGACCGTCTTCTTCTCTGATAATTGGACATCCTACTACTTCAATATCCATATTCAAGTCCTGAACCATATGCTTAATGATTGCAAGCTGCTGTGCGTCTTTTTCTCCAAAATAAGCTCTGTCAGGCTGTACAATGTTGAAAAGTTTGTTTACTACTGTACAAACGCCTCTAAAATGTACAGGTCTGCTTAATCCACAAAGTTCTTCTGTTAAAACTGACATATCAACATATGAACTGAAATCGTCATGATACATTTCTGATGGTTCCGGGTGGAATATTAAATCTACTCCTAAGCTTTCACAATATTTTGAATCTTTTTCAAGGTCTCTTGGATAACTGTCTAAATCTTCTGTTGGACCGAACTGCATTGGATTTACAAAAATACTTACTACTACTTTGTCATTGTTCTCTCTTGCTTTTGTGATAAGGCTTCCGTGTCCTTCATGCAAATATCCCATTGTTGGTACAAAACCTACTGTCTGTCCTTCTTTTTTCCACTGTTTTACGTTTTCTCTTACTTCTTTTATTGTTGTTACAACTTTCATGTTGACCTCCTGTTTTTTTAAGCTGCGCTTCGCTGTTATATTTGATTTTTTCAAGTTAATGATTACCGGATTGCTACGTGCTTCGCACTCTCGCAATCCTACCGCATAATTCGCATATCGCAAAGCTTCGCTTTGCTTTTATGCTCATTATCCGGGCATGTCCTAAGTTCATGCTTCCACCTTTGTGCAAGCACAGGTGGAAGCAGACCTTCGTCCATTGTAATCATTAAAAGTACAGTCTCTCTATTACTTCGTCATCTATTTTGTATGAGTGTTCTTCTGCCGGGAAGGCTCCGCTCTGAATTTCTTCCATATATTCTTTGAATGCTTTTTTCATTGTTTCGCCTACACCTGCAAACTGTTTTACGAATTTTGGCACGTAGTCTGTAAACATTCCTAACATGTCCTGATATACAAGTACCTGTCCGTCGCACTGGTTTCCTGCTCCAATACCGATTGTTGGAATATGAAGTGTTTTTGTTATTTTTGCTGCAAGGTCTGCAGGTACACATTCAAGTACTAACATTGAAGCTCCTGCTTCCTGTACTGCCTTTGCATCGTCTATTAATTTCTGAGCATCACTTTCTGTCTTTCCCTGAACTTTGTAACCACCAAGTGCGTTTATTGACTGTGGTGTAAGTCCTAAATGGGCGCAGACAGGAATTGATGCCTTTACTATTGCTTCTATCTGTGGACACACCTCTTTTCCACCTTCTAATTTAACCATGTTGGCGTGACCTTCTTTCATAAGTCTGCCTGCATTAGCAACTGCGTCATATGGTGATGTCTGATATGACATAAATGGCATGTCACAAACTAAAAATGTGTTCTTTAAGCCTCTTGATACTGCTGCACAATGATGAATCATGTCTTCCATTGTTACCTGAATTGTATCTTCATATCCAAGCATTGTATTTCCAAGTGAATCACCTACAAGAATTGTGTTTACTCCAACTTCTTCCATTAATTTTGCTGTTGAATAGTCATAGCAGGTAAGCATTGAAATCTTCTTTCCTTCCTGCTTCTGTTTTAACAATGTACTTACCGTATTTTTCATTGTAATACTTCCTCCATCTTACTATAATCTCTATCTTTGTTTTTTATCTTTGCAATTTCCAATACTTCTTTTGACACTGCTTTATAGATTTCATTGGTTTTTTTATCAAAAACGCTCATATGTTTTCTTACTGTAGACACATCACAACGCTCAATAGGCCCCGTAAGTGCTTCTACAACGCCCTCTTCTACAATGTGCTTAACATTTCCCTTAATAATTGGTGCTAATGCATTATGAGCCGATTTTTCATCAAACCCACACTGTTTAAGCAGTTCTTCACTAAGACCTATTAAACCAACAACAAGATTGCTGGCAATAGCCGCCGCTCCGTGGTATTTAATTTTGTCATCCTTTGAAATAATACATACAGTGTTTCCGAAACTTTCAAACAATTCTTTCATTTTATTGATTTTTTCAATATTTCCTTCTATTGTGAAATAACTATCTGATAATTCCTTGTAAGATTCGTATCTGTTACTCACTGCAAAGAGTGGATGGATAGAATAGCCAAAACTTTCATAATCGGCTATACTCGAAAAGATATCTGAGGATAATGCACCACTGCAATGGCACACTATTTTATTGTTAAGCAAAGGTTTATTATACTTTGCCATCCAATTTTTATGACTTGATTTTAACTGATTCCATAGATTCTCAATCTGTCCATCGGGGACAGTCAAAAATAAAACTTCACTATCCTCTACCAACTGTTCCATGTTCTCATAGTACTTAGAACCGGTAAACTTTGCTGCTTCTATGGCTTCTTCATTGATTATGCTATAATAACCAACTACATTCTGGTTATTATCCGCCAAATATTTTCCAAGGGAAAAACCAACTTTTCCCGCTCCTATAAATCCAAACTTCATGAGCATCCCTCCTTCTTTCAAAATCGGGATAGTTAGTCTCATTCCTAAGATATGAGCTACCGTCGCATCAGTTTTTTATATAGTCATTTTCCTTCGGTATAGTTTCTGTCGAATACCATCCGTGGAATAATTTAGCACATTTAAAATAGTAATGCAACCTTATAGCAAAAAAAGAATGCCATCTTATCATTCCGATAAAATAGCACTCTTTTTATTCCATCAATACCTGTTTTCAAAAATCCAAGTATTTATTATTTTGCTGTTGTTGCAGCTTCTGTTGTTTCTGCTGCTGTTGTAGGTTCTGAACCTTCCTTAACTGTTACATTTTCAGCAATATATTTCTGAACTCTCTGTGTAATTACAGCATATTCAACTTCTGTTTTACCATATTTTGATTCTAGTTCTTTTACTGATAATGAGTTCTGCTGTGCAAGTGTTTCAGCTTCTTTGTTGTAATCTGAATCTGAAGGAACTAAATCTGCCTTCTTTGCTAATGCCTGGTATACCATCTTTGTCTTTAATGATGATTCAACCTGGCTCATGATGTTGTTATCCCAGTCTTCTTTTGACATTGAAGCTGCTTCAAGATATGAATCAAGATCTACACCATACTGTGACTGAAGCTGTGATTCGTAGTTTGCATCTGCAACTTTCTTTAAGCTTTCTTTTTCTGTTGAGCTGTATGATACAACTTCACAAGAAGCTACAAAGTTTGACCAAACTTTGTTCATAATGTTTGATGTTCTCATCTGTTCTCTTGCATATTTTTCAAATGACTTAACATCTGTTACACCGTATGCACCGAATTTTTCTTTTACAAACTTATCTGTTAACTTTGGAACTGACTTAGTTGAAATACTCTTAATTGTAAAAGTAAACCAAACTGTCTTTCCTGCAAGTTTAACTTCTTTCCCATCAATCTTTGTGTTGTTTGTGTATGTGTCAGGGAATTTTAATTTCTTAGTAAACTTGTCCCCAACTTTGTGCTGTCCTTCTAATGCTTTAGTAAATCCATCAATGTATCCGCTACTATTATTTCCAAGGTCAATTTCCTGATCAGAAGCTGTACCACCTTCAAAAGTAACTTTCTTACCCTTATACTTAATCTGTCCTGTGTAGTCAACTTTAACTTTGTCTACTGATGAAATCTTTGCACTCTTAGTATCTTTATATGTTGCGCTCTGCTCTAAGATGTAATCAACCTGTGACTTATAACTGTCATCTGTTACCTTTACATCATCTTCGTATACTGTTAACTGTGAATAATCTGCAAGCTTAATAACACCGCTGCCAACTTTAATCTTCTCATCCTTTACAGAATAAACTGTTGCTGCCTCGCTTTCGCTTGCTGTTGTTGTCTCTTTACTTGACTTTGATTTGTTGTCTTTGCTGCCTCCGCATGCTACTAATGACAATGCTAATACAGCAGAAAAACCAACTGCCAAAACTTTCTTAAACATTTTCATTTCTCCTCTACTATTTATTATGACGTGATTTTTGTAAAATCGTTTTAATTCTTAAAGAAAAAAAATAAAATCAGTCATATGTTCGGAAATCCTATACTTTCCGACTCAAACATACAACTGATTTTATCACATTTGACTTAATAATTAAAGCATTTATTTAATTTAACTGGCATTCTGCCTACTGTTTCACAAAAAAATCACAATTTATACATTGATTGTTGCTGACATTCCAAGAATCTCTTTGTTTTCTTCCAAAATAGGATTAATAACTTCTGCAAGGAATTCGTCAACCTGTTCAGGTGAACGTCCAACATACTTTGAAGGATCCATTGTCTTCTGAAGATCTTCAAAACTCATATTAAATGCAGGATCATTTGCAATAAGTTCAAGAAGGTTGTTATCTAAACCTTTCTCCTTAACATTTTTTCCTGCTTCCATTGATAATTCACGAATCTTTTCGTGTAATTCCTGTCTGTCTCCGCCTGCCTTAACAGCATCCATCATAATATTTTCTGTTGCCATAAATGGAAGTTCGCTCATAAGTCTCTTTTCAATAACCTTGTCATAAACTACTAATCCGTCTACTACATTAAGGTATAAATCAAGAATACCATCAATTGCAAGGAATGATTCAGGAACGCTTAAACGCTTATTAGCTGAGTCATCTAATGTTCTTTCAAACCACTGTGTTGCTGAAGTAATTGCAGGATTTAAAGCTGTAACCATTACATAGTTAGCTAATGATGCAATTCTTTCGCTACGCATTGGGTTTCTCTTATATGCCATAGCTGATGAACCAATCTGATTCTTTTCGAATGGTTCTTCAATTTCTTTAAGGTGCTGTAAAAGTCTAATGTCATTTGAAAACTTGTGAGCACTTGCAGCAATACCTGCTAATACATTAAGAACCCTTGTGTCCATCTTTCTTGAATATGTCTGTCCAGATACAGGGAAGCACTTTGTGTATCCCATCTTCTTAGCAATCTTGTTTTCTAATTCTTTAATCTTTTCATGGTCGCCTTCAAATAATTCTAAGAAGCTTGCCTGAGTTCCTGTTGTACCCTTGCTTCCTAAAAGCATCATACTGTCAATAATGTAGTCAAGATCATCTAAGTCTAATTTTAATTCCATAAGCCATAAAGTTGCTCTCTTACCAACTGTTGTAGGCTGAGCAGGCTGGAAATGTGTAAACGCCAATGTAGGCTGATTTTTATATTTATCTGCAAATTTTGCAAGTTCATTAATTACGTTTATAAGTTTCTTTCTTACAAGCTTTAATGCTTCTGTCATTACGATAATATCTGTATTATCTCCAACATAGCATGATGTTGCACCAAGGTGGATAATTCCTTTAGCCTTAGGGCACTGTACTCCGTATGCGTAAACATGTGACATAACATCGTGACGTACTAATTTTTCTCTTTCTTTTGCAACATCATAGTTAATATCATCAGCGTGAGCTTTTAATTCATCAACCTGTTCCTGAGTAATGTTAAGTCCTAATTCCATTTCTGACTCTGCTAATGCAATCCATAACTTTCTCCAAGTTTTAAATTTCATGTCAGGTGAAAAAATGTACTGCATTTCCTTACTTGCATATCTTTCTGATAATGGGCTCTGGTATCTGTCGTTCATAAAAACCTCCAAAATTTTTTATTAATTAAGATTACAGATTGCGAGAGTGCTAAGCACATAACAATCCGTGTAACTATTTTTACTTGTCATACTCTCCACGAATGTCTTCTGTTGGTGGTTCCATTGGATATTCACCTGTAAAGCATCCCTTACAGATAGCCTTTCCACCTGATAATTCGATTAGTCTGTCTATGCTAAGATAAGCCAATGAATCTGAACCGATTACTTGTCTTATATCTTCTATAGTACGATTGTGAGCTATAAGCTGTTCCTTATTTGGCACGTCTGTTCCAAAATAGCATTCACTGATAAATGGTGGTGAACTAATTCTTACGTGAACTTCTGTTGCACCTGCATCTTTAAGCATCTGTACAATTCTGTCACTTGTAGTTCCTCTTACAATTGAGTCGTCAATCATAACAACTCGCTTGCCGTTAACAGCTTCCTTCAAAACATTTAATTTTACTCGAACGCTTGATTCTCTACTCTTCTGCTGAGGTTTAATAAATGTTCTTCCAACATATGCATTCTTGATAAAAGCAGTTCCGTAAGGGATTCCTGACTGCATTGCATATCCCATTGCTGCTGCATTACCTGATTCAGGAACTCCCACAACAATGTCTGCATCAACAGGACTATCCATTGCCAAAAACTTTCCTGCCATAATTCTTGAATGATAAACACTTGTACCGTCAAAATTACTGTCAGGTCTTGCAAAATAAATATATTCAAATACGCATCTTGCCTGTTCTTCAGGCTTTAAGCATAATGATTTGTCTGATTTGATACCATCCTTGTCTATTACAACAACTTCTCCCGGCTCCACATCTCTGACAAACTCTGCATCAATTGTATCCAATGCACAAGTTTCTGAAGCCAATATGTAAGCATTATCACGCTTACCTATACAAAGAGGTTTAAAACCATATGGATCTCTTGCTCCAATTAATTTTCTAGGACTTGAAACAACAAGGGCGTACGCGCCTTTAATCTTCTTCATAGCATTTACTACTGCTTGTTCGGCTGTTTTAGTCTTAATTCTCTCTCTTGCTATGTGATAAGCTATAACTTCTGAATCGATTGTTGTCTGGAAAATAGCACCTGTATATGCCAATTCCTCTCTCAATTCGTTAGCATTAATAAGGTTTCCATTATGTGCTAACATTAAAGTTCCCTTAACATAATTAATAACCAAAGGCTGTGCATTACTTGGAATGCTTTCTCCTGCTGTTGAATAACGGCAATGACCAACACCAATGTTACCTTTTAAGCTTGCTATGTTCTCCTGGTTAAACACTTCGTTAACCAATCCCATCCCTTTTAAAAGGTCAACCTTTCTAGGTCCAAAAGTATCTGATACGGCAATACCACAGCTTTCCTGTCCACGATGCTGTAACGCAAACAATCCGTAGTAAATTGATGATGCAACATCGTTGCCATCCAAATCATACATTCCAAAGACACCACATTCTTCATGAGGCTTGTCCGGTTCCCAAGACATTCTAGTATCCATGTGACTCATAAACTTCTCCTATTTGTATCTTACAGTATTTATTTGTTTCCGACTTACTATTTTAAGCCGAGTTTTGAGTTCATTATAGAACGTATGAGTTATAATTTCAATCCTTTATTGATATAGATTGGTGTAGAAAATGAGGATGAAGGTGAATTTTAACCGTTAAATATGTCAACTTATCTTTTAATTATTTATGTTGATTCAAACTGATTTTTTCTGCATATAATAATTTTGAGCATTATAATTTTAATGCTCATCAAATACTTGTAATCCCTTGACTACAAGTACTATTATGTTATAATCAAATCAGAGGATAGCGACGTTGATCGGCTATCGTGGCTTCGAAGCAGTTGACTGTTTCGGTATGCAGCCAATTGTGGAGCCTGACCTTGGGTTATGCGATAACCTCAAACCGAATAGGTTTTTCTAAACCGAAAGAAAACGCTTTACAAGAGTCTTGCATATGCAAGGCTCTTTACTTTTAACGTGGGGGATAAATCATATGAATCTATTACAAAAATCAGCCAAAGCCTGGAAAGAAATAATTGAATATAGATATCTCTTTGTTTATGGCTACAAAAAACAATTACATCCAATTAATCTTATTTTTTCTTTAAATGAGTATCCACATCTTGCAGGTTTTCAGTATGCAAAAGATATTGCACTACCAAACTACTCATCTGCAAAAATAGCAGACCGTATAATTGAAGGCAAAATATCTTTTGATACGTTAAAAAAAGCTACCCAATATGAAGATATGATTAAGCCTCGTTTGGAGGCACTAATTCATTTAAAAGAATCTCTTGATAATGAATTTAATCTATATTCATTTATGCCTCGTATGTATCCATTTTATACTACAATAAAGGCAGATTATTTAATATCAAGTCATACAAACATAAACAATTTTATATTTATAATTAATACCAATTCACAGAATGAATCGAAATGTGATTTTCTTTGTTGTTCAACTTTTGAAAAAGGAAAACGTGATTATGAAACCAATCAGCGTGCCAGAACATTACTCAAAAAAGAACGTATTCACATTCCTTCTAATACTTCTGTTATATTTTTTGATAAAATTAATTAATGTATACATATTTATTTTGTTATGCATTCCCCTATTTTTTCTTTTTTTTCATAATTTTTTTCCACATTAATATTAATTTTTTCAAATTCATCACTGTTAGAAATAAGAAATGCTGAAATTTCAGAATCTGCTTTTTTCTTAATTTTTTTTCAAATCAAATCTTAGAAGATCCTGACCTACTTTTATTTTGTCACCAACTTTAACTAAAACTTCAAATCCTTCTCCATTCATAGCGACTGTCTCAAGCCCTATATGTAAAAGTATTTCAGCACCCATTTCACTTTTTATTCCAATGGCATGTTTTGTATCCGCCACCATAATTATTTCACCATTAACCGGTGCAGTAACCTTTTCTCCTTTTGGAACAATTCCACAACCTGTTCCAATCATTCCGCTGGCAAAAACCTTGTCTGGAATTTTTTCTAATTCAATATATTCACCTTCAATTGGAGCATATAAATTGTTATCCATAGCTTCTTTTTTCTTAAATAATTTTTCAAACATAACTACCTCTCCTATATTATCTATTAATTAAAAAAACCTCCAATTCACCCTATGAATTTTCATAGTTGAATTGAAGGTAATGCCCAAATGGTTACAATCCTTCTTTTGCATACACTCTGTTAATATGCAAAATCAAGTATAATCTTTCTTCGTCTGTTAATGTACAATTAAAATTCTTATCTAAATATTCATTGATAATGTCCACACAGTCTGCAATATCCTTGTATTCCTCCTCAGCCTTGTCATACATGGCCTGATTGTCTGAATCAATACATTGATTATCATTTAACCTATGCAACAAATATTGCAAATGCGTAGCAAACCTTGTGTAATTAAATGAATCCTTGTCTATGTTAAACTGTAATTCTCTTTCTATTATGTCAGTTACTTCCTTAATGACCTGTTTTTCATAGCTTATGGTCTTGCCCGCTGTATCCTTACTTTCTATCTGCGAATTTACCAGATTAAGTGCAATTCCAACTGCCTCATCTGCATCCAACTTAACATTAAAGGTTTTGTATATTTGCTTTAAAATATATTTTCCATATTTTAATTCCTGTGGATACTTCTGCTTAACTTCGTATACCAAAGGCATACTAACCTTTATATTGTTCTTCTTTCTCTCTAGTGCAAACTCAATATGATCCGCCATAGTCAATATGGCGTTAGGAAAACCAATCCCCTTACCAAATGCAATTAACTCATTGCCATTTCCATCCACACATATTGCCACATTATTATTAATCTTCTTTACTACATTCATAGTTTCTCCAAACTATTCACAGCCAATAATGCCTGATTTAATTGGTAAAGTATAACTATTTCTTCTAATTTTAGTTGGAAAATTTCTAGGAGCTTCCTTGTGTAACAATATTTCGTTAAAATAAAAAACTCCAAAGCAAAACCAACCTGATAACTAACGGTAATGCCTCGAAGAGTAACAATCCACAAATATTATAACTCTATATATAGCAAATAAAAAACAAAAGTCAAGGGGGAAATTTTTCTAATTTAACTTATTTACTTCTTTTTAACTTTTCAAAAGTTAAAAGTCAATTAAAAAAGTTAAAAGGACTGTCCTCTATGAACAATCCTTTCCTTTTGCCTTAATTTTTCTACTTTTTCAGATTTGATAAGTCTATTATATACGCCTTTTTATTAAGTGTAATTAGCATTTTATTTTCCTTACTCATTAAATAGACTTCCATATTCTCCCACTTCTTATTAGGAATTTTAACTTTCATCCACTCTTCTTTTTCAAGATTTATTATATATATGATCTTGTTAGATTTATCACCAAATATAGCATATTTTTCGGAGGCAATAATTGGTTCAACTTTTCTTTCCTGAATGTTAATCTGAAATTTAGAACCTTTCATTACATTTTCTATTGTCAGAATATTTTTGTTGAACATATATGTCCAATTAAAACTTATGTCAATTTGTGTATTAAAATATTCCTTTTCAACTTTCCCACTTTTCAAATTCACAAGATACTTACTGTAATATTCAGTTTTATTTTTTGTAAACGCCTTGCCTAGAGTTAATATATGGTAGTCATCCACAAAAACTATTTCATCAGTTGTTGCATATCCGTTTATTACGCTTTTCTTGATTTTCTTTTCTGCTTTGTTTTTCAAATCAAACACCGACCAATATCCTTTTGACCTAAAATTACAAAGAAGTGTTTTTCCATTTGGTGAAAGTACAAAATTGCAAATCATTTTGTCATTTGAAAGCTTTATAATTTCATTTGTGTCCAAATTAATTTTGACAATTGTTTCTTTTACTACAGTGCCTTCTTTTGTTTGATACAAGGCTGCATAAACTGTCCTTTCTTCCATAACCGGAAAAACTTCACTAACTGCCCCATTATAATTGAATCCACAAATTTCATTATTTTTTATAACATAATCAAAAGAAAAATCTTTGTCATCATATTTACCTTGGAATCTATTAACCTGTTCACTTGTCAACTGACTATTTTTTATACAATAAACACTTTTAACTTTTTCTGAATCCTCTTTATTGTACTCCAATATGAAAGTTTCATTCCTTCCAACAATTTCCATATTATTACTTAATTGAATTTCTGCTCCCGGTTCTTCATACTCTTTATGTGCATTAGTTTCTCCAATATTGGAAGTAGTTTCTAAGTGAACCTCCTGTACCTTTTTTGTTCCGAACACACTTTGTAAAAATTCTCCAAACGGATTGGAAGTGTCTGCTCCAACGGTTATTCCCATTGTACATACTACTATTAACACCAGACTTGCCATTGCCCATTTCATTCTTTTTATTTTCATAAAATTAGTATTTGAACTTTCTTTTGTGATTTTTTGCTGTTCAAGTAATTCTCTTTTCCAATTTTCCGGAGTTTTAATTGTATCTAATTTTTTTAAATTCATATTTGCCTCCATTCTTCAATTCCTTATGATTTTTGATTTTAAACCTGCTTTTTTATAATTTTTGCAAGCTTTTCTCTACCACGTTGTAACCTTGATTTTACGGTATTAACACTTAACTGAAGAATATCCGAAATTTCTTTTGTACTATATTCCTGATAATAATAAAGAACTAAAACTTCTCGATGCTTTAAAGATAGTTTTCTCAATGCTTTAACTAAATTTTCTGTATCACTGTCAAATTGAATTTTATTTGCTGAATCATTTTTCACTCTTTCCAATTTCTCTCTATCTAATCCAATTGATACATTTTTATTCCAAAAAGTTCTATGGTAATCATTGCACTCATTTCTTGCTACTCTAAGTAACCATGCTTTCAAATGTTCACTGTCATTAAAAGTTTTTGAACTCTTGTAAAGCTTTATAAATGTATTTTGAAAACAATCTTTAGCTGCTTCTTCATTTTGTGTCCATACCACACACATTCTTGTTATGTAATCAGAATATTTCTCAACAACTTCTTCATAACTCATACCGGCATAAGTTTTATCCATCTCTCTCCTCCTTCTGTTTTTTTGAAAAATTTATTTTTCTATATAAAACACGATTGCTTTCAAACTTTGGGTGCAAATTAATTAAATATTTTCACGCCACAAAAAAAGAGCCTATTTCTAAGCTCAAAAAATCGGTGCGACAGGATTCGAACCTGCGGCCTCTGCGTCCCGAACGCAGCGCTCTACCAAACTGAGCCACGCACCGCTTAAGAAAAATCATTGCAGATGTTTAATTTTACATCTGCAACAATTTTTTTAACCAAGTATAATATTACTACTTTGTAGTTATTTATTCAATATTTCATTAAGGATTTTGTTAATCATCTGTGGATTAGCCTTGCCCTGCGTAGCCTTCATAGTCTGGCCTACCAAAGCTCCAATTGCTTTCTTGTTTCCACCCTGATAATCGGCAACTGCCTTAGGATTGTTGGCTACAACTTCTTCAATTATCTTCTTAAGACCATCTGTATCGTTATCCATCTTTAATCCGTGTTCTTCAACATATGCTTCAGGATTTACGCCACCATCAAAGATTGCTTCAAAAACTTCCTTGGCAACTGTTTTGTTAATTACATCATTTTCGATTAACTTAAGGAACTTGGCAAAATTTTCACCTGTAAGTTTTACCTGATCAGGCTCAATACCCTTGTCCTTAACTATACGCATTGTTTCACCCATAAGCCAGTTGCTTGCTTCCTTAGGTGCGCTACCCTTTTGTACTGCTGCTTCAAAAAGATCTGCCAATGGTTTGTATAATGTAATAATGTCAGCATCGTATTCAGGAAGGTTAAATTCTGAAATATATCTTGCCATCTTTTCATCTCTAAATTCAGGTTCTTTTGACTTAACTTCAGCCATCCATTCGTCACTAATGATAATTGGAACAAGGTCAGGATCAGGGAAGTATCTGTAATCCTGAGCATCTTCTTTTGAACGCATAGCATAAGAATATTCCTTTGTATCATCCCATCTACGTGTTTCCTGAATTACTGCTTCTCCTGCTTCTATTAAATCAATCTGTCTTTCTCTTTCATTTTCAATTGCTCTTGCAATAGCCTTAAAAGAGTTAAGATTCTTCATTTCTGTTCTTGTGCCAAATTCTTTTGCACCATATTCACGAACTGAAAGGTTTACATCGGCTCTCATTGAACCTTCGTTAAGCTTACAGTCTGATGCGCCAAGATACTGAATTATAAGACGAAGTTTCTCAAGATAAGCTATAACTTCATCGCTTGAACGCATATCTGGTTCTGACACGATTTCAATAAGTGGAACTCCTGAACGGTTTAAGTCAACTAATGAGCAATCATTCCAATCGTCATGTACTAACTTACCTGCATCTTCTTCCATATGAATTTCGTGTATTCTTACCTGTTTCTTTTCTCCATCATCACCCTTGATTTCAACATAACCGTTTGTACAAATAGGTTTGTAAAGCTGTGAAATCTGGTAGTTCTGCGGGTTATCCGGATAAAAATAGTTCTTTCTGTCAAACTTGCAATTCTGTGTAATGCTACAGTTTGTTGCAAGTCCTACAGCCATGGCATATTCAACTACCTGCTTGTTTAAAACAGGAAGGGATCCCGGCATTCCTGTACAAACAGGACATGTATGTGTGTTTGGTGCTCCGCCAAACTCTGTTGAACAGGAGCAGAAAATTTTTGTTTTTGTTGCTAATTCTACATGAACTTCAAGTCCAATAACTGTTTCGTACTGTTTCATTGCTGCTCCTCCTAATCTCTTGCTTTTGCTACATCACATCTGTCATAGCTATTTTTTGCCTGCTCAAATGTATATGCTGCTCTTATAATATTTTTTTCTTTAAAGCAGTCACCAATAATCTGCATTCCTATTGGAAGTCCTTTAGAGTCCTGTCCACATGGAACTGAAATACCCGGAAGTCCTGCAAGGTTAACTGAGATTGTGTAAATGTCTCCAAGATACATCTTAATTGGATCTGAAAGGCTGTCTCCTAATTTAGGAGCTGTAGTTGGTGCAGCCGGTCCGATAATTACATCGTATTTTGCAAAAGCTTCATCGAAAGCTTTCTTTATAAGTGCCTTTGTTCTAAGTGCTTTCAAATAGTAAGCATCATAATATCCTGAACTTAAAACGAATGAACCTAACATAATTCTTCTCTTAACTTCTTCACCAAAGCCTTCTGAACGTGTCTTCTTATACATGTTGTGAAGTCCGTTGTATTCTTCTGTTCTGTATCCGTATTTTACACCATCAAATCTTGAAAGGTTTGAGCTTGCTTCTGCTGACGCAATAACATAATATGCAGGAATTGCATACTCAACAAGGCTTAAATCAAATTCTTCAACAATTGCACCTTTGTCTTTTAATACATCAACTGCCTTAAGAATTGCTTTTTTAACTTCAGGTTCAAGACCTTCGCCAAAATAGTCTTTTGGAATACCAATCTTTAAGCCCTTAACATCCTCAACTAAAGCTTCTGTAAAGTTGTAATCATCTCTCTTTACTGATGTTGAGTCTTTTGAATCGTAGCTTGCAATAGTTTCAAGAATTGTTGCGCAGTCTGTAACGTCTTTTGCTACAGGTCCAATCTGATCAAGTGATGAACCATAGGCAATAAGACCGTAACGGGATACTGTTCCGTAAGTTGGCTTAATTCCTGTTACACCACAAAATGAACTTGGCTGTCTAATTGATCCACCTGTATCTGAACCCAATGCATATGAGCATTCTTCTGCTGCAACTGCTGCACAGCTACCACCTGATGAGCCACCAGGTACATGTCCTTTATTCCATGGATTCTTAGTTGGTCCATAGAAAGATGTTTCTGTTGTACTTCCCATGGCAAACTCATCCATGTTAGTTTTTCCAATAATTACTGCTCCTGCTTTTTCAAGATTAATAACAGCTTCTGCTGAATATGTTGGATAAAAGTTTCCTAAGATTTTTGAGCTACATGTTGTAAGCTTGTCTCTCGTACACATATTATCCTTTATTGCTACAGGAACACCTGCCAAAGGACCTGTTAGCTGTCCTTCATCAATTAATTTCTGTATATGTTCTGCCTTTTCTAAGACTTCTTCTTTTTTATAAACTGTAACATAACTATTTATATCTTTCTCAACAGCTTCAATCTGGTCAAATGCTGCATTTACTGCATCTACAACCCTGACTTCGCCTGACTTGATTTTTTTACCCAGCTCTACTGCTGTCAAACTCATCAAATTCATGAATATATCCTCTCTTATCTTAGCTTATTATTCTTCAAATGTTTTTGGAACTACAAAAGCTCCATCCTTCTGTTCCGGTGCATTCTTCAATATATTCTCTCTATCATCCCCGTTAACAACAACATCTTCTCTGAAAACATTGTTTACAGGAAATACATGGCTCATAGGTTCTACATTGCTTGTATCAAGCTGATTTAACATATCAATGTAGTCAAGCATTCTTCCCATGTCACTTTTAGCCTTTTCTTTTTCTTCGTCAGATAATTCAAGCTTTGCAAGAATTCCAACGTATTCTATTGTTTCGTCTGAAATAATATTAGCCATAATGACCTCCTCTTTATTCTGTAGTATCTACATACTTTTCCACACTTAATCTATATCTTACAAAATATCGGTGTAAAAATCAATGAAATACGCTTTATTCCGTACAAAAAGCAGTAAAAAACTTTGTATTATTAACATATTAATGTTCTTTCCTTATAACTTGACTTACATATGGATTGTAATTACAATATTTAAAAATAAACTTGTAGTTAATAATGTAATTTAAATGGATCTAACCCCATTATGCTACATTATTTATTATAGTATCAAATACATATGGGAGGACTTGCCTTGACCGTAACATATATCGGACATAGTGGTTTTTTACTGGAAACTGAAGATGCATATTTTCTTTTCGATTATTTTGAAGGCACAATTCCTGAATTAAAGAATAATAAAAGCATTATTGTTTTTTCCAGTCACCGACATCACGATCACTTTAATCCTGAAATTTTTGAACTTATTAAAATTTATCCGGACATACGTTATGTGTTGTCATATGATATTCCCCTTAAAAGACATCTAAAAAAATATGAAAACCATGGGATAGACCTAGCGAAAAACATTTTGATAACGAAAAAGAATATCGAAACAATGCTTAAGCTGCCTAACGGAAAGGACTTAAAAATATCAACTTTTAGATCTACAGATGAAGGTGTAGCATTTCTGTTAGAATATGATAACAAGGTTTATTATCACGCAGGAGATTTAAACTGTTGGGATTGGAAGGAAGAACCTAAGTCTTATAGAAATAATATGATTCAATTATATATCCGCGAAATTCAAAAAATGGATAACTTAAAGATTGATGTTGCCTTTATTCCTTTGGATCCCAGACTTGAAGAAACAGCATATGAAGGTTTGGAGATATTTATGGAACATACTAATCCACAAATTGTATTTCCAATGCACTGCTGGGGAAAGTATGATATAATCAGTTCTTTCCTTAATACACATCCTGAATATAAAGAAAAAATCCGGATGATTAATAATGAAGGACAAATTTTTAATGTTTGAGGAAATTTATATGAATTTTAAAATGGTACATGAAAATTATAACGTATTTGACTTAAAAAAATCTTTGGACTTTTATGAAAAAGCCTTAGGGCTTAAGGAAGTCCGTAGAAAAGAAGCTGTGGCACTAACTATATATCAGTAGTGCAACAGCCTTTTTCATATTATATACTATATTTTTAAAGTATGGCCCTTATTTATTATTCAACCACTCCGCCTTCAACTACAAGGTTTTCAGGATCAATACTATCTCCGTAAACACTCTTTAATGTTTCATCAAAGTCCTTATGGAAGAATTTTTCCTTAGCCAATGTCTTAATTTCATCATTTAACCAGTTAAGCAACTCTGTGTTACCCTTCTGTACTGCAGGTGCAATTGTGTCAATATCTCCAAGTGATTCAACTCCTACTACGAATCCTTTGTTCTGTTTTGCCCATGCAAGAACTTCTGTGTTGTCTGTTGAGAATGCATCTCCACGGCCATCTAACAAAGCATCATATGCTTCCTGATATTCATCAAATTTTACAAGTGTTACATCAGGATAGTTTTTTGAAAAATATGTTTCTGCTGTTGTTCCCTTAACAACAATTAATTTCTTTTCCTTTAACTGATTTACATCTGTTATTTCTGCCTTTTGTGGTGAAACAATTCCAAGTGCCACCTTCATATATGGAAGTGCGAAATCAACCTGTTCTTTTCTTTCATCAGTTACTGTAAAGTTTGCCAATGTAATGTCAACTTTTGCTGATTTTAAATATTCAACACGGCTTGCTGCCTCTACATAAACAAAATCAACTGCATCTTCACTACCAAGAAGATCCTTTGCAATTCTCTTTGCAAAATAAACATCATACCCCTGAACTTTTCCATTTTCGTCTACATAACCAAATGGATTCTTGTCGCTAAACACACCAATTTTGATTTTGCCTGACTTCTTAATTTCGTCAAGAGTTCTAGCCTTTGCCGTAGCTGATGCCTGACTTGCATTTTCTGCTCCATTCTGTGTAGTATTGCTGTTTCCACATCCTGCAATAACTCATGCAATAATACCAACTGCCAATAAAACTCCTAAAATTTTCTTTTTCATCTTGATTCCCTCCTAAATTTGTAACCAATTCTCAAAGAGAATTGATTGCCTACTTGCACACCTGCACGAAGTGTATCTAAATGGTGTGCAATTCCCGTCTTGTAAATTTTCTTTTTCATCTTGATTCCCTCCTAAAAAAAAAAAAATTTTTGCTGATTTAACCAGCTTTATATCTAAACAGTTTCATATTGAAAACTGTTTAAAAACTGTTTTGCCCTTTGCGTCTTTGGATTTTCGAAAAATCTTTTTGGCTCAGATTCTTCTACTATTTTTCCCTTATCTAAGAAAATAACCCTGTCTGCAACTGCTTTCGCAAACTCCATTTCATGAGTTACTATAATCATAGTCATTCCTGTTTGGGCAAGTTCAAGCACCACCTGCAAAACCTCCCTTACCATTTCCGGATCAAGTGCCGCTGTTATTTCATCAAGAAGTAAAATCTCAGGATTCATAAGCAATGCTCTTACTATTGCAACTCTCTGCTTCTGGCCGCCTGAAAGCTGTCGTGGGTAACTATCCTTTTTCTCCAAAAGTCCAACCCTTTCAAGCAACTTTTCGGCTTCTTTTTCAACATCGCTCTTTTTTCTTTTTTGAGCTTTAACCGGTGCCAAAGTCAGGTTATCCATAATTGACATATTTGGAAATAAGTCATAACTTTGAAAAACCATGCCTATTTTTTCTCTAATTAAATGAATGTTCTTTTTTTCATTCTCATAATTTTGTCCGTCTAATTTGAGTGCACCCTCATTAATACTTTCAAGCTTATTCAAACACCTTAAGAAAGTACTTTTTCCACAACCTGACGGGCCGACTATAACCACAACCTCGCCTTTTTCGATTCCAAAAGATATATCGTCTAAAACATTTGTTTTTCCATCATATGATTTCTTTAAATGTTCAACTTTCAAAATTTTTTCTGCCATGATTTTCTCCTATCCTGCTAACTTTTTTCCCAAAAATGCTGACAATCTTGAAAAAGGAAAGCATATTACAAAATACATAAGGAATATTGCACCGTATACCCAAAGTGCCGAGTCGCTAACGGTATATCTTGATGCGTCAATTATTTGTTTTCCAACCTTTACTACTTCCACAACGCCGATAAGCACTACCAAAGATGTTGTTTTAATCATACGTGTAAGCAGATTGATTGCCGATGGAAGCAGCCTTCTTATAGTCTGTGGAAAAATAATATAAATAAATACCTGCAATTTTGTAAGACCAAGCCCATAACCGCTTTCGTATTGGTGCTTTGGTATTGAAATAAGTGCGCTTCTAACAAGGTCGCCCATTTCAGCCGTGCCCCAAAATGTGAACACTATGACCGCCGCCAATTCTCCCGGCATGTTCATTCCCAAGTGCTTGGCTGCCCCAAAATAAACAAGGAAAAGTAACACTAGTTGAGGCATAATTCTTACAATTTCCAGATAAATTCTGCAAATCAATTTGACTACTTTGTTTTTTGATGTCATTATCATTCCCAAAATGAATCCCAGTATAATTGAAAAAATCATTGCTATAAGAGCGATTCGCAATGTTACCCAAAGTCCTTGGCATAGCCTTAGAAAATTGTTGCCTTTAAACAACACACTAATCCCCATATTCTGCATAGCGAACCCTCCTTTCAACCAAACTGCAAATCAATGAAATCGGAAGCAAAATAATAAGGTAAGCAATAACCAACATAAATAATGCTTCATCTGTTTTGTAATAAATTCCAATTAAATCTTTTGTAATAAACATTAAATCAGCCAATGCCACTGCACTAAAAACTGATGTTTCTTTTATCAAAAATATAATGTTGGCACAAAATGCCGGAATTGAATTTGAAACTGCCTGTGGAAGAATCACATATCTAAACGCCTGTGATTTTTTCATTCCAAGGCTTAGTGCTGACTGAATTTGAATGCTTTCCACATTATCAAGTCCGCTTCTAAAAGCCTCTGCCATATAACTTCCTCCAAGGAAAGCCAATCCTATAACACCACACTGCTCCGATGTAAGTACAATTCCAACCTTTGGCAATCCAAAATATAAGAAAAATAACTGAATCAACAACGGTGTGTTTCTTGACAATTCAATATAAAATCCAACTATTTTGTCTAAAACCGGCACCTTAAAATATCTAATCAGGCTTACGATTAAGCCTACAACTATAGCAAGCAAAATCCCCCAAAATGCCATAATCAATGTTAACTTTGCTGCTTCCACATACAAGGGTATATGCTCATTAATAAAATTAAAGTCCATTAGTCTACCTGCTTTCTAACTGTGCTATGTGAATATGTAAGAGAATTGCACATACATACTGAACTTTATTTTGAAAATTCAATAATACCTCTCATTTTTCATCTCTCCTTTTTTCCTATTGGTATTGTAGGATATGATAGTTTTTAAAAACGGTTTTTATCAATAGTTTTTTACTAAATTTTCTACTAATTTCTGTATTATATGCATTTTTGTGAAAATTTAACACATATTCATCTTATTTCTTATAGACAATTAGTTTTTCACTTTATTAATTGGGGTGGAATTTTTTGACAGTTTGGAATATTTTTTCATTGAAAACAGCAGAGATTATTGTATAATTGTTTTATAAGTTTGTACGGCTAAAAATTGAATATTGGCAGGTAATCAATTTCCAGATTGATTACGGAAAGGAGGCCCTTTATGATTAAAAACAAAATCGTGAAATACTATGCCAGAAAGGACTCTAACATTGCATTAAAAGTTATTCCGGGGCATTTTGTTACTAATCACTCACACCTTAATTATTATCTTGACATGACTACTATGAAGACACGTCAGAACGAAGCTGAACGAATCGCCATTGCCATGAAGGATTATTATAATGTTATGGATAAGCCAATTGATACAATTGTTTGTTTAGACGGTTGCGAAGTTATCGGTGCTTTTCTTGCAAGTGAGCTTAGCAGATCAGGAGTTTTATCAACTAACGCACATAAGACTATTTACGTCGTCACTCCTGAATTTAATTCCAACGGGCAGATGATTTTCAGAGATAACCTGAAACCTGAAATCTATGGAAAGAACGTTCTTCTGCTTCTTGCTTCAGCAACAACAGGAAAGACTGTCCGCAACAGCATTGAATGCATTGAATATTACGGTGGCATTCTTCAGGGTATCTCAGCTATCTTTAGCGCAGTTGATTCAATTAACGGACATAGAATTGATGCACTATTTAGAGCAGATGATATTCCTAACTATGAAGCATTTACTCACAGTGATTGTCCAATGTGTAAGGAAGGCAAACCTGTAGAAGCACTGGTTAACGGATATGGATATAGTGAGATATAGGATTATTTGATATAGAAGTATTTAATTTCGTTTTATACAATTTAGAAATTATTTTAGATTTATTTTTAATTTGTACAGCCGTATTTTCTGGAGAAATTTATTTTAATAAGATACACTTTTAGGTGTATTGCAGAAAGCACATCCCATGGGGTGTGCTTTCTGTTGTTTTTTGGGGAGTGGCTTTGTATTTTCGGCTACGATTACGTGTCGGTGAGCCAAAATGCCGGACCCCGGGGGTGTGGACACCGCCCCCAACGACTTTATACGAAAAATGAGAAGAGAAATCTTCAAACACAAACAATTTTTGCCACAAAAAAACCACCACACCGGCAGCCCCATATTTCTGCCAATGTGGTGGTTATGTTTTCTCTTAAATTGTAAATCTTTAGAATCCTATAATTCTTCTACAATATCATTTACACTTATTGCAATCTTTAGAGCTTTTTTCTCCATTCTCTAACTATTGCTATTGCTCCACAAACCTTCTTCTTCAAGTCTGTCCCAGTTTACAACAAGTCCTTTGTATTGCTTTTCTTCTTCAGCCAAATACTTATTACTCATTAAGTCGTCAAGTGCAGCCTGTATTCTTTCTCTTGAAACTCCACTATGTGCTGAAACATTGTCAATGGTTTTATAATATGTTGCCATTTTGCGTCTTTTCTTTAAAATGTATAATGACTTCAAAATCGCATCGTAATAATAGTGCTGTTCCTGATTTGTTCTTGGCATTTCAACATATGAGTTAGCTGAAGATTTAAGCTTGTTACTTAACGATCTCTTCACGCCATAAATAATAACTTTCTTCTTTAATTCACGAAGATACTTAATTGCCAAATTAAAATGTGCATCACCTGTAAATATAACAAATACATCCGGCGAATCTTTTTTTGCCGCTTCACGATAAATTGCATCTAATATAATAAAATCTGTAAAATCCTTATCTACACCATCTTTAGTGCTTGCGGTGTGCACAACATTTTTTGTAATTTTTTCTAATTTAGGTAATTCTTTTTCTATTGCACTACCATTAAAATCCCCAAAAAACATTAACTTTTTCACATTATATTCTTCTGTAAGTTCATCATACCATTCCTGCACATTAGGTTTCATTGAAAAAATATTATTATATCCATAGTACCAATGTTCATAGTCTACAAATACTGCTGCGCTAGGCTTATCGCTTTTTTTGAATAAATTGCTAAACAACGTTCTCCTCCTTTCCCAGTTAATCTATTGCATTATAACAAATTTTTGTCATAAGGTAAACAACCGCCGCAAAATCCACAGCGGTTTGCGACGGTCAGGTTTTTATATTTAATTAAGTTCTCAAAACACAAAAAATTTAATTTCACGGATTGTTGCGTCCTTCACGTTTCCACAAATCTCCCGTATATTTGAAAAAAACTACTGTACTTTGTACTGTTGTCCGGCTATGTCCACATAGTCAATTTCGTCTATATCTAACGGTTTGCTAATATTCATGGCTAAATTTTTACCCATTACATTGCCGTAAAAAATAGTATTAAAACCACTTTCTGTCGTTTTATATTTTGTTCCATCTTTCATAACAACAGTAAATGGAATATAAATTTCCTCATATTCCTTTCTTGCAGGATAATCAAAATCAATAGTAACTGTTAACGGTGTAATTTCCATCTTAATTACAGTAAGCTTGTTTTTGTTATGAATAATAGTTTGGTTAGGTTTAATTACCTTGCTACTATTATTGCTCTTGCCTTTCCAATTAATCTTCCACTCACCTTGGGCAATATCATCATTTACTTTATAATCAGCTGATGTTTTGTACACCTGGCGTAAACAATTAAGAGTTAATTCAATATCTTTTCCGTCAATATCTAAGTTTTTTTCTTTATATTCTGATAAAACATCCATTCTGACTTCAAACACGCCTTCATAATCAGAAGTCACATTTAAATCTCCTGCAACACCGTCTATATTTCCAAAACCTTTTATATTAATTTTTGCCCCTACAAAAGACATTCCATTATTTAATTTTTTATCTTCAGATTTAACTTTCAAATATAGATAAATAGCTTTTTTGTCTGAAATAGTCTGTATTAAGGACACTTTAATTCCATTATTTGTAGCAGTAACCTTGTCAGCATCAGCAACATCTATGTAACCTTTTTTTGAAAAATTAACTGCCTGTGCCTCATCCATTTCGATTCCCTTGTGCTGAATCAATTGAACAATATTGTTCCATGCACCCGAAAAACCGCTAACTCCAACTGCCATTGTCCCTATACAAAGCGTTGCAAGCGTCACCACAACTATAGCTTTTTTCCTAAAACCTCTATATTTTTTCCCACTATTTCTCACCGTGTTATTCATAATATTGTTAGTCATTTCATAATCAACCTGAACGTTCTTCATCATTTCGTCTACATCTTTTCTAAAACTCATATCTTTCACCCTCCATATAATTTGTCTGCAACTTTTGTTTCAACTGCTCCCTCCCTCTTTTCATCAAAGATAAAACCGTTGACTGTTTTTTATCCAAAATCTCTGCAATTTCCTTTACAGTAAATTCCTGATAATAATACAAAAGCAGCACTACCCTATACTTTTCTTTCAATGTCAAAATAGCATTCAGCAAATCAACCGATTCCTCAATATGCCTGTACTGGCACTGAGAAGCTTTCACAATATCCTCTATTTGAACAACACTGTTTCTTTTAATCCACGCTGTTCGCAAATAATTTTTGCAAACATTAATGGCAATTCTCATAATCCATGTTTTTTCGTTAGCCTGTCCCAAATATGTATGATATTTCTGCCACACCTTAATAAATGTTTCCTGTAGTGCGTCTTCCGCCAAATGCCTATCCTTTAAATAAAGTGTACAAAGCCTTAAGATATCATTTCCGTAAGCTTCAAGCATACTTTGCAATTCCATTTCGTCAAGCTTTTTGTCTTCGCTTATAGACTTTGCTTTCTCATTTTTCATAAACATTTGCCCTCCTTTCACTTATTAGACACACCAACTTGGGACTATATTGCATTTTTCTGCAAAAAGTTTTTCTTTTCAAAAAATCATTTCTTTACAGAAATCGAATATTATCATATCATATATACAGATTATATAAAGGGGACTTGATTATGAATAAAATTGTATTTCTACTTTTTATGCTATCTTTGACTATTTGTTTTTCTTCATGCAAATCAAACGAAACTAATTTAACACAGACTAGTCAAACCACTGTTGCTCAAACAACATACATTTTTACACCTTTGACTTCAAAGAACTCTATCTTTCCATCTGAAAACTGTACAAAAATTGTATATTGGATTAAGGGCAAGGGAATTGAAATAACAGCCGCAAAAGATATTTCCAATATTATGAACATATTGTCTTCCACTAAATTGTCAAAATATGAAACTAAAGAAGAAAAAGCAGGCGGACTTTATATCGATATTTATTATATTGATGATGTAAAGCGATTGACTATGCTAAGTGATTATATTGTGTTGGATGGGGTAAGTTATAAAACAAATGATGATTTGACAAAACTGCTTCAGCCGTATATGGATAATTACTTTTTGAGTAATGGGTATGAGGAGTATGTGGAATAAATAAAAAATGAGCTGTTGTGGCAGCTCATTTTTTATTTATTCTATTAAATCTTCTACCCTACATCCAAGTTCTCTTGCCAGCTTTACCGCTGATGTTACATTAGCCTTACGAATGTCTTTTCGCAACTGTTCATACATTTGAATTGCTCTTAATGAAACGCCTGAACGCTTAGATAACTCTATCTGTGTTATACCATTATCCAATCTGTACTCTTTTATTTTAGATTTAAGTGGTTGTTTTTCGATATAATTATTCAGTACTTCAACAAAACTATCCTCATGTGCTTCATGCAAAGGATTGTACATTTCTTTTATTCCATTAACCGATATATAAGACATAATATTATTGTAACTTCTTCCTGTAATGCACTGATAATATGCTAAAATCCATCCACTCCAATACTCTTTTGTCTTTCTTCCTATAATATCTGTGGATTTACGATAATCATTGTCTAACCCTACTTTATCAAAAACGCTCCACACTAATTCAGGTCCTGACATTCCTAATACATATGTAGCATTTTTATACTCATACTCTCTTGCAATACCTGAAACGATAAACATATCCATAAATTCATCCAAATCCATATTATAGTCATAAACCACATAGTCAAAAGCATCCCCTAAGTTATTCATTGCTTCTTCCATTACAAAATTATTACATTCCTCAGTCACTATTCTCTTCCTCCTTTCTCATAATATCTATTATGTGAAGACCTTTTATATCTGCATTAATAAGTAACTCTGTAAAATCATCTTCAGCCTTTTTATTTCTTTCTAATCTTCTATGATAATATTTTTTATTTTCCGCTATTTCATATTCCACATACTTAATTCTTTCAAATGCTTTAGGTGATTTTAAAACTATCTGTTCTCCTAACTTTCCAAGCTTCATTGCTCTTTCCAATTCATCAACGCTTATTTGGTTATTTACAAATGCTCTTGCAAAAGCAAAATAAGAATCATCTGCTCTATATCCTTTTATAATGTCATAATCATCTGTATTAATACCAAAATTATTAATTAAATATTTCTTTGCTTCTCTTGCTACAGACAATGATGTTTTAAAATTCCTGTTAAAAGCTAATATTGCCAACCAATTTAAAACATTATATTTATCATCCGATAAATCCAATATTTTCAATCCGTCTGTGTCAAATTCATAACAATTTGCAAATCCATCTTTTCCAATCTCTTTACATGCCCACTCTTTAGCTAATTCTTTACTTTCAGTACAATAAAATCCCTTACCATAATCATTATGTATTTTTCCTTCGTTATACATTGGCTTTTTAATAATTTTCTCTGAGCCGTGCCATATTTTAATTACCATATTCTATTCCTTCCCCCTTTTCTTTTTTATTTTGTTATTTTTTGTAACGTAATAGAACTATCACCGTGGTGATAGTTCTATTTTAACAAATCTATTTAATTATTCAATATAATCCCTACAGATTCTTGATTCTCTCAATTGCCTTTAATGTATTCTCATGTGTTCCAAATGCTGTCAGTCTGAAGTATCCTTCACCACTTGGACCAAATCCTGAACCAGGTGTTCCTACAATGTTGGCATTGTTAAGAAGGTAATCGAAAAATTCCCATGAAGTCATATCCTTTGGTGTTTCAAGCCATACATAAGGTGCGTTAACACCACCGCTTACTGAGAAGCCTGCATTTTTAAGTCCGTCCATAATAACCTTAGCATTGTTCATGTAGTAAGCAACCTGTGCCTTTGTCTGCTTCTTTCCTTCTTCTGAATATACAGCTTCGCCGGCTCTCTGGATAATGTATGGAGCACCATTAAACTTTGTTCCATGTCTTCTAGCCCAAAGTGCATTAAGCTTTGTTCCGTTAGATTCTAATTCTTTAGGAATTACTGTAAATCCAAGACGTGTACCTGTGAAACCTGCGTTCTTTGAGAAACTTCTTAGTTCAATGGCACAAGTCTTTGCACCGTCACATTCATAAATTGTGTGAGGTACGTTGTCTTCTGAAATATATGCTTCATATGCAGCATCGTAAATAATAACTGCACCAACTTTGTTAGCATAATCAACCCATTCCTGTAACTGATCCTTAGTAATTGTTGAACCTGTTGGGTTGTTAGGGAAACATAAATAGATAATGTCAGGTGTTTCCTTTGGAATCTCCGGTGCAAAATTAGTAGCCTTTGTACATGGCATATAGATTACATTGCTCCAGCTTTCAGTTTTCTTAATAAATTCTCCTGTTCTTCCTGCCATAACGTTTGTGTCAACGTATACAGGGTATACAGGATCACATACAGCGATTCTGTTATTTTCTGCAAAAATATCACCAATATTACCTGAATCTGATTTTGCTCCGTCACTAATAAAGATTTCATCTAAAGCAATATCAACGCCTCTTGCTTTGTAATCATTCTCTCTGATGGCACTTCTCAAAAATTCATAGCCCAAATCAGGTGCATATCCGTGAAATGTTTCTGCTACTGCCATTTCATCAACTGCCTTATGTAAAGCTTCAATAACTGCAGGTGCCAATGGCTGTGTAACGTCCCCAATACCTAAACTGATTACATCTCTGTCAGGATTAGCTTCTTTGTAAGCTGCAACTTTTTTTCCAATAGTTGAAAACAAATAACTACCCTGTAACTTTAAATAATTCTCATTAATCTTATACATCTTTTTCTGTCCTTCTTTCTTTTTATTCTTTATACATAATTGCCAGAATCATTTCGGCTGTTTCAACCATAGTTCTTCCACTGTCCATGGCTGATTTTTGTATGTACCTGTGTGCCTCATTTTCCGACATATTATTTTTGTCCATTAGAACTTCTTTGGCCTGATTAATCACTGCCTGTTCTTCTTTTGTACGCTGTCCCGGCTTTCTCTTTTTCTTTCGGGTTCTCTCAAATAAGTTATTCTCCATCATTTCGATGGAATTAAGGAAATCCCTGACCTTGATTGGCATCTCCAGCATTGCAATGCCGGTTTCGTCTTCAAGCAATCTCTGTTTTGATGCTACAAGAAGCATCTCGAATCTGCCTTCAACATTCTCCAATATTCCGGTATACAACATATCCGGGAGTCTGTACCCGCTTATTATAATTCCTTCACCTAAATTATCCGCCAGGTTTATGGCCTGCGCCCCGGTTGTGCAACTTGATACAACATCGTATCCGTTTCTAACCAAAAGGTTCTTTATGGCCGTTCCATCTTGGGCTTTAGGAAATGCTACTATTATTCCTGACAATGTTTTTCCTCCGAATTTTATTCAATCTTAATGATTCTTAGATTCGTCCTAAATACCTGTCAATTTCCCAATCAGTAACCTGTGATGTGTATTCCATCCATTCTTCTTCCTTAGCCTTAATGTATTTCTTGAATACTTCCTTGCCAAGAACTCCCTTAACAAAATCTGATTTTCTCATTTCCTGAATTGCTTCGTAAAGATTCTTTGGAAGATTTTCAATTCCTGCTTCATCTCTTTCCTCATCAGTCATTGAGTAAATATCTCTCTGAATGCTGTCAACAGGCTGAAGGTTATTCTTAATTCCGTCAAGTCCTGCTGCTAAACATACTGCAATTGCAAGATATGGGTTAGTAGCACAGTCAGGGCTTCTAAGTTCAACTCTTGTACCAAGTCCTCTTGCTGCCGGCACTCTAATAAGGGGGCTTCTGTTTGTTGCTGACCATGCAATGTATGTTGGAGCTTCGTATCCCGGAACTAATCTCTTATATGAATTTACAATAGGATTAATAATAGCTGTCATTGAACGCATATGCTTCATTAATCCTGCTATAAAGTTGTAAGCTTCTTTGCTAAGTCCGTTTTTGTCATTTTCATCAACGAAAATATTCTGTCCTTCTTTGTTAAATAAAGACATATTAATATGCATTCCTGAACCGCACATTCCGTATTTTGGCTTTGGCATAAATGATGCATATAATCCATGACGTTTTGCAATAGTCTTTACTGTAAGTTTGTATGTCATAATCTTATCAGCAGTTTCTAATGCTTCACCGTATTTAAAATCAATCTCATGCTGTGCAGGTGCAACTTCATGATGTGATGCTTCCACTTCAAATCCCATTTCTTCAAGGTTAAGAACCATATCTCTACGGGCATTTTCGCCTAAGTCTGTTGGTCCCAAATCGAAATAGCTGCCTTTCTCATGGCTGATTGTTGTTGGGTTTCCGTAATCGTCAGTATGGAAAAGGAAGAATTCACATTCCGGTCCTACGTTAAATTCGTATCCCATATCTTCTGCCTCTTTCAGAACCTTCTTTAATATGTATCTTGGATCATTTTCAAGTTGTGTGCCGTCAGGTTTGTAAACATCACAAATCATTCTGGCAACTTTACCCTGATGTGGTCTAAAAGGTAAAATTTCAAAAGTGTCATAATCAGGATATAAATACATATCTGATTCTTCAATTCTGGCAAAACCTTCAATAGAAGATCCGTCGAACATAATCTTGTTGTCTAATGCCTTAGCCAGCTGGCTCTTTGTAATTGCAACATTCTTTAATGTTCCGAAAAGGTCAGTAAACTGCAGACGGATAAATTCTACATCCTCTGTCTCTGCCATATTTAATATTTTCTGTTTTGTGTATCCCATTTTGTTCTCCTTCCAAAAATGAAATTTTCTGTGGAATCTATATTTTTTCCTACTAATAACAAATTTTATCAAATCCCACAATTCACGTCAACAAAATAGGACTTTCATTAATAATGTTTTTTTATCAATATTCCTATTTTTTCTATTGCAATTAGTTTATTAAAAATATAGAATATGCGTAGACTATTTTTTTAGTCGCACTAATTGATAAAAATATATGAAGTATGGAGACACTAAATGATAAAAAATAAGATTCACAAATGCTGGCGTCTTGGTGCCGGCATTTTATTACTAAATATTGCTATTTTTACCGTAGGCTGTTCAAGCAAGAGCGTTGATTCTAAAGAAACAACAACTAATTCCAAAACGACTGTGGCACAGACTACCGTTCCGGAAACTACAACTGTTAATTATAAGAAGCTTATTAATTTTAAGGCTGAGCATCCTTTCTATATAAAAGTTAACAAGAAAGAGAACTTTGCCATTGTTTACGGTATTGACAAGAAAGGTAAATATTCAGTTCCTTACAAGGCTTTCGTTTGTTCAACAGGTCGTGAGAACGATTTTACACCTAATGGTACTTTTACCGTTTCAGAAAAATATCGTTGGCGATTAATGGTTGATAACACATATGCTCAGTACGCCGTAAGAATTCAGGGACAGATTATGTTACATTCAGTGCCTTACACATCACCTGAAAGTGATGCCCTTGAATACTGGGAATACAACAAACTTGGCAATGTTGCCTCTTTAGGCTGCGTAAGATTTCAGGTTGCTGACATAAAATGGATTTACGACAACTGCCCTGAAGGCACAAAGGTCAAAATCTACTCAAAGACTAACGAAGAACCTGTGCTTCCTTTACCTGAAATGCAGAAGCTAAACGAATCCGATCCACGTTCCTCATGGGACCCGTCAGATCCTGACGAAAATAACCCATGGAACACCGATTCAAAAACTTCTAAGAAGAAACGTAAAAAGAAGAAAAAAGAAACAGAAACAACAACTTCTTACAGCAACACAGACAGCGAAGAAGAAACAATTGGCAGAGAAACAATCGGTCGTGAAACAACAGCAAAATCAAGCTATACAAACAACAAAACAACAACAAAGAAAAACTCAAAGCCAAAGACAACTAAAAAAACTACGAAAAAAGAAAATACTACAAAGAAAAGAAATACAAAAGAAACAACCAAGAAAAATACTACAGAAAAGAAGACTGAAAAACAAACTCAGAAGAAAACAGAAAAAATAACAAAGGCTCCAACAAAGCCAACAGCCAAAGCAACCGAAAAAGTTACGGAGGCTGTTAAAGAAACAAATTCTCAGGAATAAATTTAATCAAATAATTACGAAACACTACTTAATCTCCTAGCAGTCAAAATTTGTACGCAAACACGTTGATTTTATCATTTTGCTCCGCCGTCTATTGTAAGGCGAAAACCTAAACTCGCTACGCTCAAACAGTAGGTTTTACGCGTAACTACAAGCGGTGCATAAATTAGTTAAACTGCTTTTGTGAGCTTGCTCAATAAAAACTTGTTTAACTAATTTATATATCGCGCCAGCGCGATATGAGTATGAAGCGTAGCGCGAAATACGAATGCCCGCTTGTATGCTCGCAAAATTTCAAAAAACTGCCTATTGTTTGCTCATACAAATTTTGACTGCTAGGAGTATAAACAAAATAATTTTGCAATTATTTAATTTATGTACAGGAGGTTCTTTATGGTAAAAAAATTTTATGCTGTAAAAAATGGTAAGACTCCCGGAATTTTTGAAACGTGGGACGAATGTAAGAAAA